>Ga0163179_10001082_pt1 | contig 19436 bp, 11 predicted proteins | sample AtlANTMetagenome_FD_109643 | JGI IMG/M metagenome (GOLD analysis project Ga0163179, IMG submission 109643) | Marine eukaryotic phytoplankton communities from the Atlantic Ocean - Atlantic ANT 2 Metagenome | ecosystem: Environmental > Aquatic > Marine > Oceanic | place: North Atlantic Ocean... | reverse complement strand
TGATTGCCGGGCTTGGTGGTGAGCATGTAATTCGATTCACTTTAGAGTCACAGTCGAACGATGCTCTGCCGGATCATCTTTGGCGGAGCCTGGAAGGGGTTAGCGAAGCAAGTTTCAAGGCCGGAGACTATCAGCTTACCGTCGCACAGCCTCATCGGGTGATTCCTCACTTACTCGATAGCTTAGATTCAGCAGGGCAGCGCGCATCCAGCCTGACGACTCGCCAGGCAAGCCTCGAAGACGTTTTTGTGAAGGTTGCTGGTCGTACTCTCGAAGAAGCAGAAGGCGAGGGGACATGAATAATCGCTTAGCGAAACTGAAATATTCTGCCCTTTGGCAAATGACTTTCGCTCGCCTTCGTGAATTCTCCCGCGAACCAGCTGCGATCTTTTGGGTTTATGTTTTCCCTATCTTAATGATGATTGCTTTGGGCGTTGCCTTTCGCAATCGACCGGTTGAGCAGTTGACAGTTGTTGTCGAGAGTGGCGATCGGGCGGAGCCGACACTGCAATGGCTCGATGCGGATGAACGATTTCGAGTTTCGATTGCCACTGCTGCGGACGCTCGCGAACGTTTACGTACCGGTAAAGCTGATCTCATTGTGACTCCTGAAGAGTCAGGTTCCAGCGACTATCGATATACGTTTGACCCAACACGTCCTGGCAGCCTGTTGGCACGCAACGCGACCGATGATGCTTTGCAACGCGCAGCTGGACGTGAAGACTTGTTGGTGGTTGCCGATCGTGAGGTGAGTGAACCCGGTGCCCGTTACATTGATTTCTTGGTTCCCGGCTTGATTGGGATGGGGATCATGGGCGGTGGATTGTGGGGTGTTGGGTTCGCTATCGTTGATATGCGCATTCGAAAACTGTTGAAACGTTTTCTGGCGACTCCCATGAACAGGAGCCATTTTCTGGTCGCGGTAATGATCAGCCGACTGATTTACACCCTACCTGAGATTGTGCTGTTGCTTATTTGTGCACGTTTCATTTTCGGAGTGATCAACCAAGGCAGCTATCTCACCGTTGCGGTGTTGATTCTGTTGGGGACGATTGAATTTTCTGGGATCGGACTTTTGGTTGCCAGTCGAGCCAAGACGCTGGAGACAATTTCCGGATTACTCAATCTTGTGATGTTGCCGATGTGGATGGCGTCTGGAATCTTTTTCTCCTACGATCGGTTCCCGGAATATTTCCAACCCTTGATTCGAATCCTTCCGCTTACCCCTCTGATTGATGCTTTGCGACAGACCATGCTGGAAGGTCAAACGATCGCCGATTTGGGAAGCCAATTGGTTGTCATGGCGGTGTGGGCGATCTTGACGTTCTTCATCGGGCTGCGATTTTTTCGTTGGAATTAACTCTGTGGTGATATTCTACGGGAGTTGCTAAGGGGGCGTTTTTCGCCAGTCTGCATCGATTGCTTCTTGTCGATTCGGTTGTTGAAAGGTTGCTGGCTTAAAAACCTGATTCAAGCGATAATCCAGACGGCGGCGGGGGAACTTTGGAAGGCTTCTGTAGGGAGGCCTGCTTCCCGGGAGTCTGCGTTCTGTATTCCTGCCAATCAGGCTTTGGTTTTTTGAATCGAAACAATGAGTTAGTCGGGACATGAGTGTTCTTGATTTCAGGGATACTTCAGGAGGATAGATTCTGGTTGACTACTCATTTCACTTGATACTTTGCTGATCAAGTTGGTGTCTTCGGAAAGTCTATGAACAAACTTTCATCTTTGCGGGAAAACTGGAGTACGTGGCAACAAGTTCTGATTGATTCAGCTCTTGATTCTATTGTCATTATTGACGAAGAGGGTCTGATTGTTGATTTCAATCAATCTGCCGAGGAAGTATTCGGTTACAAGAAATCGGATGTATTGGGTCAACCGATGGTGGATCTGATTGTTCATCCTGACCTACGACAAGCACATCGTGACGGATTTGAACGAATTCGGAAAACCGGTGAAGGTAGGATTCTTGGTAAACGATTGGAGCTGCCGGCGGTACGGGCTGACGGAAGTGAATTTGCTGCAGAGTTGGTGGTCGTTCGAGTAGGATTAGCGCCGGGACCTCTTTTTGTTGGCTACATTCGGGATATCTCTGAGCGAAAGAAAGCAGAGCACGCATTACGGGAAAGCGAGGCTCGCTTTCGAAATCTGGCGGATAATGCACCGGTCATGATCTGGTTGAGCGACGATCATGGGGATCGTAATTGGTTCAATCGGGTATGGCTTGACTTCGTTGGGTTTGAATTGCCCGATCAGCTCGATAATCAATGGTACGAAGCAGTGCATCCTGATGATCTTGATAATGTGATTTCAATCCAGCGAGAGGCGGTTGAGAAAGGTAATTCATTTTCTCTCGAGTACCGCATCCGACATCGTGATGGTGACTATCGCTGGGTTCTTGACAATGGGAAACCCGTGTCGACATCCGGAGAATATGCCGGGTCATGTGTCGATATCACAGAGCGGCGACTTGCGGAGGAGAAACTTCGCGTTACTCAATTCTCTGTCGACAACAGCCAGACCGTGATTTTGTGGATTGGATCGGATGGCGGATTTGTCTACGTCAACAACGCTGCCTGCGAAGCGTTGGGCTATTCACGCTCCGAGTTATTGTCGATGCGGATTTTCGATATTACTTCATCATTCACACCTGAGTCATGGCCGACCGCTGCGGAACGAATTCGCAATCAGAATGATCGATATTTTGAGTTGTACTGTAAACGCAACGATGGAACGACATTTCCGGTTGAGGTGGTTGCTAACTTTCTTGCCGTTCATGGGCAGGAGTTTTATCTGACATATATGCAGGATATTACTCGTCGCAAAAACGATGAGGAAAAACTGCGGCAGCGACGTGACGAACTCGCTCACGTGATGCGCCTGATCACGATGGGTGAAATGGCATCAAGTCTCGCACACGAACTCAACCAACCCCTTACCGCTGTCGCAAATTACTCATTTGTAATGCAGCATATGGCGGCCAATAAACAACCCGATCTGTCGCAGATGAGAGAGTATGCGGAATTGATAGGCGAGCAGGCCATTCGAGCTGGGAAAATCGTCGAAGGATTACGGAAGCTCGTCAAAAAACAGTCGCCGACTCGAACAGCCGTGCAGCTCAATGAAACGATTGAGAAAGTCTTAGTTTTGTTGCAACCAGAACTGCGGCAAAATCAGATCGTCCTGGAGAATTTCGTGGATCCTGAATTGCCAGTTCTCAAGGTCGACGAAGTGCAAATCGAACAAGTGATTGTGAATTTGATTCGGAATGCTATCGATGCGACACGCAATGCCGATCGCACTGAAAAGAAGATCCGTATTGAGACGTCAATTAACGATTCTGGTGCAGTGGGAATTTGTGTCCAGGATAATGGGTGTGGTATTTCAGCTGACCGATGGGAAACAGTCTTCGAGGCATTTCATACGTCGAAAGAAGACGGTATGGGAATGGGACTTCCGATCAGCCGATCGATCGCAGAGTCGCATGGTGGCCAATTAGTTGTCGATGCCGAAGACGGAAGCGGGGCAACCTTTCGACTCACGCTGCCACAAGAAGAAGGTAAGGATGGCGTATGAGTGATCCTCTAATCGGAGTGGTTGAAGACGATGATGCCGTCCGAGGTTCAATAGTGTTGCTGTTGGAAAACAACGGTTTTCGGGTTCAAGCGTACGAGTCAGCAGAATTATTCTTGACGAATTCTGAACATACAGCCTTCGAAGGGTTGGTTTTGGACGTAAAGCTGCCCGGCATCAGTGGTTTGGATTTGTTGGAACAAGTCACTGACCGTAGCGTGCCTACGATCGTGATTACCGGGCATGAGGATAGGTCGTCGTTTGCCGAAGTGATCTCTGCAGGCAAAGTCCATTTCCTGTCGAAACCGTTTGACCCGATGAATTTCTTGAAAGTGCTGACGAGTGCGATGTCCGAGTGAACTTTCGGTAGCTCATTTGTCATGCTCTTCGCTTAGCCCGGTTGGCTAAGCGACATGGGACTGATGATTCGGGTCTAGTAGGGACAAAAAAACGCCGCGCGAGATTCGCGCGGCGTTTTGATTTGAAAGCGGTGATTGAAATCAGAGACTAGACCTTGCTGGCCTCTGGAATTTCGAATCCTGCTCGGTTCGGATCCTTTAGTAAAGCGTTCGCTTCGTCTGCAAATTCGCCCGTGTGGGTTTCGGTGGCAGGATCAAAGGTCAACCAAGGTCCGACGGTGTATTCGGCGCCGTCTTTCGGAATGCCGACACCATCTCGCATCACCTCGTGGAGACGTCCGAAGTGCTCGTGGGCATCCGCGTTGTCGCCGAATCGACCCGCCTTCTGGTTGAAGGGGACTTTTTCGCCCAAGCGATACGAATTGTTCATGAGGTGTCCCAGTACACAACCGTAGTGAGCATCATCGACATTGCCATTGGCCATCGCCGGGTCACCTGCTCGACAGGCTCTGACGAAGCTTCCCCAGTTGCCGCCCGGCGTTACTTTACCCGGTCCCACGGAGACAGGTTCGCCTTCGGTGCTGCCCTTGGGGTAATACTTTCCGCGGATGATCTTGCCGCCATCCTCGAAGTAGTACTCATTTTCAACCTGTCGGTTGTAACCGTTGTAGTTCACATTGCGAACGTTGAAGAACACCGATTGACCGTTCGGGTACTCGGCAAGACCGAACATGGTGTTGGGCGTTTCACCTTGGTCATCCCAGTTGAATCGACCACCGATCGCCATGGCACGAACCGGATGCGTTTGGTCCTTATCGAGTGCCCAGCGAGCAACATCCAGCTGGTGAGTGCCCTGGTTGTTCAGATCGCCGTTTCCGGTTTTCCAGAACCAATGCCAGTCGTAGTGCACGTAGTTGCCGTGGTACTCGTCGATGACAGCAGGACCACGCCATAAATCCCAATCGAGATTACTGGGGGGAGCTCCGACTGCTTCCATGCCGATACTGCCACGCGGTTTGCAGCAGTAACCGTAGGCGATCTTTAACTTGCCAAACTTTCCATCCTGAATGGCTTCGTGGAGACCTGCGATGCCGGCATCACTGCGGCGCTGACATCCGTGTTGAATAACAACTCCGTAACGCCTCTGAGCTTCGACTGCCACTCGACCCTCGGTCACATCGTGGCTCATCGGTTTTTCAACGTAGACATGCTTGCCGTTCTGGGCAGCCCAAATCGTCATCAGCGAGTGCCAATGGTTTGGAGTTGCGATGGTAATGGCATCCACATTCTTGTCTTCGATCGCACGTCGTACGTCGGTCGTTGCGATGCACTTAGTGTGTCCCTTGGAGTGGACTTTTTTCAGGGTACTGGCCAGCACATCTTGATCGGGATCGATTACATAGGCGACTTCGACATTGTCTTGGCCCATGAAACCACCAAGGTGTGACTTGCCGCGACCTCGCAAACCAGCCACTGCAATCCGCAGACGATCGTTGGCTCCATTAACGTTTCCAGAAGCTTGTGTACCGGTGATCAAAAGCGAAGCACCGACGGCAGAAGTCGTTTTGAGAAAACGACGGCGAGTGGATTTGGACATGGTCACCTCGTTATCAGGTGTTAAATAGGCGGGTTCTTTGAAACCGTGATTTTAAACAATTTCAGCTTCGATGCGATGCGAAAACTCGCCAGAGACTGCCATCTCGAAAAAAAACCGAGGGATTTCTTCATGTTACGAATTCTGAAGTGGTAGCTCATCCCAGGGGATGACATCCACGCTCACGTGCAATTCGTGACGCCCTCCACCTACAAAAACGCCCTGGATGGGGCAAACGTCGTCGTAGTCGCGTCCCCAGGCCACGCAGATATGAGAATCGCTCGATAGTAGATTGTTGGTGGGATCCAGATCTACCCAGCCCAGTTCGCCACAGAACACTGAAAGCCACGCGTGCGACGCATCGGCTCCTACTAAGCGAGGTGCTCCAGGGGGAGGAGTTGTGCGCACGTAGCCGCTGACGTAACGTGCTGCTAATCCTATCGACCGCAAACAGCCGATGGCCAGGTGGGCGAAGTCCTGGCAAACGCCTCGACGGAGCTGAAACACTTCATCGATCGTGGTGTGAACTGTCGTTGCCTCCTGATCGAACACGAAGTCTTCGTGAATTCGCCGGTTGAGATCTTGCACGGCATCGGTAATCGGACGCGAACTCGTAAAACTTTGCAGCGTGTACTCGCGCAAATCCTCGCTCAACTGAACTCGTGAAGATGGCAGGCTGAGTTGAAAGATGCGAAGTCCTTGAGAGCTCAGATCGGACGTGATGTTGCTTCGTACCCTTTCCCAGGGTTCTGAACCCTCGGGCGATAACTCCAATGAAGGTTGAACTTCAACTTCGCTGAGTGACGCAACCTTGAGCTTCTGATCAAAGCCATGGATGGAAAAGTAGTCGGTAAGGTTGCCAAAATAGTCGCTTTGCCGAGTGATTGAATTGGGGGCCGGATCGACTTCCAGTTGGAATCGATGGCAAACCTGACGGTTTGTTTCGCGCGGCGCCAAGCGAACGCGATTGTGACAGACCGCTACGGTTTCGGGGTATTCGTAGGAAGTGACGTGAGTGATCAGGTAGCGCATCGAATTCAAAGGCGATGTTGCGTTGGATCCGTGTGATAAAAGTACTTCAATGAAATCGCATTGGATAGTTCAGGAAGTGTTGCTTCCATAATGGTCAGCATTTGCATTAACGAGTCATCGGCGTGCGGTTGATAGTCTCGCGCGATATCCGTGATATCCAGTTTGAGTACCTGTTCCAGCAAGCCGCTGGCGAGACTGTATTCCGCTCGAACCTCCTCATCCCGGTCGGTGGTTGGGAGTTGTTCAACATGAAGGAGGCATCGTTCCAGTTGAAAGGCGAGCGATCGGGGGTTCGATTCGTCCTGGATCAGCAGGTCCAAAACCGCACGTAATTGCACCCGGGTGAGGTAGCGGGAACGATAGGTCATGATCCCGTCGAAAATCTCCAGCAAGGCTTCTAAAGCATCGTGGCTCGACAACTTGGCCTGTTCCACCGCGGTACGGATAATCGACACGATCTGAATCGAGTATTCGAGTCTTCGTCCCAGGTCAAGAAAGTGCCAGGCATGGGTGCGAGTCATGCTTTCGGTGACGTGCCCGCTAAAGGCGGCGAGTTGAATCAAGAGTGACTCCAATTGATCCAAGACATCCAACAGGCTCTTGTCCTTGCCCACAGGCCAAAAGTCAACGTTCATCTGGCGAATGATGCGCCATGAATCAAGGGACATCAGATCCCGTACCGTGGAGGCCAGGAATACGACTTCATTCACAATCGATTTCAACGTACCCGGTTGTTGGTCGGTAAAAACGGCGTTGGGGAGGGCACGCTCCATATTTGGCAACTGATCTCTGATCTCATTGAGGACGAAACCAGGTTCGATCTGGCCACGTTCCGCGAGAACTCGCATCAGCATGGAAAGCTCGGGAATCTGCTCGGCGTCCTTTTCACTCGTCAGCCGCAATGCGACTGCTTGCAACAGCTTTCCGGAGATCTCCGCGCGCACGACATGTCGACCTAGCCAAAAGAAATGTTCTGCAGCTCGACTAGGCAGATTGACACCGCCGCGACGAATATCGAGCTCGTCTTCGGCTCCCTTGAGCAAGGTGACCGGGCGAACTGGACGGTCTGCCAGGACCCAGGTGTCCTTGCTTCGCTCACCCTCAAGTAAGGAAAGCTCCAGGGGATCCAGCGATCGGGAAACACGCGTCAGAGCCCCTTGCATGACGGTATAGTCGTCGTTTTCGGCCAACGCGAAACTTCTCAAAGCGATAAAGGATTGTTCGAAGCGATTGTTGGACCAGACTGGCATCGATGAACGCACCACTCTCTCTTGGGCAACGTATCTGCCAGGATTGCGGCGGATGAGATCCGCCAAGTCATGGCTATTCATCTGTGATAAATCACGCGTGCGTTCGTGACCAAAACCACGATGTCGGTACGCCGGCTTGATGATCAAGTCGTCGAGGCGATCGAACACCATCTTGCGCGAGCTTTCATCACCACACCACCAGGTTGCCACGCCCGGCATCGCCAAGGGCTCACCAAGTAACGCAACACAGATCTGAGGCATGAAGGCCATGAAAATGGGAGACTCAACCAGGCCTGAGCCCAATGAATTGACGATCGATACGTTACCGCTCACACAGGATTGCACCAAGCCAGGGATTCCCAACGATGACGAAGTGACCATTTCCAGTGGATCACAATCCTCGCTGTTAGGTCGTCTCAAAAGTACATCGATAGGTGATAGTCCCCCCAGGGTTTTGAGGTGTAGTCGCTGCTCCCGCACCACCAGATCGCCTGCCTCGGCCAAAGTGTATCCGAGATAACGACTCAAAAAGGCGTCTTCAAAATAGTTGTCACTTCCCGTTGACTGACTCCACACCACGATTCGTGCCGCAGAACCGCGACCGCTAAGTCGGGCGAGTTTTTTTTGCATCGAGAGAAAAAACGGTGCCAAACGTTCGACCTGACAGGCGTGAATGACCTCGGGCAAAATCTGTGATGAAGCGATTCGATTTTGCAACGCGAAGCCCATGCCTGATGGCGCTTCTGAGCGATCGTTGATTACCCACCATCCGCCGTCTGGTGATCTTGCAAGATCGGCGGCGTAGAAATGCAGTTGACGATCATTCGAGTTTTGCGGATTGCAGTAGGGCAATCTGAAACTCGGATGTCCAAAGATAATTTCCGCAGGCAGGACTCCTTCACGCATCAGACGCTGCTCGCCGTAGATGTCTCGCAATAGTAAGTCCAAAAGAGTCGCTCGCTGCTTCAACGCAGCGGATACCTGCTGCCATTCAGCGGCATCGATTACCAGCGGTAATGCATCCAGTGCCCAAGGGGAACCTTCGGCTTTCCAGGAGACGGGATCGGGGTAGGCGAGGCTGTTTTCCCGGAGCAGACGTTGAGCCTGAGTCCAGCGGCGACTGAACTCGTCAGAATTTAAATTGGCCGACGATTGGATGTACTTCAACCAATGCGGCCGCGTGATGCCGTCGCCGTCAGTTATTTCGTCATACGACCCAGCGGCGTTGACGTAATCTGGGAAGGGATGGGAATTAGTCGTTGTTTGCACGGGAAATTCGAAAAAGGTGAGCGGGGTCGAATTGCCAAGCCGCCTTGTACAACGGCCATCTCTTAGTATCGGTTGCGGTCTGCTAGTGACCGCCGTTCATTTTCCAGAGAAAACGCCAGTCTGTCGATGCCGAGATTCCGGTTCGGCGTGCTCACTGTCGTGACTTTCCTTCTCAAAGGCTTATGGGTGGAACGATGGCGATGGGTCTGTTCGGATTTGACGCCCTTAGCACCTATAGGGAACGTGCGAGGCTTACCGTTGTTTCTCGAGCCAAAGGGGCTTTCGACAGAACAAGCTCCAAATCCGTCGAGAGTTGTATATCGTGTTGAGACGACCACCAGGATTCGAAAGGATTGATCGTTCAGGGCGATGAGCGACCGGGCCCATGAACCACCCGGCCCGGTGTCGCACCGGTGTGTTTGCCATCCTTCAAAACCTGCTCACCGTTCACAAAAACATGAATCATGCCGGTGCTCAACTGATGTGGATCGGCAAAGGTTGCGTGATCCTGGATCGTGGTTGGATCAAAGACGACAACATCCGCGTAGTGTCCGACCTTGAGTCGACCGCGTTTCTGAATGCGTAGAGTCTCGGCGGGAAACGAGGTCAAACGTCGTATCGCCTCCGACAGCGAGACAATGCCTTCTTCACGAACATATTTCCCGAGCAAGCGGGCGAAGTTTCCATAGGCACGAGGATGAGGGTTCGCGCGTAAAAACACACCCTCCGGAGCTTCCGAAGCTGCGTCCGAACAGAAGCTCATCCAGGGTAATTGGATCTGTTTGCGGACATTCTCTTCGGACATCAAGAAATACACCGTACTCACGCGACTGCCATCTTCAACGACAAGATCCATAGCAGTTTCTTCCGGCGATTTCCCGCGTAATCGAGCCACCTCTGCCAATGACTTGCCGGTCAAAGATCGTAATCGTGGATTTCGAAATCCGACAAGCAGGACACGTTCGGGAGAACCGGCCAACAAGAGCAGATTCTCCCATTTGTCGCTCGGCATTTTCATCTCACGCATGATGCGTAATCGGGTACGAGGATTTTGGAGTCTTTGGGTCCACCCGCGATAGCCTCCCTCTTGTGCCCAGGGTGGCATGGCGGCATCCAAACCTGTCGCGGCGGCGGTGTAGGTATACATGTCGGCCGTGATCGACAGTCCCGATTTTCGTGCCTCTTCAATTCTCTCGATGGCTGCGTCGAGTTTTGACCAATTCTCGCGACCAGCCGCTTTCAGATGGTAGATCTCGCAACGAATGCCAGCTTCGCGTGAGATGTCGATCGCTTCGTCGATACTTTCCAGCAGCCTATTTCCTTCGCTGCGAATATGAGTGATGTAGAGTCCGTCGTATTCGGCCGCCACCTTACACAGCTGAACGAGTTCTTGCTGATCCGCATAAAAGGCCGGCGCGTAGATTAATGCCGAGGCAACTCCTAGAGCACCGTCTTCCATAGCCTGCCGCACCAACTGCTTCATTCGATTAAGTTCACGACGCGTAGGGCGTCGATCTTCTTGGCCAAGTTCGTGCATGCGAATCGTGGTCGCGCCAACGAAGGAGGCAACATTTGGAGAAACGCCGCGTTCCACCAGATGCTCGAGAAACTCTGCAAGTGTCGTCCATTCGATTTCATAGCGAATATCGCTTTGCGAAGCTCGCATCTGTTGCTTCAATTGGCGATTCCAGGGTCCGTACGAGACACCCTCACCAAAGACTTCGAGAGTTACGCCTTGATGAATATCTCCAAGCGACCGCCCATCCTCCATCAAAGAATCTACCGCCCAACTCAACATGTTGATGAATCCAGGCGCAACAGCCTTACCATCGACGTTGATGATTCGTGCGGCAAGATCCTGCTCGAGATCACCGATCGCTGTGATCTGATCTCCTCTTAGCCCCACGTCGGCGATCCGAGGTGGTCCTCCCGATCCGTCATAGACTGTGCCACCACGCAGAATTACATCAAACTCGTCCGCATTGACACACGACACGGCGCACAGCATGACGCCAAACATGGTGGAGGCCCAGCAGCGGAGGATCGGGTTCAACATCGGGTTGCTCTCAAAGAGAATTCGGACGCGGAAAACTGCTTACCTCTAGGCTAGTCGCACCCTCGCGAGGAAGCGAGTGGGAAGGTCCGTTTGAGCAAAAAAGTTTTCCTGAATGTCATCCCTCCACAAGAAGCTTGATTCGCACCTGATCACGGTGTTAACCTATTAGAGGTTGCCCGAAATCTTCTGGGGTTCGCGATGATGCGTAGTTTCTTTGTTGGTTCGATTTGCGTTTTCTTATTCGCTTCATTGGCTGTTGCAGAAGTCGATTTAAACGCAGAGTTCGAACAGCACATTCGACCGATCCTGGTGAACAAATGCCTCAAGTGTCACGGTGAATCCAAGCAGGAGTCGAATCTGCGTCTCGATTCACGAGAGGCTATTCTGGCCGGCGGCGAGAGCGGGCCGGCGATTCATGTGGGAGACGCGGCAGCGAGTCTATTGGTTCAGGCCATCCGCTATGAAGGTCTGGAAATGCCTCCTCAGGAACCGTTAACGGAAGAACAGGTCGCGCGGTTTGAAACATGGATCAAAAATGGTGCCGTGTGGCCGCAGGATCACGGTGACCTGCGTCCGGCATCGACGACGATTACAGAGGCCGATCGACAATGGTGGGCCTATCAGCCGGTGCAATCACCTGCGGTTCCCGTGCTAAATCATGACTCCTGGTCTCGAAACCCGATCGATCGCTTTGTCCTGAATAAACTTCGGGAACGTGCCATGAGTCCCGCGCCGGTTGCAGAGCCAGAAGTTCTGGTGCGACGCCTTTACTTGAATCTATCGGGTTTGCCACCGACTCCAAGTCAATTGGATGAATTCCTTCGAGATGATTCCCCCGATCGTTGGAATCGCCTGGTCGACAAGCTGTTATCCAGCCCATCCTACGGAGAACATTGGGGACGCCACTGGCTTGATTTAGTTCGCTTTGCGGAATCCGACGGTTGGAACCAGGATGCCTATCGCCCGAACATCTGGCGATATCGCGATTACGTTGTCGCGTCATTCAATGACGATAAGCCATATCCGGAGTTTGTCCGCGAGCAGCTTGCCGGAGACGAAATTGAATTTCATGGACCTGACCAACTGGTGGCAACAGGTTACTTGAGATTGGGAATTTACGAATACAACCAACGGAATGCGCGCGGTCATTGGAATGACATTATCAATGAACTTACCGATGTCACAAGCGATGTCTTCCTCGGGATGGGGATGGCGTGTGCTCGCTGTCACGATCACAAGTTCGACCCGCTCTTGCAGACCGATTATTTTCAACTGAGAGCGTTTTTTGAGCCTCTTGTTTGGCGCGACGACGTCATCTACGCGACTCCTCAAGCACAACGCGAGCATCAGCAAGCGATGGTCCCTTGGCAGACGGCCACGGAGAAAACGCGTCAAGAGATTGACCAGCTGACGAAATCTTATTTTGATCGCAAATGGAAATCAACGATCGACAAGTTTCCGCTGGATATACAGGCCTGTATTCAAAAGCCGTCTGAGGAAAGGACTTCCTGGGAACATCAAATGGTGTACCTGATTGAGCGGCAATTTTACGAAGAAGGAGGTGGACCGCTTAAGAACCTCAGTGATAAAGACAAGCAGCAATACGAGAAACTACAGCGAGAGCTCGACAAGTTTTCACACCTTAAGCCAAAGCCATTGCCGGACTTGATGACTGCGGCCGATTCTCAGGGGCCGATTTCTCCGACATCGATTCCTGAGAAACCTGAATTGTTGATCGAGCCAGGATTTTTAACAGTGGTTGACCTAGAGGGGCCCACGCAGCTTGAAGTCGCCGCATCGTCCGAGAGTTTTTCGTCCGGACGACGCTCAGCTTTGGCGGAATGGATCACGCGTGACGATAATCCGCTCACGCCACGTGTAATCGTCAATCGTATTTGGCAGCAACACTTCGGGCAGGGCCTCGTTGCCTCAGCAAGCAATTTCGGACGTCTGGGAAGTTTGCCATCACACCCGGAATTACTCGACTGGCTCACCGCTGATTTTGTGAAGAACGGGTGGAACCTTAAACGACTTCACCGACTGATTCTGGAATCCAATACGTGGCGACAAGCCGCGAGTCATCCTTTGGCAACGAAGTATGAACAAGAGGATCCCTCCGAATCATTGTTATGGCGAGCTCCCGTGCGGCGATTGACCGCGGAACAGATCCGAGATGCCATGTTGTTGGTGACCGGTGAATTGCAGCTTGACCTGGGAGGTCCGAGCGAAAATAGTCAGGCAGTTCGTCGCGCGTTATATATCAAGAGTTTTCGTAATAATCCCGATGATTTTCTGCACGCTTTCGATAAAGCAAACGGACTCAAAAGCGAGTCACAACGAAATCGCACCACCACGGCCGTACAGTCCTTGCTTATGGTCAATGGAAGTTTTTCGATGATGCGGGCTGAAGCCTTCGCTCAGCGCCTGGCAGAAGAGTCGAATCTCGATTCGTCCGCTTTGGTCAATCTTGCTGTACGGTTGGCTTGGGGGCGACTGCCCACGGAAGCGGAGCGGGAACGTGCCATCCAATATATTGGGACCGATGTCCAGGTAAGTTCGAAGTCAGATGGACGAGATCGTTGGGTCGATTTCTGTCACGTGTTGCTGAATTCAAGTGAGTTTATCTATGTCGATTGATCAATCCCAACCTCACAAGAGTGCCGAAGTTTGTGAGAATCCAGTTTGTGAGAATCCATTTTCCAAGCATTCGGAGGAACAGTGAATTGACGTCGCGATTATGCCATCAACGTGGGATTCCGCATGTGCAACCGATCTCATCCCGCCGTGATTTTTTGCAACGGAGTGGTGTCGGCTTTGGCGCCGTTGCGCTGCAATGGCTTTTCAATCAACCGACGACACACGCCGCACAGGTCGCAAGTCACGCTCCTCGAGCCAAGAATGTAATTTGGTTGTTTATGGAGGGCGGCCCCAGCCATCTCGATCTTGTTGATCCTAAGCCCTTGTTAAACCAACTTGCCGGTAAGCCATTGCCCGCTAGTTTTAAAGAACCGATCACCGCGATGGGAGAGAAAGGTTCTCCCATTCTGGCCTCGCCGAGAAAATGGAAGCAATATGGAGAGAGTGGATTGTGGGCATCCGATTGGATGCCTCATATCGCTCAACACATGGACGAGATTGCCGTTATCCATTCGTGCTGGACGAATGGCATCAATCACTCGGGTGGCGTTTGCCAGATGAATACCTGCATTGATGTGGCAGGGCGACCCTCCCTGGGGGCTTGGGTGAGCTATGGCTTGGGAACGGAAAACGAAGACCTGCCTGCTTTTGTGGTTCTCTGCGACAACTCGAGGCAACCGGTGAACGGTGTTAGAAATTGGTCGGCCGGTTTTATGCCGGCGACCTATCAAGGGGTGCGCTTCGGTGGTTCTCAGGCCGAACCGATTGCCAACCTGACAAGTCCCGATGGGCCGCAGCGGCAGAGCGATAAGCTTGATTTGCTGCAGTTATTCAATCAACAGCACGCAGGTTCTCGACCTCAGCAGTCCGAGTTGGAGGCCAGGATTCGGAGTTATGAGTTAGCGTTTCGAATGCAGTCCGAGGCACCGCACGCTGTTGATTTGGCGAGTGAGAGCAAAGAGACCAAACGGCTTTACGGAATGGATCAAAAAGAAACGTTGGCGTTCGGCAAGAATTGCCTGCTCGCACGCAGACTGGTTGAACGCGGCGTCCGATTCGTGCAGCTCTACCATGGAACCGGGAGCAAGTGGGATTCTCATTCGGCGATTGAGGCGAATCATTCCCGACTCTGTCGCTCCATGGATCTGCCTGTTGCTGGTTTACTCACGGACCTCAAACAACGCGGCCTCCTCGAAGATACGTTAGTCGTTTGGGGCGGAGAGTTTGGTCGAACACCGATGAGTGAGAAGGGCAACGGTCGCGATCATAATCCAACCGGTTTTTCCATTTGGATGGCGGGTGGAGGCGTTCAGGGAGGCCAGACGATCGGGGCGACCGACGATCTCGGACTCTATGCGGTTGAAGATCGTATGCATGTTCGCGATATTCACGCCTCGATTCTGTGGTTGCTTGGTCTGAATAACCTTGAGTTGACCTATGATCACAAAGGTCGTCCTGAACGACCGACGATCAATGAAGGTGGGTTCAACAAGAAGATCATCGGAGCATGACGTCAGGTGAGCGAACTTCTCGCTTGTCGTGATCTGAATGATCAGCTCGGACTTCTGAAGAGTCTGGGAACGGGAAATATCGATCGACGCATGTCCATTATTTCTTGACGAGTCCGATTACGCCTCCCGAGATCAACGCGGCAACGTTCGTTAACATGACTGGCAACGTCCATCCACCAGGCGAGGCAATGTATTTCGGAGACCATTCTGGTTCGAACTTCGCTTTGTAATGCCTGAGGCCCTGGAAATTATAGAAGTGTTCGCCGTGTTCGTAGGTGAGGGCCGCGATTTGGTTCCACGCAGTGCCATTCTGCTGAGCTTCAATCCCTGACAAAGGAGCCATCCCTAAGCTGAACCCCTCGAAACCTTCTTCTTTTCCCCAAAGCATCAGCTGTGCAAAGAGATAGTCCATGACGCCAGAGGGAGCATCAGAAACGTATCGCATTAGATCGATGGTCATTTCCTGATGATTTGCTCCCAGCCACATATTGGCGAAGGCCACAATCTGACCGTCGGATTTGACAGCGGCGATCGGGCAATCTCGCACATAATCTTCCTGGAAGAATCCGAGTGAAAACCCTTTTTCCGCCGCATTCTTTTCGGAGAGCCAAGTGTCTGAGATTTCTCGCAAACGTGGCAACAGTGCGTCAACAGCCGGTGGCTCGATGATTTCAAACGTGCAACCTTGCTCGGTCAGCTTCTTGTAACTGCGCCGCAGGTTGCGTCGGGAATGTCCTTCCAGGGAAAAGTCTTTGAGCGGGACAAGTGCTTCCTCGCCGATCTTAATGACTGACAGTCCCATCTCGATGTACATCGGCACGCTGTTCTCATTGACTTGGTAGAAGACCGGCCACCAGCCACCCTCGTCGCACATGTCACGAAAACGCCAGGCGAGCTCACGTTCCGCTTCTTCATCGCCGACCGGATCTCCCATCGCGACCCAACTTTGGCCTTCCACTCCGTACATGATGAAGGCGGAATTCTGGTCGTCAAAGAGAAACCGCTTATCGCCGAGGCGGGCGAGATTACTGTCGGCTCTGGGCGACTTCGCAATAATTGGAGCGGCGGTCTTGATATCTTCTGAAGTGCCAATTGAAGGGATCTCCGACTTGCTGCGCAGAAGTCGAATGACACAGAAGAAAAACAAGATGATGGTGACGCCGAACAGGGCTCGCAAGGACCGCGGCGCATTCTTGTCAAAGGCAAATTCCCACCAGAGTTCGTTTTGGTAGTTCACCTGTTTGTAGGACATCATCATCAGCCAATAAGCGGATGCTAGGACTACCGCAACGGCCAATAGCCAACGAGCTGAAAAGCGGTCGGTGAGTAATGCACCACGACGATAAAATTCCTTGCGGGCAGGTAGCATGATGAGGAACATCAGCGACAAAAGAATCGCTTCCTCGTAGTCAAAACCCTTCAGCAATGAGAGGATGATACCGCCGCCCAACAGGGCCAGTGTGAGGTAATACGCCGTTTCGATGCGTCGCTGAAGTCCACGGGCCAGGATCAATAACAACATCCCAATGACACTGCCTGCGAAATGCGAGATCTCGATGATGGGCAGCGGAAGAAATCTTCGTAGCGTCGCTAATCGTGCATCGATGGAGGGCGTGGCCCCCGATAACAATAGAATTACACCTGCGAGAAAAACCGTAATGGTCAACATTTTCGGAGCCAGGATGGCGGACAATCGTCCGAGCGCATGAGCGGTATTCCCCGCTTTGCCTCGATTCGACATGAACTCCGTGACGGCTAGTCCGATGAGCCCCAAGGCCAGAGGCAGCAAGAAATAGATCACACGAAACGCCAGCAAAGAACCTACCAACGCTTGTGGCTCTTTGGGATTGAGCAACACAATCAGCACCAACTCAAGCACTCCCAGCCCTCCGGGGACATGAGAAATCATTGCGGCCACGCTTGCCAACAGGTAGATGGCGACAAAATGCCAATAGGAGGTTTCGATCGAGGGAGGTAAAAGCACATACAAGATGGTGGAGGTCACCAGCATGTCGATGGATGCTAACACGATTTGCTGCAGCGCCAGTTTTGGCTTCGGTAAACTGAACTCCCAATGCCGTATGGTGATTGGACGCTTCCGCGCAAAACAAAGAGTCAGATAGATGCCGAATAACGTCAACAGGATATACCCTAGTGGACGTGCTGTTTGGACAGGTAGATTCAGACGTGATGGGATTGGAAGTGGCTCGATCAGAAAGAGTGATCCACCCACAAACAAGATGCCAAGCCAAAGCGTCAAACTCAGGAAAGCGACGAGCTTGAAAATCTCAATCGCGGAAAATCCCCAGGTACTGTAGAGACGGTACCTGACCGTTGATCCTCCTAAGAGCGAGCCGAAGCTGTTCCCAATGCTGAAACCTAACAAAGAGACCAGGCTGATTCGCCCAATTGGGAGTTTGCGGTCGAGATATTGAACCCCCATCCAGTCGTAACCAATCAACACCGTATAACCCAGCCCCGTCAGACCGATCGCAATGAACAGGTTCAAGGTTGGAATCCGAGACAAGCTGTCTACGAAATCCCTCAGGTGATAATGGCGTAGCTCTGAATGGAGCAGCCACAAGGCGACTGCGAATACGGTGAAGATGACGATCGGGCCGCCGATAGACCGGATAATGGATTTCATGGAATTCACGTATGTCAAGGATCCGGGCTAGGTCGGACCTGGCGTGGGGCAAAGACTGAGATGATGCAGCCTAATGGGAATGCGACCGCGTGAGCAAGATCAGCCGAATACGTTCGTCCTTGTACCGGGATGGTCATGCCAGACCAAACCAGTCTTGATAAGAGGATTACCATGACGACAGGGACCACAAATCGGAGAGGTTTTGGGCTGCTTCGCATCAGCACCAGTCCTAGACATCCGTAATAGCCGGCTGAAGGGCCGACGTCCACCGCGTGATAGAGTATCTCGGCCGATGGAAGCCAAATCCACGAAGATTTCATCGCCATCGAGGTTGTCAAAGCCATCAACGAAAGAGTCGCGGTATGCACACCCAGAAACGTCACGATGGCGTGAAAGGTACCTTCAAGCCACTCAGCTGCTCCCACGCAAATCGCCGCCATGAAGAGGGAAATATAGAATCGACCTTGGCCGGGAGTCAGTACCGGTGACGAAAACAACCGTTGCAAATCGCCATTCATCAAATCTGCAGGAGACGATCCCCAGCTTTCGTACCACTCCTCCCCGAGGGGTTCGATGTAGGTGCGCGTGCTGATGGCGCCAACAATGAGTATGGCAACAACGCTGACCGTCCAAGGGAGACGAGCTGCCAGGTTCAACCGCGGACGCTCATGCATATTTTGGAATCTCAGTTACGAGAGGAGTTGCGATGATGGAACGGCAGCGATCCTTGCTCCATCAATCATCTCGACCAACCCTGTGCTTATCTATTCTTCGACGTCGAAACCTGTCATTGATACACGAAACCGGTCAAAATCCGGCAGATATAGAAGGTCGACCTGCTGACGACGCTAAGGATGCCCATGATCGTGCCCATGATCGTGCCCATGATCGTGCCCGTGCCCATGATTCGTCGTTCCGTGATGATGTGAGGAGTGCGAGTGGACATGCGCTGGTTCGAGAAATCCGATCATGTATGACAGCACAACTCCCACCAGGAGGGCTGCTGTTAACTTTAAGCGATCATGGGAATGAAACTCGAGTTCGGGTAACAGATCTCCCATGGAAATACACAAAAAGATCCCGGCGGCAAAGGCGAGCGAACAACCGATAATGAGATCTTGTTCAGCAGATCCACGAACGCCAAAGTAAAACAACGACGCTCCGATCGGACACATTACGGCATAGGCGAGGTTGACGAGTTGTTGGGAGCGTAGTGTCCATCCGCTGCCTGTCATCAGAGTTGTGATGGACAGTGAATCCAACGGCTTGTGCAAAAGAACCCCCAGGAAAATTGCGAAACCAAACAAAACCATGTTTGGGGTGTGATCATAATCATTGAGCACCGCGGCCCCTAACGCTGCCCCATCGAGCAATGTGTGAAGGGAAAGCCCAACGAAGACTCCAATCCATCGATGGGTACCGCCCTTTCCGTGATCATGATGACAATCGTGGTCACCGTCCTCATGCTCCTTGGTATCGACGGGGCCATGCTGGTGAAAATGGAAGAT
>Ga0163179_10001081_pt1 | contig 19461 bp, 18 predicted proteins | sample AtlANTMetagenome_FD_109643 | JGI IMG/M metagenome (GOLD analysis project Ga0163179, IMG submission 109643) | Marine eukaryotic phytoplankton communities from the Atlantic Ocean - Atlantic ANT 2 Metagenome | ecosystem: Environmental > Aquatic > Marine > Oceanic | place: North Atlantic Ocean... | reverse complement strand
CAAAAATCCGCCTCAGTTCATCGGTTCCCTTGGAGACCGTCAGAGCTAGCATCGTGAGAATTCGGGCCTTCTGCGGGTTCAAATTGTCGGCATTAACCCAGCCTTGCTTGTAATATTCGGACCGGTCCAGCACCCGCCCACTCCCTGCACGGCAAGAGAAAATTACCGGAATGCCCTTTTCGTTAGCTTCTTGTAGCGCTTCCTTCTGCGCCGGTGCGGGAGTGCCGGGCGCCATAGTGGCCACAACAATAGCCTCTGCACCGCCTTGAATAGAGGCGATCACGTGATCACCCGTGGCGCCCGCATAAGAATAAACAATATCCACACGAGGTAAATTGTCTCGCCCGGCAACAGCGAACTCCGTATCCGGTGCATGGCACCGCGTTGGTTTACGGTAAATGGAAATTCGATCATCCGGGTCCGCATGGCCGAGCATTCCCATATCCGGTGAGTGAAAGGTTTGCAGCCGGTATGTGGAGGTTTTGGTTACCTCGCGGGCGGACTGGATTTCATTGTTCAGCAACGTCAAAACTCCCATGTCTCGGCATTCCGGTGCACCCGCGACCTGAAGACCATTGCGCAAATTTGCGCCGCCATCGGTGGCAAACCCTGAAGATGGTCGCTGCGCACCAATGACCACCACTGTCTTTGATGACTTGTGAGTGAGGTGCAGGAAATAGGCTGTCTCTTCGAGGCTCGCCGTGCCGTGCGTGACCACAACGCCGTCGTGGTCCTTAGCCACTTCCTCTACCTTCGCCAACAATTTCAACCAGGTCTCTGGCCCAATAGCGGAGCTGCTGATGCGACCAAAATCCACTGGCGTGACATCCGCCACGGCGGCGGCTTCCGGAAAGAGTTCGAGTAGATCAGACGGTCCGTACCGTTCCCCATTGGCGCCATAGTCGAACGTATCAAGACTATCTTTTCCTTTGGATCCAATGGTTCCACCGGTGGTAACCAGTGCAATTTTTGATTTAGCCATCTTATGCCCCTTTGCAGAACGCTTTGGTATCAGCAATTAGTTTCTCGCGTGCCTTTGTGACACGCCGCCTCGTCGCCGCAATCGTGCTGTTGTCATTACGCAATTGTGTCATGCGCTCTTTGATCATTGCGGTCATTTGCTTCGGCCCAGGCCCGCCCAACATCTTGCGCACCTCAATGTTTTTGGCAGGGTCAAGCGCCTCGGCGACAGATTGTTCCGACATACCGAGCGGCTTCCCGAACAATTCGTTTGAGGCATCATCCAGGTCAGCGGATCGGATATCGGTCGCGATGCCCCCCTTTTCGACCGTATTACGCACAACCGTTCCGACCACATTATGGGCCATACGGAACGAGAGACCCGTCTCACGGACGATGACATCGGATAGTTCAGTTGCCGATCCAAATCCAATCTCGGCGGATTTCAACATCACGTCCCTATTAACGGTGATGGCGCCCAACACCTCTTCCAGCAGCAGTAGAATGTTGGCAGTCTTTGAGCAGGCCTCAAGGGCCGGTTCATTCAATGCAGTCACGCCGTCGGCCACATCGCTTAGGGAAGTATTTTTGACGCAAGCGGACGTGGCAGTGAATGCGCCACTGACCATACCCGCAACCGCCTTAATATGTTCTAGGGCAGCCGGGTTCTTTTTTTGCGGCATGATAGAGGAAACCGATGAGTGCTCGTCCCCGGTTTCGATAAACCGATATTCAAATGTATTCCAGGCCTGCAAGTCGAATGCGAGCCTGGAGATGTTTGTCATCAAAATGGAAAGCCCGGCGGTTGTTTCCAACGCATCATCTCGATTGGAGACGGCGTCATAGGCAATCTCCATAGGTTTTGAGAAGCCGAGTGCCTTCGCCACATATTTCCGATCCAGAGGAAAAGCCGTAGTCGTCAGGGCACCGGCGCCTAACGGGCATTGATCGGTATGCCCCAGTGCACCGAACAGGCGCGTGAAATCGCGCCCAAGAAGGTCCGCTACAGTCAGCAGATAATAGCCTAACGTAATGGGCTGGGCGTGCTGGGAGTGAGTGTAGCCAGGCATCACTGTCTTGGTATGCTTTTTTGCAAGCTTCAAAACCGTGCGACGCAGTTTCAACAGCAACGCCAAAACCTTAAGCATCTCTTCGCGCATCGCCATGCGCCATGCAGTGGTGTGCATATCGTTGCGGCTGCGCCCCGTATGGAGACGGCCACCCACTTCCGGGCCCAATTTAGAAACGATATACCGTTCCGTATAAGAATAGAGCCCCTCCAATTTATAATCGATATCCAGGAGGTCGGGTCCTTTGGCGTGGATTTGTAGTACCACTTTAAGGATTTTCTTCAAATCTTTCGCAGACACTATTTTCTGCTTCGCCAGCATCAGCCCATGGGCGAAATGTATCTCCATTTCCGAATCGAAATTGTACTTGAGGTCTTTTGCAATTTTACCACCAAAATACGTCTCGACGAAAATAGCCGAAGGAGGCTTTTTCAATCGCTCGCGTAAGTTCACTTCTGTTGTGGTGCCCATAACTTCCTCCCGGTTTTTATTCTGCCGAATATTAGGCGAAGCCGGGGCACATGGCTATCGCAGGCGCGTTCGGCAATGCTAAAACGCTATCAACAGCCCCTGGAGGGAATGGGAGAAATAAAATGAAAATCGATAAAGTCGAAGCCATCGCCATTGAGGTACCGTTGCCAAAGCCTTTTGCTGGCGCTACCTACACGGTACCGACCCGCAATACTATCATCACTCGCATTTATACAGACGACGGTTTAGTGAGCGAAGTATTCAACGGTGATAACCGCAAATGCGGCCCTGAAGTCGCCCGCATCGTCAATGAAGACATTGCCCCGCTCATAATGGGCCTCGACCCCACCTGCCACGAAGCGGTGTGGGAACAAGCCTTCAAGGTCACCACACCCCAGGGCGACCGAAAATATTTGATGGAGGCGGTCGCCTGCGCTGATACGGCGGTTTGGGATTTGAAGGGCAAGGCACTCGGCGTTAGCGTCAACCGCCTGATGGGCGGCCATCGTCAACGCATCCCGATCACCGCGACAGGCGGGTATTACCAAGAAGGCCGCACCATCGAGAGTTTCGGTGAGGAGATGGCATGGTTAATTAGTGTCGGTATGGGCGGATGTAAATTCAAGGTTGGCGGGCTAAGCCCGGAAGAAGATTACGAACGAGTTGCCTCAGCGCGCGAGGGTGCAGGTCCGGATTTCATCCTCGGTTGCGACGCCAACCAAGGCTGGACACTCGACGAAGCGGTAAGATTCGCAGAGCTCGTGGAACCATTGAACATCACCTGGTTTGAAGAGCCCGTGCGTTGGCAAGATGATGTGCGTTCTATGGCTGAATTGCGCAAACGTATTTCAATTCCCATCAACGCGGGCCAAAGCGAAATGACCAGCTGGGCCGTTCGCCGACTACTCGATGCGAACGCTGTGGATATCGTCAATTTCGATATGTCACATGGGGGTGGACCGACAGAATGGCTGCGGGCGGCCACAATGTGCGGATCGGTTGGTGTTAAAATGCTCCATCACGAAGAAACTCATTTGGCGGTGCATGCATTGGCCGCTGTGCCGCATGGGCTTTATACGGACTGTTTCCCGGATCCGAACCGTGACCCCATATGGGACAAGATGATCCTTAACCGACCCAACGTGGCTGACGGCTATATAGATGTGCCACAAGGACCCGGTTTTGATATCAAACTCGATTGGGATGCCGTCGATAAATTTACCATCAGTTGATAGCGGTCGACAGCACCAGCCACAGCAAATGATTTTTGGCATTACGCCTTTCGAGACTATTTCCGTCAGCGCTATCGCCGCACTGGTCTTGCTTTACTTTTTTTCCTATTTGCTGCGCGGCGTAATCGGTTTCGGCTCCGCCACCCCGACTATTTTGGGAGGTATCTGGATCGTGCCACCGCACGATGCAGTCATCCTCGCAACACTTACCTCTCTCGCCGCCCAGGCCGTATTACTGCCGCGGGGCATTCACACTTGCGACCGCAAGATCTTACCGCCTATGTTGTTGGGTGCGACACTCTCCATCATGTTCGGTATATGGATTTTCGCTACATTAAATGCCCAATGGCTAACCCTAGCCATTGGCGCAATCCTTGTTTTCGCAGTGCTTGCCGAGCAACTCAAGCTCACCGAACGGGTGATCGAGGGACATGATTTGCGTGGTTTTAAAATTCCGTTCTGCCTTACATCTTTTACCGGCATTTTAAGTGGCATCAGCGGTGTAGGGGCAAACTTACTATTGTCGGTCTATGTCCGTTGGGCAGTGCCAGACCCAGCAACGTTTCGCGGCACCAATATGGCGTATTCGGGTTTGGCCATCTTCTGGCGCGTCACCGTGCTCGCCCTGAGCGCCCTATTATCCTTAAAACTCATTATCGAATCCGTTCTATTAGTACCCGCGGTTCTGCTTGGCGCCTTCCTCGGGCTCAAACTTGGCGATAGGATAGAAGGTGCGCGTTATTTCCAAATTATACAAATTGTTCTTCTATTGGCCGCAATCAGTCTTTTCTGGAGAGGTTTCGGCGCACTCTCTTGAGACGGCCGGAACACGCAATGACAGTATTCGGCATAACCCCATTCGAAAACGCCTCAGTTTTAGCCGCACTAGCACTCTGTGCAATTTATTTCGTCGCCTTCGCATTACATGGATTGATCGGCTTTGGTTCCTCAACTCCAGCCATTATAGGTGGCGCCTGGCTCTTGCCGCCGCATGATGCCGTGCTTTTCGCCGTGCTTGCCTCGCTCTATGCCCAAGCCCAGTTTTTGCCAAAGGGCTTCAAAAGCTGCGACCGTCGGATCATCGGCCCGATGATCGCAGGTGTTGTGCTATCGATGGCATTAGGCATTTGGATGTTTGCACACTTGAAGGCCGAATGGTTGACGCTGGTGATCGGCGCTACATTGATTCTCGCTGTGCTAGCGGAGAAGCTCCATATCGCCGAAAGAATACTTGCCCGCGTCGATCTTCATAACTTTTTCGTGCCGTTCACGGTCACCGCTATCACCGGTATTTTTGCCGGAGTTGCAGGGGTTGGCACTATCTTTTTGGTCGCCATTTATGTGCGGTGGGCAACGCCGGACCTCAATATTTTTCGCAGCACACAGCTGGTATTCTCCGGTTTCTCAGGTATTTGGAGGGCTCTCATCGTCATCACAGCCGGGCTGATTTCCACCCAGTTATTCGTCGATTCACTAGTTTTGATCCCAATGATTTATCTCGGTGCGTGGGCCGGCTTAAAAATTGGCGATATCATCGATGCCAAGCGCTTTAGTACTATCATCGAGATGGTCTTGGTGTTGGCTGCAGTTAGTTTGGTTTGGAAAGGTACACGCACCATCCTTGACTCCGGCGCCGCCGTATGACCCTTTTCGGAATCGAGGCTTTTCCCGGCTTATCACCACTGCTCATTGGCACTCTAATCTTCATTTATTTTGGTTCAGCCTTCGTACGAGGGATACTGGGTTTCGGGGCGGGTGCACCAACGCTTCTATTCTCCGCCTTTATACTGCCCCCTCATGAGGCGGTGATTTTATCGGTCTTCATTTCCACTTTTGCCATGCTGACCCTGATGCCGGCCGGCCTTCGGTACGGGAAGATACGCATTGCCTCACCGATCATGATTGGTTTCGCAGCAGCATCGATCCTTGGCGTTTGGGCTTTTGCTAATTTACGAGCGGACTGGCTTACCCTCGTCCTCGGGATCCTGCTGATCCTGGCCACTCTCGGCGACTTAACCGATGTCATGACCCGCTTTACCAAAAATCTCGACATCACAAAACCCTCGGTGCCGTTGGGACTGGGATTTGTTTCGGGGTTCTTGGGCTCAATCGGCGGCGCTGGGATAGGGTATTTTTTATCGGTCTATATTCGCTGGGCGACAGATAAGCCTGAAATTTTTCGGGCTACAAATATACTGATCTCCACCTTCACCAATGTTTGGCGCGTCTTTTGGTTTGCCATCTTCGGCTTGTTGGCGTGGCACTATGCGGTGGCTTTGGTATTCTTCGCGCCGGCGGTCTTAGCTGGTAATTTCATCGGCGCAAAAGCAGCGGGTCGTTTAAGCCCCCAACGTTATTTCCGGGTTTTTCAATTTGTTCTATTAATCGGCGCCATTATTCTGACCCTTAAAGGCATTCGAGGCTTAATCTGACTCCATGATTTTCGGCTACACCCCGTTCGACGGCCTATCCATCGATCTCATTATCATCATCTTGGCCATTAATTGGTTCGGTTACACGCTGCGCGGCGCTTTTGGCTTTGGCGCCGGTTTGCCGATTGTCCTCTTCATGAGTTTGATCATACCGCCGCATCAAGCGGTGGTTTTGCACGGTACGGCGACACTGGTTTCACAAATTCAATTACTACCTCAGGGGATACGTGACGGCGATTGGAAAATTTCAAAATCTCTTATCTTGGGGTTCTTCGTTTCGACCATTTTAGGCGTATTGATTTTTTCATCACTCGAAGAAAGCCAGCTCAAAATTGCCATGGGTGGATTGTTACTGTTAGTCATCATTGCGGACATGGCCGATATACGAAGCCGCATCGCCGCCAAAATAGACCTGCGCCGCCCAATAGTCCCATTTACCTATGCCGGCATCGCGGGCGTCATCGGCGCCATCGCGGGCGGCGGAACGGGATATTTTTTATCGGTCTATCTAAAATGGGCGACCGACAGTCCCAAATCATTCCGCGGCACGGGGCTTCTAATGGCGGTATTTTATGCCAGCTGGCGTTTCATAGTATTGGCAATTGCGGGTTGGATTTCCTGGCAACTACTGCTGAATGCGGTGAGCCTGATTCCTGTCATTTTGCTGGGTGGCATAACCGGTCGCCTTCTTTCCAAACGAATGAGCATCCCTGCCTTTTACCGGTGGGTTCAGATACTATTAATCTTCGCAGCCGCATTGCTGGTCGCGAATGGATTGGGTCTCATGCCGAAAGGGTGAAATAAAGTGGCGCTATCCTCAACACCGCTCAGCGACGTCATTGGGGCTAAGGTATCCGGATTAGACCTTAGCCGCATCACGACCGAGCACGAACAACAGTCTGTGATTGACGCATTTCTTGCCCATCATCTCCTTTGCATTCCAGGCGATGTACTAACGCCTGCGGACTTCACGCGGTTTGCGGCAATCTTCGGAGAAATTCAGTCACAACTCTACCGCCACCGCTTTCATCCGCAAGAACCCTTGGTGTCGGTCATGAAAAGCGAGTTGACGGCGGAACAACTCGCGCAACCGGAACAAATTCGCGTCGCCGGATGGCACACGGACGATTCTTATTTCCCGGATCCTTGCAAAGCAACGCTACTGCAAGCCGTCGATTTACCCGACCAAGGTGGCGCAACGCGGTTTTGTAGTTTAACGGCAGCCTATGAAGCGCTCGACACCGAAGTGCAGGCGCGTCTCGAAGGGTTGCATGGCGTCCATTGCTACGACACAAAACGCGCCAGCGCACGGGCAAAAAGCCGGACCGGTGTGGAGAAAACAGAAACCGAAAAGCCCGCGATACACCCTATTGTGCGCACCCATCCCGATACGGGCCGCAAATCTCTATACCTTAACTTCAACCGAATAGACCGCATTCAGGAGTTAGGCAAACAAGAGAGCGATACTCTTCTCGACACTCTCTTCGCCCATATTGACCATCCACGCTTCCACTACCATCATGCATGGCAACGCGGAGATATTCTGATGTGGGATAATCGATGCACTATGCATGCGGCGGTCCCGGACTACGAGCCCAACGTCATGCGGTTACACCATCGGATACTGTTACGCGGAGACGTGCCGATTTAACGTTAAAATTTTACGGCGCGCTTGGAGGAGTTTTAATGGCAATACAAATTCACCCATTTGATGCACCTATCGGCGTCGAGGTCTTGGGCCTCGATCTCAATGATTCATTAGCAGCGGAAACGGTGAGCGCAATCAATGATGCGTTTCTCGACCGCCACGTGCTTTGTATCCGCGATCAAGATATTTCCATGGAACGGTTTTTAGAAATCGCCACTGTGTTCGGCACGCCTCAGGTGCAGAAGGTGAAATACTACGCCCACCCGGACACCGACCTGATTTCAGTTGTCTCACCTGAGGTCAATCGGGACAAAGGGGGCGCTGACGCTAGGCCACTCGTGCGCGGTACTAGTTTTCATACAGATCATTCCTATTGGCCGGAACCTTGCAAAGCGACCATGGTTCATGGGGTGCAGGTACCATCAACTGGGGGTGAGACACGGTTCTGCGATATGCATCGCGCTTATGACGAGCTTTCAAAAGAACTACAAAATCGTCTCGGCGGTTTGCGCGGTATTCACCGCATCACCGCGCGTCGCCAAAAAACTGGGCGAATTGCCTACTCCAAAGAAGAATTCGACACCGGCCCGACAGGCATCCACCCTTTGGTACGGACCCATGACGAAACCGGGCGGAAGGCGGTATATATAAACCCCAACCGAATGGATGGCATCGAAGGTTGGAACAACGAAGATAGCGACGCCTTACTCGACGAACTCGAAAGCGCCTGTATCAAACCGGAATTCCAATATCACCATCTATGGCGGACGAACGACATTCTGATCTGGGACAACCGCTCGGTCATGCATGCAGCAACCGATAATTTTAACGAACCACGACGGTTACATCGCATTTTACTAGAAGGGAAGGCTCCGATCTGATGGCTAAAACAATTACCCCCGGCGACTTAAAAAAGATGCTTCATGACGGCGGCGAGTTGGCTTTGCTGGACGTCCGCGAAGACGGTCAATTCGGCGAAGCTCATTTACTCCACGCCAACCCAAGCGCCTATTCCCATATGGAAGCACGGGTCGGTCAGCGTGTCCCGCGCAAAACCACGCGAACAGTTCTCGTCGACGAGAATGACGGCATCGCGGAAAAGGCAGCGGCGCGGCTAACCGAACTCGGCTTCGACGATGTATCTATTCTAGAAGGCGGCGTACAGGGCTGGGCCGATGCAGGCCACGTTATCTTTAAAGGCGTCAACGTTCCGTGCAAAGCGTTCGGCGAAGTGGTCGAGCATCAGGCCAACACCCCGCGCATCCCGCCGGAAGATTTACTAGCAATGGAGAAGAACGGTGAGAAACACGTGATTTTGGACGGACGGACACCGGCGGAATACAAGCGTATGAATATCCCCGGCGGCATCAGCGTTCCCAATGGCGAACTGGTCTACCGCGTCCACGACTTTGCACCGGATGCGGACACAACCATCGTCGTCAACTGTGCCGGGCGCACGCGCTCCATTATTGGTGCGCAAACCCTGATCAATGCGGGCCTACCAAACAAAATCGTCGCCTTAAAAGGAGGCACCATGGGCTGGACCTTGTCGGGCCTGGAGTTGGAGCACGGTGCGACGCGCCGCTACGGGGATTTGTCCGATGGCGCCAAAAAAATTGCCTTAGACCGTTCCGCTGCAATCCAACAAAAAATGGCAATCGAAGCCGTCTCCATCGATACCGTGAAATCTTGGCAAGTGGACGACCAGCGTTCTTTGTTTTTGCTGGATGTGCGGAGTGCTGAGGAATTTGCTGACGGGCATATGCCAGGTTCGGCTCACGCGCCGGGTGGTCAACTCGTCCAAGCAGTCGATCAATGGGCTGCCGTTTTAGGCGCACGCATCGTGCTCCTCGACGACCATAACAATGTTCGCGCTATTATGACGGCCCATTGGCTCAAACAAATGGGCTGGGACGTATCCGTACTCGACGGTGGCGTCGAAGCGCATGCATCGGAGAAGGGCGGCCCAAAAGCCGAAGTGCTCGGCATTGACGATTTGGAGTTCCCAACCGTCACGGCGGAAGAATTAGCAAAATCGCTCGAAGATGGTTCAGCGATTGCGGTAGACACGGATGTCAGCTGGCTCCACAGAAAAGAGCGCCTACCCGGGTCGCTTTGGGGCAACCGGGCTCGGGCCAAAGAGCTCGCGGCCAAACTGCCAAAAGGTAAGCAAGTGGTGCTCTACTCAGAACATGAAACCCGTGCCTGGCTTCTAGCGATTGATCTCGCCGAGATTATTGAAGAGCCGATTGCCATTTTACGCGGTGGCCGGGAGAACTGGCGAGCCGAAGGAAGGCCACTCGAAGCTTCCCCAAACTCGCCAACAGATGAGGAACAGTTGGATTTTCTGTTTTTTGTCCATGATCGCCACGACGGTAACGAACAAGCTATGCGGGACTATTTGGACTGGGAGGAAGGCCTTCCAGCGCAGATCGAAGAAGATGGCGACGCCCGTTACCAGGTATTCACGCCATAGGGTATGGGGCTATTCAATAGGAAGGAGTTAACCGGCACTCTATCCATCATGCCAAGAGCGACCATCCCATTGATAATCGGCGGTTGCAGCACCAAAATAGAGTAGGCGGCAACGATAGGCTGTTTAGGAGAAGTATAAGTTGGTCCTAGAAATCAAAAAGCTTAGTAATTTGATGGGAGCGGAAGCAACCGGTGTAGATTTACGCAAACCAATCTCCAGCGCCGAAGCCGCCAAACTCAATGATGCACTCCATGAAAATATTGTGCTCTGCATTCGAAACCAGAAACTAGATGGCCCTGGGTTTGTTGAGGCTTGCCGGGTGTTTGGCAATCTTATGCGTCAGGTGAATGAAGAGCTTTGCGACCCTGACTTGCCAGAGCTTGGTAACGTCACAAGTGGCGATGTGGATCGCCACGACACTCAAGTTCGTGTGGTGCGTGGCACCAGTTGGCATTCAGATCACTCTTTTACTGAGAAACCTCCGAGTGCCAGCATCCTATACGCAGTGAAACTACCCTCGCGGGGTGGCGACACCAGTTTTTGTAATTTACGCGCAGCCTATAAATCACTTCCTGATGAAATGAAAAAACAACTCGAGGGATTGAAGGCCCGCCATCAATTTCGCTGTAGCCGTGCACCCAATCACATATTTATAAAACTCAAAAATGAAGCCGACCGGATTGGCGCCTATATTTTTCCCCATCCCCTTGCACGCCAACATTTGCCCACAGGCGAAAAAACGCTCTATCTAAATCCGCAAAGGATGGAAGATATCATCGGGCTCGAGCGCAAAGACAGTGACGCATTATTAGATGAACTGGTAGCACATTCGGAGAACCCTGCATTTCACTGGAATCATCAATGGCAAGCGGGTGACATGCTGGTTTGGGATAATCGTTGCTCGATGCACCATGCCAATGATGATTGGCCCATCAATGAGGAACGCTTTCTCTATAAATGTATCCTTGAAGGTGAGGTGCCGGTGTAATGGAAATGGTAATTAATCCGCTAAGCGGCGTGTTGGGCGCAGAAGTGACCGGTCTTGATCTCAAATCCGATCTCGACGTCGATACGGTCGCGGCATTAGACGCCGCCTTGGCAGAGTACATAGTCGTTTGTATTCGCGATCAACAATTGGATGCCGATAGTTTTATCGAAGTGTCCGCATGCTTTGGCCCGTTGATGAGCCACACAAACAAGCATTTGGTCGACAAGAGCCGGCCAGCGCTCAATTGGGTCACCAGCGAGGATCGCGATATCCATGGCAGCGGCAAGATAGTGTACCGTGGTACCACCTGGCACACAGATCACTCCTACATGCCGGAACCACCGAAAGCGACAATCCTTTACGCAGTAGAAGTGCCATCAGAAGGCGGCGACACCAGCTTTTGCAATCTCCGCAAAGCTTATGCAGCGCTACCTATTGAGACCAAAAAACGGCTAGACGGCCTGCAAGCATTGCATGTCTACCAATCGAGCCGCTCACCCCGGAAAGACCAAATGGTACTGTCGGAAGAAGAGAAGAAGTCTACACCGGATACGGTCCAGCCGTTAGTGCGGTTTCATGTGGATGCGAAAGCCCCTAACTTATTTATGTCTACGACTAGGCTAGAAAACATAATTGGTATACCGCGCGAAGAAAGCGACACGCTCGTCGACGCTCTATTTGCCCACGCAGACGATCCACAATTCCATTATCATCATAAATGGCAGGTTGGTGATTATGTTCTATGGGACGACCGGAGTTCCATGCACCACGCGAACCCAGATTGGGCTGAAGGCGAAAAAAGATTCTTGTATCGGACCATGGTAGAAGGCGAGAAACCAGTCTTGGCTAAATTTGAAGGATAAAAATGGTACTGGAAACGGAAAAATTAAGCGAACATGTGGGGGTACAAGTCAAAGGCGCAGATGCCAGCCAGCCTTTTGATGAAGACACGTTAACGGCGGTTTATAAAGCATGGGTAGACCATTCGGTTCTCCTACTACGCGGCCAGGAATTAACGCCGCAACAATTCGTTGATTTCGGCCGACAGTTTGGTAAGCCGATCGAGCAGAATCTTAAACATCTGAATGTAGAAGGCTGCCCGGAACTCGCCTTTATCTCCAGTGAAGATAAAGACATTCACGGGACCGGTAAACGTATCGTGCGCGGCACCAGTTGGCATACAGACCATTCCTATGCGGACGTCCCACCAAAGGGCACTATGCTGTTCGGCGTTGATATTCCAGAAAAAGGTGGCGACACTCAATTTACCTCTGCCGCCGCAGCCTTTGATGCATTGCCCGATGCTAAACGCGAGCGTTTAGACGGGATGCGATCCATCCATGCTTTTGAAAGTAGCCGCAGCCCGCGACCAATGGTCAAACGAACTCCCGAAGAAATCGCTGCCTATCCGGGTGATGCGGAGCACCCACTCATTCGAACCAATCCAGATACCGGCCGCAAGTCCATCTATGTAAATACCGTTCGTTCAGAGCGAATTCTCGATCTTCCCGATGAAGAGAGTGGAGCATTGCTGGATGAGCTTTACGCCAAAGTCGGCCAAGAGGAATTTCAATACCGTCACAAATGGCAACCCGGAGACATCGTACTTTGGGATAATCGCAGCGTTCTGCATAAAGCTAATAGCGACTATGAGGGTAAACGCTTTCTTTATCGTATTATGATTGAGGGCGATAAGCCGATTTAGAATTTCGTTGCACCAACAAGGCCCATTACCACCATTGCCAAGGGATAAATTCCGATTAAAGTACTCGATCAGGAGGTGTTCATATGAGCTTAGACGTCCGGAAACTTGGTGACGCCTTGGGTGCTGAAATTATTGGATTTGATTTACTCCGCGACCTCAACGAAGACACGGCAACGGAAATCAATCGAGCCTGGGCGGAAAATTGCGTGCTTTGTTTCCGTGATCAACAGAGCTTGAACCCCGAAAACTTTCTCACATTGGCACGTATTTTTGGTGATGTGCAACCACAACTAGCAACAGGTAAAGAATATTCGGTACCAGAGGTCCCAGATGTCGGCGTTTTATCAAACCGACAGACCGACCCAGTATCCGGCACCAAAATGATGCGAGGCGGTAGCTGGCATACGGACCATTCCCATTCGGCCACGCCACCTCGCGGCACAATCCTCCATGCTCTAGAGTTGCCGGACAAAGGGGGCGACACGCTTTTTGCCAATTGCCGTGCAGCCTATCACGATCTCCCTGATGATTTGAAAGAGTATATAGGTAACCGAAAGGCCCACCATGTTTACCTCTCAAGTCGGTCACCACGAAAAATGCCAACGCTACGAGATCATGAAAAACATTTGGACAAGGGTGCTTGGCATCCTTTAGCTCGCACTCATCCGGTAACGAATGAGAAGAGTATCTACCTCAACCCTATCCGGAACGAATCAGTTGAAGGGCTAAAAACGGAAGAAGGCTTCAGTTTGCTAGATGACTTGCTCATACACGCGACACAGGAGAAATACCAGTACGGCCACAAATGGCACCTCGGCGATGTGATTATCTGGGATAATCGCAGCACCCTACATGCGGCCAGCTTCGATTACGATCAAACCCAACATCGCCTCATGCATCGGGTGATGATTGCCGGCGAAGCTACCTATTAGTCAAAAGGGAGATTACGTGGATTATGAAATAAAACCCTTGTCGGACAAGTTAGGTGCGGAAGTTACCGGCCTCGACCTGCGTGCGCCCCTGGATACCCAGACGACGACAACGATCAACAACGCCTTCGTCGATGGCGTCATCCTGGTATTCCGAAACCAAGAATTAACCGCGCAACAGTTCTTCAACGCCGCCCAACAGTTGGGTGAGCCGATGGATCAACACTTATCACAGTATAAAGTGCCGGAATGTCCTATGGTATCTTATGTGTCTAACCAGGAGAGGAGCGACGACGGCAAACGCAAGCTGCTCGGCAAAGCCTGGCATACCGACCATTCCTTCCAACCGGAACCCCCTAAAGCGACCATGCTGCATGGTGTTAAGTTACCGAAAGAGGGCGGGGATACTTGGTTTGCTAATATGCGCCTTGCCTACGAAGAATTGTCACCGGCGCTAAAACAGCGAATTGATGGACTCGAAGCCATCCATGCCTATCGCGAAAGTCGTGACTACCTCACCAAAGAGGAGCGGGAAGCCGAAGCGTTAACCGATGAAGAGGAACGCGCTAATAATATTGTCCATCCAGTAATCCGCACCCATGAAGTTACCGGTACCAAGGCGATTTATATAAACCCGCTTCGCATCAAGCGATTTATCGGAATGAACCCAGAGGAGAGCGCCGATCTTATCGACGAATTAACCGTGCATGCGACTGGCAACGATTTCACCTATTCGCATTCCTGGAAGCAAGGCGATGTGATTATCTGGGATAACCGGCAAGCAATGCACCGCGTCGAGCATAATTACGATTTCGCCGAGAAGCGCCTGATGCACCGCATCATTCTTAAAGGTAGTAAACCGGAATAGGTATGAACTTATGACATTCGAAATTCGGAAAATGACGGAAAATATCGGAGCTGAAGTGGTAGGGCTCAATCTCACCAAACCGGTCGATGACACCGTGAAAGCCGAGCTCAATATGGCGCTCGCGCAAAACGTGGTGCTGGTGTTTAGAGACCAGGACTTCACCCGTCCACAGTTCCGAGATGCGGTGCTGCTCTTCGGCCCGCCGAAATATCAATTACTGCAGCAATATTTGTTCGAGGACACCCCAGAGATAGGCGTCGTCACCAACAGGGACAAGGACGAAGCCGGCGACGGCAAAGTGCTTATCCGCGGCCATACTTGGCATACGGACCATTCCAACGAGAAGTATCCAGCCAAAGCAACGGCGCTTTATTCGGTCGAAATTCCTGATGAAGGCGGCGACACGATGTTTTGTAATTGTCAGAAAGCCTATACGGAATTGCCCGATGAAATGCGGGCGAAGGTCGACGACCTCAGAGCGGTCCACACCTACAACAGCCGGTTCGCGCCCAGGCAATTACCAAAGCGCACGAAAGAAGAAGAGGCCCGCTCACCGGATGTTATGCACCCGGTTGCGCGAACCCATCCCGATACCGGAGAGAAAGCAATTTACGTCAATCCCATCCGCATCGAACAATTCGAAGGGATGGAGATCGAAGAGAGTCAGGTTCTTTTGAACAAACTAATTGCTCTGTCGACCAAAGACCATTTGATCTATCGCCATAAGTGGAAACTGGGCGACATGGTCATTTGGGACAACCGGCAAGCCATGCATCAGGCGACCAAGGATTACGACATGTCCCAGTTCCGAAAACTCTACCGTATGATGGTGGAAGGGGACCGACCGGTCTAAGGGTTTTCGAAATGGAGATTGAACCGTTAAACCACGTCATGGGAGCCGAAGTCCGCGGCCTCGATCTGAATCAATCCCTAGGTCAGAAAACAACCGACCGGCTGTATCAGGCGTTCCTCGATCATCTTCTCTTGTGTATTCGTGGCCAGAACTTTGTCGACGTCGGTACTTTTCTGGATGCCGCAAAATATTTCGGTACACCAAAAAAACAACATATGGATTCCTTTCGCGTAGACGGGCACCCAGAAGCGGGCACCGTTACCAGTGAAGACCGCGACATAAATGACGGCAAGCGCATCATTCGGGGCACTATGTTTCATACCGATGAGAGTTTTATCGCCGTTCCGCCCAAGGCCACAATTCTATACGCCGTGGATGTTCCAAGCACCGGCGGCGATACACGCTTCGTCAACATGCAAGCCGCGTTTGAGGGCCTGCCAGACACGACAAAGTCCAGCATTCAAGGCCTAACGGCGACCCATTATTACGGCAAAGATCGTAGCGGACGAAAAGTGCCGTCGTTGACCAAAGAACAAATGCGAGAAACGCCGCCCGTCAGCCACCCTATTATACGAACCCATGACGAAACAGGCGACGTTGGTCTGTATATCCATGAAACAATGACCGATTACATCGACGGCATGGAAGCCGCTCAAAGTGAAGCATTGCTCGAAAAGTTGTATGCTCACTGCACCGAGAACACAGCATTCCAATACCGCCATAAATGGCAAAAAGGCGATTTCGTCATTTGGGATGACCGCGCTACACTGCATGCGGCAACGGCGGATTACGGCGAAGAAGAAAAACGCCTGCTCTACCGCACCATGCTAGCGGGCACACCGCCGTACTAAATTCAGACATCCATTAAGGGAGGGGAAGTTGGCTAAGATAAGCATTGGATTCAGCCGATACTCAGCATTTTACAGCCCGCTGATCACGACGATTGCCTGCGGCTTTTTAAAAGAAGAAGGCTTGGAGCCGGAATACCACATAGCAACGCCACACCATTCGGCAATGAACATGATTGAGGATGGCACGGTCCAGGTCACCCAGTCCGCAGTTTCTGCCAGTTGGACCCCACTAGAACAAGGGAAAGATCTTCCTTTCAAACACTTCGCACAAATCAACTTGAAGGATGGCTTTTTCATTATTGCTAAGGAACCTGACCCCCAATTCACATGGGACAAACTTAAGGGTGCCAGAATGATTGTCGACCATGGAGGCCAACCCTTGGCGATGTTTAAATATGCTTGCTACAAGGCAGGCGTTGAATTCGATGCGATAGAGACCCTTGACCTTGGCGGATCAGAAGCAATGGAAGCCGGGTTTCGCGCAGGTCGTGCGGACTATGCACATTTCCAAGGGCCTGCCCCGCAGCAATTGGAGGAAGATGGGGTCGGCTACGTTGTGGCGTCCGTTGGGGAGGCAATTGGACCGGTCGCCTTCTCAAGCCTGGCCGCATCACCGGAATGGCTGCAAACGGACATGGCGAAAGCCTTCATGCGGGCTTACCGCAAGGCAAGGCAGCTCTGTATTGAAACACGAGCTGAGGAAATCGCGAAAATTGAAGATGGTTATTTTTTAGGGATCAATCAGCCTGCACTTGTTAGTTGCCTAAAAGCCTATCACAACCTTGGAAATTGGCACCCATCGGTCGATATTTCAGAAAGCTCCTATGAAACAGCTCTGGACGTCTTCGCTCACTGTGGTTTGATCACAAAACGTCACGCCTACTCGTTGGTCGTTACATCCCCGCCGGACGCGTAAAAAAAATATTTTCAAAAATTAATCATGCGGGTTCGGCCGGCAACGCCTGTGCCATGCACAGTAAGGATTCGTCGGTGAATAAACAGCTTATAACTAAAAATAGCGAAGGCGGTGGATGGAAAATACCACTCACCGTCTTTACGCTTGCGCACACAGTAGGCACCGTGCATAGCACCGCAGTAACCGTGATGGTGCCGGTTATCAAAAACTTCTACGACATCCCCTATACGGCAGTCGCGTTTCTGATCACCTGCTATAGCATCGGCCAGACCCTCTCTTCGATTCCAAATGGCGGTATGATCGACCGGATCGGCGTTCGAAGCGGCCTACTGGTCGCACACGGCGTCCTGCTTGCGGCCGCCTTACTTTTGTTCTGTGCAGATATAATTTGGCTTGCCTATTTGGCCTTGTTTCTAATGGGATGGGGATACTCTGCTATCAACCCCGCAACTGCGAAGGGTGTTTACCAAACATTCAATCGAACGCGCCGGGCAACGGCAATGGGCATAAAGCAGACCGGCGTCCCATTGGGTGGTGTCGTTGCCGGGCTCCTGGGTGGGATTGCTGTTTCCCATCACGACCAGGCGGCGGGCTGGAACCTGCAATGGCAAACCATCATGCTAATCGTTAGTGCAGCAACCGTCGCCGGGGCATTTCTTTGCCTATTGCTGCCGAAGAGCTTGTCGCAACCAACCGTCACATCTGAGAAAAGGAGCATATGGGCAGATTTATCTACAATCGCCGGCGACTGGCCGTTCAATCGCTTTGTTATATCGACCATGGCTTTTAATTTCGGACAATATAATTTCTTTACCTTTCTTACCGCTTTCCTAACGAAAGTCCTCGGCACCACTCAAGAAATGGCTGGAGGCGTTTACGCAATTGTTCAGGCCACCAGTGCCTTCTTTCGGCCTTTCTGGGGGTTTTCCAGCGACTTTTTTTTCAGAAGCCGCAAAAAGGCCCTTTGTGTTGGGCTCTGTTTTGTGGCGTCTATTTGCTTCGGGGCTTGCGCATTAATCAGCATCGCGGGTGCGCCAATTTGGATGGGAATTGCAATTTCCATCATCCTTGGGGCCAGCATTGCCTCTTATGCACCACTCGTTCAGGTCATGGCCGTTGAAGCAGTGGACCCCAAAATGATCGGCTCAGGACTTGGCTATGCTCATATGGGAACCCATTTGGGTGCATCAATTGGCCCGCTGGCTATGGGCATATTACTTGATTTATATAGCTATGCTGTGGGTTACGGTCTTACCGCAACCTTAGTCCTGATTGGGGTCGGCTTGCTGGTATTTGGATTTAAAGAAAGGCCCGCCCGGTGACAGAGCAAAAAAAAGATCTGAGAGTATTCCCAATAGGCCGGCCTTGGACGCTGCGTTTACCTAATCAGACGCTGCGTTTACCTAATCAAAGGTCACCTCATAGGTACCTGGGCTAAATTCATACCAAGAATTTCCACACCTCATGTGGTGCGTCTCGAGATGGGCAAAAAATCCCCTAGCTTTTCAAGCAATGTGTGACGCCGCCATCACTCGTTGCTTTATGAATATCAAGCGGGACGCTTTCAAATGGCTTGCCGTCGATGATAGCGACCTAAAATGTAGATGTGCCGTTCACCGAAGTTCTATGCATGTGTCGACGTAGCGGCAATTCGTAATCGCTTTCGGCACGGTGCTGTAATGCGCAATTATCCCAGATGATCAAATCACCCTGACGCCATTTATGCCGATAAATGAACTCCGGCCTAATTATGTGATCGGACAGTTCCTTGATTAACGACAGCGCCTCCTCGTCGTCCATACCTACAATTCCGGTACACTCGCCTTCGAGAACATAAATGCATTTCCGGCCCGTAAGGGGGTGGGTACGCACAACAGGATGAACGACATCCGGATTCAGCACCTTTTGAGCTTCGGAAAGTTCGCTTTCCCTGCCCAGCCGCCGTTTGCGCGCCGCAAACTGATGAACCGCCTTAAGTCCCTTGAGCCGGATTTTCATATCGTTGGAAAGAGCATTGTATGCCGCAGCGGTGCTGGCAAACAGCGTATCACCAAAACTTTTT
>Ga0163179_10001080_pt1 | contig 19462 bp, 11 predicted proteins | sample AtlANTMetagenome_FD_109643 | JGI IMG/M metagenome (GOLD analysis project Ga0163179, IMG submission 109643) | Marine eukaryotic phytoplankton communities from the Atlantic Ocean - Atlantic ANT 2 Metagenome | ecosystem: Environmental > Aquatic > Marine > Oceanic | place: North Atlantic Ocean... | reverse complement strand
GATTGCGAATCGAGAATATCCATGTTCGTCCGCCTGGAGATGCGTTATTGGCACCTTATGCTACGGGATTAGATGTCAACGATGTTGTTGTAGAAGTGCCTGACGAATTACGGCTGTTGGCCAAGCCTCTACAGTTGTGGCTATCCCGAATTGTCGAACGCATGCGTCGACTAGGTTTTTACACACGTCAAGGTCATGTGACTGCCGGAGGTTTACAGGAAGCTCAAAAGCGGATTTCTGCATCAATATCAAAGGGGGAATCTTTTGGCTATAGAGCAGCCAAGGAGAACGGCATTGCTATGCGCCTAAATCACCTAATTTCATCATTACTTTGTCAAGGTGTGGCAGCCACTAGAGAAACCCTATCTCGAATCGGACAGGGTGGGCAAAATGAGAAAAAATCTGCACGTGAATTCGCATCAGAGCCTCGTATTAAACAACTCAAACAAACGCTATCAGAAATGGACGAAATTCACAGTAAAGTGACGATGGTTCGGCGAATGGTACGACGGCAACTCAAGGAAAGTCCGGAAAGCCGTGTCATCGTCTTTGCCAATTTTAGAGATACGGTGGATGAAATCACTCGTGTCCTTACTGATGTGGAGTCAGCCAAACCACAGCGATTCGTTGGACAGGCCAGCAGAGATGGTTCATCAGGTATGAGCCAGAAAGTGCAATTGGAAAGCCTGGATGCTTTCCGATCTGGGTTGGCAAATGTTCTGGTCGCCACCAGTGTTGGAGAGGAAGGGCTGGATGTACCCAATGCCGATTTGGTCATTTTTTACGAACCAGTAGGCAGCGAAATTCGCACGATTCAACGGCGGGGACGAACAGGTCGCCAAAGGGCAGGCACTGTGCATGTGCTAATCGCCAAAGATACTCGAGATGAAGGTGCCAGAGCGGCAGCCAAACACCGTGAGCAACGAATGTTTCGTTCAATCCAACAGGTTCGAAGAAAACGTGGAGGAGTAGCAATGCGATATGAGGGGGAAAATCTCGATTCGTTCAGCCTTGACAATGGTCAAGACGCTGCTTCATTCCTAAAAATAGAATCTGAACGCTTGGCACCGGAGCTGGATGATACGGTTACACCCCCTGTTGTCAGAGAAAGTCATACGCCTCAACCCCCGACCCCACCCTCTAGAGAGGTTATGGCACGGAAAATGCGCCCCACTGGACAAATTGGACTGGATTCATACCCCGCAGAGACCGATTCCTCTAGATTGATTGTCGAAGCACCATTGATGTCGATTGAGAACCTATCAATCAACTTTGAAGAAATCAAATTCCCCGAAACTGACGGGGTTGTCGTTTCGATTGATCACAGGGAGGGAAAAAGCGCACTAGCCGCCAGACTACGTCAGGAAAGACTCACCGTCGAAGTAATCAATCTCCCAGTGGGAGATATCAGAATCAGTGACCGAATTTTGATTGAGAGGAAGAGTTGTCGGGATTTCGTAGACAGTCTTCTCGATGGACGTCTATTAGATCAAGCGACTAGATTGGTCGGTGCTGCACCTCGAGCAATGCTCATCTTAGAAGGAAGTGATTTATTTCAGCATCGAGCTGTGAGTGAGCAAGCGATTATGGGTGCACTCGCCACATTGACCCTGGACTATGGTTTGCCCGTAGTCACTTCAGCTGATACCGCAGAAACCGCCCGATTTATCGCCGTCTCAGCCCGGAGAGAAGCATCCATGTTGGAACACCTTTCCAAACAGGCCCAAGATCGGATGCGGGCCAGCGAGCATCCGGACTTGTATAGTGATGAATCTGAGAAGAAAGTCGCTGAAGTGGCCAATAAATCAGCTGAACAGCTGTTCGAAGAATCAACCCCAATTTTGGATGCCACACTCGGAGGACAAAACGAACAAAATAGTAAGATGAGGCATAGAGTAACTCGTTCGATGCTAGAACAAGTACCTGGTGTCGGCCCTGCATTGGCCTCACGTATTCTCGAGCGTTGGCCAACCATAGCTGATTTGTCAAAAGCTCGGGATGATGAAATTGTAGAAATCAAAGGCCTTTCTGTACAACTTGCACAAGAAATCGTGCGAATCTTACACGGCACGGATTAATCGCCAATCACGAGCACGCGTGTACGCAATTGTGCCAAACGATTGACATAGTGCCCAAAACCAAAGGCGAGCAACTCAGTCAAGTGAATCACTGGAACCTTGGTTTCCTTTCTGGACACTTTGCCTGCTTTGCCTTGATACACATCCATCAGCATGTGAGACAAGTTACAAGCACTAACCACCAATTCAGCACCTTCCGATTTGGCATCGGCTAGAACGGAGGCAGTCTGCTTCAGAACTGTTTTTTCCTCAGAGAAAATTCCAGGGACCCCAACAGAGTGCGTTCGTGAGTCCCACTCGACCGGCTGGCCACCCATAGCGGCAATCACCTGCTCAAGATAGTCTGGATCGAAGACATCATCTCCACCACAGGCACCGTCTTGTTGCATATTCGGACCATAGTATCCTGCAATTCTGAACCTGAAGGGGTTCTTGACCTTCTGAGCCAACTTTTCAATGCCCACTTCATCGACGATGACGTGAAGCAAGTGATGAACATTGACTTCACCGGTCAAACTCAATCCACAGTTTCGCTCAAGGATATCATTGGTCTTGGCCATCAACTTGCTATCATTTCGCAACGCAGTCAGATCTTCATGTAGGGTTGCTGCTGTTGTTGCACATGGAGTGATGATGTCAAGGCCCATGGCTTCTGCTTGTGCCAAGGTTCGTGCATTCAACACCACTTGTAAGTCTGCATTGGCCTGACGAATGATTCCCGCACCGCAACTGGTCGCACCTTCAAGTTCGACCAACTCAATTCCAAGAGAATCTGCGGCCACCGGCATGGTGTCGGCAACCTCAATGGCATTGCTATGAGCAACGTTCCCGGGGTGATATGCATATCGAAGTGGCATTAGAATCGACCATCCATTTCGTTGAAGATTGAGATGACCTCGTGATGATTGGCCACTGCCGAGTTGAATTGCTTGGGCATCTTGCCGATTCCAGCAGGAGGTGCAATCATTCCGAGCATTTCATTGAACATGGGCCGACCAGTTCGAGTAAACCCTCCAATCATACGTGCCGATACACCTGATAGTGCGTTACTCAACAGGCCCACTGGACCGAGTACAGTTCTATAGAGCGTTGTCTCGTTGACCCGACCACTGCTCTTGATTGACCAAGTGTACCACCAAACGTGCTTTCCATGACGGCCATTGTAACCATCATGTGCCAAGACAGCTGTTTTCGCCTCGAGCATCGATTTGGCGGCATTGGCACCAAATGCTCCTTGGCGGTGAATACTCGCTAGGTCTGTTTCGGCCTTCACTCCATTTGTGGCGGCCAGTGATTCGATGATTGCAGTTCGAGATTTATCTGAAATGCGTGGGTCGCATGAACGATTCCACATATGCGAAATGATGGCCGGGCCGATGTAAGCGCGATTATGAGGAGTCGCATCGCTCGCTGCGTGCAATAATTGTGGGCTCGCAATGTCATTGGATGAATGTAATTCAGAAGCAACAACTGCATCCATGGTCCCCATCACTACTTTGCCAACATAACTTCCCTCTCTGTGCCCACCGACGAACCAAGGCTTGCTATTCGCTCGGTGGTTATCATAGGATGAATAGTCGACCACCAAGTCACGAACAACGTCGTAAGCTGCAACCGGTTCGATCCGTAGTTTTGCTCCGGCACCTTTGTCGCGAACCATGTCACAAAGTCGTACCATCCCTGGCAAAACCAGACGGCCGTTGACAGAGACTCCTGTCGTCGGGTCATCCTCTGCTCCATCGCGGAATGTCAGTGAACCATCTTGTGTGGCCTTCAATGAACGTAGCAAGTCCATGACGCTGTAGTGACCCGGTACTGCACAAGCCCATGTATCCTGCCCACTGAGCCCGGTGTCCGCATCATAACGGAATACAGTTGCTTCAAGTTGAATCGTGGGCAAAGCGACGATGGCGACATCGCCACTCGCAGCGGCAGCAGAATCACCAGCGGCGAACTGCGCCATTTGTTCAACCAATTCTTGATTGAATGTTCCACTATCATCTACGCATGCAATTCTTGACAACACTTCTGCTGTCCAAATCGCAGCAGGTGCATCATAATCGACATCACAGTCGACGCGATCGAAGATTCGAGTGCCACCCATCTTTTCCAAAGTTGCGTCCCACTCCTTCCCAGATTCGCAGAAGAGTTCGTAACTCGTATCCCCCAGAGCACAGACTGAAAAGTGCGTATTGGTGAGGAGTTTGCCAGCACCAGATGCTGCTTGGAACAAGGCCTCGGCGTTGTCAGGTTGTTCTCCTTCACCCCATGTAGAACAAGCGATGAGGACACGCTTCATGCCGGACAAACTTGCCAAGTCAAAGCCATCCATGTCGTGTACATGGCCGACTAAGCCATAATCTGTGGCCTTCTTGGCGATTTGGGCACAAAGACCCTCTGCATTTCCAGATTGGCTCCCGAACAAAATGTGGATGTCTCGATCTCCTGACATCAATTCTTGTAATTCACCTGCATCAACAGCAGGAGCTGAGCCGGTGGAAGCTGCAGGTGCCGCCGCTTTGGAGGATTGGCCAACTGCGATTCCACTTGCAACCGCCTGAACAATGGGTTCAACCATGGCAGATTGGAATGAACCTGACCCATCAACTGCTGCCATATGAGAAAGTACTGCATCTGTCCAAACCGCTGCTGGAGGCTCATAATCAACATCACAATCGACGCGATCAACTAGACGGGAACCCCCAAGTTCGGCAAACCTTGTGTCCCATTGCTTTCCAGATTCACAGAAAAGGTCGTAACTGGTATCACCTAATGCACATACTGAGAAATGAGTTTTTGACAAATTTGGTGCACCTTCAGCATTCGCTGTTTGCCACAAATCTTCAGCATTATCAGGTTGCTCTCCTTCACCCCATGTTGAGCAAACAATCAGAACACGCGTCATCTCTGAAAGAGAACCGAGGTTGAAACCATCCATATCGTGAATCGTTGCTTCAAGGCCATAAGCTGCGGATTTCTTGCCTATCTTTGCAGCAAGATCCTCTGAGTTCCCACTTTGAGAACCAAATAGGATGTTTAGGGAACGGTCGCCTTCTGTCAAAAATGCACCAATATCTGCTGAATCAGACATGTCTGAGCCTCCAGCCCTACGGGCTGATTGATTGGACCCAAACTCAACTCTTCAATCTATGCTTTTGACCAGCCCAAATGTTGCCAATGGTTCCCATTGAAAATTACACATTTGAATTCTAAAAGCCCATGCCGCCCATGTCCATGCCGCCCATATCTGGCATGCCACCGCCACCACCTGCACGACTGGAAATGACGTCGTCGATTCTGAGAATCATGACCGCGGTTTCGGTCGCGGATTGAATGGCTTGTTCAACCACACGAACGGGCTCGAGCACGTTTGCGACTCGCATGTCCATGACACCGCCCTCAAACACATTGACACCGTAGGAAGATTTGCCCTCAGCGTGTGCTTTTCGAACTTCAATGATGGTGTTGACAGGATCAAGACCTGCATTTTCAGCCAAGGTCCGAGGAATGACTTCAAGAGCACCTGCAAATGCCTCGATGGCCATTTGTTCACGGCCTCCAATACCCTCTGCATAGGCGCGCAAATCACGAGACAGGGAGGCTAGTACAGAACCGCCGCCAGTCAGAACTGCACCGTCCTCGCGCGCAACGCTAACCACTCCAATCGCATCATCGAAAGCACGTCGAATTTCATCAACGACATGTTCGGTTCCACCTCGTAGTAGCACACTGACACTCTTGGCATCTGAGCAACCCGTGACGAAGACCATGTCGGACTCACCAATCTTGCGTTCATCTACCTTGGCAGCATGACCCAAATCGTCTGCACCAAGATCATCGATGTTGGTCACGATACGACCACTGGTGGCCTTGGCCAAGGCCTCCATATCGGATTTCTTAGCCCGGCGTACTGCAAACAGACCCGCCTTGGACATGTAGTGCTGAGCAAGGTCATCAATCCCTTTCTGGCAAATGACAACACTGGCCCCTGCCGCCTGAATCTTTTCGACCAAACCACGCAAGTAGTTCTCCTCTTCTTCTAAGAATTGGGCCAACATAGATGGATCCGTAATCTGGATTTTGGCATCGACTTCTGTCTTCTTGACCTCGATTGCAGAATTGATGAGAGCGATTTTGGCATCGGATACACTGCGGGGCATTCCACTGTGAACACGCTCTTTATCGAGGATAATCCCATCCACAAGGGTACTATCTTTGATTGAGCCACCTTGCTTCTTTTCCACCTTGACATCATCTAAATCGACAACAACTTCACCATCATCTTCTCGAGCAACAGCTTGTACTGCATCGACACAGATGTCAGCCAGGAAGGCTTTCACCGCACCTGCAGATTTACCGGTCAGTGCTGTCTTTGCAACCTCATGTAGAGTAGATGTATCTGTACCAATCGAGTGGGACTCTAACAATTCAACTGCCTTGTCCGAGGCCAATCGGAATCCCTCACAAATGACAGTTGGGTGAACGTTCTGCTCGATGAGATCTTCACTGCGCTTGAGAAGCTCTCCAGCAATAACGACCGCACTGGTGGTGCCGTCGAAACAGTGTTGCTCTTGGGTTTTGGCCACTTCAATAATCATCTTTGCAGCCGGATGCTCGATGTCCATCTCCTTGAGAATGGTCGCCCCATCATTGGTGATTACAACATCACCCATGCTGTCCACTAACATCTTGTCCATACCTTTGGGTCCAAGAGTTGTCCGAACGGCATCTGCAACGGCTTTTGCTGCTGCAATGTTGTTGCTTTGAGCACTCTTTCCTCGAGTTCGATTCGTTCCTTCTTTGAGAATGAAAATTGGTTGTTGTCCACCGTACATTGGTTGTTCCCACCTAGTTTACGCCCCTACGGGGCGAGTTGCCGACTCAGGAGTCACTGATAAAGGCGCCGTGGAGGCTTAAGCGCCACCTTGACGGCGCAAGTACTCCTCACCGTAATGTTGCCATTGCTCCATCGTCCATCCCTCTGGCAAGCCTGATTCAGGCACAGAAGGACCTGTTTCCGGAGCTGGAGAAGGTGTTGACTCAGGTGTCGGTGCGGGTTCGCTTGGTGGAGGCGGAGTGGCCATGACAGGCTGTGCAAACAACTCCTGTGTACCACCATACATGGAATTTGCAGTCGTATCCGCACTGGGTAGTGTAGGTGCCCCAGGTAGAGTTGGAGCCTCGGGCAAACCAATATTCGTCTCGTATCCTGCTGCTCCTAAGGATGAGATTTCGTCTTCATGCTCAGTGGACATCAGAATTCGTACAAAGACCAGCCCCAACAAGGCAATCACAGCAATACCTGCAACCCAAGTGGCGATATTCGCAGCCAATGCCCCAAATCCACCTTCGTCCTGACTGGACTCAGATGCGACATACTTGTCCGCACTGAATTGCATTGCAATTTCTGCGTTATCATCGGTCGCTTCGACCTTTAGGGTCGCAGTGAAAACCATGGTTTCTTCTTCAAAATTGGCCAGGTTTTCTGCAGTCATGAAAACCTCGATACGAATAATTCGAATTTGATCAGGTGGAAGCTCGAATTGCTGATCATCTGAGACTACTCGGACATATCGGGTATTCCAAACCGCATCTTCATCTGTTGTAACGCTGAGACGAATGTCTTGATTGGCATTTGGATGTTGATTATGGACTGTGACGTCAATCAAATGCGGACCTGGTTCGGTGATGTGAACCACAGGACCTGCTTCAAGGCGAATCCAACCCAATGTACCGACTTGGAAATTGGCCACACCGGATGATGTCACAGTCTGCCCATCGTCCAACCCATTGACACTTGTCGCTGTCATTGTAAGTTCCTTATTGCCCTGTTGACCGTCTGCGAAACTGTAACTGATGGTTACGTTGGTCGAAGTTTGTGGTGCAATGAAGATTGTTCGACCATCGGTGACACCTTCGTAAAATTCAGCCATCATTCCGTCATCCATTTCCAACTCAACGTTGAATGCATCCATTGCGTTCCCATGGTTGAATATTTCAAACATCATGGTTCGTGCCTCTACACCCGCAGAGAAAGATTGGCCTGACAGATCTTTGTCTTCAACTTCGACAATGTATGTCGTTGGCACTTCAAGTGTGTACTGGCCACTGGCCGTGTAGGTTGAATCAGTCTGAGAAGTAGCGGTGATAGTAATCGGATAATACTCCGGTGTCAACCCTTGAGGCATGTCCATGATGACCATGACCTCAACCTCTTGCCCAAACGGTTCAATCGGTTCGGTAACATCCGTTGCGAGAGTCGCCCCAATGCGCCAATCCGCAGAAATCGAAAGATCGAACACTTCTGGTGCATTTCCATCGTTTCGGATGGTCACTGCCATCGTTCGTTTGTTGCCATCAGCAGGCGCAGCCATCGATGAAGATTCAGGCGTTACGGTGGCTGATTGAATGGCAGGAATTTCGATGAAAATCTTCTCTACAGATTGAGCTGTGACCGGTGCTATACCTTCGACGAGAAGCGAGATTTCAACCATTCCTGGTGCGTGTTGTGCTGGTGCAGTAAATCGCGCAATCACAACTCTTTCCTCTCCCTTCGCAAGTTGCATTTGGGTCACCTGTGTCAGGTTACCATCACCATCCCAGTCTTCAAACCAAGCAAGGTTGGAGGCACCCCACATCATACTGTCAAAGTAAGCACCCATGGTCCAATCTGCCATTTGATTGCCAGTATTCTTGACCTTCATGGCAACATCACCCGATTCCCCAGGCTCTAGAGTGAGTGCAGGATAAGCAGGGCTGACTTGGTCTAATCGTACAGAGTACGATGAGGAAATCGATACTGGAAGCGTCATTGCACTCATCACCTGAGCATTGACTTCGTCTGAAATCGTCACTGTCCAGTTTAGGGTCTCAACATTGGCGCCCTCGGGGACGGTCAAGTTGATCCAGAATGGAGTTGTTGTTTCACCATCTAGTGGGTTCAATGACACGAAGTTATCGTGGTCCAACATATTGTCACTATCGATACGAAGTGGGAAGATATTCATCCAAGATGTATTGGAGACTTCGGTGAAGATGTTGAGATTCACCTCTCTGTACCCATTGTTGGTCAAATGGCAGAACAAAGAGGGGGGGTTAGGATCTGCTGGAATGACAACATAGGCGTTGGGCGATGGGTCATCGCACTCCATAGAAACGGTGTACTCATCTACAACTTCAACCGCGAATAGAATGAAATCATCGATTCGCATACCGCTGTTCGCACCAGTGTTATCTGCATGCTTTGTGTAAGAAATGGTATAGGCTTGATCGTTGTGAACGTCAGTCATATTCCAAACTACATTTGTCCAATCATTTTCCGATGCGGATACACCAGATTGTGTCAGATTGTTTGCTTTGACCTGTGACGGAGTCATCCCTCGGAGAGCTTCCATGGCCATCTCATCACCAGAGCCCATTGCACCCCAAGATTTTGTTGCCCAGTGAATTGAACGATAATCAGAATCAAGCAGATTGAGCCAGCAGAATGGTTGACCATACAATGCCTCAACGTCGGAATCAATCATGCCGTAACCTAGACCATGGCCTGGATCTGCACAAGTACCCTGGGTTGGAATCCAACCCCACTTCAACATGTCAACTGTGTTGGAAGCATAATTCCCACCATCCGGATCTGAAATTCGATAGTGATTTGTGCCGACTGCTGATGATACATTATCGAGTTGCCAATCTGAACCACCACCATAGATTCCGCTTGCTGCAGCCGTACGATCAGTGTAAGATATGGGGATCCAAATGGGTGTGTTGGCGGCAAGAGTACCATCCATGGGGTCATGCCACAATGCGATTGGGACGGCTTCTTCGTAGACGTTGTTATCCAAACTTCCATCCTCTAGTCCAGTCACTGTCGAGGTGATGGTACCCCGGAAGATGACGCCTCCATGCAGATGACCATCATCGTCCAAAATGCTGTGTGCCGAATCCGGCGTCCACTCAACAATCATTTCTCGACTCTGTCCGCCCTGCATGTTGCCTTGTTGGCCGGTCAGATTGAAGCTCCAACCTTCCATGACGAATCCAATCGGATGAACCGCCTCAAGTGTACCGATTGAATCACGGGCAAACGAACCCGTACCAGCGTTCTTGAAGGTAATCTTGACCTCGTATCGAACATCTCTGAGCATGTAATCAAGTGAGGTCCCATCAGGCTGCTCCCAAATCTCAGCCGGTTCAGTAGAATTGCCGACTGCTACGTCAATAATCGTGAAATCCACTGCAGCTCTGGCCGAGGTATCTTGCCCAACATTTGTAGAATTCAACGTGTCCTGTGGTGCCATCATCGGCGCCAGGGAAGCAAGACACAGAACCAGTAGCATCAAGGTAGTTTGGCCATTCTTCATCGCAATCAACAATTCCGCCAATCGTATGCCGGTCTTAAGGTTGGTTGAACCCTGTCTATGACAGGGTCAACCGCGACGGCGAATTTTGGGACCTTGAGGAATCCCATCGAGACACCCCGGTTTGGCCGACACACTCTTGACATCAAAGGGCACGAACCCTCTTGTTGTCACTGAATCGAAGTACGCTGATTGAGAGAATGTGGCTGACAATTATTGTTGGCGTCCAGGTCTTCGTTGCACCCATTCTCGCATTTACCGCAACCTACATTCTCGACATGGATTGGGACACTTGGACGTTCTCTCTGCAGATTGAATTACTCCCATGGATTATCAGCGCAGCCATGTTCTACGGAATCGTCTCACTTGTCTTGGGCTTGGCAGTAGGAGGATACATGCCGACCCGTATCGCAGATGCAGGAGGTTGGTTGCCATTTTTACGAATCACCCGGCGCTTACGAGACGCGGATTTGGTGGATCGCGCTCGATTGGTATTGACACAGTCCCCTTATGGAAAAGTAACACGTATCGTGTATCAAGAGGTTCGAGTAAACAATCGACCTCTGCTAGAGGTTCATGGTGGATTGCAGTTACTCGCTGCACCCTTACAAATCGTATTGATTATGCTTCCATTGCTCGTTCTTCGCTTTGTGCCCGGTGAGTGGTTACAGGATCGACGCTTGCTTGAATTGGCACTCTTGGTGTATCTGATGGGATTGGTCATCGGGTTGCGGATGTATCCAAGAATTGCCTCAAAGGTTGTCGGTGTTGCGGCTGTTGCCAGACGAATCTTGGTCGACCGAACCAAGTTGGGATGGTTGTTCCCCGTTCTGCTTCTGTGGATTGTTGAGAGAACCATTGTATCCCTTGCGTTCCAAGGGCTTGGCTTGGATTACAGATGGCAAGATGTAGAAGTCGAGCGAGGTATTTTAGAAGCCGTATTGCCGATCGACAATGTAGTGATTCCCGAATCGAGTTTCTTGGACCTACTGGTCGCTCTTTCACTATTGCCAATGGCGATTTTTACGACCATGGCCGTACTGGGAGGAGGGGAACAAGACCCCCCCAAATGGTTTATTGGCAATGAAGACGATTGGGAAAAAATGGATTCTGATGATGATTTTGAAGCGTTACCCGCACCGGGAGACACCACGGAAGGGACCGGGACAGATGTTCACGAAATGGAGGAAGATGTGATCAAAAAAGATGAGGAGGGTGAAGACGAATCATTCCTCTTCAGCGATCTTGCTGAGCAACTTGGAACCCTCGGAGACGACTGATGAATTCAAGGGTGGGAAAATCGACCGACCATCCATCAATAAGACTCTCAATGATCCTTTCAACCGACCATCTGAACGTATACGCCCCAAATCGGGACGAGGGTGTTCCAGTGCAACGAAGCGACACTGTTTACATCGAATCGATCGAACTTCCCAGTAGAATTCTGCTTGCTCACAGCAATCGGTTTCGGGCTCTCGCAAATTGTTGACTGATTTGATGACAGACATCGATAGAATCCCAAAACCCTGCTCGATATCTTCGGGAACAATACGTGAGATTGCGAACCATGAGACGCCTGCAACCATCCCGAAGGCGAAGGGATCAGGAGAATTTTGTAGTATCCAGAGACCCAAGGCCAGTGGAAGTGTTGCAGTAATCCAGCACATGAAGTGGATGCGACGCATCAAGAGCAAACGCTGTACCAATGGAATACCGATTGGAACGGAGTCAGGGTGCGGTGGAAGCCCCTGTTCCATGTTCAAAAACCGTGTGAAAAATAGCAAAGGAATTCTTGGTAAAATCATACCAATTAGCATACCTACTACCAAACGGATGACATCCGTACTGAGAGACATGTAAACACCTAAGCGTCATTTCGGAGGCTGTTCAGAACTGATTCGACTTTGTCCATACCTAGAGAAATATCTTCTCTGGAAATGGTGTATGCAAATCGCAAATGTCCTTCTCCAGACGGACCAAATGCTGAACCTGGCGAACATAGGACCCCACCTTTCAGCAACTCAATCGCGAGATCTTCACTACTCATCCCTGGTGCTTCGACCTTGGGGAATACGTAGAAGGCACCCTCGGGCACATGACACTGTACACCCGGCATTGCATTCAAGCGTGAACAAATCAAATCTCTGCGTGCTTGGAATTCTGCACACATTTCATCTGGATAATCATCTGCTTCGTCAATCGCTGCCAAGACGGCGTACTGCATTGCATCATTAGAACAGGCAGTGATGTAGTATTGGATTTTAATCATCTGAGCCATTGCTTCAACATTCGCCGACATGATGTAACCAATTCTCCAGCCCGTCATTGCATATGTCTTGGAAAATGAATTGATGAGAATCACACGCTCATCATCGCAACCAACGAATGAAACGTGTTCACCGTTGAAGACAATTCGGTCATACACTTCATCGGTAATCAACCAAAGATCATGGCGCTGAGCAAAAGCGAGCAACTCATCCCTTTGTTCTGTGGTGATTGTAGCTCCGGTCGGATTGGATGGGAAATTGTACAGAATCGCAACAGTGTCTTCATCGACAAGTGTTTCAAGGTGGTCGATGGTAGGGACGAATTCGTTCTCAAAGGTGCACTGATAGAATCGAGTTTCTCCGCCCCATAACTCGACATCGGGGCCATAAAGCGGGAAATAAGGCTCGGGTAGCAACACATTTTTGCCAGGATTGACCAATGTGGCGAAAATGTTCAGCAACGCATTGGTGCCACTCATGGTCATACAAACATTGGATTCATCCAATCCTGGGCAACGAGAGGTCCAAGATTCAGCGATTCTTTTTCTGAGAGCTGGCAAACCTGCCGTTGTTGTGTACTTGTTATGGCCAGCCAACATGGCCTGATGAAACGCATTAATGGCCACATTTGGGGGCTGGAAATCTGGTTCACCCAAACCGAAAGAGATGACATCATCTCCGGCCATATCGAACATTTTCCGCACACCAGTTGGCTGAATCGCCAATGCGCGGTCCGAAAAGCCGGCCATATTTGGCCGGAACAGCCTCTTGCCCTTAAGCGGTTTGAGAGGTCAATCGAGCAATCAGTTCACCTTTGTTTCCGGAAACTGGTAATCCTCGTTGAGCCAACCGTTGCTTCAGTTCAACAACTGTCAGTGAAAATAGATTTTCTTCTTCGAGGATTTCAGCCTCAAAAATCTCCTCATCATCGCCCTGCATCATCGAGCCTTGGCGGAACATGAACATAGCCCCGACAATGAGCAAAATCAGTACACTGATACTGAGCCCGACCAAAATGCCATTGAAACCAGCTGCGCCAGCTTCTCCACCCATGCCTTTGGCTTCCAACAATACAGGGAGAGATTGAGCATCTCCGCGAACAGCACGAATCTCAACCACTTGGTCTCCAGAGGGGAGATCCAAGGCAACGGTCCAATTGAATGGCATCAATGGTCCCAATTCTTCAGGAGCGACTTCGTAAGTGACCTCTCTCCAATCCCCGTCACCCACTCGATATTCGACGCGCTCAATGACATTGGATTGTGTCCAAGCATGGCCAGTGATGATGGTCGTACCACCTTCTTCAGTCACATTGAGTAAGTGGTTTTGAATGGTCCAATCAATGCTGGTGGTTTGGTTGGTCTCAAGCAAATGCATCGACAGTTCTACAGCTGCGCGTGCATCCACCATTCCATATCCAAAGTCACGGTTCCAATAAGGGTCGACTGTGGGTGCAGAAGCTGGGCCTCGGCGTTCTGCAGTCTGCTTGAGAACTTCCTTGATCTGCATTGGGCTTAGGTCAGGGTTGGCTTCCATCATCAAAGCGATGATACCGGTGACTGATGGTGTGGCATAGGATGTTCCTGAACCACGGCTAGTGTAGGTGTTGTCGCTGGCATCTTGTCCGGGAATGTCATTGTGACAACCACCACTTGTAACGCAGCCTTCGGCTTGGATGATGTTGGTCCCGGGTGCTGAGACTTCTGGAATCAATTCATTGATTGGATTGCCATCACCATTGTCTCGACGCGGACCCCTGGATGAATACCCAGCAACGGTATCGTCTTCACGATCAATCGTATTCTTGTCATCTGTAGCCCCAACGGTAATCGAAAGTGATGAGGAACTCATACCCGAGAGGCCATCATTATCGGCACCATCATTTCCTGCAGCGTTCGAAACGGTGACTCCTGCTTCTGTCGCTTCATTGAGGATGCGACTGTGCATGTCTTCACCATCACTACCACCACCTTCATGACTGGTGATTCCCCAAGATAGGGAGATGATGTCGATCCCATGTAGCGATTCATCCACGCCCGGCCAGGCTGTATCCTTGTTGTCGATAATCCACTGTAGACCATTCATGGCAGATTCGTAAAATTCCTGTTCGATTAGATATGTTTCAAATGGGCCCGCCCCAATATCGGTTCCAATTCGAACATCGACGAGAGATGCATTGGGAGCACTACCATAGAATTCAGATTGACTACCGTCGGCATCCAAACCGGTGGCTGCCGCCATACCCATGCATGCAGTCCCATGTTGATTACCGTCATCAGGGTCGAATGATCCATCAGTTTCACGTCCACCCGCTAAGGCACAGTTATGGACATCAGTATGCACAAAGCATACCGCATCAAATCCAGCAACATGTTTGCCTTCAAGACCTGGGTGTTCGCTGTCTACACCAGTGTCTGTCAATGCAATGTTGACCCCCTTTCCTGAGACTCCGAGTTGCCAAGCACTCTCAGGGTACTCTGTGGAATTACGGGCCTTGACCGCCATGGTTTGGATATCGCCGTAGAATTGTATCGATCCATATCGCTCGACCATGACAACACCCTCAATTTGAGACAATTCAGTCACATTGAGTGCATCCACGGCACCAATCAAAATCGCATCCACCGCTGGGATTACCCACTTTGGCGTGTAACCCAATTCATTGAGGCGATTCTCATCCTCAATGGTAGGTGTATGGTCGTAGGATAGACCAACCCAGACTGTACCCACTTCAGTTTGTAGACTGTCGTGAATACCGTTGCGGTCCAGATCCAAGGTCGTTCGCTCCCACCATGGCAATTCATTCCAGATGAGTGGTTGGTGTGCAGGAATGTCTGTGGTCCATTCTGTGTGAATTAGTTGACCCTCTCCCATCGAACGGAATCCGTTGTCCATAGGGGGCGCAATCGCCCCCACAAATGGAATCGAAAGCATGAGTGCAATCATCATCGCCACAGGTGCACGTCGGGGTAGCATCACGCGCGCGTGCGCGTGTTCCCATCATCAAACCAACGCTTCAGCATGTCATTGATTCAAACGATGTTTATTGTATGAAGAACGAGACGTTCAACTGTGCCAGTAGCCTCCCAGACGCCCGAATACTGGAGCGAAGCGTGTGCAGAATTATGTGTGAAAGACCCCGTCCTTGCCAAAGTCATCAAGAAATATCCTGAGCCTATTTTGACATCAAAGGGTGACCTGTTCTCAACCCTAATTCGATCTATTGTCGGTCAGCAAATTTCGGTGTTGGCTGCTGATGCAATTTGGGGACGATTCAGTGCATTGGTTGGAGAGGTTTCACCAGAGCCGATTCTCAAGCCAACACCAGAGATGCTCAAAAATTGTGGATTGACCTCTAGGAAAGTCGAGTATATCCGAGGCATTTCGGAAACATGGACAAGAGAATATGCCGGGCTCGATTGGGAAATTCTGTCAGATGATGAGGTCAAACGCAAACTGATTGCACTTCGTGGAGTCGGTCCCTGGACCGCTGAAATGATCTTGATGTTCTCTCTACTTCGACCGGACATCTTTCCCATCGATGATATCGGTGCGATTCGAGCGATAGAGAACATCTACAATCGGGGCGAAGTCATGACCAAGGATGAATTGCTAGACCAAGCAAACAACTGGGCACCTTGGAGAACTGTCGCGACATGGTTTCTGTGGCGAACCATCGATGACGAGCCCGTCGAATATTGAGCGTTAAAGTGGGGGCAGAGGGATTTGAACCCCCCTCCACCGGTCTGGAGCCGGTAGTAATACCAAGCTATACTATACCCCCATGGGTAAACATCGGCCGACGCCTAGGATATTTCAACAGAGCGGTGAGGCATTTCGCACTCATTGCTTGTTCAACTTACGAGCAGCTCGGCGGCGTCGAAGCTTCTTGCGACGCCACTTCCATCGCTGATTGCCGGCCTTCTTCCAGGCACGACTTCCTCGCTTCATGGGTTTGGCCGACCTACTCCCCGTATATGAGCGAATCGGGTGACTCGGGAGTGAATAAGTGGGCGATACAGGATTCGAACCCGTGTTCTCGGATTAGAAATCCAAGGTGATATCCAAGCTACACTAATCGCCCGTAATTGCGCGTGAGCATTGGACCTTCATCAACTTCACCTGAAGGGCCGTGCGCACTTTGGGCACCGAGAAGGTGCACGAACAGTGGTTCGATTCCAGATAAAGCCACAGTGAGTACAGACCCAATCCTTGACCTCTTGTTGACCCAAAGCTTGATCGCGAATTTCTCGAAGAAGAGGGCTCTCGGACAATTTTGGACTGGGCGCAATTTCTTGAACCAGGTCAGCATGTTTTGCATTGTGTTCGGTGAGGCCAGCCGCATGGAGTAACTCATGGACCAAAGTGTGTGCGAATAGCATTGAATCATCAGCCAAAATCGGGTGAATCCCAATGGTGACGGGGCCAGGCGGGAGATGTTGCCTCTTGCGCATTTCCAATTCATGTGGAGGGATTTCGAAGTGCGTATTGCCCAACCGATCGGCTTCAATCTCAAGCCAAATTACGCGCACGCGCGCGAGGTGTGGAAGAAATGGAGCTTCTTTGACATCTAATTTAGATTCGATGTGCTCAAGCATGCCCTCGGGAATGAGGGGTGGTTGCTTGGGAACTTTACTGGCCCTAGCGGTAGCCGAGACAAAACGGGTCACTCGACCGCGAACCTTGTCGTCGCCCATGGCTGTGTGAACAGACGAAGAGGCTTAAATGAACGGGGGGACTCGCCGTGCCACAACAAGCCTGACTTGTCTGTAAGGGCGCTTAGATCAGCTGGAAGATCGCTTGAGTGGCACTCAAGAGGCCGGGGGTTCAAATCCCCCAGCGTCCACCTTCTCCACAATCCAACTAAACCATATTTTTCTGCCGCAGACATCATGAACGGAGTCACATCGGACTGAGGCATGAGTCCCTACTGGGTGATGATGGGTCTCATCTTTTTCTTGACTCCAATCATCTGTTGGTTGTTTTCTAGAAACCATACAGAAAGTCGAGTTCCTTTGAAGCGTACTTTCAATGAAATGTGGGATAAGAAGTACTACCTGCATGTTATGGGTTATCTTGCAATCTTCATTTGGAAGAAGGTGACTGATGGTCTAAACGAACCCATCAAAACATCGACTGGCCACTATACAGATTGGGTCCATGGTCTTGAAGGGGAATTGGTCCTATGGGTACAGAATACCTTCCAAAATGTTGTGTTTACAGATATTCTGAACTTTCATTACTTGTTCATCTACCTGTTTTTGATTTACGTCACAACCATCTATTACATGTATACGGGCGAGCGAGATTTAACCGACAAAGTCACGCTCAATTATCTACTCATCTATGCACTTGCTGTACCGTATTATCTGTTTTTCAACGTAGAAGTCACCAGTTCATACATTCCTGGTATGGACGCATTGCTGTATGAAGATCCGTGGTACGGTTACTTCTATGCTAGCCATGACCCGCTCGACAATTGTGTACCCAGTTTACACATCGCCATCCCATTCGGTATTTTGGCCCTCAATTGGTTACACGTACGTGAGCAAGGAATCAGCATCAAAGAGTGGAAACATTACCGATACCACCAGTTCATTTTGTGGAATACTGTTCTGTTTGCTTTTGCGATTTTGTACCTAGGAATTCACTGGATAATCGACATCCCTCTCGGCATCTTTATCGGCGGGATTGGAGCACTGTTTATCCATCACATCCAGCCCCGATTAAGAAACGATTTCGGAGCGACATTCAAAGGATTCACCAAAGGTAAAACTGGTCAGCATGCAGTGGTTGAAGGCATCATTGTATTGTTGCTTTTCAGTGTACTGCTGGGTAGTATGGCTTACCAAGAAGATACAATGAATGAACGAGCATCGATGCGCTTGGGACCAGGTGATTCAAACATCGATATCATCCAAGAATTGGTCCCTGGTCAAGAAGCGATTTTTACATTGACCAATATGGATGAGGATTATCCCGTCGAGGTCCTCATCATCGAATTGGAAAATGCAACATTGGCCATGGACAAAGACGATGGTGGGATTGTTTGGAGTCAAATTAGTGATCAAGCAATTTCTGTTGGACCAGGGGAAACTCATCGGTTTGAAGCCATTGATGCATTGGATTTCTGGCATCTAGCAGTGGTGCATCTGAACGACTCTGCTGAAGGCGAAGTCTCCGTCCAGATCACAGTAGAATATACTGGAGAAGATTTGGTTGCAAAATCACTGTGGATGAGCTTGCCATCATTGTGGATGACTGGTTGGGTCATCCATCGCCTTGTTCGCCTGAACATGGATGGGCGAAATTGGATTGATTCAACGCCCAGCCACGCTTGGAATACAGCAGATGAAAGTGAATAGCGGAATGTTCAGTTTTTGATATCATAATGACCTGATCAGTCTACGAAAGATCATACCAATCAAGAATAAGGTATTGTCTGTAGAAGATGGGGCAGCCACCAAGCACGATTGATAATCGTAAACCGTAAAGACGGTGCGATAAACGCCCCATCATGCCCAAGGTTCGGAAACCGAAGCGAGGATGGCCTCGCATTCTGAAACCTCGCCGTATGCGGCGACGGTTTCGCGAACCCAATAGCGGCCATGGCCTTCCACCATGTCCTGAGTGTGGTCTCTTTGCAATGAAGAGAGATGATGCCCGTAACGAGATTTACTGCACGGAATGTGGGGGAATTCTTGGAGATTAAGCAGAGAAGTCTTGACTGATGACTCCCTCCTCAGACTCCCGCTGTGAT
>Ga0163179_10001079_pt1 | contig 19485 bp, 32 predicted proteins | sample AtlANTMetagenome_FD_109643 | JGI IMG/M metagenome (GOLD analysis project Ga0163179, IMG submission 109643) | Marine eukaryotic phytoplankton communities from the Atlantic Ocean - Atlantic ANT 2 Metagenome | ecosystem: Environmental > Aquatic > Marine > Oceanic | place: North Atlantic Ocean... | reverse complement strand
TTCATCTGCTACACCAGGAAATGTGGGATTGAACCCAGATCCAAAGGATCCACCTCCTCCATTGTTCATTCCTAGTCCACACCCCATTAAGAGAAGGGGTGTAAGGAGCAATAGTTTTTTCATACTTGGATAACTTGTTTTACTTCGGGAAATCGTTCTTGTATTAGGCGTTCGATACCTAGTTTCATTGTGTCAGCACTCATTGCACATCCTGCACAAGCACCGAGCAGTCTTACCATAACAATAGGACCATCTTTAAGATGGTCTATAGCAACATACTCAAGATATCCTCCATCTGCTTCAATGTAGGGACGTATCTCATCAAGTACGTTGTTCACATTAAGATCAGTTAGTTCCATTACTTAGGTGGAATTTGTTGTTTGTAATCCTTTGTAGGTGGTTTAAACCCACTCACATTACCTGTCTTCTTAGACTGTGCTGCCAACTGAAGATAAACTTCCTCAGCAACAATCTGTCTGATCTGTTCTATCTTAGCACTTTCTCGCTTCTGTGGACCACCAGTCTGTTGGTCAACAACATGGTTGCCACCAACAAACGCACCAGTTCCCACTACTGCTACTGCCGTACCAGTTGAAGCGATCTTTTGCAAGTCCATTAGAACCCGCCTGGAAGTCCAGGAAGTCCTGTAGAAGGTGAAGGTGATGGTAGACCTGGTACTAAAGCACCACCTAGTCCTCCACCAGCAAGACCACCTAGAGCAGCACCACCGATATTCTTAAGAGCTTTCTCTTTAATACTGTCTATGATTGCATCCTTGCGTACATAAACGTAGCCAGCAGTGCCAACAACGGCAAGAGATACAGCAAAAGACGCAACAGCAAGTACATTAATTACTTTTTGCATTTTAATTTCCTATAGTGAGTAAGGTTTCTCATCCTTTTTACTTGGGTCAACAGCAATGATCTTTAATGGAGCTTGCTCAATCACTAGTGTTTGAGTAGGTCCACCTGTACCACCTGCGCCAGCAGGAGCACCACCATTACCATTACCATTCATTTTCATGGTACCATCACCCTTCTTAGAAGCGGTCTGAATTCCAAAGCTAGCTAAAACTCCTGTAAAAACCGAAGCTATAAAAGTTGGATCAATTTTCTGTTGTACCATACCAGGAATTGTAACATAATTTAATGTCAATATTCCACCCGACCAGACCAATACGCCTAGGCGCACAAATGTTGAGAAGATCGCAGCAGCGTCATCCTCATCTGGTAATATCTTGTCCTTTAGTTTACCAAGGGGACCCTTTTCTGTCAAGTCCTCCTTCTTATCTTTTTCAGCCATTTAGAAAACTTGTCGCTGTGGCTATTTATTAAAAGAATCCTTTCACATTGAGTGACATCACATATCTAGTATTCTCTGTGTCATTTCTCTCTGTCATATGATCTAGCCATCCTGGTAATATCACTACATCATTGGTCTCCACATCTATAGTTCTCCATTGGTTCTTATAGTAATCACGTTGTGCCATAGGTAAACCATGTTGATACATGGTCATAGGATTCTTAACCAATAGGTTACCACTTCCTTCTGGAACATGTAAGTAAGCAACCACTGCCATGTGTATACCATGATGATGGTGTTGACTAGTCCATGATCCTTTACTGTGAGCATTGATCCAAGACTCACCTATTACTTTCTGTGCACTCTCTTCAAAATTCCATTCCTTCCACACAATATCAGCAGACTTCTGTAAGGAATTAATAAAAGGATCAAACTCTTTCCATCGATGTGGTGGTATATATTGTGGTCCTTTGTTCATAAGAACTACGCTACTAGTACCACCACCTCCTTCAGGAGTGGTTCTATTATTTTCCTCTGTATATTCTTTTGCTTCTGCAATATGATCTTCCACTTTGGATCTCATATCCTCAAAGTGAAAGTCATATTTAGTTTTGAATATCAGAGGAAAAGGATTCTCACTTTGAATCATGATTCAACTTGTTTCTTCTTACCTATATTATACTTCGACTCTAATGACCATTCTCCCTTGTCTTTATAAGAGAGTACTTTAATCTGATTGAGTGGTGCTAACTCCCCTTCTTCAAGTGGATTAACAATCTCAACTAATCCCCAATCAGATAGTAGTTTAGAAATTCTATTCCTACGCTGTACATCATTCTCAGAAATGTTTGTATGTTTACCATCAAGTGCAAACAGTTCTTTAAAATGAACTATGTAATACTTACCTTTTTTATGCAGAATGTGGCAAGACTGATAAAGTTTCCGTTCCTTACGTGAAGCAACACCAATTCTGGTGAGAGTTTCACGGACTTTTAAAAAGTCATCAGGTTCACGAAGGGCAACTTCCAACATCAAATCTTGAGACCACGAGATCTCTTCACTCATTTCCTTCCTCCAATGTCCAATTTCGCTTTAAGAATGTCAAGTTGTTTTCTGGACAGAATTCTAACAGCTTGTTCCGCTTTATCATAGTTATAACCATAATATTGTTTCACAAGTTCGATATCCTCATTGGATTCTTTCTTCTGCCAAGGTGAAAACCTTTTGGATTTCCTAACACTATATAGAAAATATTGATATTGCAAATCCTTGTCTACATGAGACATTCCATTCATTTCATTGGCATGAATAATGGTGTCTATGAACCCACTTAAACATTTATTAATAACAAATGGTGGATAGTTTTTCATTGCATACTCATCACCTGAAAGATCAGTAGTCTTAAGGTTAATGCTATTTAAATAATCTTTTAAGGGTACGTTATGTGCCATAAAGCATTTCAACAGGTGTGGGTGGATCTATTTCATAATTTGATATTAGCAGTTCTTTCTTTCTATTGTCACGTCTGTGTTGCATTCCGTATGTGATAGCAAATTCAGTCTGATTAAAGTTCTTAAAGAGATCTACTATATCATCATGCATATTATATGTTAGCAACCACTTATGTACACAGTTCTTACAGTTATCTGCAAAGAATGTATGATCAAATGACTTATGTAATGATGCATCAGAACCATATAGGTATGACCCAATTAGATATGGTGGGTCAAGAAATATAAAACAATCAGTTGACTCTTGAAGTAGTTCAGTGTAATCATAATTGGTGATAGTCCAGTTCTGAATCAACTTTGAATACTCTTTCAATGCCTTAGCACCACGTACTGTAAAGTTCTGACGTGATGCAGTAGCAGAGAAGGAAGAGTTCTCTGTCAACCCGCTATAACTACACTTATTAAGAATCCAAAATAGAACAGATTGATCAAAAGACCCCACTTGACGGATGGTTTCTTTGGCATTCTTAAATAATTCCTTAGCTGAAGGTTCATCATCATTCTCCAGTTTAATTTTAACAAGTGCATCAGAAAGTTCTTCACCATTTTCCTTTAAATTCTTCCAGAAATTGTAGAGATAATCATACTTATCATTCACCCACACAGGGGTGTCTGGATTATGTAAGGTAAACTGAATCGCCATTGATCCACCACCTAGAAACGGTTCCCGATACTCATTGATATCATCAGGGAACCACTTGATTAATTTTTTAGCAACCCTAGACTTACCACCAGGATACCTAAGAGGTGTTTTTAGTTTCATGATATAGAAATGTTTGCCATTGGATAATTAAATGATGTCATATTCACATGACCATCTGGCATTGCATTAAAAGAGAGTGCCCATCTATCAGTAGGTGCATCATTCTGTGCTGAACTATGCATCAACCAACCTGGCCAGAGAAGTAGGGTTCCTTTCTTTGCTGGATTAGACCAGTAAGGTAACCAACCATCCTCTCTAGTTATCTCCAAACAATCTCTTTCTCTGGAGACTACTGGATCATGGAAGATAGTAGATACACCGTCTGTAAGATACAAAATCCCACTCACTACTGCATATGGATGCCTGTGAGTGGGGTGACTAGCGTTAGAATGTGCTTTAGAATAGACTGCCCACATAAGGGACAACTTTAGTCTATCACACATTAACTTATAACTGATTGTCCATCTATCTAAACAATCTTGTATCTGTTTAGTAACCAAAGAAAACTCTGGCCTGTGATGTAGATTACCTTTAGATGTATAGACACCGTATGGAAAATTAGTAAGACCTAATTCCTCATCATGTAAAGCATCAAGGACACATTGAGGTATCTCAATGTCCTTAAATTCCATGATCTCTGTTGGGAATATTTGATGGACTGTATCAAATTCCTTAATCGTCATGCGTATGTCTTGGATTATCTATTTCTCTAGTAGATGCGTAAGCACCCTTATTGTTATGTCCGTGTGCTATCCCCAATTCATGCATCTTAGAATGCTCTGCTATCTCATCTCTAAGATCTTTACCGCCTGACCCGAAAGTCAAATAGAGTCCATAGATTACCATACCTAAGAGGACTAGACTAAAGAATAAAATGAATCCTTGATCTGGTGTTAGATTTAGATGAGAAACAATTGCTCCTTTACATTTAGTCCACGTACCAGGTAAATGATACACTGGTGGACAAGACAAAAAGTTAGTTATCATATGTGAAGATCCAGTAAATTACGTATGCTACTGCTACTAACAGTATAGCACACATTATATTAACTGACCAGACCACTTCAGACATATGCTTTAGCAGCAAGCGTTGCTGCTAAACCTAAAGATGTTCCCATGATGGTGAGTCTACTCATCCACCACATTATTTCGTGCTTATTCATAACCTATCACGTAATCAAGACCTGTTTCGTTTGTACAGTAATCAATAGAATGAGGATGCTCCCTAAGATAAGGAACATCCTCTTTTGCGTGTTCTATTGCTGAATACGAGTTCGAAGCGTACTCGCATATTTCGTAATAATGCTTCTGTGCGTCGTGATATCCGACGGTATAATGGACTAGGGGCATGATCTTTCAATCCCAAGTTATGCTTTATTTAGTATAGCATATAGGTAATCATACGCATTATTGTGTTGACTTACTAACCTCCCCCAAAGTCATATTGATGGTTACTTATAAAGTCAAGATAAGCATACCAATCGTGTTGCTCACACCCATTGTTTAAAGCATCATACATTAAGTCAACAGTATTGTGATGAGGAAATATAGGATGCTTACATGTGTATTCAGGTACAACAAACATTAATAATGATCCTCTAGTCCTTCCTGTGGTACAGGTTTCCAATCCTTACCATAGTATTTCTCTAGTATATTATGATGTGGTGCGTCTGTCCCTACCTCTATCTTCTTAGGTGGTGGGGGTGGAAACATTTCCATCTGTATCTCAGGTATAGAAAAGGTGTCACCACCCTTTCTGTGATGACACCAATAGAATGTACCGTTCTCTTTCTTGTATAGATGATCTGCCTCGTGTGGACTCAACAATACCATCCTTACAATCTTATCACCATCTTCAATCATGGATTTGCTATTTCAGTAAGATCATATAGACTAAACATTTCTAAATGTGCAGCAGCCATATTAATATCTGCTTCACCACTCACCTGTCTATCAACAATAGCAACAACTCTGTCAACAATATAACCTGCATCTCTCAATCTCTTGACTGCTTCTATTGAAGATCCACCTGTAGTAATTACATCTTCAAGAACAGTTACCTTAGTACCCTTTGGAAGTAATGGTCCTTCAATCCATGCACCTGTACCATGTCCTTTTGCTTCCTTACGAACAATTAAAGCATCAAGTGGTCTCTCATGTAAGGTACCAATCAAAGCAGTTCCACTAACTAAAGGATCAGCACCAAGAGTTAAACCCGCTACTGCTCTAGATTCCTTATCAACCATTGCAAGCATCAAAATACTTATTATTTCTAGTCCTGCACCACTTAAAGTAACAGGTTTTAAATTAACATAGTGCTCACTCTTCTGACCAGAAGACAATGTAAAATCTCCTTTCTCATAGCACAATGTATGGATAATTTTTCTAAGTTCTTCTCTGGATTCAATCATAAAGGTGGGTATTCACTCTCCAAGTCTACCACCTTTTGTTCAAAACGTCCAGCAAATTGTTCCATCAACTTCCTAACCTGTTTTCTATCAAGTCCTGCAAGATTTTCACAGTTATCTAAGCATTTATAAATGCATTCAGCATCACTAATGGGTGCTGATATCTCCCATCCTTGCTCATCATAATACTTCTTACCTTTTGTAACTGATGCCTCTACGTGTGCTAGGTCTTGTAGTTTAGATGGGTTCTTGTAGTTATGCTTCATGATACTTTACCACCTGGAAGATATCCATCATGATTAGGATCACATTTCTCCACCCAATTAAATCCACTGTTAGGTGGGTAAACATATTGTCCCTCATCATCAAACATACCTGATGTATCTGCTATCCTTGACTCCTTTGATGGATACTTTGGATAAGGTCTTAATCCTGCTCTCATTTCATTACCTTTTCTTCTTCTTAATTGATTACCAGTCTCATAATTTTCATCCCACTCTGGACATGATGTACCAAGTAGTCTCCTAATATCTTCTTTAGTGTAACCTTTCATCTATTTTAAAGTTATAGTTGATTGCTATCCTACAATTGTGTTCTTTAGGTGACGAAGATGCATGAATAGTGTCACCTGAGAAGATTAATGCTCTACCTTTAACTGGTTCTATCTTGTCAACCATATTCGCTGACTCATCATATATTATAGTTGGACCATCACTATCATTGACATAATATAACATGGTATAATGCTCAAAATCCCAGTCCACATGGGGCATATTAGCACCCTGTGTCTGGTTCTTAACAAACATACCTGCTCTGATCCTAAAACAATTTTCTATTTTATGATCTGTTCTATATTTAGCAAATCCTTCTAGAAGAACTGGATACAGTAGACCAGCATACTCACTTTTATAACCATCTGATAGAAGAGTAACACCAAATCCAGTATTAGTATCCTTTGCATCATTATTATCTGTGATCTTTGGTTGATATGACCACCTAAATTCTTCGCTAGTAAGTACTTCCTCTATAAGATCTTGATATGATTTAGAGATAGCATCATTTACGACTTTGTACATCATATTCTATGATTATCTTTTTTGATGAACGCCCCACACTATTTAATGTCTCTGTTCTTTCTGCTGTGCCACCGAGTAATGCTGCTATCTGTAATAGTTCACTGATCAGTTCACCTTCATCATGGTTATTCATTTTATATACTCCACTTGATACGGTGGCATCTTCAGAATTTCTACCTTTAAAGGTTTATGAAGAACATTAATATAAGCAGCGATTACTAATAAAGTAAGACATATTTGATTGTACCTCATGTGTTTAATACCCAGATTAATCTACAAACCATGCCTACTATTAGAATATAGTAGGACCACATTATGATCATACCAATTTTATTATGCCTACTTCCTCTTTGATATGGATGGCATCCAATAGGACCAGAGTCCCATCCATCTTGCATGTAGTCTTGGTATTTCATTTTTTAAAAACTCCTAGTTTAGATAGTAACCACATTGTAACTATTGTCCACCCTACAACATACCACATCATTTGAACTCACACCTCATCATAATTTCAGTTAGGAATGCAACTAGATTGATCTCCTGATCTACCACAAATGCTGCCTTATATTGGTACTCACCAATGATTAGAACTGCTTCTGGGATACTCTTAGGATCCATATAGTCATACAAACAATCATACACCTTACGCATGATCTTGACTGGTTCATTATCCATATTCTGAACCACCCACTTCTTCATCTTAGTGAACTCTCTACCCTTCAAGAAGGTTACAAGATCTTCTACATGAACATCTGTACCTTGTGCAAGAATACCTGCATCAATCTGACCTCTACTAGAATATCTTTGTAACTCATTTAAAGTACGACGAAAGTCTGGGAAATATTTCTTAACTAATACAGCAACAACTTTAGGATCAAACTTAATACCTTCTTTCTCTAAGATACCCTTAGCACGATTAAAGAAATTACCTGCTAAAGATTGTTTCTGGGAACCCTTAAGTGTAAAATCAACTACGGCACACCTTGAGTGTAATGGTTCTATGATTTTGTTTTTATAATTACAAGTAAAGATGAACCTGCAGTTCTTTTGAAACTCTTCAATCGACGCTCGTAAAAGTAATTGTACGTCAGGCGTTGTGTTGTCTGCCTCATCCACAATGATAACTTTGTGACGACTGCTAGATGTAAGAGAAACAGTACTAGCAAAGGTCTTTGCCTGATTGCGTACAGTGTCCAAGAATCGACCTTCATCAGACCCATTAATGACATAAAAATCTGCTCCAATCTCGTTACATAATGCCTTAGCAACAGTAGTTTTACCAACTCCTGCAGGACCAGCAAGAAGAAGATTAGGAATCTCTCCTTGCTTTAAGAACGCTTTAAACATCTCCTTAGATTCATCGGGAATTATACATTCCTCAATGGTCTTTGGTCGATATTGTTCAACCCATAGAAACATAATTAATTACTCGTTGTCTGGTTCTAGTGCAATAAAATATTCAACATCAAGGTTTTGCCCCCTGAAGTGTGCTACCTTTCTCTCAGAGATATTCACAACATAATTAACTGATGTTGCAGAACGTTGTGCTTGTGAGATAACCTTAAGATTTTCTACCTTAAAGCAGTAGCAATACTCACGTGTATCTTCACCAACAGATATCTCGAATGAATTACTTGTATCATTCTTTCTATCGGTGACAGTCAATAACATCTCACCATTCTTAGTATACAAACATAAGTCTGGTACCATGTATAGTTTAGCAGCACGTTCAATAGTCATCAATGTTTCAGATGAAAGATCGAATGTAGCGACAGTATCAGGTACAGCAAACTCCTTTGTAGGTGGAGTAGTGATGATGTCAGGATCAGCGTAGTAAAATGTAGTGCTAGAACGTCCATTCTTAGACTTAACACGACACTTCTTATCATCAACAATCAATTCAGGACTGTCAATCAATGACACACCACCCAAGAAGGTAGATAGATCATAGAATGCCATTTGATTTGGAAAGTCTTCGGGCACACTCGCTCTTGCAAGTATGTTCTTGTTGATAGAAATGGTGCTGATCTTACTACCTGGTTCAATAACGATAGATCTATTGATGTTACTAAAGTTCTTTAGTAAATCATATGTAACTGGGGAAAGACTAATACTCATTTGTCGTAATCAACTGTGAATGCGGTTGGGTTGTTTGCAGCACTTTTATCTGCTTGATCTCGTTTATCATTAAAGTGAAGTAAGAGGATGCCGTAATGAATAATCTTTATGATATCCTTACGTGCTGTTCCCTTTCTATCATAACGAGATGCATACTTAAGAACATTACTTCTACAGAACGCTTCAGCGTCACCTACTGAGTCAATCAAATCAAGTGTTTGAACATTACCGACTGAGTAGTGACCCTTGTAGGTCTGACTTATGTAATCGGAGATCTCATTTAAGATCTCCTGTTCATTGTACTTTTGCATAGTTTACTGCTCTTCTGTATCTTTGTCAAATGCGACATCAACATCTATCTTATCATATAATTCTAAGAATGACTGCTTTGTCTCATCATCAAACCTATTAAGGCATACTTTGATTGCCTTTAGTCTATCACCAAAGATAGCAAATGCACGGATTATGTGTACTAGACGACGTGTAGAGATCACTTCATCTACTCCACCCTCAGCAAATGTCTTACGGATGATGTCTGCCCAGTTAACTAAGTTCTTCTGGAAGTCCTCATCACAGCAGTCCAATTCTGTGCAGTAGTTCTTAAGCATTCTCTGCTCAATAGCAACGGATGGATACTCCTGCTCAAATGTTAGGGGGAATCTCTCAAGGAATGCTTCATTCAGTACATTAGTACCAATAAAGCGACCATCCTCGGATCCTTTTCCTTTAGTGTTGGCAGTAGCAACGACTGTGAATCCCTTTGATGGTGTAACATACTTACCAGTCTTCTTTAGAAACACACCTTTCCCTTCAAGTATGGATTGAAGACAGAGGATTTTGTTACTAGCCAAGTCAATCTCATCGAGTAACAAGACTGCCCCACGTTCCAACGCCTCAATGACAGGTCCATTATGCCAAACTGTGTTCCCATCCACAAGCCTAAAGCCACCAATAAGATCGTCTTCATCAGTCTCCACAGTAATGTTTACACGAATCATTTCACGATTCAATTGAGCACATGATTGCTCCACACTAAAGGTCTTACCATTTCCTGATAGACCAGTAATGAATATAGGATAGAATATACCCGCTTTAAGTACTTTCTTTAAGTCTTTAAAGTTTCCAAATGGTACATAGTTGGAATCAGTTTGTGGAATCAAATTTTGTCTCTCTGGTTTTGCAGCAGGAGCAGCAAGATTTCTTTCTAGTCTTTCTGTGATTGTTAGATCCCACTTGCCAATCCCTGCTTTATAAGTCTTGAGGCGTTTCTTAACTGTAGCAAGAGAACACTCATAATGATCTGCTGCCTCAAGAAGATTTTGATTGTTTACGTCCTCACCGTGCCTATCTTTTAGGAAAGTTACAAGGTCTTGAGTGGTGACAGGTACAGGTTCGAATGGCATGTGTTTAATCTTTGAATATGTCTATATTATAATGCACTTTTTTCGGTTGTGATAATAACCATGACGGTTTTCTATCTGGCACACGTAGATAATTATCTTTTACCCACGGTTTAGATGCAACATACTTTTGATATGCTGTAACTGTATCGATACTAGAGTCAAGTTTGATGTCATCTGGCATAGCACGTACAAATGGGGTATGTTTCTCCCAACATGTACCTGACCACAACATACCAGCATATCTGATAGCACTTTCGCTACCATGTACCTTACCAAATCTAAAAGTATACTCCTCACACAGTCCTATACCGTGCTGTAACAACCAATTGATATTATATCTACTCTTCGCTGCCCATCTGGTGCAGGGATGATTCTTGAAAGCACCCTTAGCAGTCTTGTAAGGAGTACCATCTGCTTTGTATATAGGACCGATGTCATGAATATGAGGACTGTAGATAACTGCTAACATCTGTGCTGTTTCTACAGGCATTTTAACAACATGACGATCTGGCAACTCACAAGCTGCCAGATACGGATCCTCATTGACACAAAAGATGTTCATGCAATTTGACTAATGAATGATGATAGAACTTTTTTGTTGGATGCTTTACCTTTTAACTTTTTCTTAAAGGCGGTACGTATTTTACCCTTAGTAGCACCCTCTTCCACATCTAATTCTACATCGTTAGAAAGTGATGATGACTGAACTAGATACAATTCGTTATATCCACAGTCACGAAGGATGTACTGCTTATCCTTTTTAAACTTAGCAGTTTCCCTATCAATCTCACTCCAGTGGAATTTATCCGTATTACCAAGTAGTCTGGTTGCCTCACGAGTAGTGCAAATACGGAATCCCATGATGTTTACGTCCTTCTGAGCATCCCTAACATACTCTAACAACCTCTTTGTGAAAGCAAGATAGGAACCATTCTTTCCAAAAACTCTACCACTCTTAGGGTTACGAAAACGTGAGTTATATGGTGCATGTGACCTCTGTATAGCAATAGAACCATCATCCCATATACGCTCTCTCCAGTATGTTGAACAGTTAGACTCACCATCAGTAAGGATGATAACATTTAACTTCTCAACACCAGTTTTAGCACGGAAATGAGGTAGAAGTGTAGGAAGACAAGCAATTGCTTCATTCAGAGGAGTACCACCAAGACTTGCGAAACCTGGAAGAGGTATAGATTGTGTGTATGTACCTGTTTCCCAGTCATATACTTGTCTGAAAGTCAATGCATACACTGTACGGTACAAATACTTTGCAGAAATTTCAAAATCCTGCTTATTATCCTCACTGCTCAATAAATTAACTAAACGGAAGGATGGATCAAAGGCAAGAGAGTTTTTTCTGTCACTTGGGTCTCCATCATACTCCCAAACTCTATCATAAACGAATGAGTATACTTCAAATGGAATACCAACCTTACGGCAGAACCAAGAGAGTGATAAAAGTTGTTCAACAGTGTCCTTAATGACGTGATGCATAGATCCAGACCAGTCAAGATAGAATACTAGACCATGATTCTTACCATCAGGTGTGTTACTAATCTTCAGGAACAAATCCTCACTCCACTTATATGTGTGGAGTTTTTTCATGTCCAAAATACCAGTTTTAGACACATTTGATCTCTTATATGCTGCTGCAGACTTCTTCATCTCAAATTCTTTCACAAGGTAGTTCACCTCACGATTAGCACCATCTTTAAACTTACGATATTCACCATCAACTTGTGAAAAATCAACAGGTTTCTCACCATATTGCTTCCTATCCTCACTACATTGGTTCCAGAAACCAGTGTACTGATCTCTAAGATGTTCGTGCCCAACAATAACTCTCTTAAGATCTACATCATCAATTTCGATGTAAATAGGAGCATTACTATCATCTTTAGAAGCACTATTGGATAATGATTCTGATAATGCTTTATCAGTTCTAACATCCTCTGCACTATCACCACCAGTTTGCTGTGATTGCTCCTCAAAACTAGGTACATCTAGTTGTGCAGGGTCACTTGCAGGTTCATTACCCTCTTCTAGATCTTCATCATCAATTAAATCATTCTTCTCGGATTCTTTCTCTCCAGTTGCATTCTCTTGCTCACCTTTCTGTTTCTCATCATCTAGTGAAATCTGTGATTTAGGTGCCTTTGCTGCCTCCTGTTCCTTAGACTTCTCTAAACGATATAGTACTTGAGCAGCATCAACTGCTTCAGTAAATGTTTCAGAATTCTCAACCAAATCTACATATTTCTGCTCATCATCTGTGAATGGGATCATTGCAAGAGCACCAATCTTAAAGTGTAGATTGATACGATCAATTAATTTAAGTTCACTAACATCTATATCTCTAATTTGAAAGAAATCACGCTCATTTAGGTTGGTATATCCTTGATAGAAACACTTAGCAAGACCAGGAAACTTACGCTTCATCAACTTCTCAATACGAGCATCCTCAGTGACGTTAACATAAGATCTTGGAATGTCTGATGGTATCTTTTCTTCTGCTGTTGGTGGTGTGAAGAGAGCATGTCCTACTTCATGTCCAACTAGTAAATCATATGTCACATTCTCTAGTCCTTCCCAGATAGGAAGGGTCAAAACTCTCTTATCTACATCAAATGATGCTGTTTCAACGACCCTATGCTCAACAATAAGGTTTTCAGTTGCAAGTAGTTTTGCTAATGTTCCTTTGATTTCTTGTTGCGTCATGTGTTTCGTTCTGTATATACCTATAATACGACGAAACCCCACGCTTGGTGGGGTTGATGTGCCTCTTTTTAAACTGTCTCAGTCGTTCCCTTGCCTGACGGAGGGCTTGAGGCTTCAACGTTCGCTTTTGTTCCTTTTTGCTGTGGTGTTGCCAGTTCGGTAACTGCATCGCTACTCTCGTGTAGTTTTTTGATTGCTTCACGGGATTCAGGAGACTCCTCCCATTCCCATGTCTCTTCTCGACCCTTCTTATCCGTCTTAGTAAAAGACCTTTTCACGTGTTCACTCCTCCGTAGTTTCATAATACCTCTGTAGTCAACTCTGGTGCCCCCTAGGAGACTCCTTAACTCATCCTATAGTATAAACCCCCTGTCAAGCCCCATTTTCATCAGAAATCCTAGAAAAATCGTTAGGTTTACTGAACCTGATGGTCTTAGGAAACTTATCCAAAAGTACTTCACCCTTATGAGATATCACAAACATGTTTGAGTTATCAAAACACTTCAATATCTTCAATAATTCCTCAGTAGCAGCATTATCTAGTGAAGAATCAAATACTTCATCCAGAATTAATATATTTGTGTTAGCACTGTTCTTTTGTTGAGCAATTGAACGCCAAGTAAAGAGTAATGCTAGATCAATTTTCTGCTTTTCACCCTCTGAGAAGGAAGAATAGGTGAAAACGTCCCTATAACGTGACTTAATCACTTCATTAAACTCCTCGTCAAGGGTAAAATTGACAAAGAAGTCCATCTCTGAGAGATATTTATTAATTCTCTGATTAATAGTGGGTATAAACTTACGAATGATCTTAGATTTGATACCACCATCCTTCAGAAGTCCACCAACAATCTTTAAATTCTCTGCTCTTTTATTAATATTAGAACAGATTGCCTGTTTATCATCTTTCTCACCAATCAAATCATCCAAGACCTCCTTTTCTCTCTTTAGATTAGGAGATCCACCACTCAATTCTTCTTCTAGACTTTTATTATCCAGACGTAATCTAGATTGCTCCTTCAATAGAGAGTTAACTGTCTGTCTCTTCTCAATCAGTTCAACAGCAACCTTCTCTGACTTCTTAATGTCAGCAAGAACTGCCTTAGCATCAGTAGTTATCTTAGAAATACCAGTATTAAACTCTTCAACAGATTCATGTAGAGTTTTACAGTGATGTTCTTTCCATTTTCCTTCAATTTCCTGTGTACACGTGGGGCAAACATCATTACTCTCAAAGAAAACTATGTCTTTTTGAGTCTTTTTTAATGTTTGATTGATTTTAGTACGACTTTCTTTAAGAGAATCATACCTATCTTTATACTCATCCAACTTAGATATCTTAGGTTCAAGATTACCAATCAATTCAGTGATTGTGTGAACCTCACCATCAATAGCATCAGACCTTTGTACGTTTCTATCAATTCTATCCTTCTTTTCCTTCAAATATTTGTCTGACTGTTGCTCTAAATTGTCTATGTTCTCTTCTTTAAGTTGAACTTTCTGTTGAGCAAGTGCTAATTCATGTACACATAACTTCTGTTCTTCTCTAGTATCCTTAACTCTATCCTTAAGGATAGAATTCATCTGACTGAAGACCTGGATGTCGAGTATATCTTCGATAATTTCTCTCCTGACAACTGCTCCGAGTTGCATGAAGGGTACAAAAGTTGATGATCCAAGGATAACAACTTGGGTGAAAGACTTGTAATTAAGTCCAAGGATGGATTGTTCAAGGTATTTTTGGTAATCCTTGTTCGCTGCGTCTTGATCAAGGAGTTGACCATTTCTAAAAATCTTGAAAACATTAGGTTTAATACCTCTAACTATATGATAATTTATACTACCAATATGAAACTCAACTTCTACTACACATTCCTTTTCATTAACTGAGTTAACTAATTGACCCTTAAGTATTTTTCTGAATGGTTTATTAAACAGCACAAAGGTTAAAGCATCAAGCATTGTAGATTTACCAGAACCATTCTGCCCAACCACTAGGGTGGCAGAAGTTCCATTAAGGTCCATCTCAATAAAAGTATTACCCGTAGAAAGAAAATTCTTCCAACGAATCTTTTCAAAAACAATCATTTCAAATCTTCATCGTCGGGTGGTATTACAATGTCATCAGGTGTTATAACAGAAAAATCATAACCATGAGTTACACAGTTGTTACGTATGACTTCCGCATCAACTTCCATGACTAAAAGGGTTCTTTTAAACCCATTTGCCATAAGTAAGTCATGATACCTCTGACAATCATCTTTGTCAATAAACATTGTAACACATCTTGATCCAGTCTCAGTATCATTGACCGCATAAACACCATTGCTCTTGGCATCTTGGAGGATGAACATTACATATCCTCGTGTATATTAATTGCTTCTGCATACAGTGCTTCAGTTGCCATACCTGGTTCTCTATCAAACCATCCTGTAGCAATATACTTATCATAGTCACCAGTTAAGAAACCACCTCTATGAGCATGAGTATAATTTGCTGGCCAAACAAGTACTGTACCTATTCTAGGTTGTTGTGAAAACTTTTGATGAAAGAACTCTGTAGCACCACCATGATCTGCTCTAATATTATTTAAATATACCATCCAAGCACAAACTCTATCACGATATGCAAAGCATCCATCCTCACAATGCCAGTAATGATACCCACCACCAGGTACAGTTCTCTGTACCTTACAACTCCATGACGATACTGGATCTGTTTCTCGTATTAGAGCAGGATATGCGTCTGCATACTCAGTAAAACACTCACCAATAATCTTATTTAAATCTTGAACAACTCCTAGGTTGACACGTTCCATAAAGCATTGGATATCATCTCTCTGCATCTTGCCACCTCTACCCTTAAACTGTTGCTCAGAAGTTTTAAAGGTACCTTTAGCAAACTTCTTTCCTAAAACATCGGGAGAATACCTGACAGAATACCAGTATTCAAACTCATCAATTATTAATTGACAAAGATCAGGGTCAACTACCCCTTCCCATATACCAATATGATCTACTAATTTCATTGTTGTGCCTCAAGATATAGTGATTTTAGAATTGCAAATATATCATCTTTATTTTCTAAGTCTGCTACACACCTTTCCAATGTAGTTAGTGTGTCCTCAGTTTCAATTGCTTCATCGACATCATCCAAATCTACGGTAAGATCTTCAACGATTTTAAGATCAGCACAACCCATCTGTTGTAGGTTATGTACCATTATATCAAAGAATTCTTGATCCGTCTTCTTCTCAACTACCAATTTAACAAAGGATCCTTTCAGATTAGTAGGTAACTTTATCTTCTGTGTATCATCATAATATACTTTTTGAAATATATTATAAGGATTAGGTAAAAATGTTAACTTGGTTGTATCAGTATTTAGAACATGAAACCCACGTTGCTGACCGTAGTCACCCCAATATAATTGGTACGGATTACCCAAGTAATTTACATTACCCCTACGGGATTTCATATGAAAATGACCTGAGCATACTAGATTAAACTTTTCAAATATACTAGGGTCATCACCATGATCCATTACGTGACCTGGTATTGCCTCAAATCCATTGAGTTCTAAGTGTCCCATACATATATCTGATTTACTCTCTTCAATAACCTTTAGAGTTTCATTTCTATTCTCATCACATATCCAAGGAATGAGACAGATAGATCTACCATCATAATCAATTTCACAAGGGGATTCTACAACATTAATATTGTCATACTCACTCAACAATAGACTAGGAGAGTTAACCCGAAGTGTATTCTTGAAATAGATATCATGATTACCAATCAACATATCCATATGAATACCCCTTTCAGAGAGAGGGGTGAACCACATATCCTTTGCTGCTTCTAACGAATTATAATTTATACTCTTTCTCTTATCAAATGAATCACCTAAACATAACACGTTGGTGATTTCATACTTATCAATAAATGGTATTACAATCTTCTCATAAAATTTTCGATACTTATCCAGAAACACTTGGTTGTCATTACGTACCCCAAAGTGTTGATCGGTAATAATAAGAAGTTTCATTCAATTCCGCATGTTGGTTTCTATACGTGCCTTGATTGTGTTCATTTCAGAATGACTATGATCACCATCAGAGTGGAACACCTCGTCAAAACCTTTCTTCTCGATCAGTTTATCCTTAATGTCCATCTGCCTTTTCTCCTTGGAGATTCGTCGCAGATACGCATAATACACTATCTGAGTAAAATATGCAAACGGGTTGCTTGACTTCGCTGGATCAAAATTGTAAATGTATTGTACACAGTTCTCAATCCCATCACCAATCATGTCATCTTTATACATGTAATTGATAAAATTGGGTCTATAAGACAAGTGCGTAGCAATTTTCAAGAAGCACTCACCAATATACTCTGTAATTCTTGGCTTCTTTAAACCTTTCTTTTCCGCAATCTGAATTCTATCACGGTATTTTACGAGCTCTGCTAAGAACTTCTTATTATCAACGTAATGTTGCTTCTTTTTAGGAGCCATAGATATTATCATTATTGGTGTTAATGCACCTACATTTAATAATACAATACCTATGGGTATTTGTCAAGATTTCTTCTGATCTGAAGACGGTGCTTTGTACATTTTTTCGAGGAGATTTCTAGCCTTACCAACGGTTCCCAAAGAACCCATATCTTTATTCAACTCTCTTCCAAATTCATCATCAGATTCAGATATTCCCTTCTCACCTCGTAAGAAATTCTTATAGGCAAAAATCCCTGTCTTACTCAACGGTGCAATGGATATTATATCCTTCTCAGTTATAATATAAAACTCTTCTTCTGAAAAGAAATGCCATTTTATTAATGCTATACCTACACCTACCTGATTATCCTTTGCAACTTCAACTTGTTTAATTTTACCAGGATTACTAATAAAGATAATAGAAAGTCCTTTATTAGAGTCCTCAAGATCTTCAGTGCATATCATTTCACCAACGATCTCCTCACCGTTAGATAATTTAACTACACCGTAGAATTCTTTATCGTGTTGAATGTAACTGATCATGTGAATTTAATCTTAGTGACCTCATAATCAAACTCTTCCTCTTGGTATATCTTGATTCTTGCGACCAGATGTCTCAAAGTATAGTTATGCCTTGATCCTCTAGAACAATCATCAGCAATATCATATAGTACTGCTTGAGATTTGTTATCACCTTTACGTAAAACACGACCAATGGATTGTAGGTTGCGGATACGAGACTTAGAAGGAGACGCAAAGATTACATTATGAAGGTTTTGAATATTGATACCCGTTGAGAAGGTTCCGTATGATGCAATGATTATAGCATCAACCTGTGTTTCACACAATTCACGAACTTCTTCACGTTCGGAGGCTTCTACACCACCGTGTATATAAAAAACCTTTCGATTTTCTTCCACATTACTATTTATAACGTTATATAAAGGATCACCATGTTTCTCTACGTAATTAAAAAGAATTAGCGTGTTTCCCTCAAGGTCACACGCAAGTTTAGTTATGAATTTATTCCTTTTTGTGTTGGAAACTATCCAATCCATCTCCTGTTGATAAGAATCAAAGGGTACATATCCATGTTTCAATAATAAACAGCGCACTTTTAACTTAGTTAAGGTACCTTGTTTCATTAAATCCGCAGTCTTAGTTACCTGATTACATCTACCAAACAATCCTTCCAGTACTAACTTATGAGTCTGCATACCATCTAAAGTACCAGTCAATCCTATACGATATCGTGCATCATGACACTTATTTAAGATACCTGTTAGGGATTTCGCTTTGTATAGGTGTGCTTCATCCCCGATAATGACATCAAAACGTTTAAAGTACTTACGGGGTTGCTTATAAATGCTCTGCCAAGTACTAATAACGACTGGAGAAGGGTCAAACTTGTCTGCACCAGCCATGATTTTGTGAACTTCATTTGCACTCCATCCATATTTTTGAAAGTCTTTACTCATTTGTTCGACAAGACTGGTGGTAGGTACAATAATAAGTACTTCCCTACCTACCTTTCTATGCCATCTAACTAAACAATATATTATTAAACTCTTCCCCGATCCTGTGGGGGATAATAGAAGTTGGCGATTGTTCTTAATCGCTGAGAATACTGCTCTGAGCTGGTAATCTCTGATTTTGAAAGGGAGTCCGAGAGATCTAACAAAGCTCGCAGTACTTTCAGGTGTGACATAATCTTCTTTCTCGTTAGGTTTACCGTAGTTTTCATCG
>Ga0163179_10001076_pt1 | contig 19519 bp, 22 predicted proteins | sample AtlANTMetagenome_FD_109643 | JGI IMG/M metagenome (GOLD analysis project Ga0163179, IMG submission 109643) | Marine eukaryotic phytoplankton communities from the Atlantic Ocean - Atlantic ANT 2 Metagenome | ecosystem: Environmental > Aquatic > Marine > Oceanic | place: North Atlantic Ocean... | reverse complement strand
GATATACAAAAAATCGTTATTACTCGTCCAACAACAACTGTCGAGAATGAAAATATAGGATTTCTTCCAGGAAATACAGAAGAAAAATTTTCACCCTTTTCACAGCCATTGTTTGATTGTTTTCAAAAGGATATTTCAAAGAAGGATATTGAAATGTTAATAAAAAATGATAAAATAGAAATATGTCCTCTTGGATTTATGAGAGGTAGAACCTTTGATAATGCAGTTATAATTGCTGATGAAATGCAAAACTCTCTTCCTTCACAAATGAAAATGTTACTAACTCGCGTTGGTCATAATACAAAGCTCATTATTACAGGTGATATATCTCAGTGTGATTTAGATATAGAAAAAAACACGGATGGTTTATCACAATTACTGCAAAAATTAGAACTTGCGTTCCCTGACTATCATGATATGATAAAAAACGCTATAGCAACAATACAATTCAATATAGAGGATTCAAAAAGAAGCGATTTCGTTCAAAAAATTTTAAGTATTTATTCAGATTGAGCAACTTGTTTCTCTACAATCTTAACTAAAATCTTATAAAGTGCTTTAAAAATCTTGCCTTCTTTTTTCTCATTGATAATTGGTATATCAATCGAATCATTTATCTCTTTAAGAAATGCGTCTTTAAACTCCTCTTTGTTTAACATATCTACCATAGCTTCAAGAGTCGCTTTTTTCATTTCCGATGCTACGTCGGAAGCTGCTTCAGATGCCGAATTAAGCATCGCTTTCTTATTATCTGACATTTTTAGATTAATATTATGATTTAACCTTATATCTATTAATATTAATTATATGGTCTGTCCGAGTTGTAGTATTAATTCTTTGAACTATCTGAATCATCTGAATTATCTGAATCATCTGAATCATCTGAATCATCTGAATCATCTGAATCATCTGAACTATCTGAGTCATCTGAACTATATGACATATCTTCATCTAAACCCTCATTTGAGAGTGCTTTCATATTTTCCGATATTCTATCTCCCACCTCATCTCCTATTCCATAGTCGATTTCATTTCCATAATAATTTAAAGATAAATACATAGCAGATAATGCTTTCTTTCCTAAGACTTTTTTTATCTTCTTGTTTTGAGTATTGTACAAAAAATTGAAATTTTTCTTTTGATATTTTTGAATAACATTATAGTCATTTACAGGTTCTAGTAAAATGTCATTGTAATCTCCCATTTTTGCCCAATTAATAACATTTTCAAGAAGACCATCAATGCCATGCCCAAATTTAGCACACAAACAATCTATAACCAATGTTTTCTCAGAAATTTTATGTGCAATAAGAAATCCTCTCACACTCGAGATTACCCCACTTTGAGGATACTGATACCAAATAAAATAATTGTCTTCTTCAATTGTATTAGATAAAAGTCTTTTTAGATACTCCTTTAAAATCTTATTACGACAAAAATTTTTACCTTTATTCCTACCCTTCTTTCCTTCACTGAGAATATACTTATTATAACGACTAATCGTTTCAACATCTTCTTCAGGAAAAAAATCAGAAACAGCACGAAGAACTAATCCCGCAGTATTTTTCTTTTTTTGTATTTTTAATTGTCCTTTTTTACTTACTTTTTTTCGTGAAACAATTTTTTTCGTTCTTATAGCTCTTTTTGAGTTATTCTTTTTTGACTTTCTACCTTTTCTTGTTTTAATATCTCTCATTATTTATCTATTAATATTTTATTTAGAACCAATGATCTAAAAATGATACAGTATATAACTTAGTTATAAACAATGTATACAAAATGACATGGACATCTGGTCCTCTTTATATTGACAAAAATGATATTGTTTTTAAACAAAACGAGCTAAGAAGAACATTGCCAAGTAATTATTTAGATTCTCTATTCGACGATTTGAATAAAAATATAAATGATTATAATCTTTGTGAGGTTATAAAACCCTTTCAAAAAAGAAAAGCACATCTGTCATTCCGTACATTATGGGAAAATGGAACCGCAATATCTCCTGATGACATATTCGAACTTATAAGTCATATAAAAAAGGCATATGATAAAGTTTCTTCTAAAGATTTTTGGGAAGAAAATTATGATGTAGGCGTGATGTCAAATGGAGAGACAATTCAATTAATATTTCATGCGATTGAATGTGAAACAGTATTTGATATGGAGTCATTATGGGATGATATTTCTAACGAATTTACATCTTTTCATGCAAATCGATTATGGAATTTACGCATATCATACGAGATTGACATATCTGTAGAATGGTATTTATATAAACAAGGGAATATGAACTCATGGAAGTCTGTTAACAGTTTTGAAGATTCATTGGTAGGGGTTTATTCTTAATTTAATTAGAATATTTTTTTATTTTTGCAAATACTTAGCAAGATATACCAATGATCCCTTTCTAAATGACATATAACTTATCTTAGTTAGAAAATGAAATTAGTTATTAATGGGTTAAAAGGTATCTACGCGGAGGAATATACTCGTCTTTAGTTTCATCGTACCAAATCTTACCTATCTTTTCAATATTAGACCATTTAATCAATGGTCCTCTCCATCCAATTGGTGTATTCACATCAAACTCTTTCCAATGCGTTTGTATATTTAACAAAGGACCAGTGTCACCATATTTTGGTAAGTAGTCATTTATCAATGGATACCAATTATCCTTAGCATATTGTATGTGAAAACCTTCACCTTTGTCAAATTTCCATTCTATTTTGGACTCTTTGTGTCCTATCAATCTTAATTTCCCGTATAATTCAACATCGTGTGTGTATAATGCTTTCTGATTTCTAAAAAAATGTGTTGCCGTATATACCTTATTCATTTTATTAGAATTCAATACAACATCAAGAACATTTCTATCTAACATAATAAGAGAAATCGTTTCATTGTGTTTCAACTTTAATACATCATCTATTTTCAACCAATAAGGTCTTGAATTTTCAAACCAATCTCTATATTCAGGTGTATTTTTAATATTTTTAGGAAATGTAGGTATCTTTCGACAAACGTGTTCTTTTATCCATTCTTCTGATGGGCTTTTTATTTTACGATACCCTTTTGGTATTAATATTGCTTCATCGTTAAACTCACCATATTCGGATATCTGTTCATGTACATATCCTGACACCAAAGAGGGCACTCCACAAATTTTACTTATTATTGAATACGTATCATTGTAATCTTTTTTCCTATAAACTACATAACTAACCAAACATTCTTTCAAATTTAATTTCATTATTAACAAAACTTAAAAAAATCAATTGATAAAAACGCATTACTTAATATATTTTAGTTAATAATATGAAAACGGAATTGACTTCGGGTGATCCTCAAGCTTCAAACATAATAAAACAAACAACAAAACCAGAGAAAGGAACTATAAAACAAATGAGACATTCTATTGCTCACTTTTTAATAGATTTTAATGTCGTCCCATCATCAATTGCTTTCCTAATAGCATTTGTTTTTAGAGACTTTGTAAATTCCTTGAACGAACGCATTGTACATATCTTTATCCCTAAAACGATTGATGATTTACTTAGTAAATTTATAACTTTAATTGTCACAATTGTATTTTGTGTATTATTTGTAAAGTATATATTTTATGGACTATTTCATAGTAATGAAATTGTAACAGAAGTAGCTATAAAAAAAGCTGTCACTAAAAAAAGAGAACATCAGGTATTAAAAAAACTTAAAAAAATAAAGGAAGTATAGATAAGGTTTATATTTAAATTTAAATTATTGTTATTTAATAATCATGACAAGTCGTTTTGGAGTAAAGGGAGACCTAAATGTTGCTAGTGAGATAACATTGAATGGAAGTGGTATATTGGGTACAATAAACTATCTTCAAACAGAATTAGATAAAATAAACGCAATCACCCCAAATATTCAATGTTTAAGTACCACATCTAATAACGTTATATCAATGCAAAATCCATATATATTCAATTCTATACCTTATGAATCAAATGATTATGTAGGTGTATATATTGGAACATATACGTTAACTGGTATAAGTACCGATCATCCAATCGGTTTTGTAGTAAATAATACAGACGATTTGGAAGTTATAAGTGGTACGCCATATAATAATCCTATAATTGTTGAAAATATGAGTGTCCAACATTATACCGGGACAATAGAAATAGATGTGAAAAGAGATTTTGGATCAATTAGTTATAACTGTTACAATCATGGATATATGGGAGGTGAAAAAAGATTGAAATTTACATCTATATGTCAGTAAATAATATATGACTTAATAAATAGCTACTCAAAGGTACGTTTATGTTATCATCACCAAATGGTATAATCTCAATAAATGATACAATTCCCGAGTGTAAAATAATGGTACTTAGTAATTTTAAGTCTATATTATAATTGTAAGAGTTCAAATGAATCAAACTTCCTAAAATAGAAAAACAAAGAAATGCACAACTTCCAACTAAACTTTTACTTTTATTGAAATTCCATTTTCTTTTTCCATATCTTCTTCCAACTATATCAGAAAAACCATCTCCATAAGCCATATTTGCAATTGCTAAAATACTATGTATATCCTTCCATCCTATAAGATTTAGAATAAGCAACACATTAATATAGATAAATGGTCCACTGGATAAACCAATGTTACTTGTTATATTTAGTTCTTTAGAATCTCTAGATATTAGCGATCCAATATCTTTGTTCTTATTCAAATATAACCCTATTAAAATAAATATTGGTACAATCGTAGAAAAATAATGACCTATATGTGTATCACTATAAAATTTCCATGACTCTAAATACAAGGGTCCTGAAAATACATGAATCACTTTTCTTGTAATATTTGATTCTATATTCAATCTGTTTTTTAAGTTCGAACCCAAAAATAAAGATGAGGATACCCCTAACAAAGACTCGCTTACTACTGATACATCTTGAATATAATCGGTAAAGATTATGTTATCCGGTAAATGTTGAATATAATCTTGAACGACAGACTGCCCTATATTCAACATTTACTTATAATTTTTTATACGAGTATTGTTAAATAATATTAGTGCATTATATACGTTATAATTTATAATAAAAATAGTATTAATGTATACTCTTGAACTCACCAAAAGTCTTGGTAGAACTGGAAATTGCATGTTATGTGTTATAAACGCAATTTATTTTGCCGAAAAATACAATATATCAAAAGTAACTTTTGATGGCATGCGTTGGTGGACGACTCAACTTTTACCAAATCAACCAAATGAAATAATAAAGGCACTGCAAATAGATGTACAACAAAAAAATACAACCCGTGTTTTAGATATAAAAGATATACTTAAAAAAAGATGCTCTCTTATATGGAATAATAAAAAGAATCAGTTTGAATCGTGGTTCTGTGGATTCTATTTGGGTGATATGAAATTTGAAGACAGAATATATATAGTCCATAAATATATAAATCCTATATTCAATTTCTCTCCTGTTAATTACTTAAATGATAATGATCTTGTAATACATTTGCGAAGTGGTGATATTATGAATTCTGGTCATTCTGTATACATACAACCCCCTCTCCAATTTTATATCGATGTTATAGAAAGTAAAAAGTGGAATGATATTTATATCATAACTGAACACCAAAACAACCCATGTTTCAATTCTTTAATTAAGAAGTATACTAAAATAATTCATTTCTTAAATGATAAAAAAAATCGTACCGGTGGCAATGGTCACGGATTCAAATTTGATATGGGGATTCTTCTCGCTGCTAAAAATTTAGTTGTATCTAATTCATCTTTATCACCATTTATTATTCAAATGAGTTATGTTATAAAGAACGTTTATATACCATCTTTTTATTTAAGAAGTAGAGGGAAAAATCATGCAAGAGAAAATCAAGTATGGTGGACCAACGATTTGAAAGATAAAAAAAAAGCATTTAAAATTAATGATATACAATTTCACGTATTAGATTATGATAAATATGTAGACACTTCTGAACCAATATATAATTATCATGAAAAGAAATTCAAAGATTATCTTATAAATTATAAGAATAATTCTGTTTTTGAACAAACACAAATAGATGCAAAAACAACAATACCTAAAAATATCAAAGAAACAAAGGACATATCCATACTGAAAGAAGAACGTGGCACTAAAATTACATATAAAGATCGCAACATAGCATGCGTTATTGCAAGATATAATGAAAATATATCTTGGTCCGATGACATTAAGAAATACCGTATTATTTACAACAAAGGTCCTGCAGATTTAGATATTCCTAATGAAAATGTATATAAATTACAAAATATAGGAAAAGAAGGTGATACTTACTTAAAATATATTATAAATAACTACGATAATTTACCCGAAAATGTTATGTTTTTACAAGGAAACTTATATGATTCTCATCTAAAAGATTGGCATACAAATAAGGAAGATGTTGTATGGGTAATAAATAATATTGAAAAAATTAGTAAGCATAATATAAAATATATAGGTTTGAACAAAACAAGAGGGAATAATGGATGGAACTCTTTTGATAATTTTCTTGATTCGTTTGAATATTATAGATCCCCTCAATTAAAGAAAAATCTGATCTTAACAAAACATAATTTTCCTTTTATGTTTAAAAAAAAGAAAAATAAAGATGAATGTGATGTCAATATAATATGTAACTATTGTGGTATGTTTTTGGCATCAAAAAGTGCAATACTAGATAAACCAAAAGATTTTTATACTAAATTAAACATCTTATTACTTAAAGATCAAAATTATGGATTTTGTCTAGAAAGATTATGGAAACATATATTTGACCCAAATACAGAAGAAATAATCAACATTGACTATGTTAGAAATTTAATTAAGTAAAAAAATTAATTATATACTCAACTGAATTTACTAAAATTAAGTACTATTTACTTCCATGTTGATTTCAATTTACGATAATGTACATTATATGGAACTGCCCAATACGATTTTAACTTATTCTTATTAATAACTCTATTATAATTATGGTCACTGTGCATAATATATGGTAAATAGGACTCTTTTATTTCTTTTATACATTTAGAATTTATCAAAACAAAATTTGCACCTTTACTTGGACTTGATGGAATAGATCTAATAACACTTTTCCCATTCACATCTTTATTAGGGTTAAATCTTGGGTAACAATCTGATAGAATATCACTATCAAACAAGATATCCCAATCATCGTCCATGTCTTTTATATATCTCTCCAAAGCATCCATAACATTACCAAAAAATTCTATATTATCTTCCATAATAACCCCCATTTCACAGTTAGATTCGGAAATATCTTTTATTGCTAAATAATGTTTGTAAGTAACACTCGTTTGACCCTTTGTTGTTTTCTCAGGATTAGTACAAGATTGCTTATGTAACTCATCAGATACATCCTCCTTATTTGGACCTCTTATTATTACCACATTATCCTTATCAATACCATTTGTAATGAATTCTTTCATCATAAAATTATATCTGTCCATGTCACCATTGTGTATTAAATAAAATTTAAAACGATATGACTTTTTTAATGTGGAATTTACTAGATATGCATCTAAATTCAATTTTTTAAGAAGTTCCAAATTATTCGGGTAATCTTTATAGGCATCGTCAAAGTATAAGTTTTCATAATCCCTATCAAATATATCCTTTTTTTGTTCAATTCGTTCCTTTAAAAGATTAATATTATTCTTAATGTCTCGACATTTTTTCATGTTGTGATGTGAAAAATCAGATATCTTATTTAATATTTGTTCTTCTCCACCAAAATAACATAGATGCCATCCCATAAAATGCTTTTGAATATGAGGTAAACTTTCTAAAATTTTAAATTCGTCTTTTTCACTAGAAGTATCTACGTTAAAACGTGTCATCCAAGAATATGGAAATATTTTTAATCTTTTTTGTGGTGTCCATTCTAGTTTTCTTGTTAATTTTAAACTATAACAAAAATGTTTTAATCTAGGAACAACTGCAACGTCCTTAGGAAAATTATTTATCAGATTTGTTATCTCTCTTTGCTTATAAATCTCATCTACATCCCCTACAGCTGATACATATGATTCTTTAAACGTACCTAAATTATCACGTATATATTGAATACCAAATTGTCTACTTGCAAATTCTAAACCAAAACCATGTTTTCTGCTTACATCGTTATATACAATTATATGCATTTTATGTTCCCATTTTTTGAATCTTTCTTTATTGTTTGTAACAAATAACTCTTTTTTCTTTCCACTAAATGTTTTAGGTGATTCAATGATTACAAATAAATCAGTAAAAGGATCATGCTCAGTTAGCCTAAATTCTAACATATCCAATTCATTATTCATTAAAAAACAATCGATCAACATTAAAATTTAAAACATAAAAAAATATATGATTTATACTCAATTCATATTACATATAATTCTATCTTAAGCAAAATTTTATATTAAACAAAAAATCTTAAATTTTTATTATAGATGAAGATATGCATTTTGAATTGCGGTTTAAAAAGATGTTATGATGAAGTGAGTACATCATTACATGAAAATTTAATTAATGTACTCCTAAAAGATGGTAATGAAGTTCATTCATTTGTTCACAGTGATAAAAAATTAGATATTTATAACTTAAAAGGAGAAATGATAGGTGATGCCTTATCATATTCTGACAGCACGGCAAAAGCCCCAAACTCCTACATTCAACCTCAGTTTTCTAGATTTAGTGAGCTGTATTATGGTGTAGTATTACCTTTTATGAAAAAAAATGACATAAAATATGATATTTTTATATGTACACGACCTGATAATTTTTATTTCAAGAATTGTATGATGCAAAAAATTGATGAATGTGATATGAATAAAATAAATGTTAGAATGAGAATTTATCCCGAGAGATTGAGTTTGGAATATCATACTGGAGTACTTGATCTACCGTCGAAATTAAGCGGTGAAGTAATCACTGATGACCAATTTTTTATAATACCAAAAAAAATTGCAAATACGGCTTTTTTAATTAAAAAGGGTGATTTTCCAGTATTAGTAGGAGAAGGATCTAATGAACAATGTATTACAAGATTATGGAATTCACATAATTTAGAATTCAAACCATTGCCTGTAAATATAATGATACATAACTGGAAGTATGACTCACGTAAAGATATATACAAAAGAAGGAAACAAATGGAAGAAAACAATATATAATCTCAATTTAAATAAACTAATCGTAACTTATAAATAATGGTATACGATCCATCTCTCGCAGCACTTGCTAAGTCTTATAATTGTGATAAAATGATTTGCAGAAAATGTTATGCACGATTACCACCAAGAGCTAAAAATTGTAGAAAGAAGAAATGTGGACATACAAATCAAATTCGTATAAAAAAGAAACTTAAGTAATATGAATCAATTTACATATTCTTTTACACTGAAGTCTCTTCTGATATCAATCATAAGTTCGCAAATTGTGAACATACAAGCTTGGACAACAACTTGCATATAAACAAGTCAATATACTACATCCGCTATCATTTGAATATGTATCCGTAGATTCTTTTATTTCTCTAACTTCCCATACAACCCTTTTATACGGGAAAAATTTGGGTACCTGATCAACATACACTATTGTATAACCTTTAGATAAAATAGTTTTTTCATAATATTTATACATATTATATCTAAAGGTACATGCTAATTTATCATGCTTTTGTATTACTTTAAACCTAAGTATATCTCTACATAATTTTATTTGTTCTTCGTCATATTTATCACCATATACTTCATAAAAGTGACCATCTTGAATCAATACGATAATGTTCTTACCATATTCTTCTCTGTATTTTTTAAATAATCTATAATATTCGTCAATTTTATTAGTCATAGTATATTACTATCATTGATATTTTATAAAAAATATGAGTAATTATTTACATTGTTATTTGAGAGTTTTTAAATCAAAATCAGGTATTTCTTCATAATATGAGTCGGATTATGCAAATGCTAATACGGACTAGGATGCAAACTTCAACTCACATATTGGTATATAGTTGCTTGATGCGATGTATTGTCGGAGTCCAGGGATATGAGGTGAACAGGGCTTCATCATTTCTCTTCGTCTTCGTCGGACCCGTCGCCGCCGTCGTCCCTATAGTAGCCTAATCCGTGGCAACCTATCCTGAACACGTAACCCGGCCGCGAACCGTCATATTCGTCGGCGGGGGAAAAGACCACGCCGCGTGCACGCCAACTGAACATGTCGTTGTGCACGTGGTTCGGCTCCAATTCATCGTCATTGTCCGCTTTAACTGCCTCGGCATCCTGCACCTTTCGGGCCTTCAGATTGGCCATCTGCTTCCGCACGGCCGGCGGCGGCGACCAGGTCGGGTCCTCCGATTCGTCATCCGTTACATTTTCATCACTCGAAAAATCGACATTTAAAGCCTTATCGCCACATACACGGAAGAATTTCTTTCTTTCTTGCGGCAAGGTATCCCATCTAAGTTCAACGAGTATGTTTTCTCTTTTGTTATTTGATTCTTCATAGTAGGGACGCATTTTCCCAAAACTAGTTACACAGATATTGCTATCAAGTATAGAATATTTCAAAGAATCATCTAAATAATTGGTTACCATAACCCCATTCACTTTTAATTCTCTTTTAGTATCCGAAATGTAACTAAATAATGAATGAACAATTGTATTTGGTTTTCCAAGTCCACGTTCAGAGATCAAGTTTTTTTCGATACGTTCTTGAAGTGAAATACCCCATCCTCCATAACTCTCAGGCATGTACTTAAAACACGTTATGTCAAATTCAATGACACAGTAATACCTTCCTTTATTAGCTGATTCCCAAATAGCTGAAATAATACTTCTGTAAAATCTATTTACTAAATTTTGCATTAAATGGTCTTTCTCTCTAATCTGGTTCATTCTCTTCTCTTCACGAGCACACGCCTCCGCAAATCTATTTTTTTCTACATTTGCCTTCGTGTTCTCAGAGATCTGATTCATAAATAACGAATTCATAACTGTATATGTGCGTTTTAAAACTTAACATACTCTTTATGGTTGTGGATCATTTTTATATTAAGGTGTAACACAGTAACAATGAATAAACATTTATTGATAAAAAATACTATAACATAATGTTAATAAATAATAATATTGAGTTTAAAAAGTCAAACTTTAAAAGTCCTATAGATAATGGTATATTTGATATATATATTAATGAACAATCAACCTTATTATATAAAAAAATAAGGAATAAAAAATTTATAAAAGATATAGAAATATATAAAAATATTATAAATGATGTTATTAATGATAATATATTAAAAGAATATATACATGATATAAAAATATTGTTATTGAAAATGATGGTAGTTATTTTTGTTCATTTATAAAGAATAATATAAGATTATATGACATAAATAAAGATAGTGATATAAGTGATGATAATTTGATTAAAATTAAAAATGCAATTATAAATATGAAAATTATATTAAATAAATATTGTGAAAAAAATAAATTAAAAGGCGATTGGGCATTACATAATTTATTATATTGTTTTGATACCAATAAAATTTATAATGTTGATATAGAAGGATTTTATACTTATCCATATATACATAATAATGGTAATTGTGATATTGGATATTTTAATAAAAGAGTAGATGATTTAACTAAAATAATTGATAATAAAATATAGATGAATACTACATTTCTGATAAATCTTTTCATTTTATTTAAAGCAGTTTCAACCTTTGCATTAAGACGAAAAGTAGCCATTGTTACTGGAGGAACTCGTGGTATTGGCAAAGGAATTTCTGAATCTCTGGCCAAAAGAGAGTACGATTTGCTATTATCATACAACAGTGATTATGAATCTGCAATTGACACTTGTAAATTTTTGGAAAAAAAATATAATTGTCGTGTTGAACTTTTTTCAGGTGATATTTCCTTAAAATCAACACGGAAAAAAATGTTCAAATTTTATGACCTAAAATTTAAGAATACTCATAATCTTGGTGTTGTAGTTCACAATGCAGGTCAATATGTTGGTATAACATCTGGAAATTCCGAAGGTTTGAAAAAACCTCTTAATAATCTTGCATTTGGAGATGGTTCTTTGATTAATAATGATGAACTCGATATAAGTATTATGAAATTTTATCAAAAAATGTATGGCGATGCTTATATTGATATATGCGAACGTTCTATACCTCGAATGAAAAAAGGTGGGTCTTTAATCGGAATTTCATCACCAGGATGCACAACGCAATTTAATCCTTCACCTGGATATGATATGCCAGGTAGTGGTAAATGTATAATGGAATATGCTATGCGATTATTTGCATTAAGATGTGCTCCTCTTGATATTAATTGTAATATTGTCATCCCAGGTTTTACAAAGACAGAGGCATGGGATAGAATGGGTGATTTGTATGAAACCACAGGCGATTCTATGGTAGAAAAAATGGCAGAGAAATATTCTCCAAATGGTTCCATGACTACAGAAGAAGTAGGCGAAGGAATCTACTTACTATGCTCTCCTGAAGGTAGACACATAACAGGTATCAGTCTTCCGATTGATAAAGGTGTTCATTTAAAACTTTAATATCAAATGTAAATAACTTTACTACCTTATAGGAAAGAATCTTTTTTGATTTTCTTTTAATTTTTTATTCTCATTTAACAAATCTTCAATTATTTCATTAAGACCATTTATAGTTTTATCTGCAATATTTATAATATCATCTTCATATTTTGTTGCGGAAAGTAGTACAGTATCTACATGTTCAATATTTTTAGCCATATTCCAAAACTTTTCAGTAATTAAGCCTAATTGTGTATCAAAATTTTTATTGATTTGGTCTTGTCTCTTCTGATTTTTATAGAGAAGCCAATTAATGGCATCTGTCTCATCACCGTTTGCATCTTCTAAGGCTGTGACACATGCATCTCTCTCATAACCAGTTTCATCCATGAGTTCCATGACCTGGGATTCAAACTCAGCCAATTCTCTAAAGTCCTCCTGATCAGATTCGCTACTGCTGGTAACTTTTTCGGAGTACATTATTATGTCAATATTTTAGTATAGATTTATAAAAGTTAAATATACAAAATCATTTTTATTAATAATCATTTTTAAGAATTTACCAATTTAGATCACATTGCTACATTTCCTGAACAACCTAAAATGTTTATACAGATTGAGGAGTAATAAATTTAGTGATAAAAATGATTGCTAAATCTTACAATTAGTAAATGTTGTAAACTACTCAATATGAACGATTCCGATCTAGAATATCCTCATACATTGAGCTATAAAAAGCTCAATTCTCTTAAATCAAAAGTGCAATCTGGATTTCTAACTCCATCTATTTTGCGGAAATTAGCTGATGAAATGGATTATCAAAAAAAATTAGAAAACTGGGAAAAAAAGATGAATTATTTACCGTTACCAAGAGAACTCCAGATAAAAATTATGGAATATAACGGCAATCATAGGTATACTTTTAAGTCGTCTCTGGAAAAAATTCCTGCAAAAGCTGCTGTGCGTATAATGAATAATGCGATTAACACTTGGTGTAATAGATACCGCTACGGACTAAACCCCATTAGGCAGATGGAATATATTAATATTCATGTACCCGATAAAGAGTGTATGTTTAATGGGTTAAATTCGTGTAAATGTTGTGAAAGGCATCAAACAAATAGACCAGTATTTGGCGAATATCCTGCTTATAATACAGACAATCAGGACACGTATAGATGCAAATGTAGATGTAGGCAAAATATGAGGATTCTTTCAAGAGCAAGATTTCTTGAAACTGAGGGGCATGAGCCCGACCCTAGATTGGGTGCACCTCTCCCAGTATCTTTCGTTCCCCCACCGCAGCAGCAGCAGCTTTTAGGTGCATGAGGTCAACGTCTCTGTTGCATATGATGATTCGTAGTTATATATCATCCCTAGAAGTATGTATGACCTACATTACGCAGCTTGGTCTCATTTGTCCATACCACTAATGCAAATCAAATAAAAAAATTATATTTGGTTTTTGATTTTTTTAGTTTTTATGGGTTTTACTTGTTTTTTAGTTTTTATGGGTTTTATTGGTTTATGTTTGGGGTAAGGTTTTCAATCGTATGTCTCAGTTGTAGGACTACTCTTCACCACTATCGCTAAGATCACTCGTAATCTCAGTCAGATCTTCATTTTGAGGAGGCGAATTCTTCAACTCGCCGGCCCAGGACGTGCCCATGTTCTGGTGGCACCAGGCGTGCCAGCGTTTCGCAGCATCGTTGCGAAGAGCCTTCATGGTATCTTCAACTCCAGCAGCAAGGCTTTCATCCTTGATGCCCTTGGCAAATTCCTTGAAGGTGTCGACTTCATCCTTAGTCTTCTGATGAGCCGTTTTGTACGGTTCCTTCTCATCTTCAGACAGAGCGAGCCAAGCCTTTTCGGCTTCTCCAAGAGCAATGTTGCCCTTAAGATCCGTCTTGGACTTGAATTCCTCGGTGAAGAACTGCTTGGCCGACTTCGTTCTCGGAGCCTTGATGACCACAGGCTTTACCTTCGGCACCTTCTTCACCTTCTTGGTTTTCTTGGAATCTTCGTAATCAGGGTGCTCCTTCAAGAACTCCTCCTTTGCCTTCTCGAAGTTCTCTGCCGCCTTCTCCAACCAGGGCTTCTTCTCATCATCAGAGAATGTCTTCCACTTAGCAGCAGCCTCCTTCATGGCTTGCTGAGGATTCTCGACCTTCCCATCTTCCCCACGAACTTCATCGCGGAAGGCATTGCAGTAAAGCATGTAGCCAGGAATTTTGCGAGGGAATCCATCCTTATTAGTGGCAGGAACACCAGCCTTCTTCGTCTTTAAGCTAGGCATTTCCATGTCCATGACTCTCTGAGCCTGGGGCTTGTTCAAGTCTAGCATCTTGATGATGGCCTTGCGGTCAAACGTAATCAGTTTCTGAACTTTCTGGGAAGCCATACTGATTTGTACGAGTGTGATTGTGTGATTCTCTTTTGGTTTTCTATGTTTTGTGTTATCATCCCACCATAAGAAAAACTTGAGGACCCAGGATCATCATTTTTTTATTCCTATCGCCAAATTTGCCACGACCAAATAAAAAAATTTTATTTGTTTTTTTGTGCTTTTTTGGTTTTTATGGGTTTTCTGGGATTTTATGGTTTTTATCGGTTTTCTGGGATTTTATGGTTTTTATGGGTGTGGTTGTCTAATCGCTTTCGCTGCCGCTGTCACTCTCGCTGTCGCTTTCACTCTCGCTCTCGCTTACCTCTTCGGTTTGAGGAGGCGAGTTCTTCTTCAACTCGTGCCAGCGTTTCGCAGCATCGTTGCGGAGAGCCTTCATGGTATCTTCAACACCAGACTTGAGGCTCTCTTCCTTAATACCCTTGGCGAATTCCTTGAAGGCGACGACTTCATCCTTAGTCTTCTGATGAGCCGCGTTGTACGGTTCCTTCTCATTTTCGGACAGAGCGAGCCAAGCCTTTTCGGCTTCTCCAAGTGCAATGTTACCCTTGAGGTCAGTCTTGGACTTGAATTCCTCGACGAAGAACTGCTTGGCAGCCTTTGCTCTGGGAGCCTTGATAACCTCAGGCTTCACCTTCGGTACCTTCACCTTCTTCGTCTTCTTGGAATCTTCGTAATCCGGATTCTCCTTCAAGAACGCCTCCTTTACCTTCTCGAAGTTCTCAGTTGCCTTCGCGTTCCAGGGCTTCTTCTCGGTGGCGTCCATGGACTTCCAGTTCGCTGCAGCCTCTTTCATGGCTTGCTGCGGACTCTCAATCTTTCCATCCTCACCACGAATCTGATCGCGGAAGGCGTTGCAGTAAAGCATGTAGCCAGGAATCTTGCGAGGGAACCCATCCTTATTGGTAGCAGGAACACCAGACTTCTTCGTCTTCAAGCTAGGGATTTCCAAGTCCAAGACTCTCTGAGCCGTTTCCTTGTTCAAGTCTAGCATCTTGACGATGGTCTTGCGGTCAAGCTTAATCAGTTTCTGAACTTTCTGGGAAGACATACTGATTTGTAGGAGTGTGATTGTGTGATTCTCTTTTGGTTTTCTATGTTTTGTGTTATCATCCCACCAGAAGAAAAACTTGAGGACCCAGGATCATCATTTTTTTATTCCTATCGCCAAAACGAGCACGTTTCATGCATGTGTACCATGTGTTTTACCATCCGGTATGCATTATATCTTCCCTTGTAATACTCGGCTCCAATAGAAATTTAATAATACTCTGACGAGTTCCTACTGATTCCGCATCCTTGGCCTTATTCAACAAATCCAATTTATTACATTTGACAGCCAAGATTGTTGGATATATTTTAAGACAAGACCATTCATAGTAACGATTATAATAATATACTAATCTCCTTTTTGTACATGAGAATACAGGTAAAACAGATTTCTCAGACAAAGGATTATAATTTACGCAGTGATTATCCCACCATTCTTGAATTTTTTCAATTGCGATGACTTCCTTTTTATATTTATTATTAAATTCTTTGCATGTAATAACAAAACTGTTTCGATTATAAAGATACAAAATATTTAAGATGTCCCATGGAATCGAACTCATTTACATATAATTATAATAATCAAAGATTACTACTACATCATTTTTAATGCAACAACTCAATTTTATATCCAAAATATTTATTGTTTTACCAACATTATTTAAGATTATCATTAAGCCTTAGATCTCTTACTTTACCTATTAAATCTAATTCATTTTCGTGAATTTCTTCATGAAATATTAATATCATACCATACCCACAATTGTATGTTTCTAACATATCCAAATACGACATTCCTGACCTTTTTTGTATCCACTTGAAAATATCTGGTAATTCCCAATCATTCAAAATTATATCAAAACCTTCTGGTAGAATTCTTCTTACATTATTGAATCCACCACCTGTTATATGGGCAATACCCGACAAAACACCTTTATATTTCTTTATAATATCTAATACTTCCATGTATATTCGCGTAGGTTTTAACAATTCTAACATATCATATTTCGAATCTTTTAGTAATTTTCTAACAAGCGTATAGCCATTTGAGTGTATACCATTTGATGCAATACCATAAATAAGATCGCCATTTTTAATACTATTTTCAAAGTAATCCTCGACAATACCAACTGCAAAACCCGCTAAATCAAATTTACCATACCTGTATATACCTGGCATCTCGGCTGTTTCACCACCAATTAATTTACATTTCGCAATCTCACATCCTTTATATATACCCTTAATAATATCTTTGACACGATCATCAATAGAATCAATAGCAATATAATCCAAAAAGAATTTAGGACATACACCATGTGTAAGTAAATCATTTACAGACATTGCAACAAGGTCAATACCAATAGTATCATAATTTCCCGTTTTAATTGCAAGATCTAATTTTGTACCTACTCCATCAGTCGCTGCGGCAAAAGTAATATTTTCATATTTAAATTCAGCACAAAACCCACCAATACATTTATTCATAGACTTTGATAAATTTTTTATATAATTTACAATGTCATCACCTTTTTCTACATCAACTCCACTATCTTTATAACATAATGGTAACGAACTCATTATTTTAACACTCTCAACAATTGCTTTTGATTCCAATTCTTGTACTCGAAGCTTTAGATCTTTACTATCACTAGAACCAACAAAACATTGCTTTTGTATAATAATATCACCCTTATCTATTTCCTCTGTCACAAAATGCAAAGTACAACCTGATGTAATCTCATTATTTTTTATAACACTTTCATGTACACAAGTATCCATCATCCCAGAATATTTAGGCAATAAAGAGGGGTGTATATTGAATATTTTGTCTTTGTATTCATTTATCAGTACGTTTGATACAATATTCATATAACCTACTAAATATACAAAATCAATATCGAATGACCTAAATATTTCAACCAAAATATTATCATATTTCTTTATATTCATGTTTTTCTCTTTCGGAAAATATATAGCAGGAATTTTTCTTTCACGTGCTTTATCTAATAAAGAAGAATCACTTCTGTTTGTCACAACAACTCCTATCGAAGCATTTAATTTACCAGATTTAATTTGATCCATTAATAATTGTGAACTAGTACCATTCGTAGAACCTAATATTGCTATATTATGCTTTCTAAAATTTGTATTTTCGCATATTATATTAGAAAAACCAATGTCTCGACGATAATACATTAAATCATAATGAATTTTATGTGCATTATTGTATATTTTGCTTATTGAACTATACATACTATTACCATACGATACTAGTGACATAACACGACCTCCTGTTGTGTAAATTTTATTGTCTTTGCAACTTACATTTGAATATAATATTTGTATATCTTTTACATTATCTATTCCAGTTATTTCTAGTAACTCTTTTGATTTAGCCATTGGGTATTGAAGATGTGATAAAACTACATTTGAAGCGTAACCAGTTTTCCATTTTACCTTTAAATTATTACCATCTATACAATCTTTCATTATAGAATACAAATCGCTATCTAATAAGGCCAGTAATACTTGAGCTTCTGGATCACCAAATCTGCAATTAAATTCCAGGAATGATAACCCATTAGTTGTTTTCATAAGACCTGCATATAATACTCCCTTATAATTCAATTTTTTAACAACACATTCCATATGTTTCTTGACTTGTGATAATTCTTGTATATTTAATGTAAAAACAGGTGCATGTGAACCCATCCCACCTGTATTAAGTCCTGTATTATCATCTCCAAAGCGTTTATAATCCTGAGCTTGGGGCATTAACCATACATCTTTTCCATTACAAAAACCCATTACAGATACTTCTGTGCCATATAATTTTTCTTCAATTATGACTTTGTCACCTGCATTACCAAATTTTTTATGTATTAGTATATCTTTTAAAATTTGAATTGCTTCGTGTTGACTTTCTGGAATCATTACACCTTTTCCTCCTGCTAATCCAGATGCTTTTATAACACAATTTTGGTATCCTATATCATTAACGTATGAGATTGCATTATCAATATTAGTAAAAACATCATATGGTGATGTAGGTATATTATTCATCATCATAAACCTTTTTGCAAACTCTTTAGAACCTTCTATTCTAGCAGCTTCTTGTGTAGGGCCAAAAATATCTATATCTAATTTTGTTATATTATCTACAATACCGTTCACTAACTCATCTTCTTGTCCAGGTACAACTAAATCTATATTAATTTTACAAAAATTTTCAAAATCTTTAGAATATGGACTTAATTTTGACAAAGATACTTTAGACGTAACAATACCATCATTTCCTGGATATATGTATATATGATCTATATCCTCATTTTTTAATAAGCTATTTACTATTGCATGCTCTCTAGCTCCAGAACCAATAACAAATACTTTTTTTGTCATATATTTATATAATTAAAACTGCTTTAAATCTTAGGAAAATATGAT
>Ga0163179_10001075_pt1 | contig 19523 bp, 14 predicted proteins | sample AtlANTMetagenome_FD_109643 | JGI IMG/M metagenome (GOLD analysis project Ga0163179, IMG submission 109643) | Marine eukaryotic phytoplankton communities from the Atlantic Ocean - Atlantic ANT 2 Metagenome | ecosystem: Environmental > Aquatic > Marine > Oceanic | place: North Atlantic Ocean... | reverse complement strand
GCTTCTGACTGGCCCTTGTTTGCTGAAAAAGCCAAGCAGTTATTAACCGAAGATAAGGTGGCTGTAACTTTCGGCTGCTGGACTTCTGTCAGCCGAAAGTCTTGTTTGCCAGTATTTGAAGAGCATAATGGTTTGCTATTTTACCCAGTTCAATACGAGGGTGAAGAGCAATCATTAAACGTCTTTTATACCGCGGCCTCACCTAATCAACAACTGGTTCCAGCTGCAGAATATATGAAAGAAGAGATGGGAATGGAGAAATTTTATCTGCTCGGTACGGATTACGTTTTTCCTCGTACTGCTAACAAGGTTTTGAAAGCCTACCTCAAAAGTAAAGGTGTTCCAGACGAAAATATTGCAGAAGAATACACCCCCTTTCACCATCAGGATTATCAGACTATCGTATCCAAGGTAAAAGAATTCGCTGCAGACGGAAACGCCTGTATTTTGTCCACAATCAATGGGGACAGTAATGTGCCTTTTTACAAAGAATTTGCCAATCAAGGGCTAACTTCGGACGATTGTCCAATTATGGCTTTTTCTGTAGCTGAAGATGAGTTGCTGGCGATGGATGTTCCACCGTTAGTTGGTCATTTAGCTGCATGGAACTACTTTCAAAGCATTGACACTCCAGATAATAACGCTTTCGTCAAAAGATTCAAAGATTTTTGCGAAAAAGAGGGTTTGCCAAAAGGAAAGGATCGTGTAACTGATGATCCAATTGAAGCTGCCTACTTTGGTGTTTATGTTTGGAAGGCTGCGGTCGAAAAAGCTGGTTCCTTTGAGGTAGATAAAGTCCGTAATGCTGTTTATGGTTTGGAATTCGATTCCCCAAGTGGTAAAAAGAAAATGCATGAATCAAACCAACATACCTTGAAACCAGTCTATATCGGTGAAATCTTGGTCGATGGTCAATTTGAAATTGTTGCTGAATTTAATGATGGGGACTTGGTTGTACCAGATTCTTACAGTAGTTATCTGTGGCCAGATGGTAATTACCCAAAACCAACACCAGAAGCTAAGTATAAAGAGCTTCAAGCCAGTTGTTGTAATTGGCCTAAACCTTGTTGCAAAAAAGCTGACAAGCATGAGCACGATCACGACCATTAAACTATAGAAAATATATGTGATAGAGGCAGATAAAGAAATACGAAGCCTCTATTTATTTTATTTTGACGAGGTTACGGCATCTAGTTGACTAGGTGTCGTAACTTTCTGCATTTTTAATTTTCTTTCTTCTAATGTGGTCCAGGGAGAGGTTCCACATTACGATTATTAACCTTCATTTTATGTGTGATTTTTTCACTGTCTCTAGGAGTAACAAAAATGAAAAATCTAAGAATAACCAGTATTAATTTGCTAGTTATCTGCCTAATCTTTTTCTCGACAGTTTCATTATCGTTCGCCGAAGAATCGAAATTGGATTCAGGCGACACCGCATGGATGTTGGTATCAGTTGCTTTAGTTTTATTCATGACAATACCTGGGTTAGCTCTATTCTATGGTGGATTAGTCCGGAGTAAAAACGTTTTGTCTGTTCTAATGCAATGTTTTGCTTTAACTGCCTTAATCACAATATTATGGGTTTTCTTCGGATATAGTCTGGCATTCGACACGACCGGTATGGTTGCAGAAACAACCAACCTTAATTCCTTTGTCGGTGGCTTTAGCAAGGCTTTTTTGAAAGGAATTGGCTCGGAGACCTTGAGTGGCTCCATACCAGAAATAGTGTTTATCATGTTTCAACTCACTTTTGCAATTATTACTCCAGCATTGATTGCTGGTGCTTTTGCAGAGCGAATGAAATTTTCAGCTATGTTACTCTTTTCAGCTATTTGGTCATTAATTGTTTACGCACCTCTGTGTCATATGGCTTGGTCTGGCGACGGATCATTTTTCGCAGACATTTTAGGAGCACATGACTTCGCAGGTGGAACGGTGGTTCATGTCAATGCTGGAATTGCTGCATTGGTTGCAACCCTTCTCGTAGGGAACAGAATCGGATACCCTAAGACACACATGCCACCACATAGCTTAACCTTAACAGTAGTAGGGGCATCGATGTTGTGGGTTGGGTGGTTCGGTTTTAATGCTGGTAGTGCCTTAGCCGCCGATGGGGCTGCTGGCATGGCCATGCTGGTAACACAAATTTCAACGGCTACTGCAGCTCTAACTTGGATTACTATCGAATGGGTCAAGCACGGGAAACCAAGTGTCTTGGGGATTGTAACAGGAGCAGTTGCAGGGTTAGTTGCAATTACGCCAGCTTCTGGGTTTGTCGGACCAATGGCAGCGATTGCAATTGGTTTAGTTTCAGGTGTAGTTTGCTTTTGGGGAGCAACTAGTCTTAAACAAAGTCTTGGCTATGATGATTCTTTAGATGCTTTTGGTGTGCATGGCATTGGAGGCGTAGTAGGATGCCTTTTGACTGGAGTCTTTGCCGATCCAGAATTGGGCGGTATGGGTTTTGCAGAAGGGATTACTACGATTGGTCAACAAGTTTGGGCTCAATTCCTAAGTCTGGTGGTGACAGTCGTCTTCTCAGGTGTTCTTTCCTTCATAATTCTGAAAATTGTTGATGCTATTGTTGGCCTTCGGGTGGAAGAAAACGAAGAACAAGAGGGGTTAGATCTAGCTCTTCATGGCGAGCGCGGATACGATTTGTAAAGGCGAAAAACTGAGTTTAACTACCAAAAGACTAAGTTAACTTCCTCGTTTCTGATATAACCCTTTTAGCGAGGGTTGTATCAGAGGTACTTTGTTCATTCCTAATAGAAAAAAACATAAACACATGTCTCGACTCTACCTCGGTCTTACATTTATATTGTTATTCTTGATTTTTAATCAAAAAGTAAAAGCGGAGGAGCTTTATCCAGAGTTACAAGAAGTTTTACTGAGGCTTGGTAGTAAAAAGACTTCAGAGCGTAAAACTGCGATTATGGATCTAGCAAATTACCAACACCCTGGTTTAGAAGAGCTAATGGAGTCATTCAAGCGCCGACAGCTATATATTTGGGTAGGGCCAGAGGATAAGCCCAGATTAGTTTTGTGCGAGAATATAAAAAATGATCAGATCTATCCGAAAGATCCATTAACAAAAGAGAAGATCAAAAACGTCGGCGGGAAACCTTTCCAAGTTTCAGGCACTACCCTGAGACAAGTTCGCCCAGCTCGGGTTGAGCGAGGTTTGGCTGAAAATATTAAATCTTTATTTAAACTTTCATCCTCTAATCCAGAAATACAATTATCAGGTATTAAAAAATGTGGTGAGGCCAAAACAATCAAAGGGCTAGGTGCGTTGAGCGACCTTGCTCTCGAGCAATTAGACCGTATTGCTATTGGAAGATCTGATGGCTCTTCTAACAAATTGCGTCGATTAGCATACGAAAGTGCGCTACTAATCCGAATCACACAAACTCCAGTTAGTACTGGAGATGCCCATACCCAATTAGTTGCCGAACTCGGTAATACCAAAAGTCAACGTTCGTTGAAGTTTTTGGAAAAATCGATAGATAAGTTAAACAAAGGCCAGGCATTAGATGAAGAAGTCAGTCGCATTTACCAAGCCGCAATCGCGAAAATCAATACCTATCAAAATTTTATCTCTTTATTCAATAATTTGTTCCAAGGTATCTCATTAGGTTCAGTCTTGATATTAATGGCTCTTGGTTTGGCCATTACTTTCGGCCTAATGGGTGTCATTAATATGGCGCATGGCGAGCTAATGATGATTGGCGCATATACAACTTACGTCATACAGCAGGTTTTTCACCATTCTCCGGAAACACCGAATGATATTTATTTCTTATGTGCACTACCAGCCTCGTTTTTGATGGCAGCAACTGTTGGTTTCTTGATGGAGTTTTTTGTTATTAGACATTTATATAAACGGCCATTAGAATCGCTGTTAGCTACGTGGGGAATCGGTCTGATTTTGATTCAGATAGTCCGGTTACGATTTGGGGATAATATTGGCGTTAATGCGCCAAGTTGGGGGAGAGGTGGTATTGAGGTTATACAAGATTTAATTTTTCCTTATGGTCGCTGTTTTATTATTGTTATTTGTATTCTGTCTGTTATGGGTATCTATTATCTAATGAGTCAAACCCAAATTGGCCTGATGATGAGAGCTACGATGCAAAATCGAGAAATGGCCAGTGGCTTGGGGGTTAATACGGGTTTTATTGATCGGTGTACTTTTGCTTTCGGGTCTGGTATTGCTGGTATTGCTGGATATGCTTGGACTTTGATTGGTGGTGTGACACCCAATATGGGACAGACCAATTTCATTGTGGACTCATTTCTGGTTGTTGTTACTGGTGGAGTAGGAGAAATTGTAGGCGTAATCTGCGCTGGAATTGGTATCGGTAGCTTAACTAAGACTATTGAACCTACAATCGGGACCATTTGGGCTAAAATTCTACTCTTGATAGCAGTGGTTGTTTTTATTCAGTTCAAGCCGTCAGGTTTGTTCGCACCGAAAGGACGGCTGGCTGATGATTGATCAAGATCGTCTAAAAAGGAATCTCCCCCTGATTTTATGGCTACTTTTGGGATTAGTCATTGTTCCAGGTTTATATTTAGCCGGAATCACATCAATTGGTACTGTCAACAAACTAGGTCGATACATGACTTTTGCTCTAGTTGCTATTGGTCTAGACCTGATATGGGGTTATGCGGGTATTCTGGGATTATGTCAAGCGCTGTTTTTCTGTTTAGGTGGATACGCGATGGGTATGTACTTGGCTCATCATGGAGGTCCTGAGGGTATCATTGATAAAACTGGGTGGAAGTTGCCGGCTTGTTTATTTGTTGTTTATCCTTATAAGGTAGGCGAAGCACCTGGAGACGCAGTGGTTCCTTGGTTTTGGAAACCGTTCTGGTCTTTACCGTCCACTATATTTCTGGGGTTATTTATACCGGGGTTGGTAGCTTTCATCATTGGCTACTTTGGTTTTCGTAGTCGGGTTCGAGGTGTTTATTTTGCTATTCTAACGCAGGCAATTACTGTAGCGGCCCAAAATTTCTTCACTATGAATAATATGAAATTTTGTGGAACCAATGGTCTAACTCGGTTTGAGCGGATTTGCTTAGCAGGACATGAACATGGTGTTGATGTTTGTCAAAAAGCCAACTTAAGTTTTCAATTATCATCTGACTCTCTTCAATTTAGTCTATATTTATTGACAGCAGTATCTATCTTCGGTACATATGTTTTGTATCGCTACGTAATAAGTAGTCGGTTAGGAAGAATCCTTGTGGCCATCCGGGATGCTGAAAGCACACTTCGCTTTTCTGGTTATAAGCCCTATAAATATAAATTATTCGCTTTTGTCTTAGCTGCAATGACAGCTGCGTTAGGTGGGCTGTTGTATGTCCCACAAATGAAGATTATCACACCTTACAATATGGGAGCAGAGCGCTCCATTTTGATTGTCATTTTTGTAGCAGTTGGTGGACGAAATACTTTGTCAGGAGCCTTAGTTGGGGCGCTAACTGTTAACTTACTTTACGATTTTTTAACTTCTTTCAACCAACCTATTCCTTTAACAGGTCTAATATTTCCAGGTGGACTAACATTCGCAAAAACTTGGCCAATTGTACTGGGGTTACTGTTTTTAACGGTGGTTTTGGGCTATCCTGATGGATTAGTCAAATTACCCAGTCACTTCTGGTCGAATATTAAGAATAAATCAAATTTAACTGACAAACAAAAAACCATCGGTTAAACTGAAGGACACAACAGTAACCATTTTTTGCTAAACATGCCAAATAAAGACGGTACGCGTTTATCTGAGTACCTAGAACAAAATCCCATAGATAGTCGGTTTTCAGCTGAAAAGTACATATTATTTCTCCATCAACTCACTGCCGTTTTCGACGGTTTCAAAGCCGTTGACATTATGGCTTTAGGTATCGAACATAACGAGCTACGGGTCGTCATAGGTCCCAATGGTGCTGGTAAAACGACTATGTGTGACTTGATAAGTGGAAAGACTCGAGCTAGTAGTGGTACAGTTCACTTTGAAGGTGAAAACATTACTGATACTAGCGAAACAGAAATTGCACTTATGGGTATCGGTCGTAAATTCCAAACACCGACTGTATTTGATAGTCTGACTACATATCAGAACATGGAACTTGCTCTACCAGGCAACCAAAACTGGCTGACTAATCTGTATAAACAAATTACCTCCGAAGAACATGATCAAATTTTATCAATTTTGGAGAGGGTTGGATTGCAGAATGAACTACAGACAGAGGCTAAATACTTAAGCCATGGTCAAAGGCAATGGTTAGCCATTAGTACACTAGTGTTATCTAGCCCTAAGCTGTTATTGGTTGATGAGCCGGCAGCAGGATTAACTGACGCAGAGACCGAGCTAACGGCAGAGCTACTGTTAGAATTGAAAGGAGACCATACATTGATAGTTATCGAACATGACATGGATTTTGTGCGGCAGCTTAACTCTCCAGTCACTATGCTTCACGAGGGAAAAATTATGGCTGAAGGGACTTTAGCCGAACTTCAACAAAATGATGCCGTAATCGAAGCTTACTTGGGTCGATAACAAGTTATTATGCTTTTGGTTGAAAACTTGTCTTTTTCTTATGGCGAAGTTCAAGCTTTGAGGAATATATCCTTAAAAGTTCCAACAGCTACTATTGTCAGCGTTATGGGGCGGAATGGTGTTGGGAAAACCACACTAATGAAAAACATAGTTGGTACACTTAAATCAACTAATGGGTCAGTGTATTTAGATGATCAGCCAGTTCACAATTTCATGGCTCACCAGCGGGTATCGGCCGGGATTGGTTATGTTCCACAAGGTCGAATGATTTTTCCGAAGCTAACCGTAAGTGAGAATTTGCAGATTGGTCTTGCTGGAAGCCGGAACAAAATCATCCCAAATCAGATTTTTGACTTATTTCCAATCTTGAAAGAGATGGAAGGCCGAATGGGAGGAGACTTATCTGGTGGACAACAACAACAATTAGCTATTGGCCGTGCATTAGTTACCGATCCCAAAATTTTGATTCTAGACGAACCAACCGAAGGTATCCAGCCCAACATTATTCAACAAATTGGGCAAGTTTTACTACAATTAGTTCAAGAAAAAGGTCTGACTGTGTTAATCGTGGAGCAGTATCTGGATTTTGTTCGTGAATTTTGCCAAAGCTTTTATATCATGAATCGAGGTGAAATGGTGGCCAATGGGATTACTAAAGATCTCAATCAACAAATCATCCGCGAGTACTTAAGCGTCTAAGAAAAAATTAGTACAACGATGGAATCGACGGTAGGCCGAAAAGGACGTCTTGACTATGCATTTGGTGAAAGTACTAAATCAGGTCAAAGTAAGACTGTTATTCAGCGACGGTTTTCTTGTGTTCCTCTCCAAATTCTTAAACCACAATATACTACCAACGGTGAAGTTCTTCTCTATTTGCTCAGCCCAACTGGCGGCGTTGTGCAAGGCGACCAGTATGACCTCAAGCTAGATTTGGCAACAAATTCGCAAGTGATTTTCACCACGCAAGCAGCAACTAAAGTTTATGCTATGCCAGATGGTACAGCCGATCAAGCCTTGTTTTTGAAGGTTGGAGCAAATGCTCGCTTAGAGTATTTACCGGATCCGCTGATTTTATTCCGTGCATCTAGATTCAGTCAGGTTATTGACGTCGAAATTGCTCCTGGAGGTGTGTTCGTATTTCAGGATATCATTTTACCTGGACGAGTTTCACGCAAAGAGGATTTTGTTTTCACGAGTTTTTCTTCTAACTTAAGAATAAATGACGAACATGGACTCCTATTCTGCGACCCGGTCAAAATCTCGCTTAATCCGGCTAGTAATCAAACGAATCCCGACTTTCATCGACTGGGCTTACTAGAAGAATTTAAGTGCTGGGGAAGTTTTTATGTTTTTGGGGAACTTGCCACCAAAGGCTTAACTGTTGAATCAGGTAATAGGTACAGCCCGATTTTCGAGAATATTCAATCAAGACTTGAGTTAGTTGGCAATCTTAAGTGCAATAAAGGGCAACGTTTGGCTATTGGCGGATTCACATATTTAAAAAGAAACGGTTTAGTTATACGTATGATGGCCCAAAACACCCAATTGATACAAAACACATTTAGCCAAATTTGGGCAGAATTAAAACAAAAACTGCTGAAGATGTCCCCCATAGATTTACGAAAGTTCTAGCTGTCCCTAAACTAAATTGGCTGTTTAATTAGCAGGAAAGGAGAATTAATGAACCTAACCCCTCGGGAACAAGAAAAATTGATGATTTACGTGGCTGCCCAATTAGCCAGAGATCGTCAAAAACGTGGGCTCAAACTAAACTACCCTGAAGCGGTTGCAGTCATTACTGCCGAAATTTTAGAAGGCATCCGAGATGGAAAAAGTGTGGCTGAGTTAATGAGTTTTGGTACTACAATTTTGACCAGTGATGATGTAATGGAAGGTGTCGCTGAAATGATTGATGAAGTCCAAATCGAAGGTACATTTCCTGATGGTACTAAGCTGGTCACAGTTCACCATCCGATTACATGAAAGCACAGACCAACGATCGAAAATAAAATATTAATTTATCTTTTTGATAATACGACACGCTTTGACTTCTGTCGAGCATCCAGCATCAACTGGAATTTTTGATAATCTTTTGCAGGAATTAGTGTTTCCGTCGTTGTAAATGTAGATAAAATAGTAATTTTCCGTTTAGAACTTTTGACGTTCGATTCAAAAGAGCCAATGGACGGAAACACTAAATTTTGATTTTCTAGAGTTTGGTCTATTTTAAAAGATCTGGCTAGACTGACTTTGCAGGAGTGCTGGACTGTTATTATTGTTGGTAATGAGATGGGCGAATCTCGTTTTTCTATTCTCAAAAGTTGATCATATTTGAGTGGTAAAGAGGGAACTTCTAGCAGTAGTTGGTGTCCCAGTCCTATCAAGTGTTTGGAGCGCTTCCAAGCTATCAGCAATCGACTCTCGTAAGGACTAATTAACGAAAAGCTAAGCTGACTAATCTCAGTATCCTCGTTTAATTCAAGCAGATCTCTGAAAAATGACCTAGCTTTTGGGCTATTTTCTCTAGAAATATGTTGGCGAATTACGGTATTGAAATAACCAGAAAACCGAATCTCCTGATTGACAATTATTGTTTGACTTCCTGACACTTGTACCGATGTTTTAGCGATTTGGTGATTGTTGGATTGAGTGGGAGTTTTATCAAACTGATACAGTGGCTGGTCGACTGAGCTATTTTTCCTTGCATCTGGGTTAATTATCATTACCCAGCGATTTTGGTCTGAGACTGGTAGCTGATCAAATGGTTGGCCAGTTGCTGTTGGGTCTAAAAATAAAAAATCATTACTTTTTGTTTTGACTGCTAGAATCATATGGTTGAAATAAGCTAGGGAAGGTATTTTTCGATTGATGTTTCTAGATTTACCTGCTGATATAAGAACCGGATAAGACGAAATTCCTAACTCTGATAACATCGTACAAAGTAAGGTCGATTTGTCTTTACAATCGCCGTGTTTTTCCCTAAAAACACGTGGGGATGAATGAGGTTTGATAGCCCATATCCCCAACTCGATCCCGACGTAATCAATTTCATTAGTAACGAAATTGTATAACTTACGAATCTTTTCTTTTTGACTAAAAATGCCTAAAGTAAGTTCTTTTACCTTATTTTGAATTTGACTATTGGTTTGAGTTTGATCACGAATCAGAGTAGTATACCATTCAACTAAAGGCTCCCAAGAGGGAATAGTGGAGACAGCAATAGAATAAGCCAAATCCTTTTTGTCTGGCATAAATGGCTCGTCAATCAAAGGAGGTAAGTCTTTTAATTGAAATTGGTAAGTAGTTGTGTAGTTAGATTTACTGATCTCGGGTCGTACTATAAAATCAAGCTTTTTTTCACTACTAGGATGAGATTGGTAGTGTAATGTTTTCTCATGGGGTAAAATAATCGTTAATTCGTAATGACTAACTTGGACTGGCTCCTGCACGTAAATTTGTTGCCAGAATTCGCCTTCTAATAATTGTCCTCGACTCTTTCTGGTGTAGCAATAGTCAATAATACAGCCACTTTGCATCTGTGGCAATTCGAACCTCACGAGCCTAGCATCCACAAACATTCCAGCCTCAATGGTACCTGGTGGTATCAAGTTTGTTTCTATATCCTCAGGGACTAGGTTAATGAGATCACCACTGGGTAAAATCGTTCGAGCATAACGAACTTCTACATTTCCAGCACCTCTGGTATAAGGAACCGAAACTCGTCCAAGGTAGCGATCTTCCAGATCTATAATCCGAATTGTTCGACGAACTGTATGTGTATAACTTGAGTCCTCGTTGATATCAAATATATCTTGTCTATTTATGATACACGACGATATTTTTGACTGTTCAGCTAAATCACGAAGATAGTTTACATCAAAAGGTGAAACCTCGGTGTCTTTTTGTATTTCACCTTTTAAATCGATAGCGGGTATACCCAAATAGGTTTGATTCAGCTTAGTTCCCTTAATTTGTGGGTGTTCGGTCTGAACTAAGTTCTCATTTGTATACCATTGGCTGATATCAATTTGGGTTTGTTTCATAACCTCTAACAAAGATTGATTAGGCTTCTGACGAAATCGGTTGAGCAAAATCAGACCAAAACTACACAAGGCATTTCCTTCTTTGTTGGAACAAGAAGTTATGACAACAGTATTTGGGTGGGGTAACAGTGAAATCATTTGGCCACTGTGAGGAAAATCAAAGAGTACTATTTTGGTTTTGCTCTGAATTCGGCGGATCATATTAGCATATTCCTGGGCAAATAAATCTCGACCAGGAAGGTTGAACTTAAGATACTTGCCTGACCGGTTTGCGTGCCCTGACATCAATAAGATAAATCGGTCATCGGAAGTAGCGGAGGCGTAAATAGTATGGAAAGCCGAAATGACATTCTCCGCGGTTGATTGGTTCGTTACAATTTTCTCAATAGGTTGTTCAAATAGGAAGGTGACCTGGTTGGGGTTAAGACCATAGGTATCAATCAAGAGATTATAAAATTCAAGACTAGTGTGCCAAAAACGGTCGTAATACGATTTTTCACCCGCGATTCCGCCGATAATCAGCACGTAGTCTTTAGCTTTGACTCCTTGCTGAAAACTACAGGTGAAAACTATACTAGCAACAATTGAAAACCAGTATCGCAACTAATTAGGCCTTAGCTAATCAGATCAAGTTTCTCGGTTATGACCGAGTCCATTTTCTGTTAGAATATGAGTTCCAACGGTTCCATTTGTGATATGGAAAATCGAAGGATATTGGTCCACCCACTCGGAATTAGCTGCTGGGCAGAACTGCCGAGAATTACCTTCAATTGCTGTGACTCCTTTGACACGAGCGGCAATACCCGCTGAGTGGAGGAATGAGGCGCCTGGACACGTCAAGTCCTGAACGGCCAAGAACATATTGTAATCTTGAGCAACTGCTCCCATTAGTAAAGCTTGTGACTGTCCTTTACAAGCTTTCAGGGCTACACCAGAATAGCCTTGCTCTCTTGCTAGTAGAAAGGTTTCGAGGTCAGTCAATGACTCATCAATAACAACAGGTTTGATCGCCGATGCCCTATGCATTTTATTCTCGGGGTGAGATTTTAGGTCGCGGTCCGTTGGTTGTTCTATGTAAGCTAATCGTTCAAAAGCGAGACCTTTTCCTTCCTGAATTTTTTGCAAAAATTCCAAGAGATAATCTACATCGGCACAAGTTTCATTGAAGTCGGCAGAATAATACCAGCTAGTAACTCCCCGCTTCGACTGAGTTTCAGATGCTACTTGCTCAATAGATAATAAGCGGTTAACATCCCAGTCTAGATCCTGTCCATTAAGCTTAACCTTTAAATGAGTAAGTCCATCGGCCTCAATCCATTCTGGAAGAGTTAACGGTAAACCGTCATCTATTGGATCGGTAATATCGTCACTTGTCAAAGGATCTAATGCTCCAATTAGGTGGTAGAGAGGCATATAATTTTTGGGAGAATTTGATAAATATTGATCTAAATATTTACCTTGGAACCTATCTGGATGAAGTTGTTCACTTGCAACTCCAGCTTTCTGAGTATTAAGATAATGGGATAAATCGTAATTCACAAACGCCGACGAGAGTCCATTATAACTATTGATACCGTTAGCTCTACCAAATGCGTCGTGGATTGCCGCATCGATAGGACTGGTAGTTACGGCAGTACATAACTTTGGAATGGGTAATGAAAGCCCCATTTGATCTGAAATCTGCTTGGATAATTCAGTGAAAACAGGTTCCAGAATCTCCGAGTGGTCCAATGGATGAGCTATTAGTTGATGCTCACGGGTTTTGGCAACAGACTGCTCTGCTAGTTGTTTCATCGCACTCAAACTTTGCTCAAATGGTACGTAACGTGGTGGAAATGCCCATACATTGCCTAGTGGCATTGAGCCAAAACCATGGCCGATTTTTTGATCTCTAGTTTCAACAACCATCTTAACATTGAATAAAATACAGTGATCTGTTGGTACACCGCCAAACTTGAGTGGTGTGCGGTACTGATGTTGTTCAAAATCGAAACTAACTTCTCGAATGCGAATGTCCGTTCCTTTCCCCATAAACGTTCTCCTGATAGGTTGATTGATTAGCGAAGCCGACGACTAAATTATAAGGCCAATATCAAAAAAATCAAGATATAGCTTATCACCAAAATAAAAGCTTCAATCCAGTTAAGATGACAATCAGCAAAATTATCATAGAGAAAATGGAGTTGGAAACTCTCCGGTTCAGGTAGACTCCAAGTCCTGTTCCAAAAAATAACATCGGCAATAAGGGGAATATACGGTTAAACATTGATAGATCCAACACATCCAGCTGCAGGTATACCGGAATTTTACATAAATTGATCAAAAAGTAGAAAGCTGTAGTAGTAGCAACAAAAGTACGGTTTGGAAGGTTTTGTGGCAAAAGATACATAGTAGTTACTGTTCCACCAATATGTGCTAGTGTGGAAATAAAACCAGTAACCAAACCAGCAATGGTTCCATGCCAAGCTCTAGGTTGAAAAAGCCTATTCTGCCGTCCGAACCGACGGCGATAAACTTGAAAGAATGCGAAACCAAGAGCCGCAATTCCGATAATAGTCTTAAGATGATCGTCCGACACACTATCCAACAGAAAATAGCCACTACCAATTCCAACAAACGCACCAGGAATAAGAACTACCAGATTACTCCAATCCCATTTTTTCCAGTAGAAATAAAGAGAAACAATATCACAAGCAAATAATAGTGGAAGCATGAGACCAATTGTTTCTTTAGCTGGCAAAATCAGCAGTAAGATTGGCCCAACAACAATACCAGTTCCACCTCCAAAACCTGCTTTAGACAGGCCAATTAGGAGGGCTGATAAATGAAGTAATACCAGTTCAGTCATCTTTATTTGCTAAATGCTTTCAAAACCTCCGCTTTAATTTGGCACTCACGGTATTCGTCCCAGCTATTCGAATCCCACACTATACCACTACCAATACCATATTCTGCTTTCCCCTCCCAAACAACTGCCGTACGAATCGCGACATTAAAATCAGCTCGTAATCCAATTCTATCCTCAGGTTGAATAATACCTACTGCTCCAGTATAAACGCCTCGTGGTATGGGCTCGATCATATTAATAATTCTAGTTGTTCTCGGTTTTGGGGCGCCAGTAACTGAAGCACAGGGGAAAAGAGCCGTAATAATTTCAGTAATGCTGACATTTGTTCGGGCGGTTACAGTCGAAGTCATTTGCCAGACAGTAGGGTACTCCTCAATTTCAAAAAGATTCTTGGTTGTTACACTACCAAAGTTTGATATTTGCCCTAAGTCGTTACGTACCATATCGACAATCATTACATTTTCGGCCTGATCTTTTATGGAATATCGAAGATCTTCAGCTAATTTTAAATCGGTTTCAGGTTCCATGTGCCTTTGTCGTGTCCCCTTCATTGGTCGCATAGTAATTAAGCCATTCACGTAAGAAAAAAAAAGTTCTGGGGACGCTGAACAAATAGCATACTTGTCAGACTGAATAAAGATACAGTGTTCAACTAATTGAGTCTGCAGTAACTGGTGAAATAGAGACAAAGGTGTACCACTAAATGGTGTCTGTAGCCGATGAGTATAGTTAACTTGGTAAGTATCACCTTTAATAATCCAGTCTTTTATCTGCTGTATCCGATACTGATATTCACTAAAGCTGACAGTTGGCTGCCAAGCCAGCTTTCCCAAATCATCATCCCAATTCTTTGGTGGTACGGGAGGATCTGTAGATCGTATCATTGAATCAAACAAACCAAAAGATACTAGTGGGATCGGCGATTGGTCTAGGGCAGAATCATGAGCAGTCAAAGCAGGGTCAAAACCAGAAGCAGATTCATATGAGATGAAACCAATCGCATAGTAACGATCAGCCAAAACTCTTTGTTCTACTTGGTTTAGTGTATTGACAACTTGGTCTAATTGCGAAGTTTGAATAACTTCAACTGGTTGAGAAAAATTAAGCCAATGACCTTTAGAGTGAAGAATTACTTGGTTCATGGTTAGTGGGAAGGTTGTGCGTTTTTAAGAAAAAATCGACTTCTGACCATGAACGGAGGCCGATAACAGAGCCTGAGTGAATGTCAGGAAAATAATCACTACACAATTGTATATCGACAAACGGTATTTCGAAATATCCTAGTGCTTGACGAGCTAATTGATTTTGACCAATTAGTATGCCTATATCTGCACGACAAATTGCCAATATATCGTTGATTGAGTCGCCAATGAAGGCCGTCTTCCCATAAGTATTCATCACCTGCTCGATTCGATTTAGCTTGTGTTGAGCTGAGGTTATTTTAAATTTAATTTCGCCAGTCGTAGTTACGGGATCTTCATTAGTAAATAACAGGTCGTTTGCGGTTATTAAGTCGCAATACTCACCCACGGCCCCAATAATTAGATCGGTAGACCAGTTAGCAGATAAGATTTCGATTCTCACTGATTTTCTTCTTAGCTTAATCAGGACTCGTTCAACAAGTTTTTTCTTCTTTGTTTTTTGTCCTAATTGGTGAAGTTGTTCTTTTTTCAGTCCCATCAAGAATTTTTGTGAAACCACTTGCTCTAGTGCAGGCATTTCCACAGTATTATGAAAATTAGACACAAAAGCTTCTAGGGACGAAAATTCAGAAAAAAACGAATTGTCTACTGCGGTAGATTGAGATTGATACTGCCGAGATAAAGACAACCAATTCTCCAATTGATCATCTGATTGATCTAACTGGCCAATTGCCAACCGAGCCAGAGGATCTATGGTGTCCTGTTTTGTGACGGTTCCGTCAAAGTCGGCCACAAATGCCGAAATCACGTATTTAGCCAATCCAAGGAGGTCCTATTCAATTTGAGAGGTTAGGACGAGTCATATCGGCAGGAACAACTGCCTGGTCGAATTCTTGTTCCGTCAAAAGTTCTCTGGATATCACAATTTCTTTCAATGTTTTTCCTGTTTCATGTGCTTTTTTAGCTACTTCCGCAGCTTGATCATAACCAATGTGAGGGGCCAATGCGGTTACTAACATTAAGGAATCGTTTAGATACTGATTGATTTGATACAAATTTGGTTTTATACCAACAACACAATGTTGATCAAACGAATCACAAGCATCTCCAAGTAGGCGGATCGATTGCAAAATGTTAAAAGCCATGACTGGCATGTAAACATTTAACTCAAAATTACCTGACGATCCCGCAACAGTAATCGCCGTATCATTACCTATGACTTGGGAGCAGACCATAGTAAGAGCTTCACATTGAGTTGGATTGACTTTTCCTGGCATAATGGATGATCCTGGCTCATTGGCTGGTAAAATGATCTCGCCAATACCACAACGAGGGCCAGACCCCAGCCAACGAATATCATTGGCAATTTTATTCAGAGCACAAGCCAAGGTTTTCAATGCACCACTAGCTTCTACTAACGCATCACGTGCGCCTAGAGCCGCAAATTTATTCGGTGCAGAGACGAAGTCTTGTCCTGTTTTCTGTGCCATTTTTTTTGCTGCTAATTCTGCATATTCAGGATGAGTATTTAAACCAGTTCCGACAGCAGTACCACCAATTGGTAATTCACATAGATGAGGAAAAGTGTGGTTAATTGCTCGAATAGCATTGTCTAATTGTTGGACATAGCCTGAAAATTCTTGACCTAGTGTCAATGGAGTAGCATCTTGTAAATGAGTTCGACCAATTTTGACAATCTCAGCAAATTCATCGGATTTATCAGCAAGGGACTCTCTCAAACGTGTTACCATCGGTTTCAGATGATGTTCAATTCGATCTACCACAGCTAGATGAATAGCTGTTGGAAATGAGTCATTGGTCGATTGTGATTTGTTGACGTGATCGTTTGGATGAATAGGCTTTTTGCTTCCCAAGACTCCACCTAAGATCTCAATAGCTCGGTTTGATACAACTTCATTAACATTCATGTTAGTTTGAGTACCACTCCCCGTTTGCCAAACTACTAACGGAAAATGGTCATCCAACTTACCATCAATGACTTCTTGAGTAGCTTTTCGAATAACTTCAGTTTCATCAGGTGTCAATAACCCCAAATCTAGATTGACTTCGGCCACCGATTGTTTCACAATACCCAAAGCCCAAATCATCTCTCGAGGAAACCGCTCGCCACCGATTTTGAAATTTTGCACAGACCTTTGGGTTTGTGCTCCCCAGTAACGATCAGATGGAACTTCAATCTGACCCATACTATCTTGTTCAACTCTAAATTCGGTTTCCATCATACAACTCCTGATTTTTTTATAAGATTGATCTCCATGTTTTGTCAGTATAATCAGTAAATAATTTTCCACCACAGGGACCGAGAAATACTCAAGAAGTATATCACTTGAGTAACAACCTCACAAGGTTAGCTGAGAGGTTGACAAGTGATATACTTCTTTTCTAAGTAAATAAATTTCGAAAGAATAGCAAACCGGTATCAACAGACGGAAACAAGTAGTGAATAGCTAAATTGATAATAAGAAGCGAAGTGAAAATGGTAGGTAGAATCATACATTAGCAACTAAATCTATCTCTAGGTCGTTGCAAGCTCATGCATTCTCTATTTGGAAACAAAATTGTGGGTTTGAAAGGATGCTTTGCATCCTATTGTACTTGAATGGTCAAAAGTATGAGCGGAAAGTAACAATTTCAATATCTATGACGAATCTTACCTGAAACACAAGATCTTTTAGGATACAAGACAGCTGTCCGGTCTGCCTCTTTAGAACAATTCGTCTTCAGCAGTTGACTGACTTTCTTGGTCTGGAGAAGTCATAATTTCTAACTTACGTTGGGCTAATCGACCAGCTTGAGAATCAGGGGAAAGTTGAAGAACTTTCTGGTAATCTGCTATAGCCGCATCGTTTTTTCGAATTCGATGGTAGAGCATAGCCCGAAAGTAATAGGCATTAGTATAACTATTGTCTAATTCAATAGCCTTGCTAAAATCTGCAATGGCTTTATCGTAGCTATTAAGCTCGAAGTAGGCATTTCCTCTCAGCACATGAGATTGTGGTTGACTTGGGTCTAATCTAATAGATTCAGTGGCATCCTGTACCGCTTCTTTTAGCTGACCTTCGATTTTATAAATGTTACCACGTAATAAATAGGCGTTAGCATCAGCTGAATTAAGATAAATAGCTGTGTGAAAATCTTGTAATGCTCTACGATTTTGCTTCAGTTGTCGATGAATTCCAGCTCGTAAGATATAAGCTTTTGGATCGTCCGATTTTAGATCAATAACCCTAGTCAAATCACCTAACGCCAACTCCAAATCCCCCAGTTCTTTATATGCTTGTGCGCGTTTGTAGTAACGTAAGGGATTATTTGGCAGCTCAGTAATTTCTCGGCTACATTCGTCAACGATTCGTCTCCAATAATCTTGTACACCTGGCGCAGTTAATCGAGTTCCTATCACGCGAAGCCCCTTTTGTTATTTTACAAAGAAATCGAAGTGTTGCAAACACGCATAGTCAGGTTGATCTAAACCATATGCCCTTGCCGTAATGCATAGTTTAACGTTCGGGTGTCGTTGACGGATATACACAGAAAAGTCGAACAACCACTTGTAAGCCAAAAATTTTGACTCCACAGGCCCTCCGTGATTATGCGTAATGTTAGCACAACCTTGTAACCCATTGTTATCCTTTTCAAGTATTGGCCCGGACAATATAATCAGACTCACCGGAAAATGTGCCAACAGATCATCTACAGCATCTCGTAGGAAAAAACCATATGCACTCAACAAGCAATAAATCGGCTGATCTGATTCAGTAGGTGTAGATTGGAGCCAATCCGGTTGATTTACTATATTTTTACCAACAGTAGCCACAGGTAATCGAATAGCTATCGGTCGAGACACGAGAGACGATGACAGTTGGTCCTGCAATGTGGCTGCCGTTTCATTTTCAAAATTGAATACTTGGTAGGATGCTAAATCTTCAGCTTCTAAGTATGGATTCGGTAATTGAGTCCCTATATTTTCAGCAAACCGACCAAAGTAAAGTGATATGGGAGGTATCATAACTGATTGACCTGGCCAAGCAGTTATAATCTCCGACATTTGTACGTCAAAGGATGTAAGGCCAACAGAAACATAATCGTATTGCTTGTATAAGTCAGTCGCCTTGAAAGGTCCAGGAGTGTGATTAACTATTGATACTAACTTATTTATTGACCCAATTGCTGGTGATATTTCTAGGTACTGGCCATAAATTTTGCTAAATAAGCTTCTGCTTACCAAAGCCGACCGAGAATTGTAAAAAATGGGTAATGATTCGGTGTAAACCTCTTCTATACTAAGTGGAATATTGCCTTGATTTTTGAAGACTAGCCATTTGTCAATTCGAGCTTGATTTGGATAGACTCGATAACAAATTTGGATAGAAAAGCTTAGATTGCTAGAGCTACTAGTATCTGGGAATGGATTGGTAAATTCAGCCAAGAGGCCATCAGCTGGCGAACCAATTATAGGATTTTGGTAATTCATCCAGAAACGCAATATACGAGATCCATCAAAGCCAGGTTCAATTTTATACCTCTGATATAAAAACTGGCTATCGAGGCCAGAAAAACGATAGCCTGAGATTTGGAAACAAAATTCTTGACTCGATTGTTGAAGGTAATATTCGCCACTCAATTTATCAACAATAGAGATCGTCTGTAACCGCTTGTTGCTGGCCGACAATTGAAATCTTCGTTCAATTAAACCATTCCCTATGTAAAACTGTTCCTTTTGTCCATCAAATCCTGCATAGGCAGTTTTGTCAGTAACCGAACGTACAGACTGTCTCAAATCAGCAACAGTAACTTTAGAACCCTTGGGTGAATAGTTACAACCACTGATAGTCAGCAAAAAAATAGCTAAAAGACAATTTATTTGGACAAATCGATGATGGATCATTTTAAAAAT
>Ga0163179_10001073_pt1 | contig 19552 bp, 18 predicted proteins | sample AtlANTMetagenome_FD_109643 | JGI IMG/M metagenome (GOLD analysis project Ga0163179, IMG submission 109643) | Marine eukaryotic phytoplankton communities from the Atlantic Ocean - Atlantic ANT 2 Metagenome | ecosystem: Environmental > Aquatic > Marine > Oceanic | place: North Atlantic Ocean... | reverse complement strand
CTCCCTCATATTTAATACTTTTGACAGCTTTTATCGCCGCCCGACCCATTTTTTTACGTAAATCATCCGTCATAAAGGGTGACGGAGACTCTTCAACTAATTTTTGATGCCGTCGTTGAATGGAACAATCTCTTTCTGATAGGTGACAAGCATTTCCATATTGATCACCAATAACCTGAATTTCAATATGTCTTGGTTCCTCTATTAATTTTTCTAAATACATATCATCATTCCCAAACGCTGCTAATGATTCTTGTTTAGCTCCATCCCACGCTTTTTGAAGTTCATCTTTTTTCCAAACAGCCCTCATCCCCTTACCTCCTCCTCCAGCTGAAGCTTTCAACATCACTGGATATCCCATCTTTTCAGCTAAGTTTTGAACAGTTTGAAAATCTTTTGTCACACCATCAGAACCAGGGATAACTGGGACACCTGCTTTTTTCATAGTTTCTTTAGCAACAGCCTTATCTCCCATTTTATTGATCATATCTTCAGAAGCACCTATAAACTTTATCTCATGTTCTTCACAAATCTTTGAAAACTTTGCGTTTTCTGCCAAGAAACCATAACCTGGGTGAATAGCGTCCGCATTAGTTATTTCAGCGGCAGAAATTATTTTTGGGATACTTAAATATGAATCCGAACTTTGAGCTGGACCTATACAAACCGCTTCATCAGCAAATTTAACATGTAAACTATCCGTATCAGCAGTAGAGTAAACCGCAACTGTTCTTATATTCATTTCCTTACAAGTGTTAATTATACGTAAGGCTATTTCTCCTCTATTTGCAATTAGTATTTTACTAAACATTAAACTATTATATTAATTTTTATCTACTAAAAATAATGGTTGATCATATTCAACTGGAGACATATCATCTACCAAAACTTTTATAATTGTACCAGAGACTTCTGACTCAATCTCATTGAATAATTTCATCGCTTCTACTATACCTACAACTGAACCAACCTCTACCTTATCACCAACATTCATAAAAGGTTCTTTATCAGGACTAGGTTTACGATAAAATGTTCCTATAATAGGAGATTTTATTTCAATATGTTGAGTATTTTGTGTTTCATCTATTTCAAGTGATGTGTTCTGATTCACAACTGGGATTGGTGTACTTTGAGTTACAACTGGAGGCGGTGTCTCCTGAGTCACGACTGGAGGTGGTGTCCCCTGAGTCACAACTGGAAGTTCAGGTAGTGGATTTTGTATAATTTTACCTTTTGGTGGTGATTTAATGCAAATCTTAACATCACCCATTTCCAAATCTACTTCTGTTGCTCCTGATTTTGCGACAAACTTTATTAATTCTTGAATTTGTTTTAGATTCATAAATAATATTATTTTTAAATCAAAAATAACTTAAATATTCATATTAAACTTTTAAAAAATGAAAAATGATGCATTTTCATCAAAAAATGTGAAAAAATGATGCATTTTCATCAAAAATGATGAAAAAAAGGTAGTTTTGAGTAAAAAATGTGAAAAAAGAGATTTTAATGTAAAGTTATCAATATGACCACCTCATATATATCGCACCCCACGTAAACCCTCCTCCAAAGGCCGCAAGAATTAATGTATCTCCCCTTTTCAATTGTTGCTCCCAGTCAGCCAAGCATAATGGAATCGTGGCGGCAGTGGTATTACCATATTTTTGAATATTGACCATCACTTTTTCAGGACCAATATTCATCCTTTTTGCAGTTGCATCAATAATACGAAGATTGGCCTGATGTGGAACAAGCCAAGTAACATCTTTTCCTTGTAAATTATTTTTTTTCATAATTTTTTCTGAGACATCTGCCATTTTGGTAACAGCAAACTTAAAAACCGTTTTACCGTCTTGAAAAATATAATGACTCTTGTTTTTTACTGTTTCTATCGAAGATGGGTTTAGCGACCCTCCCGCGACCATTTTTAAATACTCCGCTCCTGTACCATCCACTCGTAAAATAGAATCTAAAATACCATTTTCATCCTTCGAGGGCTCTAATAAAACAGCACCCGCGCCATCACCAAAGATAACACATGTTTTTCTATCTGTATAGTCAACAATAGAGGACATTTTATCAGCCCCGACCACTATAACTTTCTTGTAAAGTCCTGATCTTATATAATTTGCTCCACAATCTAAAGCGAATAAAAAAGCTGAACATGCTGCAGAAAGATCAAATCCAAATGCATTAACAGCGCCCACCTTCTCAGCAACCAAACAGGCGGTGGACGGAAATAACATGTCAGGTGTTACTGTTGCACAAATAATTAAATCAATTTCTTGAGCAGCTGTGTTTGTTTTACTTAATAATAAGTTAACTGCGTTTGTGGCCATATAAGAAGTCGCTTTTTGAGGATCTTTTAAAATACGCCTTTCTTTAATACCCGTTCTAGTGGTAATCCATTCATCAGAAGTGTCAACCATTTTTGAAAGTTCTGAATTTGTAAGGACGTCCTTTGGAACCCATCCCGCGACACCTGATATTTGTGGATTTTTAATAATCAAATTATTTCACTAAATATAATAAGATAAATTTAATAATCTTTATTCAGCTACCAATTTCCCTTTATAATATAATTTACCCTCATGAGTATATGCTCGATGATAAATATGAGACACTCCGGTTGTTGGACATATAGCAATGACTGGACTTTCCGCTTTATAATGAGTCCTCCTTTTATTTCGTCTAGTTTTTGATATTTTTCTCTTTGGATGAGCCATAATCTGAATCTTTTATTTGGTTTGCAAATATAAAAAAATACTGATAATTTTATAACTATAAGAAGTGTTTTTTATAGAGCTTAAGTAACTGCCAGTCTATTTTTATATATATCTCGGGCCAAAAACAGTGAAGAAATGAAAGAATCTGTCTTTGATAGACCCTTTCCCACTATATCATAACCAACACCATGATCTGGTGAAACACGAACACGAGGTAAACCTGCGGTATAATTTACTCCCCGACCAAAAGATATCGTTTTAAACGGAATTAACGCCTGGTCATGATACATTCCTAAAACCGCATCAAAGTGCTTATAATTGCCCGTCCCAAAAAATCCATCTGCAGAATATGGACCAAAAACTAAGTCACCTAATTTATAAAAACTTTCAACAACTGGTTCTATAATTTGTTTCTCCTCAAAACCTATCAAACCACCATCACCGGCGTGAGGATTTAAACCTAAAATCGCGATTTTAGGTTTTGATAGCATAAAGTCTAATTTTAAAGAATCCATTAAAATATTAATTTTCCTTCGTAACAATTCTTTTGTGATTACAAAAGGGACCTTTAAAATCGGAATGTGATTAGTCACTGTCGCAATCTTTAAGTCCTCTGCACATAAAAACATCAAATTTTCTTTATTTGGAAAATGGTTTAACAAATATTCAGTATGTCCTACAAATTCCTTGTTTGGGGAGGACAAATAAAATTTATTTACTGGCAAAGTTACCAACACGTCCGTCTTTTTGTTCTTCCAATGTTCAATGGCCATGTCTAATGATGATATAGTAATTGGAGCTGTTCGTGGATCTGGGGTCCCTGGTTTTATAACAACCTGTTCATTACCACTCCATTTAACTATATTTAATTGTGTTGATGACAAATGATTTATATCATTTATGATATTAAATTGAAATTGATCTAATTGAAGAGACTGGATATAAAATGTTAGTATTTCTGATGGGACATATAATACCGGAGTAAAAAAGTCAAAAAGTGTTTTATCAATGAAGGTTTTAATTAAAATTTCCAACCCCACACCATTAACATCTCCACATGAAACACCCAAAATGATTTTTTGATTATGCACAATCTAAATTTATTATAAATTGTAAAAATAATGGGATAATAACCGAACAGTTATGCCGGTTGCTCCTGGAGCTTTATAATATAAATGTGGTTTCTTTAAAAAAGCCGAACCCGCAATATCCAAATGGATCCAGGGATAATTTATAAAATACTCAAGAAATTTACCCGCAGTAATGTGTCCCGCCTCAACTCCTCCTAAATTAGTAATATCAGCAACACTTGAAACTAATTCATCTTTATAATCATCCCAAAATGGTTGGGGAACAACTCGTTCACCAACAAGTGAACCAATCTCACATAATCGTCTCATATTTAAACTTGTATGATAGGCTGTTTTTTCCATAGCAACAACACCATATTTTCCAACAGCCCGAGCAGCGGAACCTGTTAAAGTGGCAACATCCACCACTAATTCAGGCTTATATCTTTTTGCGTAATGTAAAGCGTCAGCCAAAATTAATCTTCCTTCAGCGTCTGTATTTAACACCTCTACTGTTTTTCCACTCATCATTTTTATAACATCACCGGGAACATATGCGTCGCCACCTGGTCTATTTTCGACTGCCGGAATTAAACCTATAACGTATTTATCAGATTTTGCTTTTGCAAGAGCATACACACTTCCTATAACTACAGCAGCTCCAGCCATATCAGACTTCATCATATCCATAGAATTGGAAGTCGGTTTAAGACTCAATCCTCCAGTATCATACATTACTCCTTTACCAACTAATACATATGGTTTTTTATTTTTGGCATTTTTAGGACGATAGGTTAAAATATTAAATGTAGCGGGTAAAACAGAACCTTTATTAACACTCAACACCCCACCCATTTTGAGAGATTTGATTGTTTTTTCATTTAATACCTCAACTTTAAATCCCGCCTGTTTACCTAATTTTTTAATAGCAGAGGATAATCCTTGGGCTGTTAAGTGAGATAGTGGTTCATTAACTAAATCACGAGCGATATAATTACCCTCAACAGCATACTGAAAAATGGAGGAGTTAAATTTTGTTTTGATATTAAATATATTCGGTTTATCTATAGTTTTATGACGACTAAAAACATACGCAGACAAGTACAAACCTTCTAAAAAATAATCAAAAACCATAGACGTATTTTCATCGAATTGATTATTTTCTAATTCTACCTTAACACTTGTTATTCTCTTATCTTCAGAATAACCCTTATTTAAATGTTGTATGAAATCAAATATTTCACTCGCGTTTCGTCTAAGCTGTTCTGGGACTAACATGTCATCCTTAAATCCTTTACCCTCAGTCAGAATAGACCTTTTCAATGAAAAAAAATACTCGATGGTATTTTGATTTTTTAACCACCAATTTTTAGATGAGTCAACAATCGATTTTTTAATTAATATAATTTTAAAATTCATAGAATCTAGTTTTGTATATTTTACTACTTTTGTATCTAAAATAGATAAATAAATCATCAATTTAAAAAAATGTTTACTGGAATTATTGAGGGGATGGGGCAAGTTATTGGAACCTATTGGGAAAAAACAAATCTTGTGATAAAAATGAAATGTGATTTCACTAATGAATTGCAAATGAATCAAAGTGTTGCTCATAACGGTATTTGCTTATCTATAAAAGAAATCTATTCAGACAACTATGAAGTTTGTGCTATTAAAGAATCTCTTCAAACAACTAACTTAAAATTGTTGAATGTCGGAGACTTAATAAATTTAGAACGATGTCTCAAAGTGGGTGAACGTATAGATGGTCATATTGTACAGGGACATGTTGACTGTTCTTTACCCTATATTAAAAAAGAAGAAGTTGGTGGAAGTTGGGTTTTCACATTTAAATACCCAAAGAAATATGACCAGTATTTAGTGCCAAAAGGTTCAATATGTATAAATGGGATTAGTCTAACGTTATCTGATATTGACCCCTCAAAAAATGAATTTTCTGTATCTATAATTCCCTACACATTTCAAAATACAAACATCCGTTTATTAAAAAAATCTGATTTAGTTAATATAGAATTTGATTGCATAACAAAACAAATTGCAAGATTACATCATTTGTCTTGAGAAAAAATAGCAATATCTCCCGAATAAAATTCTTTTTGATGATGAGCATTATTATAAACCTCTAAAGTGTAATAATAAATTCCGTCAGTCACATAATTTGCATTTTTATCATAATAATGTTCAGGGAGAAATGATGATAATGGTTTATCATGATAAGTTGTTTGTCCATCCCACCACTCACCATTCAGGCCATAATTAGGATTTATATATATAATTGTACCCCATTTATTATATATATACAAAACACTTTGTGTATGAACATTTGGATTTAGATCTGGTATTTCAAATACATCATTAACACCATCACCATTTGGAGAAAAACTATTTGGAATAGTCATAGGACAAGAAATGCCTATTTCAACTTCATCTACATCATCACAAGATGTAAATGAAAAAACATATAATCCGTACTCTGACACAGTCGCCTGAGTATTAGTCGAATAAGGGTTCAATATTTCAGCAAATGAAGGTCCAGAAATTTGTTCCCAGGGCCCCGCATTTGGATCAGGAGTCATGGCGTTCAATTCAATTGAAAAAATACAATTCTGATGATCTGAAACAACAATATAGGGCTCAACTGTTGTAAAAGTTAATTCTAATGTATCACTAACACCACATGCCGTGAATACAATATTATAAACACCATAATCATTTACCGAAACTAGTACCGTATTCTCGTTGGGTTCAAGAGACATAGTTGTATTTTCCTGAATATCACCAACTGACCATGTACCATCAAATGAAGAGTTGGCAATAACTTCTGTTTCAAAAGCACAGTATATTATTCCAGGATCTTCTATCTGTGGGGTAGGATTCAACATGTTAACCCAAATATTTGTACTGGCCCCACAACCATAATAAATAAACTCATACATTCCATATGTATCAACTGTAACGATTGGATTAGCATTTTCATTATTATTAAATTGTACATTTCCTGGGCCTATAAAGTCCCAAAAACCTTGATCTCCAGGAACATCAGCACTTAATTGAAAAGGATCTAAACACATCACCTCCTCTGGTCCATTTAATATTGGCACCATAGTATTTACCTCAACAGTCTCTGAGTCAACCCCATTACATCCTTCAAATGTAAAAATATATGTCCCGTAATCTTCTACTAAAGCAGATGTAGTCATAGAAAATGGATCAAGTATAATTACACCTTCTGAAGGATTAACACTCCAGAAACCCTCTTCGTTTTGAATATTAACTGACAAGGGAATGGGGTCAAGACAGAAGATGTTTTCAATCGGAGAAATCGTGGGGACACCATTCAAAACAGTCACCACAATTTGATCACTACTAATACCACATTCATTTTCTAAACTCCATTCAAACACATTATCACCAAATCCTAAATTTGTTACTGATATATTAGTATTTAAAACATCACTTATCTCACCCTGTCCAGAGACCAAATTCCAAAAACCTGTTTCTCCTATCAACGGGGGATTTGCAGACAAATTAATACTAGTTTCACACGTTTCTATATCTTCTTCCAGGACAGCTTCACTTACAGCTTCACCGTCAGTATCAACAAAAATTTCAACTGTTTCTTCACAGCCATTTAAAGTGGAAATTGTGAACGTGTAAACTCCAGAGACAAGAGATCCTAAAGACGCACTGGAGGTTGAAATTTCATTTCCTTGATCATTTAACCAAGAATAAGTAAATGGTCCCGAACCATCTATAAAAACCATTGCACTACCACCTGTAGGATTGTCACATGGGGCATTCACAATATCTACACCTGTTATACTTACAGCCTCAAATGAAATACTAACATCATCACCCTCTATTCCTCCTTCAAAACCACACCAATCCCCAGCATCCCCACACAATGAAGCTCCCGCTGTATAAGTAATGTCATCAGTGGGGAATACTACTATTTCACCACCTGTTCCTATTTCATTACCAAATTCATCTTGCCAAATTATATCAGTCCCCGCGACTGCAGGTTCAAACTCAATATTTTGTATTATATAATCATTTGAACCGTTAGGAGTAAAACTCCACCCATCATTTTCACATGTCCATTGATTCGGATAATTTCTCTCGACACCGTCTAATCCTGTAACCACGTGTGCGATACTTCCATCTGAATTATGAAGTGCATGTATCGCGACACCACCATTCCATGTTGTGCAAAGTACCTTTTCAGCGATATGTGTCTCGACTACATTTGTTGTCTCAAAAAGTTTGATTTGACTTGAATAACAAATATCCGTACAAGAAAACATCGGAATTCCACAAAAAGATGCTATAAAAACTCTATCTGGAGCCTCACCAATAGTAGCATATTGAATAGTTCCATTTCCATTCGCCCCCGGATATATATCCTGCCAAGGACATAAAATAGCATTCATAGGTGCGTCAAAATTATTTGGTACTGCAGCATTGATTGCCCAACCCGAATAACCTCCAGCATTTGCAGTATTGAAAGACAAATAATTGTTTGACGATAATACAACTTGATTATATGTATTGCCATAAAACTCAAAATCAAAACCCAAATCAACAACACTCCCAAAAATATCGTCCGTATATATATTTGCGTCCGTCAAGTCAACCGCATAAGATGTCGCTGTTAATGTCACCCCAATCTCCCCTTGTAACCCTTCACACAAAACAGTGTCACCTTCTGCAACTACCTGAGAAAAAAGGGCAACATGAAAAAAGGAAAAAAAAACAAGAATATAATATCTCATATGTACTAATCTGAATACTCTAATGAACAAATATAGTAAAATCACGAATCAGGCCTAAATATATCGTGGAGAAAAGTTAAATTTGAAAATCAGATATATACTCCATGAATATAAAAAAAGATTTAATTCGTAATTTCTGTATCATTGCTCATATTGATCACGGTAAAAGTACACTTGCCGATAGGTTATTGGAAGTAACAAAGACCATCTCTTCTCGAGACCTTCAAAATCAACTATTAGATGATATGGATCTGGAAAGAGAAAGAGGGATCACTATAAAAAGTCATGCTATTCAAATGGAATATCAATTAGAAAACGTAACATATGTTTTAAATTTAATTGATACTCCTGGACATGTTGACTTTTCTTATGAAGTGTCAAGATCTATCGCTGCTTGTGAAGGGGCACTATTGATTATCGATGCCGCCCAAGGTATAGAGGCGCAAACTATTTCAAATTTATATCTAGCTCTTGAAAATGATTTGACGATTATTCCAATTTTGAATAAAATTGATTTACCCAGTGCTGATGTTGAGAACATGAAAGAGCAGGTGGTGGACTTATTGGGTTGTGATGAAAATGAAATTCTAGAAGCTTCTGGTAAAACGGGACAAGGTGTAGTGAACATCATCCAAAATATAATCAAAAGAATCCCAGCTCCAAATGGAAATCCCAATGGAAAATTACAAGCCCTCATTTTTGACTCAGTATATAACCCCTTTAGAGGAATTGAAGCCTATATTAAAATTGTGAATGGACAATTAAATACGGGTGATAAAGTCAAATTTTTTTCCACAAAACGAGAGTATTCAGCTGAAGAGATTGGGGCATTAAAATTGGAAAAAGAACCAAGAAAATGTATTAATACCGGTGATGTGGGCTATATTATTTCGGGTATCAAAAATACACGAGAAGTGAAAGTTGGAGACACTATAACATCTTGTGTAAATCCATGTAACTCACCGATTGCTGGATTTGAAGAAGTAAAACCAATGGTCTTTTCTGGAATCTACCCTGTCGACACAGATGATTATGAAGAGTTGAGAACTTCCATAGAAAAATTACAACTTAATGATGCATCACTAACATTTGAACCAGAATCTTCCATTGCGCTTGGATTTGGTTTTAGATGTGGATTTCTAGGGATGTTACATATGGAAATTATACAAGAAAGACTTGAAAGAGAATTTGACATGACCGTTATTAACACGGTACCAAATGTTTCATATTATGCGGTAACAAAAAAAGGGGAGGAAATACAAATAAATAATCCATCTGATTTTCCATCATTAGACAAAATTGAATCTATTAGTGAACCATATATAAAGGCTCAGATAATTACAAAAAGTGATTTCATTGGACAAGTTATGAACTTATGTATAGAAAAAAGGGGAGTTTTAATATCACAAATATATTTAACCACAGATCGAGTGGAACTTACATTTGAAATGCCACTTGCTGAAATTGTTTTTGATTTCTATGACAAATTAAAAAGTATCTCCAAGGGTTACGCTTCTTTTGACTATCAGCCTGATGGGTATAAGAATACCCATTTAGTGAAACTCGACATTATGTTAAATGGAGAGCAGGTAGACGCACTCTCATCCTTACTACATAGAAAACACGCATTTGAAATAGGTAAAAAAATTTGTATAAAGTTGAAAAAATTGATTCCTAAGCAGCAATTTGACGTCGCAATTCAAGGCGCGATCGGATCAAAAATAATCGCTCGGGAAACAGTTAAGGCCTTGAGAAAAGATGTAACAGCGAAATGTTATGGCGGGGACATTACAAGAAAACGAAAACTATTAGAGAAACAAAAAAAGGGGAAAAAGAAGATGAAACAAATAGGTAGTGTAGAAATTCCACAAGCAGCATTTCTAGCAGTGTTAAAATTAAATGATTAAAATAAATACTTTTATATTTGTCTTAATATTAATTTATTAAATTATAATTCTTATGGTAAAGAAAACAACTAAAAAAACAACTAAGAAAAACAATAAAACAACAAAGAAGAAAACCGTGAAGAAAGTTGACCAAGAGGCGGGTTCTTTGACGATTACGCTCTTAGCTATCTTTGGGATTATACTTTTAATTTATTTTGGAACATCAAGCAATATTGACCCAGAAGTGAAATTGAAAGAAAACACCAAAGAAGAAATCATCTTAGACAAATCTATTATAATCTCTGGGAAAAAATATGAATCAGAAGAAAGAGCCTATGAAATCCTCCACCGTACTCCACAAACTAATTTAACTGACCCAGAAATAAACTTTGTTGAAAGTTATAAATAACACTTATGGCCGGACACAGTAAATGGGCAAATATTAAACATCGTAAAGGTGCACAAGATGCCAAAAGGGGGAAAGTCTTTACAAAAATTATAAAAGAAATTGTTGTAGCGGTCAAAGAGGGGGGTGATGATTCCGATACAAATCCACGTCTAAGGGTCGCTGTTCAAAATGCAAAAAGTGTGAACATGCCAAAAGATAATGTTCAACGAGCTATTAAAAAAGCCATCGGAGGTGATGGAGATGACCTACGTGAAGTTACCTATGAAGGATACCTTCCACATGGAGTAGCTGTCTTTATTGAATGTATGACTGATAACATCAACCGTACAGTAGCAGAAATACGTGCTGTTTTTAATAAAATGGGTGGTGAACTTGGAAAAAATGGAGCTCTAGAGTTTTTATTTAAACGTAAAGGATTCTTTTTTGTTCAAAAAAATCAATTTAACGAAAGGTTAGAAGAGTTGGAAATGCAATTAATTGATTATGGATTGGAAGAGTTAGAGGTCGAAGACGAAGTTTGTACAATTATGTGTGATTTTGACACATTTGGGTCTCTACAAAAAAAGTTGGAGGACATGGAAGTAGAAATAACCGCCACAGAAATTGAAAGAGTTCCAAATGACTTTGTACAACTAAAAAATGATGTCACTTTAGGGATTTTAAAATCTATTGAAAGATTTGAAGAACTTGAAGATGTCCAAAAAGTATTTCATAATTTAAAAATATCAGAATCAGTAATTCAAATATTAAATGAAGAAAGTTAATGTTTTAATCTTGGGATCTGGTGGACGGGAACATGCTATCAGTTGGAAAATAAAACAAAGTCCATTGTTAAACAAATTATTTGTTGCTCCTGGAAATTCTGGGACGTTGGAAATTGCAGAAAATATTAAAATTAACATCCTAAACTATACCGAAATCAAAAAAACCATTTTAGATCAAAAAATAGATCTTCTTATTATTGGTCCAGAAGAGCCCCTTGTTAATGGGTTACATGATAAACTAATTACTGATATAGATATGCGGGACTTGATAATTATTGGTCCACAAAAAATGGGGGCAAAATTAGAGGGAAGTAAGTCTTTTGCAAAAGACTTTATGACAAAAAATAAAATACCAACAGCCCAATTTAAAACATTTAACATCAAAGAAAGAAATGAAATAAAAACATTCTTATTAAATTCTAATAGTCCATATGTAATAAAAATGGATGGACTTGCCGCAGGAAAGGGGGTGTTTATTTGTGAGACTTTTGATGAAGCCATGGAAGTTGTCGATAAAATAAAAACGGAGAAGGTATTTGGTACCGCGGGTGAAAAAATTATAATTGAAGAATTCCTGGTGGGCATCGAACTCTCGGTTTTTATCCTAACTGATGGGAAAAACTATAAACTTTTACCTATTGCTAAGGACTATAAACGTGTCGGTGATGGTGACACAGGTTTAAACACTGGGGGAATGGGTGCAGTATCACCACTTCCTTTCGTCAATAAGACTTGTCTAAAAAAAATAAAAGACAAGATTATTTCACCAACATTAAAAGGTCTTAAAAATGAGAATATTCAATATACTGGATTTATTTTTTTTGGTTTAATTCTAGTTGGATCAGAACCATATGTAATAGAATACAATGTACGTCTTGGTGATCCCGAAACACAAGTAATCCTTCCAAGACTTGAGTCAGATCTACTTGAATTATTTGTGAACATTAATAATAGAGATTTATTTGCTGAATTACCCATAATAATTAAAAATAAAATTGCGACAACAATTACTGCCGCATCTGGTGGTTATCCTGAAAAATATAAGAAAAATCTCGTTGTTCATGGGATTAACACAATCCAAGACTCAATTATATTTCACGCCGGACTCAAGTTAGAAAACAAGGAATACCGAACAAACGGGGGAAGAGTATTAACCATGACCTCGCTAGCTGATAATTTCCAATCAGCAATTGCAAAAAGCTATAATAATATAAAAAACATTCATTTTGAAAATATATATTTTCGAAATGATATTGGAAAAGACATTTTTAAATAAACTTTCTAAGTGAAATAAAAAATGCTACACTAAATAATAAAACTAATAGAAAATTAAAATAATTTCCCAATACGGGCAAAATGGTGAAAGAGCTTTGAAAAAGATCACCCACCCAATAGAAAAAACTTGTCATTGTTTATGTTATTAATTATAATGATTACAAAAATAACAAATAATTTTTTAAACTAACTGAATGTTTCAAATGGTAATATTTTTGTCTATAACATTAACAACAGTCATTTTTCTTTATAAAACAATATCCCAAAACAAAATTGTTAAAGGTGTTACCCCATTAAGTTGTTGTACACTTCTTTTACTTTCATTGTCCAGTATTCATATTCCAGGGACATGGATTCTCTGTTTTTATAACTTATTGATAATACTCATTTACAATACAATCCTAGAATACCCCAGGCCCAATAATCAAAAAACAAATATTTTTAAAAGTGGATTGGGTACTGGATTACTCATTTTAATGAATTATGAACTATGTGTTTTTTATATAGTTATTTTATATAGTTTATTATACTACAAAGTATTTACATGGAAAAATTTTAACATTCAACTAATCGGATTTTTAATCCCAAGTTGTTTTTATTTTTCTTTACAACTTTTTTCGATAAAAACATCAGCACCAAATTTCACTGAAAATATCGAACTAAGAATTATTGATTTTCCAATATCACACTCTATTCTATTCTTTATAACGTTTTTATCATTGTATGAATTATATTATAATTTCTTCAAAAAAAATGAATTAGTTAAAAAAGCGTTTTTCATATTATTTATCATCTCAATATGTATTTCTGTAAGTGGGTGGATTTTTAATGAAACAACCATGATGTTTTATTTAATTACACCAATAACTATACTGATTATAAACTATTTAATCTACACCAATTATAAAATATTTCGTACTTTTTTAGTAGGTTTGTTGATGATGAGTTTTTTATTTGAAATAATTCAATTATGACATTTGGTGTTGTTATTTTTCCTGGATCTAATTGTGATGAAGATATTATATATGTTCTACAAAAAACACTGAAACAAACTGTAATCAAACTCTGGCACAAAGACACGGATTTAAAAGGAGCAGATTTCATTATAATTCCTGGCGGATTTTCCTACGGAGACTATTTACGATCAGGTGCTATTGCACGATTCTCTCCAATCATGCAGGAAATTATAAAATTTGCTAATAGCGGTGGGTTTGTACTCGGGATTTGTAATGGATTTCAAATACTGTGTGAAGCTAAATTATTACCGGGAACACTCACAAGAAATGAAAAACACAACTTTATTTGTAAGAATGTATTTATTAAGTCACAACACAATTTGACGATTTTTACAGAGAATACTGATAAAAAAAATATATTTAAAATTCCTATTGCTCATGCAGAAGGCAGATTTTTTGCAGATGAGAAATCCCTAAAAGGGATAATTGATAATAAACAAATCATTTTTAAATATTGTGATGAACATGGTGAAATAACCAAACGTGTAAATCCAAATGGATCATTAAAAAATATCGCGGGAATTTGTAATAAAAAAAGAAATGTGTTTGGAATGATGCCACACCCTGAAAGAGCTTGTGATGAGATGTTGAAAAATTTTGATGGGAAATACATTTTAGAGGGAGCTATTAATATGTTTAAAGATATGGAGAGGTAACTGATTCATATTATAGCACCGATTAATTATTTCAGTTACCTCCCCACCCCAATACTATCTCTACTCATTATAACAACAAAGACCATACCAAACTAATTATTGAGGAGTGTAAAGTTTATTTTTTCTAATATATTTTAAAACATTTACACATAGATAATCACCAAAAGTTGAAGAATCGGAGTCCGAAAGAAGTTTTCTGACCTCAGTGGAAGAATGTGACAATAGGGGGCCCGTTAATAATTGATGATGAGGAGGTGTCTGTAAAGAAAGATTATTCTGTGGTCTAATCTCAAGCTTAAGCCCACCATTTTTCTGGCATCTCTTTATCTGAGAATTTCCGCCAGAATCTCTTTGATAGATCAGTATTTTAAAATTATTCAAAATAAACTTTGACTCTTGCCAATCTCCAATAGACAAACTAATATATGTATCTAATCCTAGTATTGGAAAAAAATCAACATTTTTAAATAATCTTATTAATTCTTTTAAAGTCTGATGAGTGTAATTTGGTTTTTGTAAATGGAATTCAATATTCATGGGTAGAAGCTCAGGAGGACTGTTAAAATGATCAGAATCCGGAGCCATTATAAAAGGTTGGGGTGGGGCGGGTTTTGAGAAATTTAATTTTTCTTTGTTCTTTAACGAACTGAACTCACCAAAATCGAAATGAGTGGTGGTTGGCACGGTGTTCTTTGGAAATGTGAATCCTAATGCTAATGCAACCATGTTAATTCTGTGAATTGGTAATGTAATTCTAAATTCATCGTCCGAATCTCGGGCTTTGACTGGATGTGATGCTGTAACGACAAACCACACTTCATCAAGTTGAATTTCTTTTTTTGCGGTTTGAGCTAGTTGAAGATGACCATTATGAATTGGGTCAAATGATCCAAATAATAACCCCACCTTCTTCATTTTATTAAAAAAGATTTGACATGAGTATATAGTCTTTTTTTTGTAATCTCTAAATCATCATTAACTAACTGAAAATCCATATGCTTTGCATACTTGAGCTCGGAATCCATTTTTTTTATTCGTTTTTTAAGAGATTCCTCGGACTCTGTCTCTCTATTTATCAGTCGTTTTTTCACTTCTATAAGTGAGGGGGGTTGAATAAAAATGGTGGAAACTCTTTGATGAAAAGTTTGTTTGATTCTTATTGCTCCTTTCACGTCTATATCAAACAAAATATTTTTACCTAATTGAAAAAAATTGTCAATGGATTCTTTTAATGTTCCGTAAAACTGTGCAGGATAGACCTCTTCCCACTCTATAAAACAATCCTGTTCTATTTTTTTCTTAAAATCTGATTTGGATATAAAAATATAATTTTCACCATTTCTTTCAGTATGTCTTTTCTTACGACTACATACCGAAATCGAAAAGGCTAGATTCAATTCTGAACAACTTAACAAATAGTCAACCAATGTCGTTTTTCCAACTCCACTTGTTCCTGTTATCACAATAAGTTTATTCGAATTCTTCATTTATAAAATATTTTGTAACTGTTCTTTTGTCTTATCTATATTCTCTTTCATTTGAACCACCTGTCTCTGAATTTCAAAGTCATTTGCCTTAGAGCCAATCGTATTAATTTCTCTTAAAATCTCTTGTGATAAAAACAATAACTTCCTACCACTAAATTCTTCGGTTCTAATAATTTCTAAAAAAAACTTACAATGATATTGTAATCGAATTCTTTCTTCTGTGATATCATACTTTTCAACATAATATATCATTTCCGTTTCTAGTCGCAGAGGGTCATATTCAATATCTTTTATAAGACTTGTTATTTTATCTATCAATTGTCGTTTTTTACGTGTTTGACGCGCCTTTTCTAATGGGATTAAAGTTCTTGTTGTTTTCAAAATACTAGTAATGTATCCCTTTATTACTTGGATCATTCTTTTACCCTCTTTTTTTCTATATTTAATTAAATCTAGAATGGAAACTGTAATGATATTTAAAAATTGTGTTTCAACTTTTTTAGTAAAACGAAATGTAGAACTAGTAAAAATGTCTGGAAGAGATATCGCTGCCTTTAAAAGATCTCCATCATCAACTTTAGGTACTATTTTTTTAAATCTTTTAAGATATTGCGATAACTTAATATCATCCAGATTTAGATTTCCCCTCTCTCCAAATTCGTAAATCTTTAGGTCTATTTTTCCTCTTATTAACTGCTTCTGAAACATTTTTTTTATTTCAGGTTCCAACTGAACTAAATAACGTGGGGTTTTTATATTAATATCTAAACCTTTATTACTATTTAAAGACTTCAAAATAAGTGAAAACCTAGTTTTGTTAATCTTAAAATCCTTTTTTGTATAACCTGTCATTGAAATCATCTGTTCATCTTTAAAAACACACAATATACAAAACCAAAATTTATATTGTCTTTCTTTTTAAAACAAAATAAACACCACAAAAAATTAATACTGTGGCTAAAATCTTAAGCGGAGTCAATATATCTTTTCCAAATACAACGGCTATCAATGTTGCTAATAATGGCTGTAAATAAATATAAAAGGCCACCGTCGATGAGGGAACATGTTTAAGAGAAAAGATATTTAAAAAATATGCAACACAAGTTGTAAAAACAATGACAAAAACTCCTTTTAAAATAATTATCAATGGTAAATGAGGCCAATTTAAAATCACAATATCTTTCCAGGCGATTGGCGTAATAATAATAGTTCCTATTAAAAATATTACCTTTAAAACAGTTATTGGATGATATTTTTTCATCATTGACTTAATTAATATTAAATAAAAAGAATATGAAAGAGCATTTAATAAAACCAAAAGATCTCCTCGATTATTCAGTTGAAAAGACATTCCATTTGTGATTAAAATAAATGCGCCCGATAATCCTAAAAAAACTCCGAGAAACCCACCGTAACTCATTCTTTCAATTAAAAAAACTAACGACAAAATATACACTATTAATGGTGTCATAATCATAATTAAAGACGCATTAATCGGACTTGTGATACTGAGTCCTTCAAAAAAACACAACATATTAATAACAACCCCAAACAAGGAACACACTAAAAGCAACCTTAAATCTTTCTTCGTGATACGCTCCTTAATAAAAAGCTTGTGAATAAGAAAAAATAACAAACTCGCCCCCAAAACCCTCAATAAAACAAATCCCTTTGGAGAGATATATTCGGGCATTACATCCTTGGCCACTATATAATTTATTGCATATATCAAATTGGCAACAAATAATGAGATATGAGATAAAACAATTTTTGACATTATAATACTAAAATCAGAATTCCTTTTTCTAAATTTGGATAAAAATAAGTTAATTATGAAATTTGGGACAAAAGTTATTCACTCCGGTTTAGAAACAGATCCTACTACAGGAGCCATTATTACACCTATATATCAAACATCAACATATGTTCAAGCTCAGCCGGGAAAAAATTTAGGGTTTGAGTATTCACGAACAAAAAACCCAACAAGAACCGCCTTAGAAAAAAGTATTGCAATTCTAGAAAATGGAAATTATGCGATTTGTTATTCAAGTGGAATGGGAGCGGCTGATGCTATAATCAAATTACTCAAACCGGGTGACACTATTATTGCAAATAAAGATATCTATGGAGGAACATATCGTATGTTTGAAGAAATCTTTAGTCCTTTTGGATTGAAATTCAAATATATCGATTTGACTGACACTAACAATTTATCCTCATTAAAAGATGAAAAAACAAAATTAATTTGGATTGAAACCCCATCAAACCCATTAATGGATATTATAGATATTAAAGCTATAAAAAAGTTCCTAAATAAAGAAACTATTATGGTTGTAGATAATACATTTGCAACCCCAGCACTACAAAACCCTTTAGATCTGGGAGCTGATATTGTATTACATTCCGTTACTAAATATTTAGCAGGACACTCCGATATTATTATGGGAGGACTGATTACAAATAATAAAACACTTTATGAAAAATTATTTTTAATTACTAAAAGTTGTGGTGCAGTACCAGGACCTATGGACTGTTTTCTTGCATTACGTGGATTAAAAACCCTAAACATACGTATGGCAAAACACTGTGAAAACGCCATTATGATCAATAGGTTTTTAGAAAAACAATCAATAGTGGATAAAATTTATTGGCCGGGGAGAAAAGAACATAAAAATCATCTGGTTGCAAAATCCCAAATGAATGATTTTGGGGGAATGTTATCTTTTTCTCTAAAAAATGACTCGTTAAAGGATTCTATTAAAATCATAAGCACAACTAAACTGTTTAAATTGGCCGAATCTTTAGGTGGGGTTGAATCACTAATCTCACATCCAGCTTCTATGACACATGCCAGTATTCCTAAAGAAGAGAGAGAAAAAAATGATTTAAAAGATTCATTAATAAGATTAAGTATTGGGATTGAAGACGGAGAGGATCTAATAAATGACCTAAAACAAGCCTTTAATCAAATTAAGACGTGAAAAATCATATTTTTTAATTTTGATCATGAAAACAGTCAAAATCCCTTAAGGACTAGATTGTAAGTGACTGACCATAAAGGAACTGTCCCGCCCATTATTCCATACACAATTTAATGTTAATAACACTACCCTATTTTTAGTTGATGAATACTAATTAACAGATAAAAGAAAACAATAATTAGTCTCTTTTACATCAATTTGTGTTTCTACAGAAATTTCAGAAATTATTTGGAAATAAATCATAATGATACTTAAATTTGGCCTTGTAATAACTAAAAAATATTTTGTTATGAATAATGCATTTAAAAGTTTAGGTGATTTTATATCTGGACTAACAGGACTTGTAATGTCTTTAATCGGCTTAGGTATAGTTGTACAAATAGCTGGATTTGAATTTGTTGATGTTATTGGATCAATTACTGGATGGGTTGGTGAGTTTGCGAATGGTGGGTTTGTTGGTTTAGTAGCATTACTTGTTGTAATCGCTTT
>Ga0163179_10001072_pt1 | contig 19571 bp, 18 predicted proteins | sample AtlANTMetagenome_FD_109643 | JGI IMG/M metagenome (GOLD analysis project Ga0163179, IMG submission 109643) | Marine eukaryotic phytoplankton communities from the Atlantic Ocean - Atlantic ANT 2 Metagenome | ecosystem: Environmental > Aquatic > Marine > Oceanic | place: North Atlantic Ocean... | reverse complement strand
CAGGTTCTTCATTAATTATTTCGGGGGTTTCCGTTACAAATTCTACAGAAATCGTTTGTGTGCCCGAACAACCCATAAAAGTAAAGTCATATAAACCATATTCATCTACGGTAACATTAGTAGATAAACTATTAGGAGATGAGAAATCAATATTACCTGGACCAGAACCAGACCAAACCATTACATCTCCCTCAACAATTGCGTTTAGATTAGTGTTTAACAAACAAGTAACTGGACTAGATGGCTCAGAAATAATTGGATTACCATCTAGAACGGTAATCATAACTTGATCTGTGTTAGTTCCACAATCATTAGTTACACTCCATTGAAAAATATTATCTCCTATTGATAAGCCTGAAACAGAGGAAAAGGGATTGTCTAAGTCTCCTATAACTCCACTTCCTGAAATTAATTCCCATTGACCAAAATTGTCAGCCATCAATGGATTATTCGCAGACAAAGTAATGAAACTTGAACAAATTTCTTGATCTTCGCCAGCGAAAGCATCTTCTGGCATAACCCCATCCATTTCGACGGTAATAACTTCCTCATCAAAGCAGCCAAGCGGCGTAGATACACTTAGAATATAATCACCCGGCGAGAGGCTATTCAAAATATCTGTGTCTTGAGCTATTGTTTCTTGTACTACAACTCCATCTTCATTAGTCCAAATAAAATCAAATGGACCTGTTCCGCTAGGGCTTGATGTTATTTGACCATCAGGATTACTCTCCCAACTACAAGACGCAGCAGAAGACTCATAATTAATTGCTATTTCTTCAAAAAATATATTCACTTCATCCTCGACTGTGCCGCCGCCAAAACCCGCACAACCTCCTCCTTCACAAAGTTGTGCTTGAGCATAATATGTTGTTGATTCAGTTGGGTTAACTGTAAGTGTGTTTCCCGAACCTACTACATTTCCATCAATGTCAAGCCATGTAACAGTATTACCCGTAATTACAGGTTGATACGGTATTTCGTTTATTATATAATCATTTGATCCGTTAGGAGTAAATCTGTATCCATCTTCTAAAGCTGTCCATTGATTAGGAAAGTTTCTAACTACTCCATCTGGGCCAGTTACAACATTTGCTATGGTTCCAGTATTATTATGTAAAGCGTGTATAGCTGCGCCATCATTCCAAGTAGTACATAGTGGTTTTTCTGAAATATGTGTTTCAATAACATTAGTCGTTTCAAACAATTTAATTTGACTAGTGTAGCAAATATCAGTACATGAAAACATAGGGATTGCACAAAAAGTTACTGTAAAAACTCTATTTGGCGCCTCACCTGATAGGCTGTATTGAATATTACCTCCTACACCAGGGTTTATATCTTGCCAAGGACATAAAATTGCATTCATTGGCGCATCAAAATTATTAGGAACTGCCGCACCTATATTCCAACCAGAATAACCACCTGCATTAGCTGTATTGAAAGATAAATAATTATTAGAAGATATAACACATTGATTATATGTGTTACCGTAAAACTCAAAATTAAAGCCTAAATTTACCACGCCGCCAAATGTATCATCACTGGATATACCTGTATCTGTCCCATCTGTCCCATTAGCAGTAGCTTGCAAAGTAACCTCTGTAGACTCACACAAAAACACATCTTCAGATGCTACTATTTGTCCAATTAAGGCATACGAAAAAAATAGCAAAAAAAGAAAAGCTAATTTTCTTAAATATTCCATCATGTTAATTTAATCAATTTGGGTTATTATAAACAAATATAGTTATATTAAGAGTAAATATAGAATTAAAAAAGTAGATTTGTAATCTTTATTATTTATGATGTCTAATCGGCAAAGTTTTATTAGAAATTTCTGTATTATTGCTCATATTGATCATGGGAAAAGTACGCTTGCAGACAGACTACTAGAATACACCAAAACAATTGAAAAAAAAAATTTACAAAATCAATTGTTAGACAATATGGACCTTGAAAGAGAGCGAGGAATCACAATCAAGAGTCATGCAATTCAAATGTTAACTTCTTTAGAGCAAGAGGATTATTGTTTAAATCTTATTGACACACCTGGTCATGTTGATTTTTCTTATGAAGTTTCTAGATCTATTGCTGCTTGTGAAGGGGCGTTATTAGTTGTTGATGCCGCTCAAGGAATACAAGCCCAAACAATTTCAAACTTATATTTAGCATTAGAAAATGATTTAGAAATTATCCCCGTTCTTAATAAAGTCGATTTAGATAGCGCAAATCCAGAAGAAGTTTCTGACCAAATTATAGATTTAATAGGATGTAATAATGAAGATATTATTTGGACTTCCGGAAAAACTGGCCTTGGAATAGACAAGTTAATAAAGGCTATTATTGAAAAAGTCCCCCCGCCATCTGGAGAGAAAAACTCACCACTACAAGCTTTAATTTTTGATTCTGTTTATAATCCTTTTAGGGGAATAGAAGCTTACTTTAAGGTTGTAAATGGAAGTATTTCAAAAGGAGATAAAGTAAAATTTTTTGCAACAGGAAAATCGTATGTGGCAGAGGAAGTTGGTATTTTAAAATTTAAACAAGAAAAATGTAATTCTATTTCTACTGGTAATGTTGGCTATATTATATCTGGAATAAAAGATGCAAATGAAGTAAAAGTTGGTGATACAATAACCACAACTGAAAATCCCTGTGACAAGCCCATTGAGGGTTTTGAAGATGTGAAACCTATGGTTTTTGCTGGAATTTATCCAGTTGACACGGATGACTATGAAGAACTGAGAAGTTCAATGGAAAAATTAAAGCTAAATGACGCCTCTTTAACATTTGAACCTGAATCTTCTATGGCTTTAGGCTTTGGCTTTCGTTGTGGTTTTTTAGGAATGTTGCATATGGAAATTATTCAAGAGCGCTTAGACAGAGAATTTAATATGAATGTTATCACCACCGTTCCTAATGTTTCTTATTATGCTTACACAAAAAAAGGAGAAACAATATTAGTTAATAATCCATCTGACTTACCAGAATCAAATCACTTAGAGCGTGTTGAAGAACCTTTTATTAAAGCACAAATAATCACAGATAGTCAATTTATTGGCCCCATTATGACACTCTGTATAGAAAAACGCGGAATTTTAAAAAATCAAATTTATATTACAACCAATAGAGTGGAAATTACATTAGAAATGCCTTTGTCAGAAATTGTTTTTGATTTTTATGATAGACTAAAAAGTATTTCCAAAGGTTACGCATCCTTTGATTATCAACCTTTAAATATGCAAATAACTCATTTAACAAAAGTTGATATTTTATTAAACGGAGAACAAGTCGATGCATTATCTTCTCTAATACACAAAGACAATGCATTTAATATTGGAAAAAAAATGTGTGTCAAATTAAAAACACTAATCCCGAGGCAGCAATTTGATATTGCTATTCAGGGCGCTATTGGCTCAAAGATAATTGCTAGAGAAACTGTTAAAGCTCTAAGAAAAGATGTGACAGCAAAATGCTATGGAGGAGATATAACCAGAAAGCGTAAGTTATTAGAAAAACAAAAGAAAGGAAAGAAGAAAATGAAACAACTTGGTAATGTTGAGATCCCTCAATCTGCCTTTTTAGCAGTTCTGAAATTAAATGAATAATTTTATTTATTATATTTGTTCTCTAAATTATTAAATTAAAAACCCAAAAAAATGGCAGCTAAAAGAAAAACAACAAAAAAAACAAAACCTATCGTAGAACCTCAAATTGAAAGTAGTTCAAATGGCCGTAGAATAGCAATTTTAGTAATTATTGTACTCGGTATATTGATTTTAATGGGAAGAGGGGGAAATGAGGAAGGCAAGGTAGACCCTCCTGTGGAAAGAGAAAAAATAGAAAAAAAAGATAGAAAGGAAGACAGAAAGGAAGACAGAAAGAAAGACAGAAAGAAAGAGGAAGAGAGAAAAGATGGAAATTCAGCTCATGAATTAGATTACGATCCAGGAATAGATAGAGATTCTAATTATGATCCTGCTAAAGACAGAAAATAATTAAATATGGCAGGCCATAGTAAGTGGGCTAACATAAAGCACAGAAAAGGAGCGCAAGATAAAAAAAGGGGTAAATTATTCACAAGGTGCATTAAAGATATATATGTTGCCGTGAAAGAAGGTGGTGATGATTCTTCATCTAACCCAAGACTAAAACTAGCCATACAAAACGCGAAGGGTGTTAATATGCCAAAAGACACCATTGAAAGAGCTATAAAAAAAGCCTCTTCAAAAGACTCGGAATCTTACATTGAGACAGCATATGAAGGTTACGGCCCAGGAGGCGTTGCTTTCTTTATTGAATGCGCCACAGATAATATAAATAGGACTGTTGCCAACATAAGAGCTGTTTTTAATAAGTATCATGGAGAATTAGGTAAAAATGGTTCTTTAGAATTTTTATTTAAACGAATAGGTGTTTTTGAATTAGATAAAAATATTGAGGCTTTATCAGTAGAAGAATTAGAAATGGAATTAATTGACAGTGGCCTAGAGGAGTTTGAAATAATGGAAGAATCATATTTTCTTTCGACCAATTTTGAAAATTTTGGCATAATGCAAAAGAAGCTTGAAACATTACAAATAACCCCAAAAAACGCAAGACTTGACAGGGTTCCTTTGGAAACAAAGAAAATGAAAAGAGAAGAGGCGCACAGCATTTTAAATATGATAGAAAAATTTGAAGATGATGATGATGTTCAAGAAGTTTTTCATTCTTTAGAAATTATACAAAATTGAGTTTTATGAATGTTTTAGTACTAGGATCGGGCGGAAGAGAGCATGCCGTAGCATGGAAATTATCTAGGAGTAAAAAATTAAAAAAGTTATTCATTGCCCCTGGAAATGCCGGCACAAATGAAATTGGAATAAATATTAATTTAAATACTAAAGATTTTAAATGTATTGAAAAATTCATTTTAAAAGAAAATGTTAATATTGTATTCGTGGGGCCAGAAAATATAATTGTAGAGGGTATATATGATTACTTGAAATCTAAACTTCCAAAATTAATTGTTATCGCTCCTTCTAAACAAGCTAGTTTATTAGAGGGGAGTAAAAAGTTCGCAAAAGAATTCATGCAAAAATACAATATCCCAACTGCTAATTATGCTTCATTTAAAAAAAATGAATTTGAAAATGCGGTAAAATATTTAAAAACAATTTCCGCCCCATATGTCTTAAAGGCGGATGGATTAGCTGGTGGAAAAGGAGTTGTGATTTTAGATGATCCTTTTGAGGCCGAGCAACAATTAAAAGCAATGTTACTTGATAATAAGTTTGGGGCCGCAAGTAATGAAGTATTAATAGAAGAGTTTTTATCTGGAATAGAATTATCTGTTTTTGTTTTAACTAATGGAATTGACTATAAAATGTTCCCAATAGCAAAAGATTATAAAAGAATTGGAGAGGGAGATGTTGGTTTAAATACTGGGGGGATGGGGTCGGTTTCACCCGTTCCTTTTGCAAATGAAAAATTGATAAAAAAAATAGAAAACTCAATTATAAAGCCTACAATTTCTGGAATAAAAAATGAAAAGATAGAGTATTGTGGATTTATTTTTTTTGGACTGATTAATGTTAATGGAGAGCCAAAGGTAATTGAATATAATGTGCGTTTAGGCGACCCTGAAACACAAGTTGTTTTACCTAGAATTGAATCTGATTTAATAGAGTTGTTTTCTTCAATAGAAGAAGAAGAAAAATTTAAATTAGCATCGCTCGAAATAAGTAACAAATATTGTAGTGCTGTAATTTTAACTTCAAAAGGCTATCCTGAAAAATATGCGATTGGTTATTCTATTTCTGGTATTGACAAATCTTATAAAAAAAGTTTAATCTTTCACGCAGGAACAAAAAAAGAAAAAAAGGAAATTTTAACAAATGGAGGTAGGGTTCTTGCAATTAGTAGTTTTGGAAAAAACCTGAAAGAATCTGTGGCAAACTGCTATAAAACCATAAAAACAATTGATTTTGATGGTATGTATTGCAGAAAAGATATCGGTTTGGATTTATAATCTATTAAATAAATTTTTTAGCTGAAACAATAAACGCTACACAAGCTAAAAAAATAAAGAAATAATTAGCATAGTTTCCTAATATTGGAAGAATCTCGAAAGACTTCTCAAAAATATCCGCTATAGTATTGAAAAAATCAGCCATAAAATAAAAATTTTTATAAAACAAAAATAACTTTTTTATAAATATCTGCAACTAAAAAGTTGTTTTACTGAAAATCTATTTTAACTTCATAAAATAAATTTAATTTTTGAAAAATGAAATTTGGAGTAGTTGTTTTTCCAGGATCCAACTGTGATCACGATATGTTCTATAATTTAAAGACTAATTTAAAACAAGATGTGGAATTTTTATGGCATAAAGAAACTAGTTTGAAAAAGTGCGATTTTATTATACTACCTGGTGGTTTTTCATATGGAGATTACCTTAGATCAGGAGCTATAGCACAATTTTCACCTATTATGAAAGCTGTAATTGAACATGCAAAAAAAGGAGGTTATGTATTGGGAATCTGTAATGGTTTTCAAATCTTATGTGAATGTGATTTATTACCCGGCACTTTACTTCGAAATATAAATCAGAAATTTATATGTAAAAACATATTTATAAAATCTAGTAACTCCTGTTTACTAACAAAAAAAACTGACTCTAAAAGAATTCTTCAAATACCGATAGCTCACGCAGAAGGCAGATATTATACTGACCAAAAAACATTAAAATCACTAACTTCTAATAAACAAATTATGTTTAAATACTGTGATGAAAATGGAGAAATAAATATGGAGTTTAACCCGAATGGGTCAACAAAGAATATTGCCGGAATCTGTAACAAAGAAAAAAATGTTTTTGGAATGATGCCTCATCCTGAAAGAGCTTGTGATAAAAACTTAAATAATTTAGATGGCAAATTGATTTTTGAATCAATTATTGCAAATTTCTAAAAATAGGAAAGCAGAATATATATAATTATAGTAGCACCTAATTGTATTATATATATTCTGCTTTCACACCCCAATACTATCTACTCAATATAAATACAACAATCGTGCCAAACTTTAATATAAACTGTTGTGTTTAATATATCTGAAGACCTTCGGTGACAAATACTTCTCTATATCTTTAGGATTAGAGATAATATTAGATCTGATATGAGTGGACGAAACCTTTAAATCTGGAAAATCTAAAAAAACTGTGAGTTTATTATTCATAATATCTTTAAAAGGAGACCCCTCTCTAGGGTATACATATATATTGTATTTTGATTTTATGTCGCTACTATTTTTCCAATTTTTTATTTTTAAAAAATTATCAGAACCCATAATAATTGAAAATGTATACTTCGGAAATTTATTATTTAAATATTTTAAAGTATTAATAGTGTAATTTGGCTCTTTTAATCGAAACTCAACATCGCTGACTAAAATTTTTTCATAATCTTTAAATGCTAGTTTTAACATCTCCAATCGGTCTTCTTTTTTTACTAAATTTGAATTTTTATGAGGACTTCGGGGAGTTAGAATCACCCATATTTGGTCGAAAAAATTTTCATTTAATATCTTGGTAGCAATTTCCACATGGCCTAAATGAACTGGGTTAAATGTGCCAAAAAACAAACCTATTTTCATTATTTAATTTTCAAGTAGTTACTTGCCTTTTCTAATATTTGTTGTTTTGATTTCTCTAAATTTTTATTTAAAATAATCGCATCAAATTTATTTTTATAAACCGATTCTTCTTTAATTTTCTCTAGTCTGTTTCTAATTTCCTGTTCTTTTTCTGTTTTTCGCCCCCTCAACCTCTTTTCAATAATCTCAAAAGGAACATCAATATAAATTGCTAATGCCTGTTTTTTAAAAATTTTTTTTAATGACAGCGCCCCTTTAACATCAATGTCAAAAATAATGTTTTTGCCTGAATTCAATTTATTCTCTACATCATTTTTTAATGTACCATAAAAAGTGTTTTCGTATACTTCTTCCCATTCTAGAAAATCACCTTGTTGAATTTTTTGTTCAAATTCACTTTTCTCTAAAAAATAATAATCGACTCCATCTATCTCATTTTTTCTTTTTTTTCTACTACAAGCGGAGACAGAAAAAACTAAATTTAAATTTTGGGAAAGTAAAAATTTAGCAAGTGTTGTTTTGCCCGATCCGCTAGGGGCTGAAACAATTAAAATCTTTCCTGTTTTAAAGTACATTTTGAATTTGTTCTTTTATTTTTTCTAATTTTTCTTTAATCAAAACAACACTCTTTTGTAATTCAAAATCATTTGATTTCGAACCTATTGTGTTTGTCTCCCTTAGCATTTCTTGTACAAGAAAATTGATTTTTTTTCCTACCTCATTTGAGTTAGATATTAATTCTAAAAAATAGCTCTTATGATGACCAAGCCTTATGATTTCTTCTGAAATATCTAATTTCTCAATGTAATAAATCATTTCTTGCTCTAATCTTGTTTTATCATATTTTTGTGCTACAGAATTAAACGCACTTTTTAGTTTTTCCTTTTTAATTTTAATTCGTTTTTTATCTCTTTTTTTTATTTTATCTAATTGTGTAGTTATTTGGTTTACATATTTAATTAATTCTTTATATAAAGCTTTCCCTTCTTGGACTCTAAAATTTATCACTTCGTTAAGAATTTTTTGTAAAAAAAATAAAAATTCTTTTTCATGTTTTTTTGTGATTTTTTTAATTCTTTTTTGATTGTTTTTTGGTATTAATAAAGCTAATTCTATCAATTTTTCCTGTTTGCTTTTAGGGGTTATTTTTTTTAATTGAATCATTTTTTGTTTTAACTCATCTAAATTAAATTCACTGTTAACAGGCGATGAATTATATTTTTTGACTCTTATTTCTATCTTTCCTCTTTTTAATTTCCTTTTTACTATTCTTTTAATCTCTTCTTCTAAACTAAAGAACTGATCAGGGGATTTAAAAGAAAAATCGAAAAACTTACTATTTAAACTTCTAACCTCAATCGTTATCAACTCTTCTGAAATTTTTTCAGATTTGACTGCATAACCTGTCATTGAATAAATCATAAAAAATTAAATTAAATCGCAATATACAAAAGTGTATTTTTGAATTATAATTAAACTAATAAGATTGCCGAAATCTAACATCTCATCTTTTGCAAAAATGTAATTAATAACATAAATTCGATTTACAACTATTAAAATTAATTTAATATTACTAAATATGAAATTTGGGACAAAAATCATTCACTCTGGTTTACAGCCAGATCAAAAACCAACTGGGGCGGTCATTACTCCTATTTATCAAACATCAACTTATGTTCAAAAAAGTCCTGGTGAAAATCTAGGCTTTGAGTACTCTAGAAGTGCTAATCCAACAAGACAAGCGCTTGAAAAAAATATAAGTGTTTTAGAAAATGGGAAATATGGTTTTTGTTTTAGTAGTGGAATGGGCGCAATAGATGGTATACTTCGATTATTAAAGCCTGGTGATGAAATTATTTGTTCCAATGATATTTATGGTGGAACCTTTAGACTTTTTAATCAAATATATGCACCCCAAAATTTTAAATTTATTTTTTCCGATTTACAATCAGTTAACGAATTAAAAAAGTTACATACTAAAAACACCAAGATGATTTGGATAGAAACACCTTCAAATCCAATGATGAACATAATTGACATTAAAAAAATCTCTGATTTTTCAAAAAAACATAAACTCATAACAGTAGTTGATAATACTTTTGCTAGTCCTTATTTACAAACACCTTTAGATCTTGGCGCCGACATTGTCACTCATTCCGCAACAAAATACTTGGGGGGGCACTCTGATTTAGTTCTTGGCGCAGCAATAACCAAAAAAAAATCTTTAGCTGAAAAATTATTACTCATTCAAAAAAGTTGTGGTGCTATTCCCGGGCCGATGGACTGCTTTTTGACGCTTCGGGGTATAAAAACTTTACATATAAGAATGGAAAAACATTGTTTTAACGCAAAAAAAATAGCCTTATTCCTATCTTCTCATAAAATGGTAAAAGAGGTTTTTTGGCCTGGTTTAAAAACACATCCAAACCATAAAATTGCAAAAAAACAAATGAGAAATTTTGGAGGAATGGTTTCTTTTAAATTAAAAAAGAATTCATTTGCTATTGCAAAAAAATTTCTTGCTCATCTAAAAATATTTACATTAGCAGAGTCTTTAGGCGGTGTAGAATCTTTAATCTCACATCCATCTTCGATGACTCATGCTAGTTTATCAGCTGAATTAAAAAAGAAAAATCAAATTACAGATTCTTTAATTAGAATTAGTGTTGGAATAGAAAATCATGAAGATTTAATAAATGATTTATCAAAATCTTTTAATAAATTGAAATAAATCTAATTAAAATATGAAAAATAAGTTCGCCATAATAGGTTTAGGTCAATTTGGTATGACCATTGCAAAAACATTATCTAAAAAAGGAGCTGAAGTAATAGCAATAGATAAGGATATCAATAAAGTAGAGCATGTTAAAGACTTTGTTTCTTACTCTGTTGCTCTTGATGCTACCGACAAGCAAGCGTTATTAAATCAAAACATTGAAGAAATGGATGCGGTTATTATTGCTATTGGAGAAGATTTTAAATCTATGATACTATGCGCTAATATTTTAACTGAATTATCTATTAAAAGAATTATTGGTAGAGTTTTAGGTGAAAATGAAAGATTAATTTTAAAAAAATTAGGAATTAATGAAATTTTATCGCCAGAAGATGAAATTGGAAAAAGTATTACAAATAGTTTATTAAACCCGAACATTTTATTTAGTCTTGAGTTACCAGATAATTATTTAATTGCTGAAATCAAATGTCCTAAAAGGTTATGCGGAGAAAAGTTAGGAGAGATTAAATTACGTGAAGATTTTGGTTTGAATCTAATAACAATTTTGAGAGGCATAAAAAATTCAAATGATGAAATTGATCATAATATATTTGGAATACCTTCAGCAGACACCAAAATAAATGAAAATGATATTTTAATTTTATTTGGAATAACTACAGATATTAAAAAATTTGTAGAAATTAACACTTAAATCCTACTAAAAAAAGCACAAAATTCATATTTTCTTTTGTTTACATCATTTTATTGATTTTTAACCTCAAAAAACAATATAAGTTCTTGTTTTTTAGGTTGTTATACTGTTTTTTTTTAATTCACGATTTGTTGTTGATAAATAACACAAATAATATTTAAAAAAAAATGTTTAACAGAGGTTTTTAAAACAAATTATTTTTTGAAATTCAAAAACTACTAGATTTTAATATTTGCTTGAAATAATAGATATTTTAGAAAAATCGCACATTACTATATAAATTTGACATGTTTAACCAAAAAAACGAATGCTATGAATTCAGTATTTAAATCATTTGGCGACTTTATAGCTGGCTTAGTTGGCTTATTTATGTCGCTTTTAGGGCTAGGAATAGTAGCTCAAGTATTATTAGGAGAAGCAATGGGCGCTGGAATGGACGTTATTGGTAATATCCAAGGATTTGTTGCCGATTTCGCAAACGGTGGATTTGCTGGACTAGTAACACTAATTGTAGTACTGTCATTAATCAAAAAATAATTTTGATTATTACTTAATAAACCCGCCTTTTTATAGGCGGGTTTTTAAGTTAAAAGAAACTCTATGAAAAATATATTAAAAAAAGTCAATACAATAATTCAAGAGATTACTCCAACAGCATTTACATTTCTTTGTCTTGGTATTATAATCCAATTAATTATAGGGGAGCCTATTCTTGGCTGGGATGTTGTTGGTAATATTTCGAAAGCAATTGGCAAATTAGGTCAAAATACATTTGTAGGTATTGCGGCATTATTATTTTTGTATACTATTATTAGCAATAGAAAAGAAAAATAATATTAGTGAGCCTCTAGCCAATTTTCACCAAAACCAGATTCAACTTTTAAAGGAATACTGGTTTCATGTGCATTTTCCATTTTAGTTTTTACAATTTTTGATACTATTTCCTTCTCACTCGAATGAACATCAAAAATTAATTCATCATGAACCTGTAATATCATTTTAGATTTAATTTTTAAAGCATCGAATTCTGTAAATATATCTATCATAGCTTTTTTTATAATATCAGCAGCAGATCCTTGAATAGGGGCATTTACTGCATTTCTCTCCGCATGACTTCTTAATAATGCATTTCTAGAATTAATATCTTTGAGATATCTTCTTCTACCTAAAATAGTTTCCACATAACCATGATCTCTAGCAAAGGCAATTTGTTCATTCATATATATTTTTAACTTTTCATACTGTTGAAAATATGTATTAATTAATTCTGCTGATTCTTTACGATTTAAATTTGTTTGCTGACTCAAACCAAAAGCTGAAACGCCGTATATAATTCCAAAATTAACTGTTTTGGCATTCGTTCTCATTTCTCTTGTCACATCTTCAAATGGAACATTAAACAATCTTGATGCTGTCATAGAATGTATATCCTTATCTTCTAGAAAAGATTTTTTCATAGTTGGCTCAGAACTAAACTCAGCAATTAAACGCAGTTCGATTTGTGAATAATCTGCTGCTAGTAAAATACAATTAGGTGAAGGAACAAACGCTCTTCTAATTTCCCTTCCATATTTTGTTCTAATAGGAATGTTTTGAAGATTTGGCTCTTTAGAACTCAGTCTTCCAGTAGCTGCCACGGCCTGATTAAATGTTGTGTGAATTTTATTCGTTTTTTTATTAATTAAATTAGGCAATGCCTCAATATAAGTTGAAAATAATTTTTCAAGTGACCTATATTGCAAAACTAATTCAATTATAGGGTCCGCACGCTTTAGTCTTTGTAAGTTTTGCTCTGAAGTGGAAAATTGACCTGTTTTAGTTTTTTTTGCATTTTTATCTAGCTTTAAATCAAGAAATAAAACTTCACCTAATTGTTTTGGTGAAGAAATATTAAATTCTTTCCCTGCTATTTTAAAGATTTTTTCTTTTATTTCTATTATTTCTGATTTTATTTTTTTTGAAAACAATAATAATGTTTGTTCATTAATTTTGAAGCCCTCTTCTTCCATTTTAAATAAAACAAACATTAATGGCATTTCTATCTCTTTAAATAAATGATGTGTACCTGATGAATTTAAAATTTTGGTTAACTCTTCTTGTAATTTGAAATTTAAAACAACCACATTAGATAAGTAGGCATCATTCTCATCATAATTTTTCTCATCAGAGTATAAATCAATATTTAAAATTCGTTTAGTCAATATATTATATTCATTTCTTTCATCAGGGTTAGTTAAATAGGCTGCTAACATAAGATCAAACATGTTTTGGCTAATGTTATAATCAAATTTGAAATTAATCTTTTTAAAAAGACTCTTGATATCAAAGCCTATTTTTCTAATATTAAGAGTAAGTAAATCTTTGAGAAATGTATGAATAACATCAATTGTTATTTCTTTATTGTTTTCTTTTAAAATAAATGTGTTTTGTTTATCAAAAGAAAAACTTATAACATATTGACTCTTTTCATTTTTGATGATGTGAAAAGAAATTTCTTTTTGAAAGTGTAGTTCTTTTTTTAAATCATTTATTTTTTCTAAACTAGATATTATTGTTTGTTTATAAAAATGGTTTTTTACTGGAATATGATCTGAACTATTTTCTTCAATTTGAGAAAATAAATCTGTTTGAAAAGCTGTATTTTTTGTTTTTTTAGAATCCTGAAGCTCAGTAATTGGTTCCTTAAAGGTAGTTTTGACTCTGTTTAAAATATTCTTGAATTCTAACTCTTCAAACAATCCTTCAACTTTCTGGAAATTTGGTGTCTTGATTTTAAAGTCATCAAATGAGAATTTTACTGGAGCGTCCGTAGAAATAGTAACTAAATCTTTAGATAAAAATGCATCATCTTTAGATTTTTCTAATTTTTCTTTTAATTTACCCTTTATGTTTTCAATACCTTCATAAACGTTTTCCATTGATCCATATTCGGTAATTAATTTTTGTGCTGTTTTTTGACCCACTCCAAAAACACCAGGAATGTTATCAGAATTATCTCCCATTATTCCTAAAAAATCAATAAACTGATTGATATTGCTAAGTCCAAATTTTTCACAAACTTCTTTTTCACCCATCACTCTTGGGCCACTAAATCTAGTACCTGGTTTATAAATAAATGTATTTTTTGTTACTAATTGACCAAAGTCTTTGTCTGGCGTTACCATATATGTTTGAAACCCATCTTTGTCAGCGTGCTTGCTTAGAGTTCCTATTACATCATCTGCCTCATAACCCTGTAATGAGACCTGTGATATATTTAAGGCCTCTAAAGCTAATTTAATGTATGGTATTGCGCCTGATATGCCTTCTGGCATAGCATCTCGATTAGCTTTATAGGCTGGATATTTTTCATGTCTAAAAGTTGGACCCTTTAAATCAAAAACAGTAGCTAGATGAGTTGGTTTTTCCTCCCTAACAAGCTCAATTAAGCTATTTAAATAACCATAAACTGCTGAGGTGTCTAAGCCTTTAGAATTAATTCTTGGATTTTTTATAAATGCAAAATATGCTCTATATATTAAAGCATAAGAATCTAATAAAAAAAGTTTTTTTTTGCCCTCGGTTATCATAGTGTATGACATTAAATTTAATTAAAAAACAATACATTAGTTATATAATTTATTTTAAATATTAAGTTGAAAAGTTTAGAAAAATATTTAGCAGTTGAAACTTCCGGCCTAACACTATCTCTTTTTAGAATTATTTTTGGTTCTATATTATTTATACAAAGTCTTTATTGGGTTGGTATAGGTTTTATACAGGAGAATATCATAAGCCCTTCTGTGTTATTTCCATTTATTGAATCCCTAAGGCCACTTTCTGATAATCTAATGATATATGGTTTAAATGGGGTTTTAATAATTAGCTCAATCTTAATCATCACAAATAAATTTTATAAAATTGGCTTAATTGTATACTTATTTTCTTTTAGCTATCTGTGGTTATTATGTCAGGGGTTTTTCAATAATCATTATTATTTGTTTTCCATTATTTGTTTTCTTTTACTTTTCCCAAAATCTATTTTTTCAACAACCGAAAAAGTTAGGGTCCCTAAAGTTTATCTTTTTTCAATACAAGTATTAATTATTGCTGTATATATAATTGCTGGAATAAATAAACTAAACCCTTATTGGCTTTTTGATTTACAGCCAATGAAGTATGTATTAGGAGAAATTGGATTTAATAACACATCTTTTTTTATAGTGTTTTTTTCATATGTAGGTTTGTTTTTTGACCTTTTTATCGGGCCTTTATTATTATTCAAAAAAACTCGTTTTTTTGCTATTCTCACAGCCATCTGTTTTCATTTAATGAATTTTGTGATATTTATTTTAGCAAATGGAGAAATTGGCGTTTTCCCATTTGTAATGATTGCTACGCTTATTCTTTTTTTAGATTCCGAGAAATTAGAATCTAAAAAATTAAAGCCAAATGCGAGGATTTTAGTTAGACAAATTTTCAATAAAAAAATAGCTTCTTTCTTAGTCGTATTCTTGTTTCTTCAAATAATAGTGCCTTTTCGACATATTTTTTTTAAAGGCTATGTAGATTATAACTGTATCGGACAACGGTTTTCTTGGAGATTAAAAAACATGTATAAAGAAGCGCAGCCGGGGATTATTGATTTTACATTACTAATTAATAATAAAAAAAATATGGTTGAGGTTGCGAAGTTTGATTTATCTGGAAATTTTGTTTCTATTCCTATTACTTCTAAAGATACCGTTAAATTATATTTAACCACAAAACAAAAAACTAACCTATTATATTACCCTAATATGATTCCAGTTTTTGCGCAAAAAATAGAAAAGAAAATAATTGATTTTATGAAAGAAAAGAGTAAATCAAGGCGGGGAAAAAAGGCTAATGATTTTATTATAACAGCGGTTTGTGAATTTAGTTTTATGGGAAGGGAATCTCAATTACTTTTTGACCCTAGTCTTGATTTAACAAATAAAAATCTAGCCCCAACTACAACTTATAAAACTAATGTTTGGCTAAATCCACTTAAGCAAAAACCTTGGGTATTTAAATAAATTACTGATTATACAAAACGGCTAACACTGTTTGACCAACTGCATTTAAAGTTTCTCTTGAAATGTTATTCATGCCATCTCCATGAGTATGCCAAAATTTATTAAAATGACTTATTGTGGAAGGGTCGTACTCAATAATATCAATAGTTGGAATCTTTGCTATTTCATTAATTGGTAAATGATCATCTATTATCCCAGCAGTTTTTTCAAATGAAAAATAATCTGAAAAGCCAGACTCTATTGCTTGATTCCAACATTTGTCAACAACCTCTTTAGCATATTCCACTGAATATCCTTCTTGTGTAAATATCGCACCCGGCCCACCAACCATATCTAGCAAAATTCCATAATTAGCATTATAATTTAAAACATGCGGATTCTTTGACCAGTATTGTGACCCTATGCACCAACTCAAAACATCACCGGAACCACCTTCACCCTGATCTTCTAAATCAAAAAATATGATATCTACTCCTACATCTGGTTCTTTTATGGAAATTTGTCTAGCAATCTCCAACAAAACACCGACCCCACTAGCTCCATCATTAGCGCCATCAATTGGTTCTTTTTTTCTGTCAGTATCATGATCAGCAATGTATCTAGAGTCCCAATGTGCGCACAAAAAAACTCTATCTTTTCTTTCAGGAGAAAAAGAGCCTACAATGTTTTTCATATTTAGTTTTTCCCCATCGAATCTTTTTTCAATTGACTCTTGAATATAGATTTTCGCACCATACTTTTTTAATTGTGACTCTAAATAATTACCACATTTTTTATGTGCTTCTGAATTAGGCGAGCGGGGGCCAAATAAAACTTGTTTCTCTACAAAAAAATAGGCTGAATCTGCATTAAAATTTGGAATTTCAGATTTCTGTATTTCTGCCTCTTTCTCAAGTGTTTTTTCAGTGTTCTTTTTTTCTTGAACACATGAAAATAAAAAAATTAATATCAGTATATAAAAACTACTTCTTATAATTCCATGTTGATCCATCTTTTGTGTCTTTTATTTCAATGTTTAAATTGTTTAAACTATCTCTAATTTTATCTGCTGTTGACCAATCTTTATTTTCTTTTGATTTATTTCTAATGTCAAGTATCAAAGACATTAAACCATCTAAGTCAGAGGCGTTATTTTCTTCTTGACTATTACATAATCCAAAAATAGTTATAGCATATTTATTAAATAGTTTCTTCAACTGTTCAATATCTTCATGTGATAAGTCATGTTTTTCTTCTTTTGCTGAATTAATTATTTTAACAGCATCAAATAAATGAGATAATACTATTGGTGTATTTAAATCATCATTCATAGCCTGATCACATTTTGACTTAAATAAAGATATATCTACAGTTGATTTCTCTTTTGGAGATAAATCATTTAATGTTTTTATACCATTAAATAATCTAATTAATCCTTTTTCCGCTGCTTGAAGAGCATCATTGGAAAAGTCTATCGTACTTCTATAATGAGCTTGTAAAAGAAAAAATCTAATAACCATTGGATGATAAGCTTGTTCTAATTTATCATGTGTTCCATTAAAAAACTCATTAAGAGTTATAAAGTTACCTAATGACTTTCCCATTTTTTGACCGCCAATTGTAATCATATTATTATGCATCCAATATTTTGCAGGTTGCTTTGTATTAGCCGCGCAACATTGTGCTATTTCAGCTTCGTGATGAGGAAAAACTAAATCCATTCCTCCACCATGAATATCAAACTCTTCTCCTAAATACTTACAACTCATTGTTGAACACTCAAGGTGCCAACCAGGAAACCCATGACTCCAAGGAGAGGGCCATCTCATAATATGTTCTGGCGACGCTTTTTTCCATAAAGCAAAATCAACTGGATTTTTTTTATCTGACTGACCATCTAACTCTCTACTATTATCCATTAAATCTTCTATTTTTCGTCTAGATAAAATTCCATAATTATTAGTCTCATTATATTTTACAACATCAAAATAAACTGAACCATTAACTTCATAAGCAAAGCCATTATCGATGATTTTTTTTATCATTTCTATTTGCTCAATAATGTGACCTGATGCTGTTGGTTCTATACTTGGATTGTCTACATTTAATTTATACATAGACTCATGGTATTTTCTTGTGTAGAAATGCGCCACTTCCATAGGCTCTAATTGTAACGCTTTAGCTTTTTCGGCTATTTTATCACCACCCTCATCTGCATCATTTAACAAATGACCCACATCAGTTATATTTCTTACATAACGAACTTTATAACCTAAGAATTTTAAATACCTAAATAAAATATCAAAGGTAATTGCTGGTCTAGCATGACCTAAATGCGGCTCCCCGTAGACGGTAGGTCCGCACACATACATTGTGACAGATTCATGCTTAATAGATTTAAAAATCTCTTTATTTCCAGTTAAAGTATTATGTATTTTAAAATCTTCCATTTAAATTTTCTCTTTCTTATATCTATTTGTCAAATTTAAGATAATATCACTAACCATTTGTGATAAATTAAAATTTGGTTCCCATCCCCAATCTTTTCTGGCGCAATCATCATTAATTGACTCAGGCCAACCTTTGGCCAACTGATCTCTTTCATCTGGTTTGTATATTATTTTAAAATCTTCAAAGTGTTTTTTTATTTCCTTTTCTAATTGTTTGGGATTAAAATGTAAAGAAGATAAATTATATGATGTTCGTATTTTTATTTTTTCACAAGGAGTCTCCATAATACCAATTGTTGCTTTTATAGCATCATCCATATACATCATGGGCAGAGTTCTATCTTCGGATAAAAAACATGTGTACTCTCCGTGTTTCATTGCTTCGTGAAATATATCAACAGCATAATCAGTTGTGCCGCCGCCCGGCATTGATTCCCAGCCAATAAGTCCAGGATACCTAATGCTACGAACATCTATTCCAAATTTAGTGTGATAATAATTACACAAACTCTCTCCTGCCAATTTACTAACGCCATAAATGGTAGCTGGTTCTGTAATAGCATTTTGTTCAACATTATTTTTTGGTGTAGTAGGGCCAAATACCGCTATTGAGCTTGGCCAAAATATTTTTTGAATTTTTTTATCCTTTGCAAAATTTAAAATATGTAATAAGCCATTCATATTTAAGTCCCATGCCTTTTCAATATTTTGCTCGCCTTTTGCAGATAAGTATGCTGCTAGCAAGTAAACATCTGTAATATTATATTTACTAATTATTTTTTCTAAACGATCCTTATCTAAAACACTGCATTCCTCAAAAATAAATTTAGTTTGGTTTTCAGGTGGCCTTAAATCACTTCCTACTACGTTTTCAAAACCATATTTTTTACCCAATCTATTTGTTAAAACAGTTCCTATTTGACCATTTGAACCAATAACCAAAAATTTTTTTTGTGATGACATAAATTTTAATATAGTAACAAATATATAATCTATTAATTATCTTTGATTTAAGATGAGTGAAAAAAATAAAATT
>Ga0163179_10001071_pt1 | contig 19578 bp, 22 predicted proteins | sample AtlANTMetagenome_FD_109643 | JGI IMG/M metagenome (GOLD analysis project Ga0163179, IMG submission 109643) | Marine eukaryotic phytoplankton communities from the Atlantic Ocean - Atlantic ANT 2 Metagenome | ecosystem: Environmental > Aquatic > Marine > Oceanic | place: North Atlantic Ocean... | reverse complement strand
AGCAAGAGCAAGAGCAAGAGCAAGAGCAAGAGCAAGAGCAAGAGCAAGAGCAAGAGCAAGAGCAAGAGCAAGAGCAAGAGCAAGAGCCAAAGCAATAAATGTGATGGAGTAATATGCAAAGGAAGAAGAGTCTGTTTAGAATCCACTGGTAAATGTGTAATACCCTGTTTAGAACATCAAGTGCGTGATCCTATAACTAATAGGTGTAGGAATAAAGAGGGATATAAGAGAGAAAGGGCCAAACCTGGGGAATTCAAACCTTGCCCTTCCCACCAATATCGTGATCCCGAAACTAACAGATGTAAGAATAAGCCAGGATTTAAGAGGGAAAGACCAAAGAAGACAAGTCCCAGACCTAAATACAAAGAAAGATCTAGATGGGAAGATACCAAAGAAGATAAAAGAGATTGCGTGGGTAGGTCTAAGCTACCTTTGAGAGATCACCAGAAAAAAGTAGTAAGATATATGAAGGATCATCGGGGTTTACTAGTAGTACACGGAACTGGTACAGGTAAAACTCTCACTGCAGCCACGATATCACAATGTTATCTTGATGATAATCCTGGTAAAAGAGTAGTATTTGTAGGACCAGCATCACTAGAATCGAACTTTGTGAAAGAGTTACGTAATTATGGGGTGTCAATGAAGAATATAGCGAGACATTATAAATTCTATTCGTTCGAAAAGTTTCTAAGTAATACTAAGCGTCGAGTAATGAATAAAGTGTCATCAGACAAAGACCGCGAGAAGATAGGTTGGCCATTAAATCCTATTAGCTTCAAAAATAGTTTGTTGATTGTTGATGAAGCCCACAACGTACGTAACCCAATGACTGCAACGGCTCGTGCTATTCAAGAATCCGCGTTTACTGCTGATAAAGTAGTACTTCTTACAGCTACTCCGTTCGTTAACAATATGAGAGATTACATTCCTCTTATTAATATGATATATGGTAGATACATTGTTGGAACATACAAGGAATTTCAGTCAGGATCAGTACCCGATTACCTCGGGAAATCCAAGGTACCAAGCAAGGAAGATCTACAAACTTTTCGCGCACTTCTTAGAGATAAAGTCGATGTTGTGAGTAAGAAAGAACAGAAAGACTTCCCTAAACGCAAGGATATTATGCGTTACGTTAAAATGACACCTGCTTATCTTGACGCATACACTAAACTAATGGATAGCGAAAAGGTAGCAGGGTTATTCTTCAAGAATCCTGAGCGTTTCTACAACGGCTATCGCCGAGCTGTTAATATGGCAGGTCCAGAGTACTTCAGTAGTAAAGTTAAGAAAGCTATACCTTACTTGAATAAAGGCAAGGCCTTACTATATTCTAACTGGTTAGAATTTGGTGTTAACCCTATCTCTAGAGCGTTAGAAAAGGCAGGAATAACGTTCGAGAAATATACTGGTAAGACTTCTAAGAATAAGCGTGAAGAGATCATATCAGATTTCAATAACGGAGAATTTCAGGTATTGATTGTGTCCAGTGCGGGAGGAGAAGGATTAGACTTGAAGGGAGTTCGAAGTGTGGTAGTATTAGATCCTCCATGGAATGATGCCAGTCTTGAACAAGTAATAGGTCGTGCGGTAAGGTACAAGTCTCATTCACATTTACCTGAAAAAGATAGAGTGGTGAATGTTTATCTAATGGCTTTAGTAGATCCCCGTGTAGACATAAATAACCTAAGAAAAGAGGTTGATGAAGAAGATGTCCCAACACAAGATATTGTAAAAAGTGGTGATCTATTGCTGTACGATATTATTAGGAGAAAAAGAAAGAGTGAACAGATACTGTTCAAACAACTGCAAAAATTGTCTATTACACGATAGCTTAAAAGTATAATGTTATATATCTATAATACATCCTCATTCTAGTGGAATGAGGAGCCATCCCACTTATGTCTTTTGGACATACTCTAGTTCCGGATTGATGGCGCGCGAACATAAAGGTTCCCAAAATCTGGCCCATTTTGAGAAAGATAAAAATGAATTTAAGAGATAACATACTTATCTATTGCAGAGATGTCACTAGAATTTATCCGTAGGCGATACCAAGACATGTTGAGGGACCATTTAAGTTCCTTAACAGGCGATGAACCAAATAATGAGGATATAGATAAAGAGTGCGAACAATTAGTAGAGATATATAAACAAATTAGAGAAGGAAAATTTAAGGGTAAAATACAGCGTATTATAGGTAAAATGCAAAGTCATCTAATGAAGTCTAAAAAGCAATCACAAGTTCCTCCAAAACTTAAGTTAAATATGGGCCAAGACCTGTGGAAACTAATCCAGGAATTACCTTTATCTTTCGGTAAGAATGACTGCGTGTGTTATCAACCCCCAAGCGACTGGATAAATCCTCTAGGAATGCGAGTATATTGTAGAGGGCAACCGTTGCAACGTACACAGCAAGGGTTTTGCAGAAAAGAATGTCCTTATACCACAGATTGTATTCGTGTACTATTAAAAGCTTTGTTGTCTTGGAAAGAAGCCAAAACTAAAAGTGGTTTCTCCTTATACAAGATCATGGAGGGTCTGGGTGAACCACTGGTTAATTAAATTTGTAATACCTATTAGATATTACAATCTATATATCATCGAAATCAAACTCATCAGTAGCCGAGCCGAATGTCACTCCTATATCATCTTCTGTAACTTCTGCAGTTCCATTTGCTGCATCAAGGAAAAAACTAGGAATTTCTTGGTATCGGGCCAGCTGACGTGCTTCATCCGTATCATACTTGTAGCATATATCCAACTTATTATCTTGGAACTCCCTATAACTGGCAAGTAAAACGTCTCCAGCTTTCATCCAGCATCTCTTACGAAATCTACCAGGAATAATTGCCAACATCTCAGAACCATCAGGTAATTTTACCATTATTCTACGATCTCCAAGCATCTTAGTCATAACCACATACTCCTGTAGATCACCTTTGAATTCTAATGTACGCTTAGCACTAGGGGATGATCCTTTTTTATTCTTGGAATTTCTTCCACTTTTTTTCTTCTTTGGCATACTTTAATATAAGTTATTCTAGAGTTTAAATCAATCAAATTTATTTTGTTATTCTAAAGAATGACAAAACTTATTGGTTCATATTTATGGGCATGCGGATCTTTACTATCTCTTCTTGCAGCGATCAGTTACATAATAGCGCACCATAGAAATTCATAAATTATGGTCCTCTAACCACTTTTCACAATCCATAGCAGCTCTGCAACCCTCTCCAGCAGCAGTTATAGCTTGTTTATACCTACGACTACTATAACAGACATCTCCGCAGCTAAATATACCAGGTATAGATGTCATCATTGTATCATTTTGATTAATAATATATCCATCTTTATCAGTTGTTACTTGTCCATTAAGAAAGCTAGTAGATGGATCGTGTCCTATAGCGATAAAGGCTCCTCCACAAGAAATATCTTTGGTCACGGATTTATCAGAATCTTCGTCAGTAATTTCAAGTCTTGCCCCGATCAGTTCTCCACTATCACTAGTTAGCCATTTTTTTACTTGCGCATTTGTTACCCATTCAATTTTTTCATTATCCCTAGCTCTCTCCAACATGATCTTGCTGGATCGAAACTCTTTTCTACGGTGAATAACTGTAACCTTACTCGCGTACCGAGTTAGGAATGTGGCTTCCTCCATTGCGGAATCTCCTCCCCCAATAACTAAAAGCTCCTCATCCTTGAAAAAGGCTCCATCGCACGTAGCACATGTGCTAATTCCATTAGAACGTAATTTCTGTTCTCCTTCAGCATGCAGCCATCTTGCTTCAGCTCCTGTAGCGATAATGATAGAGTTGGTAGTGAATGACTTATCTCCACAGAATATCCGAAAAGGTCTGATAGTTGTATCAATTGACGTCACATAATCATATACAATTCTTGTTCCAAATTTTACCGCTTGTTTCTCTAGGACTTCCATTAGCTCAGGACCAGTAATACCCTGCGGAAATCCAGGGAAGTTCTCTACATCCGTGGTTGTTATTAATTGACCACCTTTTGCTGGACCAGTTATCATTAGAGGCTCCAACATAGCACGAGCTGCATAGATCGCGGCAGTATATCCAGCAGGACCACTTCCGATAATTACGACTTTGTGTTCAGATTCCATTTTTTATAAAGTACTATTACTTTATAAACTACTTGTATCTACTTTTTATTTTCATTTTTAAGCAACCATATCTCCTCGAATGGATTTATGACAGTTATAATTAACTACTTTGAAGTCCTTAGCTTTTAATTTAGGTATATCAGAGATGTCATCAATGTCGGGTATTTCAATTTGAGGAGAACTATAAGGAATACGAGAAATCTGTGTCTGAGCCTGATCGAGATGGCAGTCATACAAATGAGTATCTCCCATTATCATAGAGAAGTATCTAGGAGTCTTTGATGTCAGTTTCGCTACTACGGATAAAAGGAGTGCCGATGATGCTATGTTATAGGGTACTCCTAAAAATAAATCTTGGCTCCTGTTGTAACAGGACATGTCCAAATACTCATTTTCCACGTAAAATTGTATAACAATAGAGTGACATGGATATAGAACTCCTTCAGCAGCCTGTCCAGGATTATAAGAGGTCATGAGTATTCTACGAGAATGAGGGTCTTTCTTGATCAGATTTACAACATTTGTTAACTGATCTATACCTCCCTGAGGTTGTGAGGGACGTCCATCATCATTTACTATATAAGGAGCATTAAAATGTCTCCACTGGTATCCATACATAGGACCCATCACTCCCACGGCATAAGGAAGCCCTTGTTTCTCTAAGAACTCCTTACTAGTGTTACCTTCCCATATCCTAACATGTGAATCAGAGAGTATGGTACTATCGCTATCTCCACGCAGAAAGAACAGAAATTCTTCGAGTATTCCTCTCATGAACATTTTCTTAGTTGTTAATAGTGGAAAACCGCATCGTAAGTCGAACTTCATAGTATTAAGGAATAGTGAACGTGTTCCTCCATTACGACCTTCTCGTGGCACACCTAAGTCATGTACATTTCGTAGCATATCCAAATATTGGTACTCTGTGCCAGCCCTAAGACTCTGAGGGACACTGGTATCGATAAACTTATCACCTGGCTCTAACGTTTGGTATATATTACCTGTAGTTGGAGAGACAGTCTGGTCAGTAATAATAAAACCATGTAGCCATTTAGGATCGAAATAAGTATCGCAATCAAACTTTCCTGGTATTATTGTTCGAAATACCTTGTTAATTCTCTTCTCGGCAAGTGCACTGCTATACATCTTAGACCCACCGGCAACAATAACAATTTCGTCTGAAATAATATCATTAAGACTGCTCACGACGACAACGTCATTCAGCCATTTTGTAGTATCAGGATTCGTTTTAGACACGCATACTACGCGTCGTTTACTAAGATATGGTAATGTCTCCGCGGTATTTCTACCCACTACGACGGTAGTATTAGTAGTTTTGTGTTTGAAAAAATTAAGATCTTCGGAACATTTCCACGGTAAACCTCCCTTGTACCCAATTCCGTTATTCATGTCCATTGCCACTATAAGTTCCATGTTAGCCATTTATATACTACTTTCATTGTGTTTAAACAAATCAAATTTACTTATTATAAATGAGCGATGATGAGTATGATTATGATTATGGAGAAGATCCCATCAGCGATGATGAGTATGACCCTTACAGCGATGATGAATGGAAACAAGACATGGGCGGTACACCACCTATGCAAGCGGAATATAAAGATCGTGAACGAGCTGGTGGTGCGATATCTGGATGTTGGCTCACTGGACCAGATGGTAAACCTTTAAAAACCCAGGATGCAAAGGGGAGATTCTGTCTGAAAGTAGATGCGTTTTGTAGAAATTTTGATTCTTCATGCCATTTAATCAAGATTTCCGAAGATCAAATCCAATATTTACTAAGTAAGAGTCTGCAACTGAGAAGAATTGAGTTCAAGAATCCAACTGCATATGTATTAGGATATCTAGCCACCGCTGGAGGTCGGCGTGATATTACTAAGACTTCTTTGGAAAATGTATGGAAGTGTTACTCAGATATTCTGAGCTATGATGAAACTATTAGACAGCCTGACATTATTAGGTATGCTAGACTATGGAGGACAAATTATGAATAATTATGTATAACTATGAGTTATACATGAAGTTTAGTTTTTATAGGTACATTCCCTCACTGTCCTGATCCTCCTCGTCCTCCTCATAATCATTATACTGATGGGATTGATTATGAAATGCAGCGTGAATATAGCGCTCTTCCATCCTACGAACCGCTTCTTCAGCAGTTCTTACAGCACACTGTAATAGGCGGGGATTCGTGAATGGATATATAGATGAGTAATCAGCTCTGAGAGCTCCAGGAACAACTGTGACTCGAATAAGATCTTCCATTATGTCAGGAATTATATGCTGCATACTATTCTCCATTTGCTCTATATGTTGACCAACCACTTGTTGAGTTATTCTCTCTTCTATGCGCTTCTTAGTTTCTCCCATCACTATCTCTTGCAATCCAGGAGGTGCATTGGCCATCTGTTTAGCCAAGTTGTTATAACAAAGTTCTTGCAATGTTGATACCATGTTTCAGAAATACACATGGAAGAAGCAACTAAAAATCTATTCTATTTTTATACAGTATGTTTAAAGGAGGGTTTATTAGCTAGTAAAATGAATGGTGCGCAATGGTCAGCATCTACTAGATACAAGATACGCCTCAGAGTCATTTTAGACTGGGTAAAATATGAACAAGGTAATTTGACCCTACCACCCCCTGAATTAGGAAACTGTAAAGAATGGCGGTTTGAAATAGCTGAAGACCAACTATCTGCTTTATTCACTGCCACATGGGAACGTAGAATGGTTCCCCAGGGAGTGTCGTTGGAAGAAATTTCTAATAGTATAGATCCCTACACATTTAGGAGCTAGACACTATTTCTTCTCAATTCTTTTAGATATTTAGTCCAGTTATCAGACATTCTTTTCTTCTCTATTACCAAATTTGGTGTTACATTAACATTGAGAGCATATAGATCTCTAGGTATGATTACTTTACCCTTAGAAAATTCTATCCCATCTATAGATTGGATACTACCATTCTCGTATTCTATATCATCTGAGGTTATAACCTTGAATACCATGGCCATAAATATAACAGATAAAAGATATCGAGATTGTTTCAGAGTTAAGGAGTACTTATTTTTCATTCTAGTAACGAATAGTTCTATCAAAAGCTCTTTAATACTCTTCTTACGAATGCTAGACCAACTATTACGAGAGAATCGCATAGTATTTTCGTATTCAGCAAAGAGTTTCTTCTGTTTAACTCTCTCTTGTGGAGAAACCAATCCTAATTTTGTAACTAACAATGTATGGACTTCATCATAGACTTTTCGTGGGTCTTGTCGTTCTATTTTATAGCTAAAATCTTTTTTGCGATAGCTACAGCACAAAAAGTCCTTAGAAATGTAGGTCCCGTATGGTGACTTACCGTACGCGAGGTCTTCAAAAACATTCTCCCAAAAAGTATCACTCGTGTATTGACAACACTCTAGAAAAATTGGGTAGACGATTTCCTTCTTTAACGGCATATCCTCTTACTTATAACGAGTATAAACCTTTAAAGTGAACAAAAATGAATTTGGTTTAAGGTTTCATGTATATTACAGAAAGTAAAGATGATTATCAGATGTGTTAAAAGGCATAATGACGCCGTTATCCCCTCTCGTGCTCATAATAGGGATGTAGGTTATGATCTAACTGCTATTCGCCAACATAAAGTATATGATAATGGTGTAGTACTTTACGATACAGGACTGGCAGTATCTCCACCAGAAGGTTACTATATTGAAATTGTTCCGCGATCCAGTATCTCCAAAACTGGATATATGTTAGCCAATGGTGTTGGAACAATAGATCCCGATTATACCGGGAATCTATACCTGGCTCTAATAAAGGTTGTCCCAGGTGCTCCTGAACTTCAGCTGCCATTTACTCTGTGTCAATTTGTATTGCGTAAAGCTAACTACGCCAGTGTTAGGGAAGTGGACTATCTTGATAATACGGATCGTGGTGCTGCAGGATTTGGAAGCACTGGTTGTCGAAATGGAAAATAATATTTAGTATTCATACATGTCAACACCAGGAACATTAAAACTCGTTGGTCAGGACTTACAGGTTGTACTTGGCGATGGGCAATTTGCTATAATTGTAATACAAAAATGATATTACAATATAAGTATTAGTTCATACAAATAAAATGAAGATTTACACAAAAACCGGAGATTCCGGAACTACATCCCTGTACGGAGGAGAGAGACTATCCAAAGACAGTATATTTTTTGACGTACTCGGAGAAAATGATGAACTTACTAGTAGAATTGGTTATCTGTGTGCATTGATAAATCAGGTACAACCCTGTACAGACTCTTCCGTGATATTAGAATTACGTACACGTCTTATTTTGATACTAAGAGATATCCAGGGCAATTTACAAGATATTAATGCTATAATAGCCGGTGCATCGGTCCTTACGGAAGGTAAATCTAAGGCCAAAAGACTGCCAAAGTTCACTGAAGACAAAGTGGAACACTTAGAGGAATTTATTGATTGTATAGAATCTTACAACCAAAAATTAACTAAATTTATTCTACCCGGAGTAACACCAATAGACGCGGCTTCTCATATGTGCAGGACTCAAGCTAGAAAAGTTGAAAGATATATTTATCGTCTACACCATTCTACAGACGTCTTATATGATCACAGAGAAGGAACAAGACAAAGCTTAGATCTAAATACCATACAAATCACCCCGACTATTCTTAGTTATAATAATAGACTTAGCGACTTCTTTTTCGTAGTAGCTCGGTGGTTATGCGCGCATATAAGTGGTAAGGAAGATGTTTACAAATGAAGCTACTCTGTTTAAAAGGAATAACCATTGAAGATAAAATATGTCACAAAAGACTTACACGGTAAATAACCAGCGACAGCTAGTGGATCTTAATGGAGATTCCAAGAACTTTGACCTTACTTTCACCTGTACATCCAAAGATGGAGCTCCATTCGAAGTATTGGTTGTTGATCAAACTACTTTAGATTCCACTCCCACACTGCAATATAAGAAGGCTAATGGCACCATTTCTGGTAATATTGTAGCGGACAAAAACGTGTATCAGAACTATTTCCTTGTTCTTAAAGCTGATAAACCTTGCGAAGTAACAGTAAAAACTATTAAAAAAGACATTCAACCTAAAGTAATCCCTCAGACTCAACGTCCTGTCACGCAAGCACCTCCACCGCGTCCACCACCGTTGAAACCTCCTCAGAAACCAAGTAGTAGTAAATGGAAAATTATAGCTATCGCGATCGTTGTCCTATGTGGTGGAGCTCTCCTCTATTACTTTTACACGCAGAGCAAGAAAAAGAGCTCAATTACCGAAACAACTACACCGAGCACTCCTGTAGTACCATCATCTCCTGCGCCTTCCAATGTTTCTTTAACACCTCCGTCATCTAATGGTCAGAGCGGACTTCTAAGCCGTCTTAAGAACTTAGATATGACTAATTGATTTAAGAGTAGCCTTTCTGATTAGAAATAATGACTTCATTACAAGATGTAATACAACACAGTCTTTCAGCTCTAGGAGGGAATATAAATAGTAGCTTTAGCGGCCATATAAGCGATCTTCTCCAACAGCAAGGTGTTAACATGACTAATCTATGGAACCCAGCCATAGACATAATAGAAAACGAAGATGCGCTGTATGTAATTGTGCTTCTCCCAGGGGTACCTGACGATAGTATCGATGTAGATTTCTTTAATAATAGTGTATCGGTAAAGGGTGAACGAGTTTGTTCAGGTTTTTATAATAGCGATGGGGTAACTCAGATCCGCAAAGAGATAATATACGGAAAGTTTGAACGTAGGATCACACTTCCTATTAGCATTACTCGAAAAGAGAGTGTCTCTATCTCCATGAAAAATGGAGTACTAACTATCACAATTGACAAGACCGTCGAGAGTCATAACAGGTTCTCTGTAAAAGTAGCGCAAGATTCTTAGTTAAATGGTGGTTCTGCATAATTTTTATATTTCTTGAGAGAATATAAAATGGTAAGCATAGGTCCCTATTCCGAGTCTATGAACTTTAGACATATGTTCGATATGCCAGATTTGCGTGGTCATTTACCCGTTAAGGTCGCATGTCCCAACTCTCTAACAGCTATCGTTAATAAGCATCCAGATTTCTCGAAGTTTCGGTATATGCTAAATTTAGCTAAGCTGGAAGACTTGTACAGCGATCCTCAAGCCAACTTCACTATCTTTGTACCGTCTGACAATGCTCTCAAACACGTAAATAACAATGTATTTCTTAACATGGACGATGGTACTGCTAGACACATCATAAAAAGCAGCACTCTTAAACGAAGAATACCGTCCTCCGTGTTATCAGACAGCCCGGCATCTTGGTTACATACTCAGGATCCTCCCAATAGATTATTTGTGACAAACATGAATGGAAGAATCTATATCAACAACAATATTAACGTTATACACACAGATATGCAAGCTTCAAATGGTATTATACATGTAATAGACAATCTAATATGGCCCGACATGATTGGAGGTGGACAGTACACGTGAAAATGTTCTATAATATCTGTATTATAGAAAATTAGGAGACTCTTTTAATACTGAAATATGCAGAAATCTGCGCCTTTGGATTAGAAATACACGGACCATACCATTCGGGTTCCAAAGTTTGAAACACTTCTCCGTCTGGCATATAGACAGCAAACAAAAGGTTGTCATTTGGCTTAAATTTAATTGTCTGCACAGCTCCATCACCGTCAATCTTAATGAAGGTTGAGGTGAGAGGGTTTGGTACATCGTCAACTGCGGCCCGAAACAACATATTAGTTGAATTAGGATTATTGGAATATATAATGTTCTTAAGATGACCTCCACTTGCATCTACGTTCATTAATTGGACATACACATAGGGATAATATGAGACCAAACCTCCTTCAGCCACTGCTAAAGTTTGGTTAGGGAGAACCAGGTTCAAAAGTTCTATCTCATAACATACGACCTCTTGCTGGGATACTAGACTTCCGGTATACACGAAAGGATTTAGATTGTCATAACTAAACGGTAATATACACACTTCTTGATTGCTTAGAGCAAAAGAAAATGGTTCATTTACTGTACCAGATGTTATGGTGAAGGGTATCGGTGAAGGGATAATGGCGGAGAAATTTGGATTTACACTAGCTTTACGCGAGGTGATAACACCAATCGCATTTCGAGTCACAACGTAATCAGTTATTTGGCGAAGATCACCGCCAACTCTAATGAATAGGTCGGTATAGAAACCACTTTTATCAGATGCAGATGCCGGAAAATCGATAGTGCTAAGAGTCATGAGCGAAGCCGTATCACGATAATCCACATATTTGACTATACGTTTAGCCTCTTGAGAACAGGCAGGTGCATCTTTCGGATTCTTTACACCACCGCAAATTATCTGGTAGTTATCAGTACCTGCTGTAGGTGCTACAGGGGTAAAAGGTGGAGATACTGTTATAGTTTTAGAACCACCAACATAGTCTGTGATTGTTCTTATCTCTCCCGATGGATAACCTGGGCCACCTGAAAGTCTTATTTGACAACCTACATAATAATCATTATAATCTGATGCTGCCGCGTCTAATTCCATTTTTGAAGTTGATATAACATTAGCAAATTGATTAGTACCTGATGAACTTCTTTCATATCTTACTTCTAGGAAAGAACCAACTAAGTTTTCTCCCGGATTCGTAGCTCCTACGGGAAGATTGAAATGACGAGTAGTATTAGGGAAATCGGCGGGTAGGGTGGGGGTGGGATCTAGCTTACCGCACCAACCAGTCTTGACGGGTCGAATAGCATAGGTATGAGAATTGTCCCAGCCGGTAGTGGGACCAGACCCAGGCCCCGGAGCGCCAGAGGTGTCTGGAGTTAGTAAATGGGTGGCGGCGCTATAGTCCAGGACAGGTCTATACTCATCTTGATTTACATTATGGATCTGGGTACCAGGGTAAGCATTTGGGGCGTTCTTACCAGAAGGTACAAATATCTGTGGGGACACCGGATTACCAGTTATATCAGTAGGATCATCAATATTTACTCCGGCTCCGGGTGTAACTGACAACGGAGAAAAAAGTCTAATTTGTAATCTATCTACATCAGTACCAGCAACTAGTGTGGTTCCCCTATACTCATAATCTGCAATTCTACTACGTTGTGGTGTAGCTCCAGTAGTTGTAAGTACAGCATTATTATAATACCCGTTTGCTATCTGAGCATGACCAGCAGTGCACGTGAGCATAATAGCGAATAAACCATTCCCAGTAGAAGCTCCAGTTGTAGGAGGAATGTTAGATACGACAAGACCCGCACTAGCATTGGTTAGACCACCAGCTCCTGGATCCACCACATCGAATGCGTTAGCTACCCAGACATTCTCAGCTGCTGCTTCTGACACCGGATCTACAGCCTGAATTGGACCTTTACGACCAGTTTGTGATATAGGTACAACAAATTTTCCTGCCTGAGGGTACTCATTTCTGTTACGATAGGATGAATCTACTTCAAGATATCTAGCGTTTGACATTTATTAGTTCGAAATATTATTTTAGATGGTAAATATAAAATGTCATACGCTACTAGAGGTAATAGCTGCAATACATCTTCTATTGCTCTGACCAGTAATGCCAAATTTCTCCCTCCTCTAAGTAATGTCTATTACGATAGATGGACGGACATGTGGCTCTACCCGGGACGTACAGGATTTACGTATCCATTTCAACATCCCTTTGGCCCCGAAGTCCTCAAGGCTTGGAATCTAGAAGAACCGTCCGACCAAAGTCCGGGCAGACGCATACTATATACTGACGGTCTTAGACCCAAGGAACGTCACCAAAGTGAGAGAGGTCCAATACAACAGAAAAGAAAACATTGTGCACAATGTACTACTCATAATTAATTTTCCCTTCTAACCATAAATGCGAACGTTACTAATATTTAGAATGTTGGTAGGAGTAGCTATAACGCTACTACTAACTGCAATCATAACTAGACATTGGCAGATAATAGGAATACACCAACCCCCTATTAGCACTAATATCGGTTTATGGCAATTATGTAGCAAAACTCAAGACAATTCTTACCAATGCCAATCAACAAAGGTTGATTCATCCCATAATCTCATCCTTTACGTAATTAGGTCTCTGACTATATTGTCAGTTATTGTTGCCTGTATAGGCATGTTTATAGGTAATAAAACTATATCTCTTATACTTATTGGCGCGACGATATTACTATCGGGCTTGTCTAGTTTCTTTTATAGTACTCAGTTGGAGAATTATTTTTCGGAGAACTTCGATAATCTTATGTATTCGAGATATGGTTACTCGTACTATATTCAATGTACTGCAAGTATTATTCTGTTGGCTGCCCTTCTGCTATCTTGTTTACGCTCATGATTTATTATCAAGAATAATAAATCTATGCTATTTCTCGTTGATATTTTGTTCGTAGTTTCACTAAAAGTTGACCCAGAAGATTTGATCCTCTTCCTGCCCCGTCTCCCCATACATTATCACCTCTAGTCTGATGTAAAATAGGAGATAGACCTGTATTGAGCAGCACATCCTGTAAGTGAGGATGCTGGGAATACTTTTGTACTAAAATGTCGTACATAATTTTTTCTCGTACGTCTTTCCAGTCACAGCGTAATTTTACTTTCATTCCCATATTCTTAGATGCTAGAGGAGAACGAGACGCAAGCTGTTTTTGCACATACTCTTTATTATCTGGATCCTTGTGAGCCTGTAGAGCAGCTTCTGCAGTTGGAAATGTTCCCATTCCCTTGATAGTTACCGGAAATGTAGTGAAGTTAGAAAACCCGGCGGTACGACCACTCTTGTAGGCTCTATAGAAATGGACAGGTTTGCAAAGCTGATGTACAAAATTCTTCTGCTGATAGGTTTGAGGTGATCCTATTTGTCTCCATTTTTCTCGCATTGTTTTACGATGACTATGATACATCGTAGTATGCTCTAATGACTCAGTAGGAGTCATATTGAATATATAGCATAATAGTGATGCAACAACAACTCCAGATCGTCCGTGTCCCCCCTTGCAGTGAATATACATGAGTTCTTCCTTGTCCAAACCATATATTATGTCTGCCAACTTTACTATGAATGATGCAAACAGTTGGCGATCTTCCGGGACTTGATGATCAGTTATGGGGAAAGATATATAATTGTATTCAGTACGATAAGGTGTAATCTTTCTTTCATTATTATGAGTTAGATTCACAAAGTGTCGCACTCCATTTTTTTCGAGCTCTGTTACTGCTTCCTGTGATGGGAAACTACCAAAGAGAGCCCTATCTCTAATAAAGTATGATGAACGTTCCATTTGGTACCTTAATTATTTTTCTATAGATGGATGAAAACAATCAATTTTAAATGATTAGGTCCAGTATTCCTACTATTTTTTATTCTTGATAAATAATAAATGTCAAGTTTACACGAACTTAGTCGAAAGAAACTACAAGTTCTAGCTAAAAAATATAACATTAAGGCTAATAGCACAAACCAGCGAATGAGAGAAGAGTTACTAGTTATAATGAGGAGTCCAGAAGAAAAGATGTCAGAAGAAAAGATGTCAGAAGAAAAGAGCACTGTTCATTGGTTCATAGATGGTGATTTACCATTCTCTCTTGGTATAGAACTGTATGAGGGTGGATTTCCAATAGTTAGCGGAGATGATGTGAGAACTTATATGAAGATCTATATACGTGGATTACCGCACAAAGGACTGGAATCAACTGATATAATATGTCAGCTGTTCTATCTATCTTCTGGCGCGAATAGTGCTATGGGTGGAGTATGGTTGCCTACGGACATTATGAGTCTGCGTTATGATGACAAGTCAGGAGACAGACTATGGAAATGGTACGTACAAAAGAAACCATGGTTTATTGGAAAGACTACAGAAGAAGGGCAGGACCCCGCCTTTCGATTTGGAGGAGACCCAACCGTGGCAATGATATCATTGATGTTAGGGGGAATTAGGATGTCTGGAGATGATGATAGTTCTATAGATAGAATCTATTCATACGTCGAAGCCAATCTTGAAAAATATCTAGTATCTACATTGGGAAAAGATATGGGTGAACGAAATTCTGAAATCCTGAAAGAATACTATACACGAATGGCCTCAAATATAAACTTATATTTACGATCCAAATTGTCTGTTCCACGACCTAAGTGTGATGAATATGACTTGGACATGTGGATTGATAAGTGTAACTCCTACAATTGGTTTGCTCCGTTTGACGATCGCTATCCAAAGTTCATTCCCAACTTGGACCCTAGCTCAGAAGACAGTCTCTGGGAAGAGTTGCCTGAAGGATATCCAGGGTCGGGAAAAATGTTTCTTAGCGATATGTGGTTAAATACTAGAAGACCTACAACGGATTATCTTAATGCTAAGAAAGAAAAGGAAGAAGATTTTCCATCTGCCAAGACAATATTAGATAAAGCTCGGGCTGTAGGTCAGTTCAATGCCAAGAAAAACATGCATTATGCATTGGTAAAGAGATCAAAATTACCCGATAATTTAGCTACCAGAGATGAGCTTTTGGCGCGAAAACAGTAGTAGTTCTTATACTATAAGTATAAGAATTATTGTATATTAATTACTCCAACATACACTTGTCTCCAGTGCAAAATTTACTACCAACTGGTACATTACCCTTCACATTGTCAAAATCTGGTAGCTTATACTCACTTCGACGCTTCTCGTACTCTTCCTTAGTACACGGACTATATGGCGCTTGTGCGTAGCCATGACCAGAATGCGGAAGCATACTAACAGACTTTAGAGTCGGTATGAACATAGCAAGCATCTTCTCTACATCTGGACCATCCTTCTTTTTGTCGAAGTAAATAGTCGCTGATACCATATTATCAGCGTAGCACCGCTGCATCTGGGCAACCAGAGAGAATTGCTCCCATGGACTAACTTCTTCACAGGGCCTTACTGCTCCATGATCGATGGCAAACTCAAATACCAGTGTATTATCCGAATATGTATCGTCTTCATGTGGAATACCGGCCTCCACCAGAGCAGGAACCAAAGGAGAGTCCTTACCAATCCGCATACGGCGAACTGCATACCTACTAACTGGATAGTGTACTCCAGGAGTCACACCGGCCAAAAGAGATATGCTTCCAGATGGTTTGACTGTTGTAACTCGAATAGAAGCAGGAACACCAGCCTCTTTAGCCAGTCGTACATTAGTGTTCTTAACTACATGATATCCTTCGCGAAGGAACGTGGTCATTTTTGTGTAGTTCATGTCTCCCCATGCGTCTGGTACTTCCCCGCTTGCCCACTGGGCAATTCCCGAAATACTTACTCCGATCCTACGATTTCTTGCAATAACAGCGTTAGTCTCCGAACGATGAGTTGGTAGAAGAGACACAGTGCTTGCATACAGAGTAGCGTACTCTAGAGCCTTATAGAATGTGTCTACATCAGCACACCTGGGCGGGAACGTTTCAGCAAGATTACACAGCTCAAAATTTTCCAGACAAATTTCTCCGCAAGGATTACATAAAGTAGCCTTGTCAGGAACCTCTTTTCCATAACGACCAAATTTCTGCATGTTGTGAAGATTGATCATACCAGGTTCACCATTGTCACGAATACGAGCTGCCATCTCGGGAATATGAGTAAAGTCTTTGTATTCCTGGGTTGCTTCCAGCACTACCGAGTTATTGCTCATCCACCCGATCTCTCCACGTTCTGGATTCTTAGTGTAATTTTTAAGATTGATGAATTCTTCATCATTGACTCCCCCAAGACAGATCTCAGCACTTCTCCTCACATTACCAGCAACTACACAAGCTCCAATAGCATTGAAAATATCAGCCACCAGGCGTGTGTGACCATAAGGCTTCTTAATATCTACCTCAACCTCTTTCCATACACCATCGTCATCAGGCTCGTGAACTTTAGCCCTTGTTTCAAGTTTGCCCTTGCAGAATGCGTCCAAGTAACCCTCAATTCGTTCGTGCATCTTCTTTAGAGGGTCGGGCCCTGAAGATGTTCCGCCAAAACCCTTGATAGGGAGTCCTGGTGGACGAATAGCAGAGTAATCAAATTGCGGGTATCTATTCTTTCCGTGCTTAGGACTATCAATGTAAGCACACATTAGTTTAATTAAGCTTTCTACCCAACCTTCTCTAGAATCTGGGATTACATATACTTCTGGATCACTCTTATTAGGCTGTGATGCTACCCCTCGCCAGTGAGTAGAAAATCCAACACCAACTCCATTCATCAAACAGTCCATACTCCATTCAGCACTTAGAACCAGGTCGTCTGTAGTATCTGTTGCGCTGCAATTGTTAAGAGCTGTTGAACCGCGTTCGTAAGTAAAGTCTGTTCCCATCATCCAAAGTCCACGACCAGGAGGGAGCCATTCCATTTGGAACATAGACAGTGCCATATTTCTTGCATAAGGCTGCCAATCTTCATCGTTCCACTCAAGAGAGTTTCGCGCATAATGCTCCTTTCTAATAGACATCACTCCTTGAATAACACGAATAACAACATCGTGCCAAGACTCATTATCTCGAGAATAAGTACGTCGAAATACTACCTCTCCAAGACCATTGAAACCGAATTTAGGGGTAAGAGATTTAATTTCCTTGTTAGTAGCTTCGCTTAATACGAAACGTTCAACGATAGGCTTAATTCCTTGGATATTATCCTTTTTATGTTCTGTTGCTGACATGTTTGTTTGATATTATATAAATTCTACAGCTTTAGTTCATTTTTATTTTTGTGTTTTTACGTAAAATAATCTCTCACATTAATAAAATGAACTCATACGCATCTATCTCTAGCTTTGGCTCGAATGCACATTCTGAGGTTAACAATCCATTAACTTACTGTCTCAATGATAATATGGATCAGAGGTTCTTACATGGTAGTAATGCTGACATATATGGGCAGCACAGCCGTCCATGTCAATTATTCCTCTCAGAATATTGCGCTAATAAATGGGACAGTTTCTGCGAAGCTGCATCGTTAAACACTAACTCATGGATCCCCAATAATATGCAGTGCTGTCTTTTAGGTGGTGATGTGGCATGTCGTGGACTAACGGCCGGAGAGGTCCTGATTCACAACACAGCTGCCAGAAAGTATCTAGTAAAGATGCTTGGAGCAAAAAAGACTTATGAACCATTTGATCCTAATGTTGCTACTTCTCCTCTAATTAGCTATTGGGTTCCAGACAATGGTTGTCCTATTACTAATGCTTGCAGTGTCCCAGTATACGCTGTAGATCCTAAGACTATCGATAGCGATACAGTCATGGACAAGATTCTAGCTAAACCCGCAATTGCTTCTGATATTCTTATCAACATTTATAACACCATGAAGAGAATGGGTAATCTCAAAGATCTTAAAGGTACAAAACTTGGATATTTTTACATGGTAACTCCTTACTTCAAGGATAAGGGTGGGTTATAGTCCACTTAAAGATTGATGTTTTCACAATAAAAAATGTCCTTTGCAATCCATCCCTCACACGAAACTATAGCATTGATGACTAATCCAGGTCTTCCTGCTAATACAGACGAACCAATCTCTACAGAAACCCAAACTCTAGAAGAAACCGAGATTGAAACGAAAACTACGACTACGTCTCAGCGTAATCAATCGATACAATCTAATTCAATTTCAATGCGAATACATGATTCTGGAGAAATCTCAGATATTCATTAATCTTCAAAAAATTCTCTTCTTACTATAAATGGTAGTAAGAACTAATAAACAAGGTATAATTATTGGCATCTCTGTACTGGTGCTCTTGGTTGTAGGTGGAGTAATAGGATACCTAATCTATAAAAACCATAATAAAGGTGGTTACACATGTACCGAAGGTTCATGCACCTTCGATAAGAAGGCTACACAGAGCCAAGAAGATTGTGAGAAATCTTGTAAACCAACCCAAGATGTTGCAGAGGAGGATGATTATCCGAAGGAGGATGATTATCCAGAGGAACCTGAGCCAAGGTTCTTATGTAGTGTAAGAGACGGAAAAAATGTATGGGTTCAAGTTGACCCCAATTCAAGTGACCATCTTCATGCTTGGACAGGAGGTCAAATTACTAGTCATGCCAACATGGGATATTGTCACCCTGATAATCAGAACGATCTTGGAGAATGTCCAGACGTTGAGTGTTCCACTGACAATGTTCACGTACTTCCATGGGGTTATACAACTCCGTTACTGTGGTCTAACTGGGTTGTTCTAAACCGTCCTTGGTGGTGGAGACGTCACCACCATCATCATCATCATCATCATCATCATGGCGGTGGTAGAGGTCGCGGACGTGGTGGTGGAGGTAGAGGTGGTGGAGGAAGAGGTGGCGGAGGTAGAGGTGGTGGAGGAAGAGGTGGCGGAGGAAGAGGT
>Ga0163179_10001070_pt1 | contig 19578 bp, 20 predicted proteins | sample AtlANTMetagenome_FD_109643 | JGI IMG/M metagenome (GOLD analysis project Ga0163179, IMG submission 109643) | Marine eukaryotic phytoplankton communities from the Atlantic Ocean - Atlantic ANT 2 Metagenome | ecosystem: Environmental > Aquatic > Marine > Oceanic | place: North Atlantic Ocean... | reverse complement strand
GTTCATCTATTGGGAGGTCGCCAGATGGCCTGGCCTCCAGGCTGACCATAGGTAAATTATTCTAGCTATATCTGGATACAGCTTCATAGGACCCATCAAGGCGTTTGGCCACATATCCCTTCAGTTCCAACATCATTAGCGTCGAAGCAATATCTGCGGTAGCAATCTGGAGCTGCTTCGCTATCCGATCAGCATCAAGAGCCTGCCCACCCTCAAATAGCTTTATCAGCTTAAGCTCAACTTCATCAAGCTCCTCAACGTCGCAGTCCCGTTCTCCAGAGTACGCGATATTCAGATAGGGGAGCGTCGTTTCGTATTCAAGTTCCGTCAGCAGATCGTCAACGCTCGACAGGAGAAGCGCTCCATCGCGAATCAACCGATTGCAACCTCGGCTCGTCTTCTGGTCAATTCTACCCGGAACCGCACAGACGAGTCTCCCCTGCTCACCTGCGAACCGTGCAGTTATCAACGATCCTCCAGTTTCATCAGACTCAACAACAATCACCGCTTGTGACATGCCACTGACGAGCCGGTTACGCATCGGAAAGGTCTGTTTATCCGCACGGCGGCCCAATGGAAATTCTGAAACGACTGCACCAATCTCCCCAATATTTCGATACAAACCGATGTTTTCAGGTGGATACACGATATCAATACCGCAGCCCATGACCGCTACGGTCATTCCTCCCTCTGCGTCCAATGCCCCCTGATGAGCGTAGGTATCAATTCCACGAGCCATTCCACTAGTCACGCAAATACCTCTACCAGAAAGCTCGCGTCCGAATTCTCTAGCGACGCCTTGACCATAGAGCGTTGTTCGCCTACTGCCGACTATGGCTACACTTGGTCTGGAAAACCTATAGTCTCCCAGCACGTAGAGCCCTACTGGCGGATCGTGTATCTCTTTTAGTATTTCGGGGTACCGATCACTCTCTCTGTCTACAAACCTCAACCCAAGTTTAGCTGCCCGCTCCTTTTCTCTGGATAGATCGAAATTCGATTGCCAACTTACAATAGCGTCCACTCCCCTATAAGTAAGTCCTCTCACTTCAGACAACTCCGCCCTGTCTGCGTGCAGCACTCTGACGGGGTCACCGCCAAAACGCTCTAACAATTGGTTCAGCGATATCGGTCCGATTCCTTGAAGACCGTTTAATACCCAATAAGCATCGTTATTCGTCAATCCTCTCTTCCTCCACACACAAGGCTTCACCCAAATACTCCAGCATATCTGTCGTCCGAACGGCAACCTGACCTTTTCGACTTGCCAACAAATCTGCTGCCTTTCCGTGCCAGTATACCGCTCTGCAAGCAGCGCTCAACGCGTTCTGTGGAGACTGAGCTAAAATACCGGCAGCGAGGCCAGCCAGCAGATCTCCACTCCCCCCTCTCGCAAGGACAGAATTTCCAGTTGTATTCAAATACAGGCTCTCGCCGTCGCCAATTCGAGTCATGGCTCCCTTGAGGGCGACAATTATAGAATGCTCTTGTGCAAACTCCTGCAGTTTGCTGTTCACATCGGAAATATTTCCTTCCAAACCAAGGATTCGTTTAAACTCTCCCAAATGGGGAGTAACGATACAAACACCCTGAACCCAGTGTAAGACCCTTGGCTGTAGGGCATCCGCATCGATAACAATGGATCCGGTCCATCGTTTAAGCAGTTCGACAAGCAGGTTGACTGTCTCTGGATCATTCCCCATCCCGGGGCCTACTAGGATTGCACTGGCGTTTGACTGAATTGTCCTGATGTAATCGAGCCCGTTGGAGGAAAGTCCACCAGATGGGGATTCTGGCCAAGACACCCACATTGCCTCTGGAACCAATGGAGCCAACGCAGGAACAATACCCGCCGGTGCACAAACAGTAACCAGACCCACTCCACTCAGCAATGCTGTTCGAATGCTCATAAGAAGTGCTCCCGGCATTTCTCTCGATCCAGCTAGGATAAAGAGATGACCGTAGAACCGTTTATCGACATGGACTGGACGCCGTTTTCGCATCAGATTCAGAGTAGAGTCATTCAATACCCGATTTTTTGATTCTATCGGGTCGTTGAAAAGACCTATATCCAAATATCGTATACTACCAATCGAAGCGTCTCTCCCTCCTTTCAGCAAAGGGCTCTTCAGAATACCCGTCGCAAAGGTAACGTCTGCCTTAAAACAAAGGTCATCTGCTTCATCACCCAACCCGCTAGGAAGATCGACCGCGACCCTGAGTCGAATATCCTTAAGCTTATTTGCAAATTCGATTACTTTTCGGGTAGGGCCTTTCGTCGGCGGACGAAACTGCATGCCAATGAGTCCATCGAGACATATATCAAACGGCTCGCCCGCCTGCAACTTTTCGATTTCGCTATGACAATCGCTGCTTACGTCATCATCACTTTCAAAAATCGCCAATCGATCTTCTGGAACACGATTCTTTAATTGCTCTAAAGAGCGAGCTGTATATGGTTTCAGGGTACTCTCTGGACATATTAGGAGAAGCGTCACTATCCCCACCGATCCAACTCTGGTCATTTCATCAATCCCCAAGAGAGCGTCTCCTCCATTATGGCCTTTGCCAATAAGACCGAGAATCGACAGTGATTTCTTACTGTATCGAGAAAAACTATACTCTTTCAGAATTCCTTGGCCCAGTTTACGGCCTGCTTCAGCCATGGCATCCCATATCTTCTCGTCTGAATTCAAGATGGAGTTCTCATATTCCCCCGCTTCTTTGCAGCTAAGTACCGGGTCCGAATTTTCGAAATATTCTGCCCTCATTTTCCTGCCATTCTCCCTTACGAATTTTCCTATCTATCCTATCAGTCCCGCTATCGCGATTGCCGTTTTTTCGGTATGAGTGAGGCTGATGGATATCCGAGTTCCACCCATTGAGAGCATGAAACGTCGTGCTTTTTCATCCAATTCAATCTCAGGCTGTCTTCTTTCACCCATCACAACTCCGATAGACTTCCAATCGAAAAATTCACCAATTCCAGTCGTGAATGCCTTCGATACCGCTTCTTTCGCCGCAAATCTAGCCGCCAGATGTTGGTCTGGGTAATTCATCCTCATACAATAATCCAATTCCGTTGGTGTGTAGACTCTTTGTAAGAACCTGTCACCTTGGCGTTTTCGCATAGCTTTGATTCGCTCTACATCAACAATATCGACACCAAGGCCCAGAAGCGGGCCGGCAGGAGGCAACCGGAAATCAAGAGTCATTAGTGAAATTTCACTAAAACCCTAACCATTAATCAAGGATTTCATCTCTCGAACGGCATCGGAAAATCCGCAAAACAGTGCCCGACTGACTATGCTGTGACCGATGTTTAACTCATGTAGGTTGGGAATCGTCCTAACCTCCTTGATATTGGTGTAATTGATCCCATGCCCCGCATTCACCGTTAGCTTCAAATCGATCCCTTGCTTGGCTCCAACAAGTAGTCGATCGAATTCATCGGCCCTGTTATCGAGATAGTAAGCATTCGCATACGCCCCTGTGTGCAACTCGATATGTGAAGCCCCCGAATCCGCGGACGCAGCGATCTGATCCGAATCAGGGTCGATAAACAGACTCGTTACTATGCCGGCAGAGGCTGCGGTGCTTACAATTGCCTTCACTCTTTCAAAATTACCCACCACATCCAAGCCTCCCTCAGTGGTCACTTCTTCACGGCTTTCAGGAACAACACAGATCGAGTCGGGGTGGACTGCCAAGGCGAAAGCCATCATCTCGTCTGTCGCCGCCATCTCCATGTTTAGGCGAGTCGAAAGCACTTCGCGGATCTTGAGAACATCACTCCTTTGAACGTGACGCTCATCTTCTCTCGGATGCACAGTAATCCCATCGGCTCCCGCCTTTTCTGAGAACAGAGCGATCTCAATTAGGTCCGGTTCGACAATGGGACCAAATTCCTGTCCCAGACCCCGATAGCGGGCTTCGCGAACCGTAGCGGCATGATCGATATTGACGCCTAGAAGAATGTTTGCGTTAGACATGGTGTTCAGTTGGCTAAGGTTTCCATCTAGATCCTTCAGAAGGCTGAAAGCAGGGACCATAGAAGACAACTAAAGAAAAAATTAATGACACCAACTAACGCCAAACGAGAAAACCTGCTTCTCAACATCATTTTCAATATTGTTGCGCCGAGTGTGACATTCTCGAAATTGGATGACCTATTGGAAAAGGTCGGTCTTGAGGGCATGTTGAGTCCGACCCAAATTCTAGTAATCGCCGTTTCAATGCCCCTAGCGTATGGAATCTACGACTACATCGTTAGAAGAAATGTCAATCTATTCTCAATTCTCGGATTCGCAAACGTAGGACTCACAGGACTCATCGGAGTCCTTGCTCTTGATGGCCTTTGGGTCGCGGTAAAAGAAGCCAGTCTCCCAGCGATCTTTGGAATACTGGTTCTCGCAAGCGCGAAAACCGAAAAACCTCTCATTAGAACCATCTTCTACAATCCTGATGTGATCGACGTCGATAAGATCGACGAGATTGTAGCCGAACGAAATGAGGAGTCTGCTTTTGAGAAGCTATTTTCTCTTGCTACCCTCCTCTTTATCGTTTCATCAGTTTTTAGCGTGGTTATGAACTTCGTACTCGCCAGAATTTTAGTAACGAGTTCAGGAGGCACGGAGCTCTTTAACGAACAAATGGGCCGCATGACCTGGATTTCCTACATCGTTATCGTGATTCCAGGAATGGCGATTTCCATAGTCGCCATGTGGAAACTCTACGCCGGGATTATGAAGCTGACCGGGTTGAAGTTTGAGGAGCTGATGCATCCTCATCATTCAAAAAAGTAGGCCCGATTCTGAAGTTTCAAATCGCTATCTGCGATTCTCCTCTACGATCAACTAGCTTATTCGGAAAACCTGTGCTGATTCAGGTTCCGCTTCGACTCTACCCCCACGTATATTTGGAGCTCCAAAGACTTCTAAACGGGTTAGGGGTTCGCTACTATCGGCGAGCCGTACCTTCGTGCATAAGTGACTTGTCTACACGGAAATAGTGTGAGCCTTCATGAGAAACCATAACAGGCTTGCTGAACGCGATCGTTAACTCGCGCAGTTGCTCAAAAAATCGGATAAAGCCTGGAATAAATATCGCCAAGCCTGGGGCATCCAAATTCCGCGCTTTCGCAAATGCATTTTCCAGCCATGCTTCATTTGCCTTATCACGAGCAACGAACTCTTCTACGGCTCCAGGAACATCAGGCTGCTTGTTATTATGGCTGCCAACGATATGGAAGGTCGTAATCACAACCCCATCTCGAATCCACATTCTATTTTCAGGATAATTTCTCCAATTAGTATCGGTAGATTGTATTTTTATTTCAATAGGCGTTCCGCCTCCCCATGACCTGCTCGACCCGAAAAATCGATCCCGCACGGCCGATAATCTCTCAAGCGGATCCATCGATACCACGGCTCTTCGGCGACAATCTGTCCATTCATTGTCTCCCGGGGTATAAACCAATGGATGATCAAATTTCGAGAAACTGTCCCAAGTGTGCTGCACTATTTCATTCGAACATGGAGAACCTCCCGACTTTGTGTCCCCTACATGAACCGTAAACGCAGGTTTTTCCCGATTGACCGCTTCGACTACGTTGTCAAAGCGTTCGTAGTCTTCGGGTAGGGATTAGGGCATGCACCCAAAACGCAAAAGTGAAACGATCCCTCAAATTCGGGGTTTTTCGGTCCAGTACAATTGACGCCACAAACTGGGCAGAGGACAGTGAGTGCGATATAGAAAAGCTTCCCCCAAAAGGACCATTCTCAATAAGCTCAGTTTGCAAGCCTTGAGCGACTCGATTCGACCCAACGATATTCAAAAATCTATCCTCTATCTTCCATCGCCACGTAGTCACGCAACGCAGGTCCCTGGTAAATTTGTCGAGGGCGATTTATTTTCATTTTCGGGTTCATTGCGATTTCTCGCCAATTCGCCACCCAGCCGGGCATCCGGCCGATAGCAAACATCACCGTGAACATATCCGATGGAATACCCAGAGCCCGCAAAACAATACCACTGTAAAAGTCCACATTCGGATACAGATTGCGGGAAATGAAATAATCGTCAGCCAAAGCGGCCTGCTCCAAATGACGCGCAATATCTAGGCAAGGATCGTCAATTCCCAGCTTGTTCAAGAGCTCCCCGCAGGCTTTGCCGATAATTTTCGCTCGTGGATCGAAGTTCTTATAAACGCGGTGTCCAAAGCCCATCAATCGCTTTCCACTCTTACCACTCTTTGCCTCTTCGATAAATTTCGAACCGTCATCTCCTGTAGCTCGAATCTCTTCTAGCATCTTAATCACTGCCATGTTCGCTCCACCGTGGGCCGGTCCCCAAAGCGCTCCGCACCCCGCAGCAACAGAGGCAAATAAATTAGCTCCGCCCGAGGCCACCATGCGTACCGTTGAGGTGCTGCAATTCTGCTCATGGTCTGCATGGAGCAGCAGCATGAGATCGAGCGCCCGACTCACCTCGGGAATTGCTTTATAAGGCCTTCCTTCTTCGGAAAACATTAGGTGCAAGAAATTGTCCCCAAACGAAAGCGATGGATCAGGCTGGTTTCCCTCAAGTCCTTTAGTCACACGGTACCCAAGAGCAGCCGCTGTCGCGGTTTGGGCGATGGCTGCAGCTGCCGCCTCGTCGAAATGCTCAAGATCCACGGCTCGATCGTTAGTAGCCAAGCTCGCATTGTAGCAGCTCATAGCACCTAGCATCGATCCTAACATCCCCATTGGCGGTGCATCGCGGGGAAAGCCTTTCAGTGCGTCGCACATCATTGGCGATACAGCAGTTCCCTCTCGAACTCTAGCTTTAAACTGATCCAGCTCGAATTGAGTCGGCAAATCTCCGTACAGGATCATGTATGACGACTCCAGGAAGCTCGACTTGTCAGCAAGTTGTTCGATGGGGATACCACGATAGCGAAGAATTCCTACTTCTCCATCAATGTAGGTGATTTCGCTCTGGCAAGATCCCGTATTTCCATAGCCCTCGTCGTAGGAAATGTAGCCAGTCGCCGAACGAAGCGTCCGAAAATCAACTGCCTTTTCATTCTCAACGCCTTCGATGGTTGGAAAAACGTATACTTTGTCGTCCAATGTTAGGACTGCCGGTTTGCTCATGGGATCTCGTGCTTGTAAGTTACTGAGAATGTGGAATGATCGAATGAATGAAACGGTAAGACTAATTTCCTTGGTAGCCTGATGTAAAGCACGACACGCCTAGAAGTTAACTATTAGCGATCTTAAGAGGCAAAGCATTTGTCCTAATTACAAATCGAGGCAAAATTGGAGTATACCTGGAGCCCTTTTGCCTGACTTTTCTCTGGGTGAAACTGGCAGGCTAAAGTATTCGCGCGGGCGATCGAGCTCGTAAAAACACCGTCGTAATCGGTGGTCGTTAGTACCAGTTCAGAATCCTCTGGCACTGCGTAATAGCTATGCACGAAGTAAAAGCGGTCCTTCTCGCTGTCTAAATTCTGCCAGAAAGGAGAGTCATTTTGTTCGCGCCTGGCGGTATTCCAACCCATGTGGGGAATCTTGAACCCGGGCTTCGAAACAAAACGGACGACCTTTCCTGGAAATATTCCCAGTCCTTTCACATGTCGCTCTTCTGACACATCAAACAACGCTTGCAGCCCTAGGCATACCCCCATGAAGGGCCGATCTTCCTGTATCCATCCCGCAATTAAATCGTCAAAATTCGATGCTCGCAAACCGTCGACGCAATCTTCGAGGGCCCCCACTCCAGGAAGCACCAATCCTTCGAAATCGGTAACTTCGGAAGGCTCAGTGACGATCTTCGGAGAAGCCCCCACCCTTAAGAGGGCATTCTCCACACTCCTCAGGTTCCCCATTCCATAATTGATAATTGCGATTCTGGCACTCATTCCATTAAGAAGTCAGGATCCATACGTCACTGAGAGACCTTTAGCTAACAGTCAACTTAGCCCTACTCAGAGCATTCCTTTGGTAGACGGAAGACGTCCTTCGAGACGACTGTCGATTGAACTAGCCATATCGACTGCCCTCGCCATACACTTGAAGATACACTCCGCTATATGATGTGGCTCTTCTCCATACTCAAGTTTAATATGCAGATTCGCTCCCAACGTATTGGAAAAAGCCCGACAAAACTCTTTTACCAGGACAATATTAAAGTCCCTCACATAGAATGTTGGGGCAACCACTTGATACTCAAGAAAGGGACGATTGCCGAGATCGATCGCCACTCTTCCTAAGCACTCATCCATCGGAAGAATAAAGAAACCATAGCGTCGCATGCCTTTTTTGTCTCCAACCGCATTCTTAAAAAGCTGCCCCAGCACGATTCCAACGTCTTCAACCGTGTGATGATAGTCTACTTTTACATCTCCTTTCGCGACAACTTCTAAGTCGAATAACCCATGAGCTGCGAACAATGTCAGCATATGGTCGAAGAAGGGAACTCCTGTATCGATCTCAGCCTTACCGGTACCATCAACATTGAGAGATGCCTTTATCTGCGTCTCCTTGGTTTCGCGTTCCAGCGATGCTATTCGTTCTTCAGCCATTGTTCTATCGATTCGCTTAGTTTGAGCATTTGACCCTCGTCTCCAACACTGATTCTTAAAAAACTGTCAGTCAAGGCGTGTCCGGGGAAATACCGAACCAATATTTTATCGGATTTCAAGAACTCGAACAAGTTTAGAGCAACCGACGGCCCCTTTTCTCCCTCTCCATTGACCGGTTCGGTTAACAGCATATTCGCCTCGGATTCATAGGTAAACCATCCGAGCGAATTGAGTTCGTCAAAATAATAGTCCCGCGTGCGAGCCACTTTCGCCACGATCGCCTTCATGTAGCTCTGATCCTGTATCGCCGCTAATGCCCCGGCTTGCGACAATTGGTTAACATTGTAGCTATCTCGCACGCGGTCTAAAGCCTCGATAATCTCCTTGCTCGCCAGTGCGTAGCCCACCCTTAAGCCCGCCAAAGCATACGATTTGGAAAGCGTTCTGGTGATCACCAGATTCGAGTAGACTTCGACTAATTCGACTGCATTTTCCTTAGCAAAGTCGGCATATGCCTCGTCCACTACGACAATGCCTCTGAAGCTCTCTAGCAGCTTTCTGATCGACTCATTTGAGAAACCTACTCCAGTGGGTGCATTGGGCGACGTGAAAAAAAGTATTCCAGCGTCGCATCCTAAAAGCTCTTCCAATGGCAGGTCCATATCACGACCAAACGGGATTTCGACAGTACTTGAATTTTGAATCCCGCAAAGAACGGGATACAGTGAGTAACTGGGGAAGGTATAACCTACCTTTCTCTCGATCGTCGAAAAAGCACGTGTCAGCAAATTCAACAAATCGTCCGAGCCATTTCCAACGATCACATTGCAAGCATCCAAACCATGCAGATTCGCTATTTCTGAACGCAGCTCCGAGCTTCGGGGATCTGGATAGAGACGTAGTGAATCCCCTAAAGCGTCCCGAATCGCCGCTTCAACGCTGGGGCTCGGCGGATAGGGGTTTTCGTTCGTATTTATCTTAACCCAGCCATCCTCTTTTGGTTGAAAGCCCGGCGTGTAGGCTTGCAATTTCTTTATATGGGGCAGCACATACTCTGAAACTAGAATTTGGTCACTCATCGCTTCTCCAATCTAATCGAAACGGAGCGACCATGCCCATCCAGACCCTCCATTTTAGCAAAAGCCTCTGCTGCTGGAGCCGCCTTGATCAGGGCGCTTTCGGAGTATCGAATTAAACTGGAGCGCCGGAAAAAGTCGATCACCTGCAAGCCACTGGAATACTTCCCCGATCTTCCCGTGGGCAACTCGTGGCTTGGACCCGCGACAAAATCTCCAAGAGCGGTCGCCGACCAGCCGCCTTGCATGATGGCTCCCGCCGTTTTTATTGCTTTGGTAAGATAGACCAATTTATCGGACTGGACCTCTAGTTCCATATGCTCGGGCGCCACAAAGTTTGCGACCTCCGCTGCTTCTTCGTACGTATCTACGACCACCGATAAGAACCCTTCCCTCAACACCGTTCGAATGAGCTTCGCGCGGGTAAGTTCCTTTATCTGTATTTTTATTTCAGCCCTAATTCGAGTAGCTACCTCCTTCGAGAGGCTTACTAGAAAAATCTTTTCCCTGCCCGAGCCATGCTCTGCTTGGGCAAGCAAATCGGCTGCCACAAATCGAGGGTTGGCAGAATCATCCGCGATTACCAGCACTTCGCTCGGACCTGGAAGCAGATCAACGCCGATGGTCCCAAAAACCTGACGTTTGGCCTCAACGGTAAAGGCGTTTCCTGGTCCGAACACTTTGGATACCGACTGGATCGTTTCCGTCCCATAGGCCATCGTTCCTATCGCAGGCACTCCTCCAATCCGATAGGCTTCCTTGATACCGCAAAGCTTTAAAGAGGCGAGTACGGCTGGATTGACCGATCCATCTTTTCCACAGGGCGTAAAAGCTACTATTTCCGGTACCTTGGCCAATTTCGCTAGAGCTCCGGTCATGATCGCGGTAGATGCTAGATCCGTTGGAATGTAGAGCCCCACACGATCCAATGGATAAAATCGCTCCCCTATCGTGGCCCCATGTTTGTTCTTGGCAGTCCAGGATTGGGGGAGTGCATGGCGGTGAAAATCTGATACGGTAGCGATCGACTCTTTTATCGCCTTGAGCTTCCATTTCTCCAATTTTCTGACGGAGCCTATCAGCTCTGATTCGGAAATTCGGAATTGAGAAGGCTTCAAACGGAGCCCGTCGATCCGCCGCATCGTAGCCGTAATTCCTTTGTCGCCCTTACCCCTAATATCCGCGAGGATCTTGGAGACAGTATCGACTATATGCTGCGGGACTGTTGCGGTCTCGCAGAACGTTGCCAACCTCTGCTGAAAGCCGCGTGAACGATATGCCAAATCTGCCATCCCGCCACTAATGGAAGAGCCTCACGTGCTTGGCAAAGATAAATGTTATTTTAGAGTCTCAATCCCTGAAGGAATCTCCAAGCACGAACGATTCCTAGGGCAGGGGCATTATGAAATCCGATTCAGGCAGATTCTTGTTTATCTCCACTGACGTGTAGGCAAATTCCATCGTCTGGCTTCCAATGGCAGTTGAGAACGTGCTGACCATCTTCTTAGGAAAGCGAATTCCTTCTACCACTATTTCACCTTCTTCGAAGTACTCCACACCTTTACTATCGAGGGTTCTACGAACTTGCCCAGTTTCCGCGTCGATGTAGCGCTGGAAGGCGATTCCGTCTCCATGATGATAAGTCAAAACGAAACATTCATGGCCTTTGACCATCTCCTTGCCTTCGTAGATGATTTCTCCATTGCGGACGTTCGGCTTCTTGAAAAAGCCAAAAGCCTCCCGAACGCTCGCCTGCATGATGAGAATTCGGATCGGGTCAAATATCTCCATACTCAGAGGGACTGAATCAATAACTCTTTCGAAAGTGGTCCAGCCTTCTGAGCTGTTTAAAACCGATATCTCTTTCCTGTCTCCGATCACCGCGACCATACGCTGCTTCATGGGTTTCTGGTACACCATCTCTATCGTACCCAAATCCCCCGAGCTATAGAGCAGAGAACCTTTGTAATGAATACTGGTAATCGAGTCCAACTGGTTACTGTCACCTAAGTAAGACCGTGCCAATTCGATCGTTTCCTCGATGATTTCTTCATCGGAGTCAGCTCCGAACGCGATTAAGCTTAGCAGGATAGAAGCCGCGAGAACGGCTGGGGTTAATCGTTTAGTTTTCATAGTGATATTGTAAGAGTCCCAAACTGACGCCTATTCCCATTCAATTGTTCCAGGAGGCTTGGAACTTATGTCGTAAACTACGCGATTCACGCCAGAAACTTCGTTAATAATTCGGTTAGACACCCGCTGAAGCACTTCGTAAGGCACCCTCACCCAATCGGCAGTCATCGCGTCTTTGCTCTCAACCACTCTCACCGCAATCACATTTTCATAGGTGCGCTCATCCCCCATCACACCCACGGTGCGAACAGGCAGGAATACACAGAAAGACTGCCACACTTTATAATAGAGATCCGACCCCATCATCTCTTCATGCAGTATCGCGTCCGCTTTCCGTAGAACGTCAAGCTTGCGCCTGGTTATGCTACCCAACACTCGAACCCCCAGTCCGGGACCCGGGAACGGTTGTCGCCAAACGACCTCTTTCGGCAATCCCAACTCAGCTCCTAAAGCACGAACCTCGTCTTTGAACAACTGGCGCAAGGGCTCAAGAAGCTCAAATTTCATATTTTTAGGCAAGCCGCCAACATTGTGATGGCTCTTGATCGTGGCAGCCGGATTGCCATCTATCGACACGCTTTCGATAACATCTGGGTAGAGTGTACCTTGGGCAAGGAATCTGGAGTCTCCGATCCTCTTCAGCGAATCTTGGAAAACTTCAACGAACGTATTTCCAATTATCTTTCGTTTTCTTTCCGGATCGGACACACCCTTTAGCCGTTTTAGGAATTTGCTTCCAGCCCTCGCAACCCGGACATCCATGTTGAAGTGGCGCTTATATAGATCCACTACCAGTTCGCGCTCATTAAGGCGAAGTAACCCGTTGTCTACAAACACACACGTCAATTGCCTACCGACGGCTTTGTGTATTAGGGCAGCGGCTACAGATGAATCAACCCCGCCGCTCAATCCCAACAAGACGCGGTCGTTGCCAACTTTTTCCCGAATGTTAGCAATGGATTCTTCGGCAAGAGAGGCCATCGACCAATCCGCTCGGCAGCCGCAAATCCTTCTCAGGAAGTTTTCCAGGATATTCAGTCCTCCTTCCGTATGGTGAACTTCTGGGTGAAATTGAATACCGTAAAACCTGCGCCTTTCATCAACGATCCCGGCAAATCCTGAATTCTCAGTAGACGCAACGGCCCGGAATCCTTTTGGCAGCTTCCCTAAGCGATCCCCATGAGAGTTCCAGACGCGCAAGACGCTTGGTAATCCTCGGAAAAGGCTTCCCTTTCTTTTGATTTTCAATTCCCCATGTCCGTACTCGCGAGCATTACTCTTTTCGACTTTTCCGCCGAGCATGTGTGCCAAGAGCTGTACCCCATAGCATATTCCAAGAACGGGAACCCCTAGTTCAAAAACCTTTTTGTCAGGCCGAGGAGATCCTTTGGACAACACGCTTTCCGGTCCTCCCGAGAGAATAATCCCTACAACATTGTCTTTCTTTAGCTGTTTAGCCGATGCCTTGTAGTGATAAATCTTGGAGTAAACGGAACATTCACGTATGCGGCGAGCTATCACCTGAGTGTATTGGGATCCAAAATCTAGAACCGCTATGGTTTGATGCTTCATATAGAAGGGTACGATTTAACCACTTGATCGCCAGTAGTGTCACTCACTTTTAAAGGGAATTCACTAAACGTATGGTTTGACCTCGTTGCTCAAGAAAACCCCAGACTCCGCCAGATTGTCCAGAATTCGCATTCTTCGGACCAGAAGGATTCATGTGGTAGAAAATGCAAGAAATAAGACCGGTCGCCAAAGAAGGCCCTATTTCATGATCCGTGAATTTTAAAAAGAGCAGACAACCTACTGGTTCGAGTCATCTTTCTGCGCCACCCCTTATCCACTCGGCCCGGCTATAACCCCACCTCGACCTTTAGACGATTGAATGTAAGATAGAATTACCCGCAAAGCGGGTTTCGATCCCTTTCAAACTTTCGAATTCAAGGGGGGTTTACGCCGATTGAAGTTTAGAACGAAAGTTCGTAATTATTGTACTCGCATTCCGGACATGGTTCCCCAACGGAAACATCACCTTTTCTCACAGAGTACAGATTACCACATCTAACACAGTGGAAGACCTTTCGTCGGCGGTTTGCCTCAAAACTACATCTGTCTCTCCTATCGTAGAAAAACCAGAGAAGAGATAATCCAACTAAAGCCGAACCCGTGTAGATTATCAAAAAATAGGTGAACGCTTGCATAGCAACTTCAAATAAAAAATGCGTTCCTCAAGCCGAAGAACGCATCATAAACTAAAGCGATTGAAGAGAAGGCGTCAGCCCTTTTTCTCTTCCTCCCCTTCCTCTGCTGCTTCGACATCCTCCGAGGCATCCGCCTTGGTCTCTTCCAGCACTTCATCGTTGACTTCCGCAGCCAACACTCCTTGCGCAACTACAGATTCCTCTTCCGCTACCGGATCTTCTTCGGCAGCAACGTCAGTCTCTTCTGCAACCGCCGCCTTTTCAGAAACTTCAGTTTCTTCGACTGCAACTTTCGCGTTTTTCTTCGCTCTTGACTTTGGCTTGGTCTTTTTTCCATAGCCTTCGTCGTCCGCATCGATCAGTTCGATTAGAGCCATCTCTGCCGCGTCTCCACGGCGCGTACCTAACTTGTAGATACGGGTGTACCCACCGTTTCGGTCACGGAATTGCTCGACTTTCTCTTCAAAAAGCTCGTGCACCGCACCGGTGTCGCGAACCCGCGCTATAGCTAAACGTCGATTGTGAAGGCTTCCTTTCTTCGCAAGCGTAATCACTTTTTCCACGAAGGGGCGGAGCGCCTTCGCCTTCTTTAGAGTCGTCTTTATCTTCCCATGGGTGATGAGAGCAGTTGAAAGATTAGCGAGAAGAGCTTCACGATGCTCTTTCTTAACGCCCAGTTGATTGCTATGCTTGCGGTGACGCATGGCCTAAATAATTTTCCTTAAGTAATAACCCTTTTCGATTATAGCTCCTTCTTCATATCAAGAAGGCGCTCGTCGAATTTCATGCCTAGAGAAAGGCCGAGAGATTCTAGTTTATCTTTAATTTCGTTTAGAGATTTCTTTCCGAAGTTACGGTACTTGAGCATTTCCTGCTCACTCTTCATGGCAAGCTCGCCTACCGTTGTAATGTTCGCGTTATTCAAGCAATTCGCGGCACGAACCGAAAGCTCGATCTCATTGACACTCATGTTGAGGAGCTTACGGAGCTTGTTCTGCTCTTCGCTTACTTCTGCTCCCTCGTCTTCGAATTCGTAATTCTCGTCGGACACATTGTCGAATACATCGAGGTGATGCTTGAGGATGGCTCCTGACTGCTTGAGCGCGTCATCTGGAGTCATTCGTCCATCTGTCCAAATTTCTAAGATCAACTTGTCGTAGTCCGTGATCTGTCCCACACGAGTCGCTTCAACCGAGTACTTCACGAGACTAACGGGACTATACAGCGTATCAATTGGAATTACGCCAATTGGCTGTTCCTCATTCTTGTTGTCTTCCCCTGGGCAATAACCCCGTCCTACTCCGATTTCAAGCTCAGCAGTGAATTGCATTTCGCGATCCAAGGTGCAAATGACTTGGTCGGGATTTACGATCTCTACATTATGGTCAGCTTGAATATCGGCAGCGGTAATTGGGCCTGAACGGTTGACGTTGATCATCAACTTCGCTCCTTCCCGATTATGGCAGATAAGCAAAATCCGCTTAAGGTTCAAAACGATGTCGGTTACGTCTTCGACGATTCCATCAACGCTCTGAAATTCGTGGCTAACGCCATCAATATTAATGGATGTGATACCCGCTCCTTCTATAGAGCTTAACAATACACGTCTCAAGGAATTGCCAATGGTATGACCATATCCAGCCTCGAAAGGCTCGGCAATAAACTTGGCATATGTAGTCGAGGAACCTTCCTCCACTTTTACGAGACGATTAGGGAGTTCGAACTTTCCGATACGTTTTGGCATTTCGCGGTATGGTCTGAGTACGGCTGAGCGGGATTAGTGAGAAACTGGTGCTTAAATTGTGATTAGAAGCGGCTATAGAATTCTACAATGAGCTGTTCATTGATGGCTGGTTCCATTTCTTCGCGAGCTGGAAGGCGGCTAACTACACCCCTAAATGCCTCATCGTTGCGAGTCATCCAGTCCGGTACATTGCGAAGACGAGTCGCTTCCAAATTACGAGTCGCCAACTGGCGGGAAGATGTTCCGTTACGAACCTCAATCTCGTCTCCTGGCTTCACTTGAAAGCTTGGAATATCTACTTTTTGCCCGTTAACACGAATGTGACCGTGGTTTACGAACTGACGGGCTGCTTGGCGAGATTTCGTGTAGCCAAGCAGGTAAACCACGCTGTCTAAACGCGTTTCCAAAAGTTGAAGAAAGATAGTACCCGTTACACCCCGTTGTCCTTTTGCACGATCGAATGTGCGGCGAAACTGCTTCTCCATCAGGCCGTACATGAAACGAAGCTTTTGCTTTTCACTTAAACCGATCGAGTACTCAGATTGCTTACGACGCAGGCGAGGACCGTGCTGACCTGGAGGATACGCACGCTTCTCCAATGATTTGTGGTTGCCGAAAATAGGCTGACCAAAACGTCTGCTGATTTTAACTGTCGGACCGGTGTAGCGAGCCATGGATATTGTATATGAAGTTAGTAAATTAAAATTCGCCGATTTGGCCACTAGACACGTCGGCGCTTTGGCGGCCGGCACCCATTATGAGGAATTGGAGTGGTATCTACGATAGAAGCGATTTCAAGGCCGAGTGATTGGAAGGCTCGAATCGCAGAATCACGACCCATTCCCGGACCTTTGACGTGAATGATCACTTCCTTCAGACCGTGAGACATTGCTGCTTTCGCCGCGTTTTGCGTAACGACCTGAGCCGCGTAAGCGGTAGACTTGCGGGATCCTCGAAAATTCATTTTACCCGCACTCGCCCATGAAATCGTATTACCTTTGGTATCTGTAATCGTGACGATGGTGTTATTGAACGTTGCACTCACTTTGGCTATCCCAGTAGTAACGTTCTTACTACCCTTGGCTTTGCGAATTTTGAGCTCTCCAATTTCTTCCTTGAGCAGATCCTGCGCAGTTGGCTGCTTTTTCACGCCACCTGGAGCAAGCTCCTCTTCTTCCTTGGGAGCCACTTCGCCTTCCTCAGAAACCTCCACAGTCTCTTTGGGGGTTTCTTTTTTAGAGGATGGCGCCGCGTTTTCCTCCACGGACGCTTCCGCATCCGGAGCCTTAGCTACCTTCTTTTCCTCTTCGGGTTGAGCTTCTTCTTCAGCCATTTTAATTCGCTTTCAAAAATTATTTGCGGAGACCACCAACACTGGCTGTCTTACCTTTCCGTGTACGAGCATTTGTCTTGGTGCGTTGCCCTCTTACTGGAAGACCCCTACGGTGGCGGAGGCCCCGATAGCAATTGATCGCCTGAAGGCGTTTCATGTTGGCCGCATAATCCCGACGTAAATCGCCCTCTACTAGGTAGTTGAGCTCGCTGATCTTCGACATAATGACGTTGATCTGCTCTTCATCCAAATCCTTGGCCCGCATGTCGGGATCAAGCCCTGTTTGCTCTAAAATAATATCAGCACGCTTAGGCCCGATTCCGTAGATGTAACGGAGCGAGTACGCGAGTTTCTTATTATTAGGAATGTCGACGCCTAGAATACGTGGCATTTTAGTTTAGCAAGTTGTTGATGTTAAAGTATATTGGTGATTTCGAGAGTCTCGAAGGAAAAGGAATGCGAAAAACGACTAATGGCCGATTTGATCCAATCTGTCCCCATCCGAGCGGCACACAGGGGGAAAAAGAGTGAGGTGATGACCTTTCGTAAGCATAAAGTAAAGATTTAATTTGATGATAATTGTAATACCCAAGCTACGATTCCGATCGCGAAAATAACGAGCAGCCAGAGGTACAACTTTCCAACGTTGTTCATGTCCGCCGCTCCGGCCAAACCAGTATCGAGACCCTTGGTATTGCCACGACTCTTGATTCTCCCTTTCTTTAGGAAGCCGTCGTAATGGCGCTGCAGAAGATGCGTTTCTATCTGGCGCATGGTGTCAAGCATCACACCGACGGTGATCAGCATACCTGTACCACCGAAGAAGATGGCTACCCGCATGGGAATATTGGCCTGAAACAACAAAATATCCGGGAAAATCGCGATGACGGTCAGAAAGATCGAGCCCGCTAAAGTCAGACGCGTCATGATGAAATCTAGAAACTTGGCTGTCGGAGCACCTGGACGGACGCCCGGAACGTATCCACCGTACTTTTTCAAGTCATCCGCGATCTGGATGGGGCGAAACATCACGGACACCCAGAAATACGAGAAAAAGAGAATCATGAGCCCAAATATCGCGTAATAAGTAACGCTCCCATGAACCATGTAGTTGGCAATGTTGATTAACCATTGTTGATCAAGCCAGGCTCCCAACTGCGACACAATCTGTTGTGGGAAAGCGAGGATCGCCGAGGCGAAAATCACCGGCATGACTCCCGAATAATTGACCTTTAACGGCATAAAGGAGCTTTGCCCACCGTACACTTTTCTTCCCACTACCCGCTTCGCGTATTGAACGGGAATTTTGCGAACGGCTTGAATCACTGCTACAAGCCCGGCAGTAACGCCCAGCCCTAAAGCAATCATTCCTACTGCGTGAACAAAGGTAAGATTCTCTCCCGCTCCAACTGGACCGAAAAACAAGCCATAGGTCGCTTGAACCGCTCCGGGCAAGTCCGCTAGAATGCCAACTGTAATGAGAAGTGATATCCCATTACCAATTCCGGATTTTGTAATTTGCTCACCCAGCCACATCAGAAGGACCGTTCCTGCAGTAAGGAAAACCGTAGAGGTGATCAGGAACCAGGTTTTTCCAACAATTACGATGTCACCGTACTCGGCTAACGAGTAGCCCGGAAACAGTCGTCCCGGATTCTCGAGGGCTAGAATTAAAAGTACGGCCTGCACCGCGCAAATGATCACCGTTGCGTAACGGGTGTACTGGTTAAGCTTCTGACGGCCGGTTTCGCCCTCTTGCTGAAGACGAGCCAGAGCCGGGAAGACAGCCCCCATCAATTGAAAGATAATGGAAGCGGAGATGTAAGGCATGATGCCCAAAGCGAAAACGGCCCCCTTGAGAAGCGCTCCCCCTGTGAACATGTTGTACAGTCCAAGAAGACTACCACCCCCTTGAGCGGTTTGATCGGCAAAAAATGCCTGTAGCGGCTGCGTATCCAATCCCGGAAGTGGAATATTAGCCCCAATTCGAGCAATGAAAAGCAATGACAGCGTCAAAAAGATACGCTGACGCAGCTCAGGGATTTTCAAGCAGTTGGTAAATGCGGATAGCATGCCTTCTCAGTCTAGTTGATTGATTACTCGCTGGCTTCAGCGGCTATTTCAGCAGGATCTTCGAGAACGACTGCTTCGCCTCCCGCCTTTTCTATCTTCGCTTTAGCCGAAGAACTAAATTTATCGGCCGTAATTTTTAAGGCTCTGCTCACTTCGCCTTCACCCAGAATCTTCAATGGATTGGAGTTCATGCGGACGAGTCCCGCTGCAGCGAGGAATTCCCTATTCACTTCCTTGATAGACTCGTCTAACCGAGCAAGTTCACCAACATTAACTGTTTCGTAGTAAGTCTTGAAGTTCTTATTGTTGAACCCGCGACGAGGAAGTTTCCGGAATATAGGCATTTGACCGCCTTCGAATCCAATGCGGATACCGCCACCCGAACGAGCCGTCTGGCCTTTGCCACCTCGTCCAGACGTTTTACCGTGTCCGCCACCTTCACC
>Ga0163179_10001069_pt1 | contig 19601 bp, 18 predicted proteins | sample AtlANTMetagenome_FD_109643 | JGI IMG/M metagenome (GOLD analysis project Ga0163179, IMG submission 109643) | Marine eukaryotic phytoplankton communities from the Atlantic Ocean - Atlantic ANT 2 Metagenome | ecosystem: Environmental > Aquatic > Marine > Oceanic | place: North Atlantic Ocean... | reverse complement strand
TGCAGTTACATGACTTGCATCCGCTGCCTTCAGGGCACTCGGGATAAGGCTTATACTTAGCAAAAGAATAGCCAGTTTGCTCAATAATTTCATCAATTCGACCAGTGTCACAAATTCAACAAGCTCACGTCCGATGGCATGAACTGAAAAAGTGGTCCAGAGATTAGTTATCGTGAAATTTTTCACAAGCATTTTTTTTGCAATAACTGAAGCGAATTTGTCTGTGTCACGTTGTGTATGATATTCTATTGCTGCGATACGTTGCTTTCACAGGCGTTCCACTCAGCTTAGACAGCCTCGTTGAGCTAAAATATAACGTTAAAGTTGCTTATTCAATAAAGCTTTACTTTAAAGTAGTGCCTTTTGTTCCCAGCTTTTTCACCTCCATTAGTCAGCAAGGTGACGTTTGAGGAATCGCGCATACAATGCGCAACGCGTATTGCATGCGGTCTGGGAATCGCCGTGGATGATGCCGGCACTGCGCAGTCGATAAAAGCTCTCTGGAGTTGGACATGGTTTGCCTTCGGTGACGCCTTTTAAGGTCACAGTTAGATCTGGATCCTTTGCAAGTAAAACAAGGATCCTTCTCAAATGATCACCGAATATCCCGTCGTCCTTATCGGCTTCAGTCTTCAGGGTGGTGAAATCAATTTTTTTCGAGGCGAGCTCGTGCAGGCCTCGCCTCACCAAGTAAGGATGGCCCCCCAGAAGATTCCGGAATTGTTGAAACTCCTCTTCATTTTTCAGTGGGTTACCATATCGGTTGTCCAATTCTCTGATTTGATCGATATCAAAATCTTCCAAAGTCAGGCGTGTCCCCACGTTGAAGGGTGATTGGTTCATATCACTGATGAACAAATGAGCTTCAGTGGCATAGGCGATGGAAAGAGTCAAACCTGCCCACGGCCCGCTCGGGTCGAGGGCTCGCTCGTTATGCCAGCTGCGGAACAAACCGAATACCTCACTGCCAAATGAACAACTGAACAACCGATCCACCTCATCCAATCCCCAGACAAGTTGGGTTTTCATGTTTTTCAGTACTTCTCTGCGCACAAAACGTTCGAAATTTACATTTGGTCCGCGTCGTTCATCCCAAGTATCGGATGGAAGAACATTCAGCTCCAATTGTTCTGCAAGTGATTCAGCAAGGCTGATATAGAATCTGGAGACATCAGACAGGTTGGATGCGTTGAATTTTTGAAAATCTGTCAGTGCTACTTTGGCCCCGCGTGTTCTTGCCATCTGTAGACCTCGAGCCAGGAGGGATGTCTTGCCTATCTGCCTTGCACCTTTTAGCAGGACAATGCTGTCATAACGCGTGAGCGCCTCTCGGAACTCCTTGTCGACACCTCGACTCATGTAGAAGTCCGAGTGCAGAGGGACAGCGCCACCTACCGGCTCCAAAGGGAGAGGGCCCTTGGGTTTCTTTTGAACTGGAATGGTCACGCGAATGGGTTTTGGGGCGGGCGCGGACCTGGCAACCAATCTCAGACCGGGTTTCAATTCCAGTTTGGACGGCTTGCTTCTGGACTCAACACGCTGCAGACGCTCATTTAAATCCTTTATGACATCAATGTTGTCTTCCTCTGTCTCCCATAGCAGGTGCGTGATAGGGGCAAGGATACCTGCTATTGGTTCCGCAAGATCTCCGGTAAATCCTACTCGGCAGGGGATCATGGCGGGCTGACCGTTCTGTTTTTGAGCCGCATCATGGGCCACTTCGATCTGAAATGAAATGATTTCGCTTTGACAAGCTGCATCGGATAGCAGTGGCACGATTGCATCCGCGGATTTGATCTGATGGGTCAGATTGGAGGCCCAGGCCATGCTCGTTTGTGATTCGCGGTCAACAAAAACGGAATGGCCACTTTGTCTCAGACTGGTTTCGATGTGTGTGGCCAGTTTTTGATCCTGTGCCTCATCTGATTTAACTAATATGACTACCTGTTTCATTAATTTCAAAATGGAAAGTATCTGCATCGCTCCTGCCCTTGATGGATCCCAGCTAACATTCGCTGTGCTTGTGTCTGATGTTCAGGTGGAGCTTTTCGCGTTTTGCGCTTTTATCTTGAGGGCTATTAGCATATGCTGAGCTAATTGAAAAGACCAGTTCAAAAAGTCTTTTGCCAAATTCGCTTCCCGCGTTAAGGTATGTTGCCTCGATCCAAATGCGAGTTCCTTTCTTTCTCGCTTGCACTCAGTCACCGTAATCGATGAGGCAATGGCGGGAGTTAGTTTTATATTTAAATCAAATTTATGACCGAAGAACAGATCAACGATCTTTTGAAGCAGGTGAGCTACCCTGGTTACTCGCGGGATATCATATCCTTTGGACTTGTGAAAAATGTGGCAGTCAACAATGGAGCTGTCAGTGTCATGGTTGAACTCAATGGTGGAAACGCTGAAATAGCAGCGAAAATCAAACATGATGCGGAGCAGGTGCTCAGAAATGCCGATGGCGTTGAGCATGTGCATGTGCAGGTCAAGGTTCCGCAAGGGGCCAGTGCAAGCCAATCTTCAACCGGAGGAGCCTCGAATCCATTTCAAAATCAACAATCGGTCCCTGGTTTGCAGCGGATTGTAGCTGTTGCCAGTGGCAAAGGTGGTGTAGGCAAATCAACTGTATCGGTGAATCTGGCTTGCGGGCTGCAAAAGCTGGGCGCTCGAGTCGGTTTACTGGATTGCGATATTTATGGCCCAAGTATTCCTCTGATGATGGGGGTACGCGAGCGCCCTTCTATCACTCCAGAACAGAAAATGGTACCGGTCATCAGTCATGGCATCAAATTAATGAGCATGGGATTTCTTCTGGATGACGATCAGCCTGTCATTTGGCGTGGCCCCATGATCATGAAAACCATCCAGCAGTTTTTTAACAGCGTAGATTGGGGAGAGCTTGATATCCTTCTTGTTGACCTTCCTCCCGGAACTGGTGATGCTCAGCTTTCTCTCTGTCAGACAGTGCCGCTTGATGGTGGTGTGATCGTTACGACGCCCCAAGAGGCTTCAGTCGGTGTTGTCCGTAAGGGCATTGCCATGTTTGAAAAGGTGAATGTGCCCATTTTGGGCATCGTGGAAAACATGAGTTATTTCACCGCTCCCAACGGAGATCGCATTGAAATCTTTGGCAATGGAGGTGGTCGCGTCGAGTGTGAACGAAAAAACATCCCATTCCTTGGGGAGGTTCCGATTTTTACGGAGATTCGAGAAGGCGGAGATTCTGGGCAGCCTGTGGCAGCAGTTCAAACAGATTCCCCAGCAGGTCTATCATTCATGAACGTTGCCAAGATCCTCAAAAACCAGTGGATGCCTGAGTCCTGAGAAGCTTAGCATATTCAAATGCCATGGAATTTGCAGAACGCCTCAAGACCTATTGGAGCAAGCAGGCAGTGGTTGCTGAGAATGCTTACATTACAAGTCGTGCAGTGGTTATTGGTGACGTGACCATAGGCGAAGAATCCAGCATCTGGTATGGCGCTGTATTACGAGGCGACATCAACCGCATTGAAGTAGGGCATCATAGCAATGTGCAGGACAATGCGGTGGTTCATTTGGCAGACGATTTTCCGTGCCTTATCGGTAATTATGTCACTATTGGGCATGCGGCGATCCTGCATGCCTGTACTATCGAAGATGAATGCCTCATTGGTATGGGAGCAACGGTGCTGGATGGGGCAATCATTGGTTCTCAGAGCATTGTGGGAGCAAATGCACTGGTAACCATGGGAACTGTTGTTCCACCAGGTTCGCTTGTGCTTGGCTCGCCTGCGAAGGTGGTCAAGGCGCTATCTGAAAAAGAGCGTCAAGGGCTGCGTCGCTGGGCAGAAAAATATGTGGCTAATGCGCGATATTGCCTTCAACATGGTATTCAGATCGGGAAGCCTCTCGATTCATCATCCGCCGGGTGAATTGCTTTGATTTTACCCGCAGCCATTGACCATATTATCCTTTATGTCGACGCCCTTGGTCCTATTGTTTTACGAGAAATTGATACCAGGCAGCCAGATAGTAAATCGGTTGCAGGATCTCGGCTATCGCGTTTCAAGTGTGACTCAGAGTGACAAGTTGATCGATGAGGTCCGGAAGCATCACCCGATGGCTCTCGTCATGGACCTCCACTCAAAAACGGGCGACATTCCCCTTTCCATTCAAACGCTGAAAGAGGATCTGGAAACCCAACATATTCCGGTGCTCGCCTTTGCTGAAGTGAACAACGAAGATCTCCACGAAAAAGCTCGGCTTGCAGGTGCCAAACTCATTGCCGGAGAAGAGGCTGTTCTGGATCAGCTACCTCACCTCATGGAGCACCTGCTTGAGGTTGATTGATAGCTCTTGCTCCCTTTGTTGTTCACCAATGCCCTGTTGCTGCTTACGATTTGTGTGAAGTGAGTTCCCGAACGGTTCAGCCCCATGATCCCACTAGGGTTAGCTGGGAAACTGGTGGAATGCAATTCAATCACACCAAACAAATGGCCGGGTCGCCAGCCGCTGCGCAGGATTAACTTGACGGGCAAGGTCTTGTTCGTCATGTGCCAGCTACAGCAGATATGACCTTTGTGTCATATCTTCATCTTGAGGTGATCCATCGGATGGAGCTTGCCATGCGATGCGTGAGGGATCATCGCTCACGGACTATGATTCAACGAATGTTCGCTTCATGAATGCGTCTTTTTTGAGGGTATTCCCTGCCGATATTCATCAATGCACCTGAATGTAAGATTGATCCTGGGTGAAGATACTTTTTTTGTCGGGGGGAGACAGTGTTTCCAGTGCGTCTGTGTTGTGCCCTGCATGACCAGAAGGCTGCCATGTTCAAGCATCAAAGAAATGGTTTCCCTGGTTGCTTTATGCTTGAAGGCAAACTTCCTTTCTGCCCCCAGGCTCAAAGAGGCGATGGAACCATTTTTTTTCAGATCTTTTTCTCCATCGCTGTGCCATGCCATGCCTTCACTGCCATCATGATAGAGGTTCAGCAGGCAAGCATTGAAAGGTTCACCCGTTTGTTTTTCTACTTTTGTCTTCAGTTCAGCGAGCTCTTGAGTCCAGGCCAGAGCACGTTTGGTCGTACCTGAATAAGTGTATGTGAAGGGGGAATCCGCATGCCAGGCCACCTTGCGTTTGGTGACAATGCGTTTTCCCATGATCATGGCCTCGTCGTTTTCCCATTTGATGGTGCTTAGCAACCGGTTGAAATAGTCATCCGCCGACTCCCAAGAGATCAATGCCCCGTAATATTTCACTACACCATCTCGGGTGAGTAGGTTGACTGGTTTTGCGATGGTCTGACGAAATAAATCCATGTATCTGGTTGTAAAGTGTTTCTGTCGGGAACGAGAGCAGGGGCATGTTGCTTGACGTCGACGCCACACACGCTGTGCTTGAACTGAAATTGGAAAAAGGTTTCTTTGATCTACACACTGTTCTTCAACACCCCGATGATAATGAGGGCGACAAAGAGTGGGGAGCCTATTATGTCTATGTGGATTATCAGGGAAAGTGAATGAGGGCTGATTTTCTAATCCAATGTCAGGGCGGACAGCGCATAACAGGTGCTGCTGTAAGTGATAAAATGATAACGGTCGGTGTTGAGAGATCGTGTCCACCATCGCCCTGAGGCACGCTGGTGATTCTTGAGCCAGGTCATGCCACCTTCCAGAGTTGGATCCGAAGCAGCAATGCCATGCAATCGAAGCACCATGCAGACTAAACCTGTCATATGTCCATCGCTTTCCGGTTGCTCAAATGTTAGTTCTGCTCGCAGTTTGCTCGCGCGGTTTCCATTGCCCCATTTTTCCGGTGCCGCAAAAGAGCGAAGGGCCCAGCCTCCATCCTTTTTTTGATAATTACTGAGAAAAGTCGTCATACTTTTCGTTGAATGATCTTGCACCAAACCGGGCCAGAAGTGTTCGGCCCACCACAGCAACACCCGAGCGTATGCATGGGGTGGGGGTGTGTTCTTGAGGTATTGCTCCAGCGAATGAATCGATCCTCCAAGTTCTTCATCGGAGCGCATTCTGCTCAACCACCCCGGGGCTGACGCCACCGCAATGGCTGCCACGGTGGCGGCCTGGTAGGAGCTGGACTCCAACGGAGGCCAGCAATCATCGTTACCAAAGGATCCATCTGATGATTGGACCTTGAACATCAAACTTAAAGCTCGTTCTGTTTCCAGGGAACAGGCACCTGTGATATGCAGGTCCCACGAGGCCAGGCCTGCGGCGAGGTAGGCAAGCTGGGTGGGCTGAATGCCTTCGCGCAGTGAAGAAGCTTTCTCCTCTTCCATGGACTTCAATTCATCCACAAAGAAATCGCGAATGGATGCGTCGGGAGGGCCCGCCACGGACGTCAGGCCGGGGCGAATCATCATGTACGAGCCGTTTGTGTGGCAACTGATGCACTGCTTGCTCTCACTCCAGGCCTTTGCTCCTTGATCTAAATGAGTCAACGCTGACGACTTCGACCATTGCTCAAGTACTGGTTCCTCGGCGCTGGCGGAAGGGATCCGAAGACTGCCATCTTTGTACTGGTGGGTTTCTTCCCCCTGAATCGTCAGGTACTGGCCTATTAAAATCGGCACCAGCCGCAGCCAGAAATCCACGCTTCGGTTCAAAAAACTCATCTCATCATTATAAGGAAGAACCCGCCAGCTGTTCAAGTGTCGAGTGGGAGGACCAAGTTCAAGTTGAAATGTTACGTTGGTTTGATTTGGCAAGATGGAAGGCTGACTTTTTTCTTCCGAAATTCCGAGTGTTTGCATAGCGCCGTGGTTATTCAATGCAAATCCGATGCCATTTGATGCGTTCCAAATCACCTGTGCAAGGCATCAGTGAGTCTCATCATATCATTGATATGATGATGCTCAGAAGTTATACATTGGATGTGTCAGTTCAGGTTACTTTTCACAGTTCGGCGCTTCCAGATGTTATACAGGCAAAGGTTGCTGCGGGTATTGCCGTGCATCGTCTTCCAGCAGGCCTCTTGTATGCATCAATCGGTCAATCAGCCAGATGGTTGAAATATGCCAGGGCCTGGGCGCCGATTCACCGGCGAGACGCAATCAGCGCCCTCTACCAGTCGGTCTATCGATCTACGCTGGACTCCATGGAAAGGGACGAGTTTCACTATCTGGCGCTGGGTTGTGGTGATGGTGTGAAGGATGCCTCCTTTCTTGAGTTGGCTGCTCCAGACAAGTGGCGAGTCAAGGTTACTCTGCTTGATGTCAGTCCTTACCTCACACTCGGTGCAGCGCAAAGACTAAATGCGTGGCAAACTCAGTTGCACGTGGCCGATCTTGAGTCTCAGCCTGATCTTTCAGTGCTTGATCTGGAAGAGCGCAGACAGCCTCGGGTGATTTCCTGTCTTGGCATGCTGCCAACACTTGGTCATGCAATGTTGCTTCCTTACCTGGCTTCTGTCTTGAAACCGGAGGACCGACTCGTGATCTCAGCCAATCTTTCGCCGACTGCCAGCGATGAAGACAAGGCCTCCATAAAGTCACAGTATGACAATCCAGAGGCCCGCCTCTGGTATTCCGGAGCCTTGTTGGAACTTGGATTGGAGCGGAACGATTTTGCGTTGAGATGTGCCGTGGAATCCCTTGCAGGCATCGCAGGTGCCTATCGCATTGTCGTGCAGGCTGAGATCCTTCGAGGGCTTGAACTCCAAGTGCATGGTGAAACCTACCCAATGGCAGCTGGAGATCGACTTGAGGTCTTTCGTTCGGAGCGATGGACTCCCAGCGCTCTGCGGCATCTTTTCAGCCATCAGGGACTGGAGATCATCCAAGCGAGTGTATCGAATGATTGTCAGGAAGGTGTTTACGTCATTGCGAATCGGAACCAGTCTCCAGTGTAAAGCGTGGAGTTTCCTATTATCAAACGCGATACCAGTATAGCCATCATCGTTGCTGGACTGTCTTCTCATCCAATCATGTTTCATACCTAGCACTGAATGAAACATCTTGTCCACTTGACTCAGCCAATGTTCGGCTGTTTGTTTTCGATCACAATGAAGCGCCGCTCAGATGCGTATGATACAGAACTTGAAAATCAATGAAATCCTCGCCGAATTCTAATCCAGGTGACAGCGCCAGCTACCCTGAAAGACACATGACCCAAATCTCAACAGACCGCACTGAACGCATTCGAGGTATGCTCATGGGCACATTCATTGGAGACGCCCACGCCATGCCAGCCCATTGGTATTACAACCGCGACGCGCTTCGTCAGGATTACGGTTGGATCACTGAATTCATGTCTCCCAAAAGGCATCATCCGGACAGCATTCTCTGGAGAAGTGAATACAGTCCCTTGAACAAGAAAGGCGACATTCTTCATGATCAGGCGCAATACTGGGGGCAGAAAGGTATTCATTATCATCAGCACCTCGATGCGGGCGAAAATACGCTGAACCTTCAGCTTGCCTGGCAACTGATTGAAACAATTCAAGAAGCGAAAAGTTATGATACGTGTCGATATCTTGAGCGTTATCGAGATTTCATGCTCAATCCGGAATCACATCGGGACACTTATGCAGAGGAATGCCATCGTCAGTTCTTTACACACTACGCACGCGGCCGAAGCTTGAAATCATGCGGTGGGCCCGACAATCACATAGGCGGACTGGCTTCACTGCCGGTATTCCCTGCATTACTGGAGGGAGAAACCGAGTCGGTTCGACTGGTTGCGCGTGAGCACCTTCACTTGACGCATCATCATGCCGTCGTAGAGCGTGCTGCGGACAGTTTGATAAGGATTCTTGGTGATGTCTTGCGTGGGGCCGAGCTGAGAGAAGCAATCGTAAAGCACGGGAACGATTTTTTCTCTTTGAGACGTGCTGAGCGCTGGGTGCGCAAACCCGACGCAGAAGTCATTGATCATCACTTCAGTTCTGCTTGTTATATCGACAAGGCTTTTCCTGCCTCTCTCTACCTCGCCTGGAAATATGCCGGAAGATTAAGGGATGGAATTATTGCCAATACAAACATTGGAGGAGACAATTGCCATCGAGGTGCAGTGATTGGTGCCTTGTTGGGTGCGGATTGTGGGCTCAAGGGCATACCCGTTGACTGGCGCCGATCTCTGCTCATGAATCGATCCTTAGAGCAACTCGCAGTTTTTGTTTGAATCGTTTTGATGCCTTGGAAAGTTGAGTCGCTGAACCTAGCTCAATGCACCGTAAATCGGGCGGTGTTTGGTATACCCGCCATCAATTGTCAAAACTTCACCCACAGCCCAGCACTGTTCTGCCCAGAAATAGGATGTGGCTGCCGTTATGTGCTCTGGTGCCGTCAGGCTTCCTATAGGCATGGCATCCTCAACGGCTTGCAAGCGCGCCGCTGAAACCGGGTTCTGTGCAGCCATGGGGCCTCTCAAAGGTGAAGGTGCCAAGCCGTTGAGAATGAGAGCGTGTTTCTCCAGGAAATGGCGTGATTGCAGGGTTAACAAATTCATGAGCCCTCCTTTGGATTCTTCATATGCAGAGCTGGCGCGCCCCTCGGAGCCCACCGTCCCGGATGTGGACAATATAAGCACGCCCCGAGCTCCGGAGGTAAACGCTTTTGCATTCACTGCCTGCTTGAGGAGGTTGTGGGCACCCCAGAGATTGATCTCGCAGGATTTCATGACAGTGTCCTTGTCCAATTCTTCAGGAGGGGTCAGTGGGCATGGAGAAATGCCTGCCGTGTGTTGCAGGTAATCGATATTGCGATGACGTCTGAAAAGATCTGCGACCTCGGATTCGTCGGCAATATTCAAACTTTCGGTCCTGACCTGTGTGTTGCCCTCTGAAAGGTTTTGAAGATCTGATGCAAAATCGGTCAGCAGCGTTTTTTTGGTTCCGACCATGATTTCAGTGGCATGATCGACTAATACAAGGTGCTGGGGCTTCAGCCACTTGATTGCGGTCCTGGCCATATGCTGCCCCATGAGTCCAACTCCGGTGATGAGCACGGTCGAGTTTTCGCGATGCGTGAAAGGTGCGCTATTCATTGTGGTGTATGACATAACGTCTGCTGGAAGCGGGGTCGATAAAAATGTGTGAAGAAGGCGAAAACCTGCAGGGGTTTTCAGAGCCTCTTGCTTTTAGTCAGTCAGACCTGGTCGAAATAGGGAACAGGAGTGGGGGTAGCTTTTGGTAAACTTTTTATACTCGAACCGTTTGAAGCATTTCTATTTCGCTGAAGAAAATAGATCAATTACTAGTGCAATATAATTGCGCAATCGGGTCGGTGTCATCAATTCGTTCCATGTGAATGCTGCTAGATGGAATGATTCAACACCTCTTCGGCGAATCCGAAGGCCAGAGACATGCCTGCTCCGGTAGTTATCTCGATGGCATACACTCCTTCGTTGATTTCTTCGGAAAAGGCAATGCCATCCTTGGCGCAAACATACGAGCCCATCCATCGCTCACAGACTTCGGCTTCAACGCCAGGCAATAATGCACGAAATGTCGATAGAAGGAGTTTGTCGACCTGTTCGCTCTGAAACGGCAAGGCTTGATCGCCATAAGCATGGCTGTCACCAATGATCAGACTACCATCCTGGTCCTGGACAATAATCAAATGAATTCCGTGTTTCAGATGAACGGCAAACTTACTTTCCATTACATCGCTCAAGGCCTTTGCTTCCTGCATGTCCGCAAAACCCGGATACCGGATCAAGCTCAAATCGGAGAGGACTGGGAAGGGTAATCTTATCCCAGGGGGGCTGAGCTTCAACATCTGCAGAGAACAGATTTGCAATTTGCGCTTCTGCCAGATTTCCGGGCAAATCTCCCCCAGACGATCCCCCATACATAAATAAATACGCTCGGCATGAAGGGTGCCTTGTGTTGTTTCCACCCGTCCCTTTCCTATTCGGTTGACATGGGTACTGGTTTGAAACGCAACCCCAAGGTGATGGGTGAGCCACTGTCGCATTGTGGGAATGGCTTCGCGGGGATTCACACGTAGTTCATGAGGACTGTAGAGGGCTTTCTCGATCTCTTCGGAAAAATTTCCATCGCACATGTCCTGAAGCTCGTTTTTCCCAAGGATGCTGCAATCCTCTCCTGATTTAGATCGAGCATAGGCTTGCAGAAGATCAGAGGATTCCTTGCACTTTGCCACAAAGCACGCTCCGGTCTGATCGATCTGGATGGATGCTTGGCGAGCCACCGAGCGCCAGATATCCACCGAGCGTCTGGCATATTGCCAAGGCTTGCCCTCTTCCTGCCCCGTCACAGTGATAAATCCGAAATTCCTCACACTGGCTCCCGAAGCCTGATGGTCCGTGTCCACCACTAAAACGCGCATGCCTTTTCTGGCTGCCGCATATGCATGCGCCATGCCAACGATCCCCATTCCGGCGACAATGACATCAAAATGTTTATTCATCTTAACTGAGATCTTGCAAGCACTTGTTGCTGATCAGTGATTGGTTTGCTCATGCTCGTTATCTTGAACAATGAAGCTCAGGAAGTCGCATACTCACCGAGAGAATAAGCATGACAAGATGTTTTGTCAGGAAGTTTTCAAGCCGGCAGGGATAAGAGAGTCAATCTTTGTCCGTCGTTCGCTGGATCATCCACCAAGTATCCGGATTCTTGGGACTGGCCACATTCAATCCCATCTGACCGGTGTATTGAACGGGAGGCATCGTGTGGGCATCGAGCCATTTGTGTACTTCCGCATGTCCGTCCACAAATGAAAAGCCAGCTGCTCCGTTGTGATAACTTGCTGGAAAATCAATGATGCGCGTCTGTGCAAGGTTGTCAGTGGGTTGAGCGGCAAAACCTGCCCCATAGATCATTCGCAGGTGTCTCAACGCATGGGTTCTTTTTGATATCGTTTTCGCATCACTCCGCCCCCACTTTCCAAAGCCTGTCATCTGAAAAGATACGCTTCTCGATGTAAGACTGCCTCTCTTGTTCTTTCCTGCCCTGTCTGTCAAGAGTGGGTTTTTTGGAAAGTGGTGGGTTCCTGAGCAATGCATCTGGCTCGAGTGGATGGCTGGGGAAGGTCATGATTGGAGTTAATGAAAATAAAAACCCTAAAATTTCCATCAAAAATCTTTCCTTATCATTCAATATTAGATGAATTGAGCGCTGCATGAAAGGAAAGTCGCATTGTGCTTCAATGACCCTCTTCCTTATGTTTAAAATTTTTTGGCGCCCGTAGAATCGAAAGAACATGAGCCATTGGAATCCAGGTCGTGTTATTCATGAACGATATGGGTTGTTTACCGCGACTTTGACTGTTGTGCCTTCGCTCAAATTTGCCAGAAGTCATCGACATTGCATTAGTGCTCCTTTTGAGTAAGTCCTGCAACGATGGAAACATCTCTGTTCTTGCCGAGTTGCCGTCACACATTCATGTTGGTTTTATGGCTGGAGCCACCATGAAACTAAAACACATCCTTATCTCAGCGTGTCTTTTTGCAATCTGCTGGGGGAACATGCTGCACGCAGCTTCGCAGCCATTTGGAGAAGACCTGAATCAAGCGCAAGTTGAATTCTACCAAACAGGAATTGTTCAGTCGGTATATCTTCAAATCTCTCCAGAAGACAAACGCCGGATGATGGCAGCCCTTCCCGAGTGCATCTATGTGCCAGCGTCCTTTCAATGGCGCGATATCAAATTGGAAAAAGTGACCGTTCGCTTTAAAGGCAATAGTTCCTCAGATCCTCGTCAAACGCATAAACGCAGCTACTTGGTCCGATTCGATAAATACGACGATCACAAAAGATTCATCGGGTTACGTCGTGTTTCATTTGATAACGGTGTGCAATTTGGCAGTCTGTTCAGTGAACCCATCATCACCAAAATCCTGCAAGCGGAAGGTATCAAGACTCACCGCTGTAACTATGCAAAACTCTACGTGAACGGGGAATACCAAGGCGTCTACGTCAATCTAGAAAGGATCGATGAATCATTCCTCGACCAGCATTTCCCTGAATCCGAAGGTGGCCTTTGGAAAAATGATGAGGGAGGGAACGGCGGAGATCTGCGGTTTATTGGTGAAGACCCCAAACAATACGAAAAAGCTTTTGAGGCGAAAAATAATGCCGCAAAAAACCGAGAACAGCTTGTAGGGTTTATCAGGCAAATCAATGAAACACCCGACACGGACTTCCTTTCAATGCTGGAGTCCAACATTGAGGTGGACACCTTCTTGCGCATCACATCGGTGATGCTTTTGTCCGGTGCATTCGATCAGTTGACAGGGTGGGGCCCGCACAACTTCTATCTCTTTCACGATACGAAACAGAATCGCTGGCATTATCTGCCGTGGGACCTTGATGTTGGTTTCTGCGAAATTGCATTTGGTCATGTCTACGTTATTGATGACTGGAATGCCTCATGGCCCGTTCCTGTGGGACGCACCAATCCACTCCTGGATCGCATTGTTGCAGATCAAACCTTACTTGCTCGTTATCGAGTCATTGCTGCCGAAATTCTCGAAAAACACTTCGAACCCAATCGCCTTTGCCACCTCATTGACAAGAAATACGACCTATTGAAGGCTGATCTGCAGATCGATCCATTTCCTCATCGGCGAGCGACAGTTCCAGGGGATAAAAATTACGATGACATTGTCAATTCAATGAAGGCATTCATGCGCAAACGTTATGCTGTCGCAAGGCAGCAGCTGCAGAATCCTGGTCAAAGGCCCAAAGCAGTGGATCGGCCCGGTCAGGGGTCGCAAGGAATACCGCCTAAACTTGTGGCCCGAACTCAGCGCCTGCAACAAGCGGCTCAGGAGATGCAGCGAAAAATGCAAGAACTGCAGAAAATAATGCAGAAGATCGGAATGCTGATTCAGCAAAAGAAATTTGATCAAGCCGACCTGATCATGGATGAGGCGTTCGAGCTTACAGAGCCACCTGACGTGTCGACGGATAGATGAAACGCCCAGGCATCTAATGAAGATGTTTGACATACGGTCTACTGTTTCCAATGCGGCGATTCAAACAGAGAATTGATTGAGTTTTACAAGTGATCCATACACTGACCGTCGCAAGCATCCAAAAATCTCGATATTGTTAACAGAATTTTTTTCGGCGAATATAATACTCATTGAAAAGCTCCCTCAACCTATCTTCAAACCTTGAGAGTTATTGCAAAACACTGATTGCCATTGGTGCCTAGTCAGTCAGAAAATCGCGTAGCACCGCTCCCTTCCACCCTTTGCGCGTTCCGCGGAAGTTTCCTTCTGGTTCATGTTTTCAGTTTTTTCATCAATCTCTAGTTCATTTATGGATCCACTTGCAATGTCATAGACCCAACCATGAAGGCAAGTTCTCCTTCGTTTTCCCGATATTGAATAAACTCGAGCATACGAAGGACGCTAATCTGGTGAAGCACGTTCATCTCGATGGCCTTATCCAAGCTACTGGCACCTCCTATATGATCCATCAAACCTTTCATGCCGTTTTCATGGACTACCCAAACCTGCAATCTGCTGTCGATTCTGCTGACAGTTTGAAAAACCCAAGTTCCTCTTTCGGGTTCACAAGCGGCCTGAATCCAGATGAGTTGCTTTATGGGGGCGAACTAACTGTAGTGACGAAAAGGATGGATATTAATCCTCCGTTTTTCTTTCAATGAATCCCGTATCGGTTAACCAGGCCACGAAACTTTTTTTCCACAATGGAGCGGAAGCTCCCTTGCCCTCGCCCATATCGAATCCGTGGCCCCCTTTGGAATAGATGTGTAGTTCGGAAGGGGCGCCTTTGGAATGTATCCGAGTAAAAAAATCGATGCATCGATTCGCCGGAGTCAACCGGTCATTCAACGCATTCATAAAAAACATTGGAGGAAGATGATCGTGTTTTTCCACCACCCCTTCGGATGTTAAATCATCCCTGAGCCAGGGATAAAACAGGCCGGCAAAGTTTGGCGCGGACAATTCCGTATTGGATCCGGAATCCGCATACAGCCCAAGTGCAACACTCAATGCCAAATGTCCTCCGGCTGAAAAACCTCCGATGCCGATTTTCTCCGGATCCAGATTCAGAGAAGTCGCCTCGTTTCTAAGGATTTGAATTCCCTGTCGGGCATCTGCCACGACTGCCGTTAAATACTCAGGCCAGGGATACTTCGGTTTGGATTGTTCCGCCCCATAGTTCGTTCGGTATTTTAAAACCAGAGAAGTAATTCCCTGCTTCTGAAGCCAGATTCCGAGATCATGCCCTTCACGGTCCAGCCAGACATCCCGATATGCTCCGCCGGGGCAGATCACTATTCCAACCCCAGTGGCAATGGTTTCCGGCGCCTGATGAATCGTGTAGCTTGACTCGAATACCTGACTGAACACCCGATTGGAACCGGACAACGAATGAACAGAGACTTTGTGGCTTCGAACGGATTCTTTATCAAATTGAATGGCATTTCCTCCCGGAACGCCTTTCCACAACGATCTTTCAGCTGGGAGATCTGCTGCCGTTAAATGCAAAACGCCACAATAGGCCAAGGCTCCGCAAATGAATGGCTTTGAAAAGTTCCTGATAAATGAAAACAATAAGGATTGGTTCATACAAATTAGCCTAGGATGGTTGGGATGTGATTCGCCACGAAAATCCAAACTAGATTCTATTTCCAAACAAGACGAATAGAGTGGCTCAGCTGAAATTTGAGTATCCTGAAGACAAAAACCTTACCGTCATTCATCCGTGATGATGCGTTGCCCCAGTATCCATTCTTTCTTTATTTCGAGCTGTTGCAATTGGTTCATTGTGATAAGCAACTATCAGATTCCTATCAGGTTGCACAACTTCGTTTTTAATCCAATCAGGGATGAATCGGCTCTAAGCGATGATGCACAATTGTTCGCACTGGTTCTGCCGGTCGGTTGTTCTTGGGGGAAACCGTTACTACTGACCCACGCGTTTTGTTTCCGTCGCTTCCCCCGGTTTGAGGTGTGTATCCATCCAGGCGTAGATCAGCTCGCGTGACTCGTGCTTGATGGAATGACCTTGGCCGTGGGCGAAGAAAGCGAAGTTCTGCGGCGCTTTCTCCAGCTCCCAGACATCCATGAGCTTCAAGTTCATGAGCATGCGTTGGCGCTGTGTGAGTTTCTGTCCGTCGTTGAGTCCCGAGATATCAAGGAACGCGCGCGGAGCGATGAGCGCCATGATTTCGTGGAAATCAATGTCTGGAAGTTCTCCACGAAGCAGACCGGGACGAAGCGGTTTCAAGTAGATGTACCAGTGATCGCGGCTCCACGCTTCAACGAGAGGATTGTGTCGCAGGAACGTTCCGCCACAGTTACTGGCAGAGGCCTTGATGCGATCGTCATAGGCCGCGAGAAAGAAGGTTCCGTGGCCTCCAAGTGAATGTCCCATTGCGCCGATGTTGGCCGCGTCGACTTCCCGCAGGGATTCTAGTGTATCGATCGCGATGGAATGCTCGTAGGTAAATTTGCCCACAGCCGTCCACTCCGGATGTTTTTCGTAGAAGCGCTTGGTTTCGTAAGGGCCTTCGGGTGGAATGCGATGCCCGGAAACGAAATGCTCGGGCGCGATGACGATATACCCTCGTCTGCATAGATGATTGAGATAGGCCTTGTCAGGATTATCCACGAGACCGGCGGCGCGGGACTTGCCTTCGGGATAGGTACCATGCAAGGCGACGATAGCTGGAAGTTTGCCGTCCCGCTTCAACGGTATGCCGAGGTATGCGTATGCGCGTTCGTCTGCCTCGACGTTGTAGCTGATGAGCTTTCGGGTGTAAACGTCGTCGACCAAGATTTCCTCGTGGATCATCAGATCCAGTTTCGGCTTTGCCGGTTTGAACTCGTCGCGAATGAGGTTGAGGTAGCGTTGGCGCAGGATCTTCTTTCTTGCTTGCCAGTCGCCGTTGTTGCGGACGCCTTCAAGAAGGTCGTCCCAGGAAGAAAGAATGACCGGCGCGTTCGATCGCTTGCGGGAAAGTCCGTTCGGTACGGCAGCGCTTAAGGCTAGTGATGCGGAGATGAATATGAGTGCACCGGAATGAAGTATTCTCATGAGATATGATTCTTGACCGATGACCGTCCAATGCAAGCCTGAATCGCTCGGTCGAGGCATAAGAGCGTCTTAAAGTAGAAACAAATTTCAATAATGGATACCGCTTGAATCCTTGCAATACACCACTTAACTCTGGTCGCTGAGGTCGCAAAACTGAGTAGCAGCTTTCTGGCAACAAAAAGAAGGGCTGGTTCACCTTTGTCAAAATTTCCAGGGATGCGGTTGCGTATGAATTTTCTTTCCCGCGAGGCTTCCTGTTGAGTTTCTAAAGTGGCTCCGTTACGGGAACCGTGAATCCCAGGCCTGTATCAATGTTCTTTAGAGAAAGCCTTTCATGGTGGTTTTGTTCATCGACTTCGTTGCTAGCATGGCCGATATTGGAAGCAGGGAATCGTCTTTCCATTCGGCTTTGCTATCAGGAAAGATGTCTCTCTACTGTCTTCATACAGCAGTAACGGAACGGGAGAAGGGATTCATGATCAAAACTAAATATGACATCGCCGTTCTGGGCGGTGGCCACAATGGACTGGTGGCTGCCTGCTACCTCGCCCTGGCGGGAAAATCAGTGCTGGTTCTTGAGCGCAATGCAGCAATGGGAGGTGCCACGCAGTCGAGGCAGCTATTTGATGGAGTCGATGCGAAACTTTCCGTTTATTCCTATCTCATGAGCCTTTTTCCCCGGAAGATCATCAGTGACCTTCATTTGGACCTTTTGCTGCGTTCCCGCCAGACGGCTTCATGGACACCGTCCATCCAGGATGGAAAATTTCGAGAACTGCTGATTCGTAACGATGACCCCATCGGTAACCGCCGGGCATTTCTTGAACTTACGGGAGATCAGAATGATTACCGCGGGTATCTTAAACTCCAGGAGTTGCAGCAGCAGTTGGCCTCGGTCGCCTGGCCCGGTTTGACCGCACCTCTTGTGACTCGAAAAGAAATGCAGGAGCAAATGGGAAAAGATGGAACCAGAGCCTGGGAGGCCTTGATAGAGGAACCGCTTGGAAATGTTTTGGAATCCCTGATTTCTGATGATTTGATCCGAGGCCTTGTATTTACTGACGGGAGGATCGGTGTTTCTACCTGTCCTCACGATCCAAGCCTTCTTCAAAACCGATCTTTTCTTTATCACGTGATCGGACAGGGGACGGGAGAGTGGCAAGTTCCGGTGGGTGGCATGGGAGCTCTGGTCAATGAGTTGATTCGAGTTGCCAAATCCACTGGTCGCGTCGACTTTTTGACTCAGACTGAGGTCGTTCGTTTAGGTGTGGGTCGAACGCAATGTTGCGTGGAGTTTGAGATGGACGGAAAGCCTCATGCAATCGACGCCCTCATTGCGCTCTGCAACGCCTCGGCGCAAGAACTCGCGAGAATGACAGGTGATCCGTGGCAACCAGAGGAATCAGACATTGAAGGCGCAGCGTTCAAGATGAACATGCTGCTCGAAAGGCTTCCCAAACTGCGCTCAAACTGTCGCGAAGCCAGTGAAGCTTTTGCGGGTACGGTTCATATTGATGAGGGCTATGAAGGAATGCTGGCCAGCTATCATGAGAGCCAATCCGGTAAAATTCCGACAAAGCCGCCAGGAGAGATTTACTGTCATACACTGACGGATAACAGCATTCTGTCGGAGGATCTGAATCGCCGCGGTTTTCACACCCTTACCCTGTTCGGTCTGGATCTGCCATATCGTTTGTTTGAAAATGACAACGAGCGGTTACGAAACGAAGTGGCTGAAAAATATCTCATGGGCATCAATCGGTATCTCGAGGAGCCCATCGAAAAATGCCTCGCCAGAGACGTCAATGGAATTCCCTGTATCGAGGCAATGAGTGCTGTTGATCTGGAGAACAAGATTCGTCTTCCCAAGGGGAATATTTTCCATGGTGGCCTCACTTGGCCTTTTGTGGAAACAAGGGATGAGGCCGGGCTTTGGGGCGGCGAAACAAACCATCCCAATGTTCTTTTGTGTGGATCTGCCGCTAGAAGGGGAGGTGCTGTCAGTGGTATCCCGGGCCACAATGCAGCCATGAAAGCAATGGAATTATTGCAAATGCAAATCGTGTGAAGCAGTGTTAGCTGGCCTGTATTTATTTGTGATTCATTGTAACCCTCCAGTGAACGACAGATGAACGGGTCTTCACCTGAAATTTGATTTCAGTCAAGGATGGTGCACCGGAAAACACCGGGAAGCACAAGTTAACTTATAGCTTAATAAAACATTCCCCAGTGGTTTACAAAGCTTTACATGTGGGCGAAATCCCCGGGGGGGCATTTCAAAACCTGCCCATGATGAGGCATTCTACCTTCCTTCGTGTCGATTTTGATGAGCAATTGATCTTTCGTGATTCTCCTGCCTCTCAGGCCTTTATTTCGGTGATCTGCTTGGTCGCGATGCCAATTGGGCGGTCCAGTGGTATGCCGGCACAGGACAGTAACGTGGTGAGCAGGTCACCCTGATTGCCTTTGACGTCGGACAGGAAGCGTCCGGTGTTGATGGATCCGCCGCCTTTTCCGGCGATAACGAAGGGAAGGTTGTCGCGCTTGTGCTTGTTCCCGTTCTCCAGACCCGAGCCCCACATCATGATGCAGTTGTCCAGCAGGGTACCGTC
>Ga0163179_10001068_pt1 | contig 19602 bp, 21 predicted proteins | sample AtlANTMetagenome_FD_109643 | JGI IMG/M metagenome (GOLD analysis project Ga0163179, IMG submission 109643) | Marine eukaryotic phytoplankton communities from the Atlantic Ocean - Atlantic ANT 2 Metagenome | ecosystem: Environmental > Aquatic > Marine > Oceanic | place: North Atlantic Ocean... | reverse complement strand
ATAGTAGAATTTAGAACAGGATTTAACCATGCAAGATATATACGATGTCATAGAAAACGTAAACAATATCTATGATAGTAACTCTGCATTCGAAGTACTTAAAGACTTTGAACGAGTTATTGATGAATTAGATATTTACGTTTACGATAACTGGAAGGACGGAGAACTAGTTTCCGGACCTAAAATCACTAGACATTGGGTGTCTTGCTCATTTATGTGGCCTTTAAAAAGCATGCCAGATCCAATGGGCGGCAAGCGTTTGCTAGACTATGATTGCAAAGTAAGAATGGGTAAAGATTTCATAATTAAACCTAGAAAAATTCGTAAACCTGACGATATCAGACCTGGAACTAAAAAAGGTAAATTAGACAAAATAGCAATTTGGTTAGTACAAATTGATATGCCTAAAAAATTAATCCAGACCATTTACAGTGGATACGACGAATTACAAAACTTCGAGCAAGAACCAGCTACAGGAGGGCAATCACAAGAACTAGGACAGAGCGAAGCAGATCAAGCAGTGGCTGCACCAGGAGCGCCACCGGCACCGCCGGCAGACGCAGCACCAGCTCCTGAAACACCACCAGCTGAAGGAGCAGTATAATGGGATTACAAAAAGCTGACTTAAAAGATATGGTAGATCATATTTTTGAAATTGATAGTTTCAAAAGTAAAATGGGTGAAGATAATAACATTGTTACATTAAGTTTTAGTACTAAAACAAACGAAACTGCAAAAGATCTTGTTAATTTTTTAGAAAAAGGTTATCCATTTATTTTAGATGCTGACGCAACGTCAGGAGAACAAAGAGATGGAACATACAAAGTTTTTGTAGAAATGGAACGTAACGATTCTGTTCCAGATCAAATTTTAGAAATAATTGATGGTGTAAGCAAACTAGCAGGACATGACAGATTTAAATTTCGTTATTATAAAAACTTTAGGTCTATGGAAGCTACATTAGATAACTTACAGGAAAATATTCCTGCTGACCCAGATGACTATGGAATTAAAATCCAAAACGTTGCATTAGAAAGTTATTCTAACTTCTTTAACAAGAGCTTTTTAGAGTCTGTAGAAATGCATAACAATATATTAGCTATTAAAAAGATCCACGGAGATCCTTTGTACTTTAATTTTATAGATATAGGTGATAAGGATTATATACTAAACAGTATTAATGAAACTATATCTGTTGACGACAACAACTTTGCTGAAATAATATATTTGAGCAAGTATTTAGGCGACTACAATATTACAAAGTTTGGCAACAAACTTACTTTCGAAAACAAAAATAAAGTTCTTGTGTTAACCCGTATTAACACTTAAAAAATAGGAGATGTAACTTGGGTAAAGAACACTTTAAATTTGACTTTGACGAATGGATGGCTGAAGAGCTTATTCATCGTGATGATTGGAAAGATTGGTACGAAGCAATGTGCGAAATCTTACCATTATGGGAAGTCGATACTATAGAAAGAGTAGCAGGATTTATTGCTCAATGTGGACACGAGTCCGGCGGCTTTAGAGTATTAAGTGAAAACTTAAACTATAGCGCCAAAGCATTGAATACAATATTTCCTAAATACTTTAAACGAGCAGGAAGGGAAGCAAATGAATATCATAGACAACCTGAAAAAATTGCGAACGTTATTTACGCAAATAGAATGGACAACGGCGATGCATCATCCGGTGACGGGTGGACATTCAGAGGCGGCGGCATTCTTCAGCTTACCGGTAGATACAACTACACAGAATTCGGCAAAGCAGTCGACAAAACGCCGGAAGAAGCGGTCGAGTACGTCAGGACCAAAGCAGGCGCATTAGATAGTGCATGCTGGTTTTGGGATACAAATAACATTAATAAATATTGCGACAATCAAGATATTGTTGGAATGACTAAACGTATTAACGGTGGTACTATTGGTTTAGACGATCGTAAGAAACATTACTTACATGCATTAGATGTGTTTGGTGGAGATTATGAAGAACCAGAAACAGATTACAATCAAACTATTCGTCAAGGATCACGTGGTCCGTTAGTCGCAGAAGTACAAGAAAAATTAGATATAACACCAGCTGATGGAATATTTGGTCCAGGTACAGCAAAAATTGTTAAACATTGGCAAAGTTCAAACGGACTTGTTGCTGATGGTATTGTAGGACCTAAGACGCTGGGAAAGTTACTAGGGTAGGTAGGACAGTGGGATTAAAACTTGCAGGTATAATGTTAGTTGTGATGTGTGCCATGGGCGGACTAGGATACTGGTATTATAATGACACACAAGAAAAACTCGCAACTCTTCATGAAAATAATGCAAAGTTAGAAACGGCAGTAGCTATAAGCGAAGAGACCGTTTCGACTTTGAGAGCAGACTATGCCAAAGCAACTGAAGAGTTACAAAAAGTAAACGAAGAATTTGCAAACATTAGAGCACAAAATAACGTGTTAAGTAAAAAACTTGCAAAGCACGATCTTTCTGTACTAGGTGCTGGTAAGCCTGGACTAGTTGGAAAAATAATAAACAATGCTAGTGAAAAAGCAGGTCGCTGTTTTGAAATATTAAGCGGTGCAGAATTAAATGAAAAAGAAAAAGGAGCAAAAAATGGTAAAGCATTCAATAGCGAGTGTCCTTGGCTGTGGCCTGGCAATACTGCTACTAAGTAGTTGTTCAACACCCGTACAAAAAATTGAAGTTACTGCTAAACCTATTGAGAAGCCTCAGTTGACTCTGCCACCTGTTGATAAAGTAGAAATGAAAGAAGTTAAGTGGGTTATTATTACTGAAAAAAATTACAAGGAAGTTTTTGCTGAATTAAAAAAGAACGGCAGACCATTAGCAATTTTTGGATTAACTGATAAAGGATACGCTAATTTAGGATTAAATTTTAGTGATATTAGAGCATTAGTACAGCAACAAAAAACTATCATTGCAGCATACGAAGCATACTATAAAAATGCTGAAAAAGCATTAGAAAATGCAAATAAACAAGTTGATGAAGTAAATCAAGAAGTAAAAGAGTTAAATAGTAAGCAACCAAAGGAATCAACATTGCAAAAATTTAACCCTTTTAATTAGGAAGACATATGTGGGAAATGATAGAAAGAATGGCAACTGATAGGCTATGGATCTATACAGGTATAGGTGGTAGTTTATTTGGTGCTGCTTTTCTTATGTATTTCAAAGACACTAGAGCAGGACTTTGGTGCTACGCAAAATTTGATATGACTCTTGATTATCTAGTCGAAAGATGGGGGTTAACTTGGTTTGAACAACCAACAGATGCATGGAGGAAAAAATATCCTTACGTTACTAAGAAAATTGACGAGCTAGAAAAACGGATAAAACAATTGGAGGGCAAAAATGCCAAGAAAAAGTCCTGAAGAATTAAATGCAAAACCAGCACCTAAAAAAGTAGATGCTGAAGTAGTTGTGCCTGCATCAAGCACTGGTACAACTAAAAAAGTAAAATTAGATTTAGAAGTAGATACAAGTGTAAAAGACTTAGGACCAAATCCTTTTGCTAAAATTATACACATGGCAAGAGCTGTAGATGCTTGGAGAATTTTTCCAAGAATCTTTATTACTACATATATAATTTTATTATATAAATGTGTGATTTGGTATATGGACCTCCCCAACCCAACCATGGAGCAGTCAGGATTGATATCAATTGTTGTTGGTGCTGGTGCTGCATGGTTCGGCCTTTATACCAGCTCTCGTAAATAGACCCTGTTTTTTAAATAAGTACTAGTATGGACTACTATGACATACTAGGTGTATCAAAATCAGCCTCAGATAAAGAACTAAAGTCAGCATATAAGCGTAAAAGTATGGAGCATCACCCTGATCGCACAGGAGGCAGTGATGAAAAGTTTAAAGAAATAAATGAAGCATATAGTGCGTTAAGTGATCCTGAAAAACGTCAAATGTACGACCAGTTTGGTACAACTAATCCTCAACAAACAGGGCCACAAGGCTTCCAAGATTTTCATTTTACAGCAAATGGATTTCAAGGTGGGATTGATATTAATGATTTAATGAGGCAGTTTGGAATGGGAGGTTCACCGTTTGGACAAAGACAACCGCCAATGAAAAACCAAGATATTACAGTAATAGTGCCATTAGGATTAGATGAAGTATATACAGGAAAAACAATAAGACTTAGTTATGAGCTACAAAAAGGCGGTGTGCAAACACATGAAATAACTATTCCTCCAGGGATACATGATGTTATTAAATATAGAGGATTAGGTAATAACGGTATAGACGGAATACCAAGAGGTGATTTATTTGCTAAAATAAAAGTAAATGATAGTAGTAATTGGAAGAGATCTGGTTTAGATTTACATACTGTTGTTCCTGTAAATATATTTGATTTAATACTGGGTACAGAAATACAAGTTACTACACCAGAAGGAAAAAATTTATCTGTAAAAGTTCCAAAAGGAAGCCAACCTACAGTAATTTTTAGTATACATGGTTACGGAATACCTGATATGCGTACAGGTGCTAGAGGAATAATATTTGTAAGACTCAAAACAACTGTGCCTCAGATCGACGATCAAGACATTTTAGATCGAATAACTACAATAAAGAAAGACTTGACAAACAACTAAGAAATATATATAATGTATGTAATAACACACTTTCAAGAAACAAGGAAAATAAGATAGAATGGTAGAACCTAACGAAGAACTACAACTAGTTTTTGATAAAGCTATTAAAGATGCTAAGAAGCTGAACCACGAATATGTTACATTAGAGCATCTATTATTTTCAATGCTGTGTTCAGAAAACTTTTATAATCTTTTAAAAGGTTATGGATGTACTATTGATGATATGAAAACACAGTTAGAAAACTATTTAAAAACAGGGCTAGACGAAATAAGCATGGAAAAAGGTGCTCGTTATAAACCTAAGAAAACACAAACTGTTGAAAGAGTTTTAAATAGAGCTTTTACACAAGTACTATTTGCTGGTCGTCCGCATATTACACTAAGTGATGTTTTGTTAAGTATACTATCTGAAAAGAAATCGCATGCGGCTTTTTACTTAGATCAAAGTGGAGTTGATAAGGATAAATTTGCTGAATATGTTAGTTCAGAATTAGGTCAAGATGATGCAGAAAATGCCAGTGCAAGTCAACGGGCATTAAACGCATTTACTACAAACTTAAATGAAGAAGTTGCAAGAAATAAAGTAGATCCTGTTATTGGTAGGATTGATGAACTTGAATCCATATCATTAGCCTTAGGAAGACGCACAAAAAATAATGTTTTACTTGTAGGTGATCCTGGAGTTGGAAAAACTGCTATTGCAGAAGGACTTGCATGGAATATTGTAAACGGTGCAGTACCCGAATTCCTTAAAGAATATAATGTTTATATGTTAGACATTGGTGCTATGTTAGCTGGAAGTAAGTATCGTGGAGACTTTGAAGAAAGATTTAAATTAGTACTTGCAGGGCTACGTCGAAAAGGTAAGACAATTATGTTTATCGACGAGGCACATATGATTAGTGGTGCAGGTACAGCAGGAGCAGGCGGTTCTAATGATCTTGCAAACATGTTAAAGCCTGCATTAAGTAAAGGAAATATTAAAGTAGTTGCTTCAACTACATGGGAAGAATATAGAAAATTCTTCGAAAGCGATCGTGCATTAATGCGTAGATTCCAACGTGTTAGTGTTGACGAACCTACTACTTCTGTAACAAAAGATATCTTACTAGGAATTAAGAAATATTATGAAGATTATCACGGTACTGAAATTACAGAATCAGCAATTGATGAAGCAATAAAATTAAGTGTAAAATATCAACCTGATAAAAAGTTACCAGACAAAGCTATTGACTTAATTGACTTAGCGTGTTCAAGATTTAATTTAAGTTTGCCTAAAAACAAAATTGTAGAAGCAAGCCAGATTCAGTTTGAACTGTCAAAAGTAGTTAAAATTCCTGCAGAACAAGTAGCAGAAAGAGAAACAGAAAACTTAGCAAATTTAGAACATAATATTAAACAAGAAGTGTATGGGCAAGATAAAGCAATTATTTCTATAGTTGATAAAATTCTAATCGCACAGGCTGGGTTGAAAGCAGATGATAAACCTGTAGGTAGTTTTGTGTTTATGGGTCCAACTGGAACAGGTAAGACTGAAACTGCAAAGCAACTAGCTAAACATTTAGGTGTCAATCTTGTAAGATTTGATATGAGTGAATATCAAGAAAGGCATAGTGTAGCTAAGTTAATTGGTTCTCCTCCTGGTTATGTAGGACACGAAGAAAAAGGTGGTTTGTTAATTGAAAAGTTACAAGAAAACCCAAACTGTGTTTTATTACTAGATGAAATTGAAAAAGCACACCCTGATGTATCACAATTACTTTTACAAGTAATGGATAATGGTAAGATTACAGGGTCTAACGGTAAAGAAGCAGATGCAAGAAATTGTATTTTAATATTAACAACTAATCTTGGATCTAAGGATGCTGAAAAGAATAACTTAGGATTCGGTAATGAACTAGAAAGAAAGTATGAAGATGCTGATCTTAAAAAATTCTTTGCACCAGAATTTAGAAATAGACTAGATGCAACAATTACGTTTTCAAAACTTTCTAAAGAAACAATGATGAAAATTGTAGGGAAGTTCTTAGTAGCATTAAAGGATATGGTGAAAGATAAAAATATTAAAATTACTATAGCAGATGAAGCTCTTGACTATTTGGTAGATAAAGGTTTTGATGAAAAATTAGGAGCTAGACCATTACAAAGAGTTATTGATCAAGATATTAAACGTCCTCTATCAAAAGAACTATTATTTGGAAACTTAAAAGATGGTGGTGCTGTTCATATTGACGTAAAAGATCAAGATTTAATCTTTGAATCTAAACCAAGCAAAAAAACAAAAGTGAAAGAGGTTAATGAAGAAGGCTAAAAGAAGACAGATATATGATGTAAATAATGTAGATTTGGCTACAGTTTCTGACGAATTGTCTTTGCTTAATATAGGTGATACAGAAGCATTAAATGTAAAAATCCATACACCAAACTTCCACGAAGAAATAAAACAATTAGACGACCAATGGGTAGACTACTTACCTAGGCCTGACAGAACAAACAATAGGCAAGGATTAGCATTATATAATCTTCCAGGATTTACACATCAACAGAACCCATCACTAAGAGAAGCAAGTAAAGAAGCAGGCAGAAGATTAAGTGAAGTAGAATTTAATCAGCCTACAGAAATTGTTGAGAAGCTTCCATCTTTACACCCTATACTTAATATGTTTGATTCCTTAGGTAGAACATTTTTAGTTAAATGTAATATTGGTGGGTATTTTCCACCACATAGAGATCATCCTGTAATGCCAAGGGAAACTTTTAGATTAATTGTATTCTTAAAGAATTGTGGTACAATGGAATATGATTGGATAATGGGACAAAGTGATAAAATGGAAATAGACGAAGGAAGAGTTTATTATATTAATACTAGAAAAGTCCATCGTACTATGAGCTATACTAACGAATCTATTCATTTAATTATGAATATACCTATGACAACACATAATGTTGCTACTGTTCTTGATAACCTGTTATACACTCATGGTTAAGAGTGAAAGAAACCCCCTAAATGACTACAAATTACTTTATACGTGAACTTGAAACTACTAAATTATTTTACAACAAATACCTTTACAAACTTTTATTGCATAATCCTTTAGTTGCAATTTTTAGAGATAAAAATTTTACATATGCTAGACAGCAACTTGATGCACTCCAACTAAGATACGAATCTGGTGACAAACTAAGAATAAACAAACACAGAGAAGTAGTATCTGTAGAACAGTTTGTAGGTGCAAAGTTTTTACTAACAGAACTAGATACACAAACTGACTTTAAATTACGAATAGAATCTCCAAGAATGGCAATCTATTCTAATGACAAAAAGTGGTTAGATTACATGAAAACTAAGCCGTTAAAGTTTTTTGAATTCTGGTCTCCTAATACAGATTACGTACATCTTTTACAGAAAAATACTATACTTACAAGTGATATAAATTTTGGATATGCATACAAAGTTACTTTTGCTGATAAAATAGATCCTAACTTCTACAAATGGATTGTGAATAACCCTTTTAAAGTAAAGGTAGGTGATACCTGTTTAGAAAGCATTAAAAAAGGTCAATATGTTAGGGGGTTTTACTGCTATATCAAAGATGATAAAATATTATCATTAATTCACCTTATGATAGGAGCTCAAATTGCTCGTATAGACAATATAGTATACAAAGCGGTTAAGGATAAATAATAGTATGCCGAGTTATAGCGAAATAATATTATCAAATCAAGTACATCCAGGAGACAGTACCAGTGAGACTGTAACTGGAACTAAGTATAAAGGCGATGGATACTATGGTAGATCCGACGGTTTTCATACTGTACAATACAATGTTTCTGGTTTTAGTGGAACAATTAAGATGCAAGGAACGTTAGCTACTGTTCCTGCAGAAGCAGACTATTTCGATATTACTGGCTCAGAAAGTACAAGCTCAAATGGCTCATTTTTTAAAAATTTTACAGGAAATTATGTATGGGTTAGAGCTGTTGTAACATATACAGACGGAACAGTACAAAGTATACTATTAAATCATTAAGGACGGAATTATGGAAAATTTTATTAGTGTTTCAATACCAAGCAGAAGAGCAAAAAAATCAGTTTTAGAAAAAATGATTGCATCAGCTGGTATTCACTTAAACGAAGGCGAACCAAACTACGGTGTGTTTCAAGGAGAAGATAAAAATATTATTCTTAAACTTGAACTGCCACAAGAACTGAATAGCAAAGATTCAGATATTGTTGCACACAACTTATCTGAAAATTTATTTGATTTAGGTTATGACGATTTTGATATAGAGATTAGTTCTGATCCGTCCGACGAAACTACTCTAGAAAATACTGACTGGCACACAATTGATGAAGCACCTATACAGATTGTACAAATTGGTCCAAACGGAGAATATGTCAACTTTAACATAGACAAAAGTTTACCTTCTATAGAGGTCAAAGGCCCAACAGGAAAACCAAGAAGAATTCATGGCACTCCTGCTCAACTTGCTAAAGCACAAGCTGATCTAAAGAAAAAAGGCTCACAAATTACAAAGCCAATTAAAGCACAAGGCGGTGTACAAGGTGCAACGTTTAACAAAGACGGAAGTATAAACACCGGTGAACCTAAAGATAAAGAAGTAACAAAAAAACAACCAGGATCAGGTCCTGCACCAGGTAGCGAAGAAGCACTAATGGCTATTGTAAATCAATATGCAAAACCTGGAATGACACTAGCTGATGTTGACTCAATGGAAAGAGCCGCAGTTGCTAGTGAAGTACAATCAGCACCTGATGATGCAAATATTTTTAGCAAAGCATTCAAAGGGTTTATGCGGTTTGCAAAAAGCAAAGATTGGCGTGTAAAGTTTGTCCTAGCAAACGCAGCTGAAAAAATGGAATTACCAGGATTATTTAATTCTCGAGGTAGTTTTATATACATGGCTGAACAAAGTACCGACGACGAAAGTGGAAACTTTGATGCAGGAGGTCCATCTTCTGCTGCTGGAACAAGTCTAAAAGATTACATGACTCTTGCTAAAGTAGGACTTTTACCAGCAAGCAAAATAGAAAAAATTCAAAAAGCATTTGCGAATCGACCCGATGATATGAAAACAGTAAATGCTATTGTTGCCGCACAAAAAGCAGCAACAACTAAAGCACCATCAGGTGACTTACCAGGTGACGGCATGACTGATGTTGAAAGACAAGCTAAACAGGGCGTTGATGCTGCGAAAGCAGGAGTAGATTCTCCAGGTGCCGATGCAGGTAAGTTTGATAATCTTTCTCAGAAAGAAGCAAGTCAATTACTATTTGATAAGTTAAAACAACTTAGAGAGTTGATGCGTAACAATCCTGAGCCACGCAGTGGTATTGCAGAAAATAATAAAAAAATATTGATGCGTAGACTACACGGTAATCATATATTTGAAGATGCGGCCGCAGACAAGGCTATTGCAGAGTTAATAGCAGACATTGAATTGCTTATGCCGAAAGTAAGTGATGCTAATCAACGTATTGCGGCAGATGCAGTACGTAAAGCTAGTCCATATGTAAAACGTCACCAAGCTGTTTCAGCTGCAAAACCAGATCTTAAAAAAGCTGATAAAATTAGTAGTGCAGATGATAGAGTTAAAAGACTTAACATACCTGGAAATCCATTAGCTGACTTTGCTAAATCAGGTAAAGGTGGATTAGCTAATGATCCTGATGAACAACTAGCAATTGATGAATTACAGTCATATTTAGGTGTTCCTGTAACAGGAAAATATGACCAAGCAACAAAAGATGCAGTAGCAAAATACCAAAAAGAAAATGGTTTGAAAGTAGACGGCGATGCTGGTCCAAACACTATAGCAAAAATGATGGGTGTAGATCCACAAGATCTTACAGATCCTAACAGAAGTGATGCAAAACAAAAATCCAAAGAAAAGTCAGCAGCTGATCAACGTAAAGCAGATGCTAAGAAAGATTTAAAGAACGGTGTTGCTCCAGAGGAAGAACAAACTTTAGAAAATGCAATTAAGTTTAATTGGAAAAAGAAAAGCTACTATGTAAGTACAACCAAAGTAGAAAAGAATGAAGCAAACAATAATATTGCTTGGGTATTTTATAAAGATGAAGAACTTAAACAAGGACAAAAAGTTGCTACACTAGGAAGTCACTGGGAAGCACAACTAGAAAAAGAATTAGAGAGAAGAGCGGCAGCAGGAAGTAAAAAAGCTAAAGATGCTTTAGAAATTATTAATCCTGAAGGCAAAGATGATCCTAAATTTGCTCCAGCACAAACAGGCGGAGAAGCTGATACAGATGCTGATGTAGATGCTGGTATTGTCGAGGATATATATGATGCTGTTAAAACTCTTACAGGAACAGATGAAAAACAGTTATTTGATGCAATTGGCGCTATTAGAGATAATGCACACTACAAGACAATAGCAAGAATGTTTAAGAAAGAATACCCAAATGCAATCGGCGGAAAATATCCAACACTAGCTATTTGGATGCGAGACGATTTAGAAGGGTGGTTCTTTACAGCAGATGACCTTAAGAAGTTTGATAGAGAAATGAATAGACTCGGTGTCAACATTAAGAAACCTATTCCAGCAGAAAAAGTTGCAAAAGGTGAAACAGTTAAATCTGGTAATAAAACAGTTGTAGGTACAGGTGAACCAAAAGACAAACCAAAAGATGGTGGTAATCCAGGTGGTAATCAATCAACAGCTAAGAAAGATGATAGCACAACAACTGATAAGAAAGATGATAGCACAACAACTGATAAGAAAGACGATAGCACAACAACTGATAAGAAAGATGATGGTGGCGAAACAGCTAGTGATGATTCAAAAGCAAAAAAACCAGAAAAGTTTAGTGCTGAGCAAGAAACTTATATGGGTAAACTAGCAGAAAAAATAATGAGAGCTGGCGACTTTGGTATTACAACAGGTGGTACAGATGAAAAAGCTATTCAATCTGCATTAAGTATGATAAAAACACCAGGACAATACAAGAAAGTTGATCAATACTTTAAGGACTTAGAAGATAATGAAAAAGGCGTAGATCTTGATACATGGCTCCGTAGTGAATTAAACATGAATACAAGAGACATGAATAGATATTACTGGGCAGAATTACGTAGAATAAAAGTGCCACATAATATAGGATCTAACGAATTACGAAGACTTAAATCAGATATGGGCGGTAGGGTATTTGATGAAAAAATTGCTCCTTTCTATGATGACAAAGGTAAGTTTTTACCTAAAGGTAAACCTAAAGCGGACGCGAAAAAATGAAAATTTTTGAAATAACAGAAACACGTATTACTACAAAGCCAGTTAAAAAAGATGGTCGTACATATTATAAACATGACTATTCAGATACGTTGTTTGCTAGTGAAAAGATGGCTAGAGATGATGAAAAAAGGAAGAAACCTGTTACTACACAAAAATTAAGAACATTCGGTGGTAAATCTAGTGACGTTCAAGATTTTAAAGAAGTCACTCCAGAAGAACTTAAAAAAAGGTTAGCTGATATACTTGGTGCGTTAGGCAACAGTGGTGCTTTACAAAATTTAGAAAAAAACTTTAATCATATGCTAAAACAATTCAAAGGCGATATGGATAACATGGATCAAATGTTAAAGAAAAAAGAAGATGAACTAGGGTTATCGATATGAGAATCGGTGAATTTACAGATAAAGAAGAATTACCATTTGACGTAGTTGAAGATACACTTGTATTCATGCGTAATGATCCTATATTTTATCGCAAATATTATTATCCAAGTGTTTGTGAACTAGCAGACTGCCAACGTGCAGGTAAAGATGCAGATCCAAAAAAATATCTTACAGCAATGATCGAAATGGGTTGCGATAACTATGTTAAAAAATATAATGTAGGACGTAATTCTGAAGAGGTTTTTACAGCAGAGGATAGATCAAATTTACTTCAAAGAATTAACGACGAAGAAACAGAGAATATTCGAAAAGGCGACTACACGTGAAAATCTATGAAGTTACAGGAACAAACAAAACAGCTTCTTTTGCACTAGGTAGGTTAAATCCAGCAACAATTGGACATGAATTACTTGTAAAAGCAATTAAAAAAGAAGAAGGTGATTCTTTCCTGTTCCTTACTGATAGAGCTCCTAAACTTCCCAAAGATCCACTTACATCACAAGATAAATTAGACTGGGCTCGTAAGAGTTTTAATGGTATAAGTATTGGTCTTGCAAAGACTGTATTAATTGCGGCTGATAGATTATATAAAATGGGGTACAGAGACGTAGTATATTTAGAAGGCGTTGATCCTGAAAAGCCATTTCCTCTTTCAAAGCTAATTAAAGACTACAATGGTGTTGCTAAAGAGTTACATGATTATAATTTTGATAGTATACGGGTAGTTCAACTACCAAGAGATGCAAGTGCGGCTGATGCAACTGGTATGAGTGGTACAAAGATGCGTGAATATGTAACTAATAATGATCTAGAAGGATTCAAAAAAGGTGTTACACAACTAGCACAACCATATGCAGAAGATGTATTTAAAAAACTACAAGGCATAATGGGTGTTGACTCTGTAGATAATACAGATATACAAGAAACCGAAATGAAAGATTTTTTCGGTAATACTATTGATCAAAAGGTATTAGATCATCCTAATTGGCATCCTGATTTAGCTCCGTTCTTTAAACCTGACGCTTTTGAAAATCACAGACGGGCTATTAAAAAAGCTATTATGAGAGCAAAGGCTTCTAAAAAGAATGAAGGTGTTTTTGATTTTTTAAACTTCTCAGGTGATGAAATGGAAAAGCAATACATTCCATTTGTAATTAAAAATATACGTCGATATGGAGATCGAAGAACAAAGACAATGTTAGTTAAGAAATTTCCTGACATTAAACCCGTTGATGTTAACCGAGCAATAAAACAAGCATTAGAAATTATACACAAGCGAGGTTAGTCAATGGATGAACTAGAACACATCAAAAAACTAGCTGGTGTTAACGAATTCAAAGGTTATACAGAATATCAAATAGATGAAAATCCTAGTATAACAGCAGCAGGAATCAAAAAGAAAGAAAAGAAATTAGGGCTTAAACCAGGAGATCCTGATTGGTTTAAATTATGGTTCAGTAAACCATACATGACAGGGGCAGCACAATTTAGAGGAAGAAAAAAATGAAAATGTTTCTAATAGTAATTGCAATGATTGCTACTCCGGGTGCGGCAGATACTGATCTATATGTAATTCAAGAGCCAAACTTTACCCATCCTCAACAATGCTTACAATTTGTTCAAACAAATACGTTTACATTAATAAGTAAAGCAAAATCAGTTTATCCTACACAAGAAGTAGAAAATATATACTGTATTACTGAAGAAAAGTTAAAAGTTTTAATTAGTGGAACGCAAGCATGAAATTTAACGACTTCAAAATTGTAGAAAAAACTACTGGAAAAAGAGATTTTTCAGCAGATCTTAAACACGGTGAAAAACTGGGCTTGGTTAAAAAACATCGCAGTGGTGAGATTCGTAGTATACAAACTCCTAAGATTGGTGGCGTACAAGCAAAGCAAACTTTTAGACCTGACAGTACTCCTGGATATCAACAAGTAACATATGATAATCCTAAACAAGGTACAAATATTGATGTAAAAGGTTCACCTGAAACAGGCTATTCAACCAGTGCGACACAAAAGGTAGGCGACGTAACACTTGGAGCAAAGCAGAAGTATAGTGGTCAAAATACATTTACGGCACAGCACAAAAAGAAAAAATTTAGTAAATCGTTCGACAAAGAAGGCAATCCGATAAAAGAAGACGGACGTATAGTTAAAGGTGTTAACACTACTGCTGATGTTGGCGTTAATGCTATCAAGAAACAAGCGGCCAAGTTTGGAAACAAAGTAGACAAAGACGGTCGTCCACCTACACTTAGTAAAAAAGTTAAAGGTAAAAGTACAAACGTACTGTTTAATTTAGGATTAGCTGAAAGTAATCGCCAACGTAATTTAATAGATTTTGTAAAGTTTTGTAAAGAGCAATTAGATCTTAAGTCTAGCCCGCCAATTAAATTTGTAAGTGATACAGAAGATACTACGTTTGGTTATTTTGATAACGACAATAAGAATATTGTAATACAAAATACTGGTAGACATCAAATGGATGTAATGCGTACTGTTGCTCACGAACTAGTACACTATAAACAAGATAAAGTATACAATAGAGAGCTTAACGGAGAAGATGGCAGTCCAGATGAAAACCAAGCAAATGCACTTGCAGGAGTAATTCTTAGACGATGGGGGCAAAAGAATCCAACATTGTTTACCGAATCGGTTGACGAAAACACCCAAAGTAGTGTATACTTTACTAATATGCAAGAACAATTAGGAGAAATTGCTAAAACTACAGAAATATACGTAGATATGGACGGAGTGTTGGCTGACTTCTTTGGAGAGTGGACAAAGCTGATGAACGTAGATCATTGGTCAAAAATTGACAATGATGGTCTTCCACAAGCATTACAAAAAATTAGAGATACAGACGAATTTTGGTTGAAATTGCCGTTGTTACCGCAAGCGAAAGAATTACTGACTTTAATTAAAAATATAAAAGGTGAATACAATATTTGCTCAAGTCCACTAGCAGATGATCCTAATTCAGAACCACACAAACGTGAATGGATTAAAAAGAATTTAAGTTTCTTTCCGCCAAAAAATGTTTATATTACACATGACAAACCGCAGTTTGCGAAAAATGCAGATGGCACATCTAATATATTAATAGACGACTTTGGTAGAAATGTTAAGCAATGGGAAGATGCCGGTGGTATAGGGTTTAAGTATAAAGACCATAAATTTGAACGTACAGCAAAGCAATTACAAAAACACATAGCTGAAGAAAAAATGAGTAAGTCTGATATTAAATCAGCACATAAAAAAGCTGACAAACTTAAAAGTAAACCTAAAGCAAAAAAGTCTATATCAAACTGGGCTAAAGAAAAAGGAATGGATCCTGAAGGTGCTATTTACGCAATAGCTATGAATCAACAAAAGAAAAAAGCATCTGAATCTTATGCAAGAAGTGAACTTCCACAAATTACAAAAAAACATTTAAAAACATTTCCACATGTTATAGAAACAGCTTTATTAAAAAAAATTATTCCTGTACAAAAAGAAAGACTAAAAGAAAATTTTCATAAACAATTAAAAAGAATACATAAAGGAATATATAATCCTATTGTTGTTGATAGTAATTATAAAATAGTTAACGGTCATCATAGATATGATATTATGAAATTAATTGAAATGAAAAAAATTACTGTTGCTAAACTTCCTTTTACTTTAGAACGTCTTTTAGAAGTGTTAGATCAAAAAAAAAATCTTGACGGTTTACTAACACCACAGCTAAAATCATTACACAAAATTTTTAAACAAAATAAACATGAGCTACGTGTCGTAGGTGGTGCAGTTCGTGATATTGCTTTAGGTAAACAACCTAAAGATATCGATCTTGCTACTGATGCTACACCTGAGGAGATGATTAATATATTTAAAAAAGCAAGTATTAGACATATACCAACAGGAATAGAACATGGTACTATTACCGCAGTTATAGATAAAGAACCATATGAAATTACCACATTAAGATCAGATGTTGAAACAGATGGTAGACGAGCTAAAGTAAAATTTGTAAGAAACTGGAAAGCAGACGCACAACGTAGAGACTTAACCTATAATGCAATGAGTTTAGACTTCGATGGAAAGATACATGACTATTTTAACGGCATGGACGACTTGCAAAACAAAGTTAGTAAGTTTGTTGGAGATCCTGAGGAACGCATTAAAGAAGACTATTTGCGTATACTACGTTATTTTAGATTTCAAGGACGATTAACAAGTCCAAATTGGGAAGAAAATGTAATTAGTGCTGTAAAGAAAAACTCTAGTGGACTAAAAAATATTAGTTCAGAAAGAGTTTGGCTAGAAATGAGCAAAATACTATCCGGTAGAAATATAAAAGACATTTTAAAATACATGGGCAAAACAGGTGTTGCTAAAAATATAGATTTGCCTATAAAAAATGCTAATAAAGTTGTTGACAATGATAACTCAATAATAAACCTAGCAAGACTAGTAGATGACGCTTCTTTAGCAAAAAAATGGAAGTTTAGTAAAGAAGAACATACTACATTACTTACATTAGTTAATAATAAAGATACTAAACTTACACAAAAATCTGCAGAGAACTTATTAGTAGACGGCAAGAATAAAGAAATACTTGCTAAACTTGCATTATTACAGGGCGATAAACAACTAGCAATATATATTAATAACTTTGAAGTACCTGTATTTCCAGTCACTGGTAATGACTTAATAGCTATGGGATATAAAAGCGGGCCTGAACTAGGACAAACACTTAACAAAGTAAAATCTGCGTGGAAACAAAGTAACTTTACAGCAAACAAAGACGATCTTTTGCAAAACTTAAATGAAGATATAAAACCTACTAAACCTAATTTTGAATTTGAGTGGGGTGAAGCTCAACGATATCCAGAATTCAGAGAATTAGGCAAAGACGAATGGATTAAACTAGCAAAAAAAGGTAAAATATACACCTTAACTAAAAAAGATATAAAAGATATCCATAATACAGATGCTGGCAATATGGGCAGTTTTGAAAAATTAGAAATAGCTAAACAAATAAGAGTATTAGATAAACTTAAAAAAGGCGAATACGAATTACCAATAGTTGCTATGTATAGCGATGGTTGGTTAGAGTTAGTTGGTGGAAACACACGTCTTACTGCTATGATGGGCATGCAAGGACAAGCTAAGATATGGGTATTTAAAGTACCAGACAAGGTTGCAAATTTAGCAATTAAAGAAAACTTTGCAGATGGTAAGAAAAAAGGCAAATCACGTCCTGGCAGAGTCAAACGTTCTGGTGCAAGTTGCAAAGGATCAGTTACAAGTCTAAGAGCAAAGGCTAAAAAAGCAAGCGGTGAACGTGCTAAGATGTATCATTGGTGTGCTAACATGAAAAGTGGTCGTAAGAAATCTTAAAGTGTAGCAAAATCAGCTAAATATTAAGAGAGGTAATAACTATGAGATTCAGTGAAATAATAGCAGAAGTTAAATTAGAAGAAAAATTTAAACTTCAACGTAAAGGTTCTAAAGGGCCAGCAGTTAAAGAAATGCAAAAAATGCTGATTTCTTTAGGTTATTTAAAACCAACATGGACTAGTAAACGCTCTGGCAAAGAATTTCCTAGCGACGACGGAAACTTTGGTAGCGGAACTGCAAGAGCAGTCAAAGCATTCCAACAAGCAGAAGGACTAAAAGTAGATGGGCTAGTAGGTGGAAATACTATAAAAGCTATGATGAAGATTGCTGATCGTAAAGAAAAAGATGAATTAGTTTCAAAAAGAGACGCAACAGTAGGCAAGTCTAAAGCAGAATTAGATAGTATGATTGGCAAAGTTTTAAAGAAAAGAGAAGATAAAAAAATTGCAGATTTAGTTGATCAAAAGATTAAAGGAAAAATGCGTAATCCAGAAATGTACGATGATTTAAAAGCATTAATATCTGCCAAAGGCAAAGTAAGTGGCGAAGAATTTGGTAAACTTGCAAGGCAATATGTAAATAAAGACCTCGCAAAATACGTAAAAAAATTAGACTTTTCAGGTGCTTTAGATTTTATGCTACAAAAAACAACTATGTTGCCGCCGGCTGAAAGAAAAAATGTTGTAGGACAAGTTATGGCAATGCGGAATGAAATATTAGCAGTCAAAAAAATGACTCCTGATCAAGCTGTTGCTAAACATGGAGATGATAAACAAAAAGCTAAAATGGCAGGGTTAAACAAAGAATTAGATAGATTAAACAAAAGAGAAAAAGAAATTGATAACAGAACATTAGACGGTGTACCTGTTGGAGACAAAGCAAAAAAAGATTTTGAAAAGAAAGTGACACCAAGAACACCATACGATATGGCAAAACAAGGGATGTCAACATGAACATAAGAGATCTTACAGAAGAAGCAAGTGGAATGGGTACGGCAAGTATTGCTGTAGCACCAGTAGGAGTTGGTGGTATGCAAAAACGTAACCCTGATGGTACGGCCGTAAATGCACTTGATCAAGATAATTTACTGGGTGGTACTAAAAAGAAAAAGAAGAAGAAAAAACTCAGTGAACATGAAGGCATAAATACAATAGCAGAAGGAAAAAAGCCGTGGTTTAAGGACGGTGTTCCAATGTGCAGTAAAGAATGTTGTGGCACACCTGTTATGGAGTGTACATGCGATGATAACTGTAAACATTGTAATTGTAGTGAGCTTAAAAAAATGATGAAGGAAAATAATATGTCAGACACTAATAAAAAGGGTTCTTCAATCAAAGAGGGTTTAGCAGATCTAGCACAGGTCGCAGAACGTGATCATGAAGTGCAAATGGCTAGGGCAGACCTTTATAAAATAGCCAAATATTCAATCAAATTACATGAAATGCTGAAAACAGTATCTGAACAAGAAGGTTTAGAAGGCTGGGTACAATCAAAAATTACTAAAGCAGCAGACTACATGGGTAGTGTATATCATCACTTAGATTATGATATGAAATTCGCAGAAGAAGTTGTATCAGAAAAAGCAGTTAAAGAAGGTGACGGTATCTATCATGATTGTGCAAAAAGTTTTAAACACCCTACATACGGTGAGTGTACAGTAATTCCTGGAGAACATACTTTATTTGAAGATGGAACAGTTACACACTATAATGCAACATTTACTAGTTGTGGTCAAGAATATATTGTAAACAATGTTCCTATTAATAGAATGACAGACATAGTATACGAAGGTCATTCACATATGCCAATGAAAAAGAAAAAAGGGAAAAAATAAAAATGTGTAATAATCCAAATTGTAAATGCGACAAATGCACTTGCGACGACTGCGGGTGTTAAACAGGAGATTAACGTGAGTGATTTTTATGACATAAGT
>Ga0163179_10001065_pt1 | contig 19670 bp, 25 predicted proteins | sample AtlANTMetagenome_FD_109643 | JGI IMG/M metagenome (GOLD analysis project Ga0163179, IMG submission 109643) | Marine eukaryotic phytoplankton communities from the Atlantic Ocean - Atlantic ANT 2 Metagenome | ecosystem: Environmental > Aquatic > Marine > Oceanic | place: North Atlantic Ocean... | reverse complement strand
TCAGTACTAGTAACCCATGCGCAGAAGCGCTCCCATAAACTTGCGCTAGCGCGCTTTTCTAAAGTTGCAGTCATAATATTCTTATGTTTTATTTATAATTCCCAGGATTTTCCTGTTACAATCTATTATAAGACATTTTTGCACTTTTGCCCATTAAAAAGATAAGAACAATTTTTTTAACCTGAACCAAGTTGCCAATTAATAAAAAAAAACTTATACTAAAAATAGAAGTGCGTAGCTCAGTGGATTAGAGCATTAGACTCCGAATCTAAATGACAGGGGTTCAAATCCCCTCGTACTTAAATTAAGGGGCTGATAGTGATTCGACAATTAGATTTTAATGTACAATACAAGTCGAGAAAGGGTTAAACTCGTAAAAAATAACGCAAAATAAAACTAAATGCAAATAACATTTTAAAGTTATTTACCAAACAACCTATACTAGCTTTTGCTTAACTTGTTTGGTTTCGTATTAAAAAAATCTTGTTTAAATACGATAAAAATTAAAGATGCTGCTAAAAACTAAATTTAGCTAAGATGCCTATATATATACATACAATCAAAACTTGCAAAAAAATTGACTGATTCAATCTAATTGGACGTGGGTTCAAATCCCACCAGTTCCAAACCACTAATTGCATCTGTGGCCGAGTGGTCGAAGGCACCGGACTCATAATCCGTTTTCGTAAGAACATCACTGGTTCAAACCCAGTCAGATGCATAAAAATTTTTATTATACAACCTGTGCGTATCTTTGATTTATATTTCTTAAATCAGAAAATTACCATTAATAGAGGATAGTGAAAAACACAAAACATATCTATGTTTGAAAGATTTACTGAGAAAGCAATTAAAGTTGTTATGTTATCTCAAGAAGAATCCCGTCGCTTAGGTCATAATTTTGTTGGTACTGAACAAATTTTATTAGGCTTGATTGGTGAAAATGGTGGGGTTGCTTACAAAGTTTTACGTACATTTGGTGTTACACTTCGCGAAGCCCGTACTGAAGTAGAACGGATTATTGGTCGTGGTTCTGGTTTTGTGGCGGTTGAGATCCCATTTACGCCAAGAGCTAAACGTGTGTTAGAAATCGCCATTGAAGAAGCTCGAGATTTGGGACATGGTTATATAGGTACGGAACACGTTTTACTAGCCCTTTTAGAAGAGGAAGTGGGTGTAGGTGTGCGTGTTCTTCAACAATTAGGTTTAGTAATTTCGCAAATTCGAACTGAATTATTGATTCAAATTGGTGAAAGTATTGAAGCAGCTGTTGCGGGAGATAAATCAGAACTCTTTGATATGGGTGGTCTCGCGATTGAAGAATTTACAACAAATTTAACTGAATCTGCATTTAATGGAAATTTAGATCCAGTTGTTGGTCGAGATGATGAAATTAGCCGAGTTATTCAAATTTTAGCACGTCGTCGTAAAAATAACCCTGTTTTAATTGGAGAACCGGGTGTTGGAAAAACTGCTGTAGCTGAAGGTTTGGCTCAACGAATCGTCGAACGTGATGTTCCCGCATTATTAGATGATAAACAGGTAATTAGTTTAGATGTTGGATTATTGTTAGCAGGGACTAAATATCGTGGCGAATTTGAAGAACGTTTAAAACGTATCGTTGATGAAGTACGCAGTTCGACTAATATTATTTTAGTAATTGATGAAGTTCATACATTAATCGGTGCAGGAGCTGCAGAAGGTGCTGTTGACGCAGCTAATATTTTAAAACCTGCTTTAGCACGTGGGGAATTACAATGTTTAGGTGCGACAACGGTTGAGGAATATAGGAAACATATAGAACGTGATTCTGCGTTAGAACGTCGGTTTCAACCGGTACAAATTGATGAACCTTCAGTAGACGATACTGTTGATATTCTTCGTTGTTTACGGGCACGGTATGAACGACATCATGGTTTAAAAATAGGAGATGATGCTCTTGAAGCAGCGGCAAGAATGGGAGCTCAATATATTGCCGATCGTTTCTTACCCGATAAAGCGATTGATTTAATTGATGAAGCAAGTGCACGAGTACGATTACGTGCAACGCGAACTCCTGATTCTGCTACAGGATTAAAACGGGAATTACGTGATGTTATGAAGGAAAAAGAAGGTGCAATTCGTGAACAAGATTTTGAGCGTGCTGCTGATATATTAGATCGGGAAATTGAAATTCGTGCTCAACTAAACATTATTCTTTCCACTATTAAACGTGTTTCAACTTCAGCGGAAACATCTACCTATGATTCAATCGTTTGTGAAGATGATATTGCGAATGTTGTCGCAGCTTGGACAGGTATTCCCGTTAATAAACTTTCTAAAACGGAATCTGAAAAATTACTTTTAATGGAGGATACTTTACATTCGCGTATTATTGGACAAGAACAAGCGGTCTCCGCCGTTTCCCGTGCAATTAGGCGAGCTCGAGTGGGACTACGAAATCCCAACAGGCCTATTGCCAGTTTTATGTTTTCTGGTCCAACGGGTGTGGGTAAAACTGAATTAACAAAAGCTTTAGCTTTATATTTCTTTGGGGCTGAGGATTCAATGGTTCGTTTAGATATGTCGGAATATATGGAGCGACACACTGTGGCAAAATTAATCGGTTCTCCCCCTGGTTATGTGGGTTACAGTGAAGGTGGACAATTAACAGAAGCTGTTCGACGTAAACCATATACCGTTGTATTATTTGATGAAATCGAAAAGGCACATCCTGATGTATTCAATCTATTATTACAAATTCTTGAAGATGGAAGATTAACAGATTCAAAAGGTCGAACAATTGATTTTAAAAATACAATGATTATTTTAACATCAAATGTCGGTGCAAAAGTTATTGAGCAAACAACAACATCTGGTGGAGGTTTAGGATTTGATAATCCCGAAAATCCAGATTATTCTGATTCACAATACAGTCGTATGGCAGAATTAGTTAATGAAGAATTAAAACGTTTTTTCCGTCCAGAATTTTTAAATCGATTAGATGAAGTTATTGTTTTTCAACAATTAACAAAACAAGATTTAAGCCAAATAGCCGATATCATGTTAGCGCAACTTTGTGCGCGTACAAAAGAACAAAATTTTACATTAAATATTACCCCACGTGCAAAAGATTTATTAATTGACGAAGGTTTTGATCCCGTTTATGGAGCGCGACCCTTACGTCGAGCTATTATGAAATTACTTGAAGATAAATTAGCAAATACCGTTTTAAGTGACGTTATTGAACCTGATAGCTTAGTTTTAGTTGATGTTAACGAGCAAAAAGAATTAACAATTATTGTTGATCGTAACGAATCAACAATAATGGAGACACCCCCTTCTGGTAAAATTATTGAAGAATCGCCGGAAGCAATACCCAAATAACAAAAAAATTCTCTTGGATTTACCGACACGTTTTTAGTGTCGGTAATTATTAAATTATTTACAAGGACTTGATTAACTTTTTTATGCTATAATGAGTATAGCACTACAGCTAAACTAAATTTATAGATATATCACAATTATGGACATTATAAGCTTAGGTTATGCCGGGTTAATGGTTGTTTTTACTTTTTCTCTTTCATTAGTTGTTTGGGGAAGAAATGGATTTTAAGTATTCGTGAGTTTGTGATGTTATCATATATACATAAACTTACCCTCACAACTATTAAAGTTTTATTAAGTAAATAAAAAAATTATGGAAGAAATTATTGTAACAGCGCTTATTTGTTTTGCCATGACATTATTGGGTATTTCTCTGGGATTTGCTCTATTAAAAATCCAGGCGGGATAACTATTTCATGACAATTTATTGACTTTTATTCGAATATCGCGTCTAATTTTTATGGATTTAATTTTGCTTTTAATAAATCTATTCATTATTATATTAATACTAATACGTGTTCCAAATGTAAATACCACATCAATGGATATAGACCAAAACCCAAAATTTTTGAATCCACTAATTAGTCTTGTTACCAGTTTTTTTTTAGCGAGCTATGTATTTATGCAATTTTAGCTCATTAATTAGTTTTATAGAAAAGGTTTATTGTTTGTTAAAAAAGATTGGTTGTATATATAATTTTCGGGTATTGTGTGGTATTATGGCGGTATAGCTAAGTGGTAAGGCAGAGGATTGCAAATCCTTTATTCCCCAGTTCAAATCTGGGTGCCGCCTAATATTAATTCTTGGGAGAGTGGTGGAATGGTAGACACGACGGACTTAAAATCCGTTGGCTTTTGCGGTCGTGAGGGTTCAAGTCCCTCCTCTCCTATTATTTTATTATTCAAAATATGTTGTGGCCCCTCTATTTATTGAATTCCGTAATAACGCAATTTTTCCAGTTTTTGCAATTTCTAAAATTCCAAATCGTTGAAGTAATTGTTCTAACGCCAAAATTTTATCTGGTTCACCTGTTACTTCTAAGGTTAGTGATTTTTCAGATAAATCAACAATTTTTGCATTAAATACAGTTGCTATATCCATAATTTCGGTTCGGGTTTTTTCCGTAAAACAAACTTTTAATAACATTAATTCTCTCCCAACATTGGGTAAGGTTGTAATGTTTTGAACTTTTCGAACATTTATTAGTTTATATAATTGTTTCGTTATTTGTTCAATCGTTCGATTATCACCCGGTACAACCATAGTAATACGAGATATATTTTTTTGTTCCGCGGGACCAACAGATAAACTTTCAATATTAAAACCTCGTCGTGCAAATAATCCTGCAATACGTGTTAAAACACCAGACTCATTTTCAACTAAAACCGATAAAGTGTGTTTCATTTCCAATTTTTATTTAATTTGCCGGCATGTAAAATACTATACCGGCATCAGTAGAGGTTTAGAAATTCATTTCTGCCGCTTGTACTTTTTCAAATTGTTTTTTCTTAATGACTAAGAAAATTTGACATAATATTACAGCTAAACAGAAAACTAAGTAGCCAATAACACGATCCGGGTTTTGTAAAACAATTTCAGTTTCTGCTTGGCCAAAACCACCAATATTAGGGTCGGTTGTTAAAAGCGTATCTTTTGTTACAATTTGACCGGTTTTAGCAATAAGTGTAAACCCTTTTGAAATTTTTTGGTTAGTTATAGTTCCATCGGAATTGGTAATTAATATTTCATAACCTGTTTTTAAATCACCAGTTATCGTTGAAATCAAACCCGATGTAGTTGCTAAAATAGGATTATTATTTGATTTTTCACCATTGGGATTAATTTGGCCTCGTCCACGATTCGCTCCAACATAAATTGGATATTTTAAGAATTTTATATTGGAATTTTTTGCAGGATCTGGAGATAATACAGGAAATGCTATTTCTCGATGTTTATCGCCTAATATAGGACCTACTACTAATATATTTTCCGATGTTGAATTATATGGCGAAATATATACTCCTTTATTTTTTGCTTTAATATCACTTGGAATACGGGATGAAGGCGCTAATTTAAAACCTTCAGGCAGGATGACAACGGCTCCTACATTTAGAGGTCCTTTATCCCCACTTGCGACTAGTTGTTTTTTACTAAGATCGTAAGGTATTTTTACAATTGTTTCGAACACGGTATTGGGAAGAACTGCTGAAGGGGATTCAATTGCCGTCGGTTTTTGCGCTAAATGACAGTTGGCACAAGCAATCCGTCCATTTGCTTCACGAGGATTAGCATAGGCTTGTTGCGCATAAATAGGGTAGGCTTGTACACTTTCGGGTAAAAAGTTGCCAAAGATTAGAAAACCTGTACTGATCGAATAAATAAGATTTTTAAATTGTTTTTTCATTTTTAAAAACTTTTTCAGTTTTTTATTTTGTATCTTTTTTAATATTTTGTTGATTTGGAATAATAAAGCTACTCTCTTTTTTTATTTTATTTTTTGTATATTATAAGTAATCCAGCACCTGTCAAATATAATAAGATTATTGCACTGGATAAACAAATTTGCGTAACCGGGTCGGTCGATGGTGTTAATATAGCGCTAATAATTGTTGAGGCGAGCACAATGTATTTCCAAGATGCAAGCATTTGTTTACCAGTTACGATTCCAGTTAAACCTAAAATAATTTGAATTATAGGGACTTGAAATGAAAATCCGGTACTATAAAATAAAAATAGTATAAAGTCAAAATATTGATCAAATGACCATAAGGGTTCAATTACTGTGCTACTGTAACCTATAAAAAAGTTCAACGCCGCAGGAATTAAAACACAGTATGCAAATACCAGTCCAATACCAAATAGTACTAATGAAGTTATTAGAACAGGTAAAATAATACCTTTTTCCGCTTTTGTTAAGCCAGGTAAAATATAAAAAATTATTTGACTAAGTAAAAAAGGTATACTAAATAATAACCCACCGTAAAATGATATTTTTACGGTAGATAAAAAATACTCTCCTGGAGAAAGTTGAATAAATTTAATTCCTTGAACTGGAGCTTCGAGTAATTCTACGATTGGTGTAATTTTAAAAAACATCACACCAATTGTAAAACATGCGAAACCCAGAAATTGCAATGCTCGCTGCCGCATCTCTTCAATATGTTCAGAAATGGGTAATTCTAAAGCATCCGTTCCCAAATTTAGAGATTCCGTTTGTCTAAATTGAAAATCTTTATCTTTAATTTGAAAATTCACTATATACTTTTCTATATTATGAATAAATGTATTACCGATAAAAATATTAACCTTTTAACATTTTAACAGCTTCAAAGCGTGCTTTTGCTATTTGAACTTTTAAAATTTCTGGTTTTAATTTTCGATCTTCAGAAATTTTTTTCTTAACTTCTTCTAAATTTGTTGTTGCATCTACAAGAGCTTTTTCAACATCAGTAATATTACTCGAACTTGAGATTTTCTCCGCTCCATTTACTAAAACGGTAACTTGATTATTCTCAACTTCAGCAAAACCACCGTAAAGAACAGTTGGCGTCCATGAACCGTTCTTTTTATAACGTAATACACCAGCTTCTAAAATAGTAACCATAGGTGCATGACCGGCTAAAACACCAAGTCCGCCGGTAATTGATGGCAAAACAACTTGTTCTGTTTCACTACTTAAAAAAACTTTTTCAGGAGTAATTATACGAACATTTAAACTCATTTAAACCCCTTAATTTTTGTTATTGTAAACTTTCAGCTTTTGTGATCGCTTCGTCAATATCGCCAACTAAGTAGAAAGCTTGTTCTGGAAGATCATCTAATTCACCAGATAAAATCATATTAAACCCTTTAATAGAATCCGCTAAAGATACATATTTACCTGGTGAACCTGTAAATACTTCGGCTACAAAGAAAGGTTGTGATAAGAAACGTTCAATTTTACGTGCACGTGCAACAGCTAATTTATCATCTTCCGATAATTCATCAAGTCCTAAAATTGCAATAATATCTTGCAATTCTTTATATTTTTGTAAAATCTTTTTGACATTTTGTGCTGTTGTATAATGTGTGTCCCCAACAATTTCTGGTTGTAGCATAGTGGATGTTGAATCCAATGGATCTACGGCAGGATAAATACCTTTAGCTGCTAAATTACGTGATAATACGGTTGTTGCATCTAAATGAGCAAAGGTTGTCGCTGGTGCCGGGTCTGTTAAATCATCGGCTGGAACGTAGACTGCTTGAATTGATGTGATAGAACCTTGAGTTGTTGATGTAATACGCTCTTGTAAAGCACCCATTTCTGTTGCTAATGTAGGTTGGTAACCTACAGCAGAGGGCATACGACCTAAAAGGGCAGATACTTCTGATCCTGCTTGTACAAATCGGAAAATATTATCGATAAATAAAAGAACATCTTGTTTATTAATATCACGAAAATATTCTGCCATTGTTAATGCAGTTAAACCAATTCGCATACGAGCACCGGGAGGTTCATTCATTTGCCCATAACATAAAGCTACTTTAGATTCAGGCAGGTTATTCTCATTAATAACGCCAGATTCTTTCATTTCCATATATAAATCGTTACCTTCACGTGTGCGTTCGCCAACACCACCAAATACGGAAACTCCACCATGAGCTTTGGCAATATTATTAATTAATTCCATAATTAATACTGTTTTTCCTACCCCAGCCCCACCAAAGAGACCAATTTTACCACCCCGACGGTAGGGAGCTAATAAATCCACAACTTTTATCCCTGTTTCAAAAACTGAAGGTTTTGTTTCTAATTCAGTAAATGCAGGTGCATCGCGGTGAATTGGCAGGGTTTCAGAATTATCTACTGGTCCCATTTCATCAACGGGTTGCCCTAAAATGTTGAATATACGACCTAATGTTGGTGTTCCTACAGGAACACTAATCGGTGCTCCTTTGTCAACGGCTTCAATTCCACGTGTCATACCATCCGTGGAACTCATCGAAACAGCTCGAACTTTATTATCACCTAGTAATTGTTGTACTTCACATACAACCGTTTCACCAGAGGCCATAGTAATGTCAATGGCATTATACACTTTTGGTAATTTACCAGATGAAAACTCAATATCTAATACAGGTCCAATAATTTGGGTTACGCTACCCACGTTTGTACTAACTTCCAGCATATGCCTTTTATGAATTATTATTTTAAAAATCAATAGGGTTTCAAAAAGTTCTGAGACAAGATAAATCACAAAAACTTTTTAAGTATATTACACTAATTATTATACGATATATTCTTTGTATTTAGAAAATATCCTTTTTAAGTCGAAAAAAAATTATTTCTTTTCATTTTATTCTAAATAAATTTATAAAAATTTTTTAGGTTTTCGGGCAAATTACATTTATTTAACGTAATCAAAAGATTCTTTACTCTTTAAACGAAATTTTTTATTAAAAGATTTTTAGAAAAAATGTAAAATGCCGAAGATTTTCTTAGTATAAGAGGTCCGAAGACATTCTACCCGTTGTTTTTAACCAATTTTGTGCTTCAATATAATTATTGGGAGCAAGACGAATTGCTTGTCTCCAATATTCACCCGCCTTATCAAATAATGATTTTGATGTTTCTATGTTTTGTTTCTCTGCAGCTTGTGAACCTTGATAATGGTAAATAACAGCAATATTATTTAAAGCTTGAGGTAAATTCGCATTTAATTCTAATGCTTGTTGATAATATTCTAAAGCTTGGACATATTCACCATTATTTGAGTATATTAATCCAATATTATATAAAATATAACTGCGATCATACGGATCTTCTTCAATTTGTAAAGCTTCATAATAATTTTCTAATGCTTCAGCATAGTCGCCTTCGGATTGTGCTGACATACCATCCCTATAATAAAAAAAAGCTTGTTTTTCTTGTTTACTTGCAGGGAAAACTTTTAATAGTATATCAGCTAAAATAGTAAAGGTTTTATCAATAAAATTGTCATTACGTTGTGAGCGCCCCATTTAAAATTTAATTTAGATATATTTATTTTATTAATATTCGGCTTGGACAGTAAAGGGCAAAAGCCCCAGTAGTCGGGCACGTTTTATAGCTTTTGTTAATTGCCGCTGATTTTTAATCGATAATTCTGTGATTCGACGTGGCAAAATTCGTTGTTGATCATCCATGTATTCAATTAATGTTTGAATATCTTTAAAATTGAATTTGTTGGATATTTTTGGAAGTTTTTCAGACATATTTAATTTTATTTAATTTCTTTGTGAAATACGTGACGGTTGCAATGTGGACAAAACTTTTTAATTTCCAATCGGTTTGGTGTATTTCGTCGATTTTTCATTGTTGTATAACGGGAAATACCAGTTGATCGTTTTTCGGTATTTGTTCGACATTCGGTACATTCAAGTGTAATTATAACGCGTGTGCCTTTAATTTTTGCCATGTTTATTAAATGATGAATATATTTGAACTGTTCTTTATATACTAGTTAAAATATGATATAAATACAAGAGTATAACAATGTTTTTGAAAAAGGTACTTTTTTCTAATTAAATTAAATTTGTATATTTTATAAAATAAAGTTTCGATGCAATTCATTTTAACAATTTATTTTTTCTAATTTACTATATAATAATTGTATAGTATTACAAACAGTCAATTGCGTAATACTAGAATTATTTTTTATCGGATATTATGTCACATTCTGTTAAGATTTATGATACTTGTATTGGCTGTACACAATGTGTACGAGCTTGTCCAACTGATGTTTTGGAAATGGTTCCTTGGGATGGTTGTCGTGCAGGTCAAATTGCTTCTGCTCCTCGTACCGAAGATTGCGTAGGCTGTAAACGTTGTGAGACAGCTTGTCCAACTGATTTTTTAAGTGTTCGCGTTTATTTAGGTGCAGAAACTACACGTAGTTTAGGTCTCGCTTATTAATTATTTACCAATTAAATATTTTAAAAATTTCCACAATATCAAATAAGTTAGTTTAATTAATTAGTATGAACTTTTTGATAAATCTTGTATTTGGATTATTCGTGTTGTCAACGGTATGTTATTGGATTAGTTTGACAATACGGATAAATGAAAATATTACCCGTTGGGTTACAACGGGTCTTACTGTTATTGCAAATATTTTATTATTTATTTTTTTAGCTTTTCGTTGGATTACAGCGGGGTATTTTCCATTAAGTAATTTGTATGAATCTTTACTATTTTTGACTTGGTGTTTAACCAGTGTTCAATTAATTTCAGAAATAAAAACCTCTAGTAAAATAATAGGCTCAGTTATATCACCTTTGAATTTATTACTTATTGGTTTTTCTAGTTCTGTTTTACCGGTTGAAATGCAAAAAGCAGCTCCTTTAGTTCCCGCTTTACAATCAAATTGGTTAATGTTACATGTTAGTATGATGATGGTGAGTTATGCAACTCTCATATTAGGATCGTTATTATCCATTCTGTTTTTAATTTTGAGTTTTGGGAATTCAAATCATCCAAAAAATTACATAACGGTACGCTCAGATACCAGTGGTGCGTTAATCTTTGATCCAGAATTAGAAACGAATTCAAATTATCAAAATTCAAAATATGAAATTAATAAAGAGAAATTATTATTTAATTTGGATAATTGGAGCTATCGGACAATTAGTTTGGGATTCCCCTGTTTAACATTAGGTATTATTTCGGGAGCTGTTTGGGCAAATGAGGCGTGGGGTTCTTATTGGAGTTGGGATCCAAAGGAAACATGGGCTTTAATTACCTGGATTGTTTTCGCATCATATATTCATGCGCGTTTAACAAAAAATTGGCAAGGTCAAAAAGCAGCGTTTTTAGGATCACTCGGGTTTTTTGTGGTTTGGGTGTGTTATTTGGGTGTTAATTTTTTAGGTAAGGGTCTTCATAGTTATGGTTGGTTAAGCTAAAAAATTTGGAAAGGTACTATATAGTATGTCTTTTCAAATTTTTTATTCTTAATGTTTTGACTTAAAAATAAGAAAAATTTTTTTAATTTAAACAAGTTTTCACATTAGTTTTTTAAATAATAATACTTACTTTTTTAAATTTTTTAAATTTGGTTTGTTGAGATTCAAAGTTTACATAGCCATTTTTTAATGCATAAAGGGTATAATCGCGTCCACAGCCTACATTTAATCCGGGTTGAATCTTTAGACTTCGTTGTCTAATTAAGATATTTCCGGATGCAACATATTGTCCACCACAACGTTTTATCCCAAGACGTTTTGCATTTGAGTCACGTCCATTTTTGGTACTACCAGCTCCTTTTTTATGTGCCATAATTAATTCGGTTTGGTTTGTATTTTATCAATCATTATCCGTGTTTGTGCTTGTCGATGTCCTTTTGTCCACCGCATCTTTTTCTTTGGTTTCATTTTAAAAACAGTAATTTTAGAGTTTTTAAAATGTTCTAAAACTGTGACTTGAATTTTAACTAAATCTAAATTTTTTATATAAGGGTGTCCCACAAATCTACGACCTTTATCATTACAAAGTAAAATCCGTTGTAATACTAAAGAGCTTCCTACTTTTTGTGGTAAACGATTAATAGCGTAATATTTACCTTCTTCAACAAGTAATTGTTTTCCACCGATTTCGATAACAGCGTATTTCATTTTTAATTATTTTTAAAAACGGTACTAGCTATACAGTAAAGCTAATTGACTTTAGAGTCAATTTATAACACAGTATTAAAAAAATTTTATAGTGTTAAAATAACATAAGTATTTCATTTGTAAAATTTTCGGAAGCTTTCGATTTATAGCGATTTGGATTCATAATAATACATAGCATTCGATTTATTTTTACATCTTCAATTTTAACCCAACTTAAAAGCCCTAATTCTAATTCTTTAGTAATGGCAGATACAGAAACAAAAGCAGCACCAAGACCAGATTGAACTGCGTTTTTTATTGCTTCTATTGAATTTAATTCCATTTCAATTTCTAATCGTGTTACATCAATTCCGTTTTTTGATAATGTTTCGTCAACAACGGTTCGAATTGTCGAATAAGGATCTAATGTAATAAATTTCAAATTATATAAATCTTCTTTTTTTATGCTTCCTACTTGAACAAATGGGTGTGAACGGGGAACAATTAAAGCTAATTCATCTTCAACATAGGGTGTTATATCAAGAATTTTTCGTAATTCTTTGGGTATTTCACCTCCGACAATACCTAAATCTATTTGTCTATTCATAATATTCCAAGCAATTTTACGAGTTGAGTCAACATTTAATTGCACATTAATATTTGGATATTTTTGGCGAAATAAACCGATAATTTTGGGCATTAAATAAGTGCCTGTTGTTTGACTCGCTCCCAAAATTAATTTTCCACTTTTTAATTCACTTAAATCATCTAATGCTCTTGAACTTTCTTCACATAAAGCTAAAATTCTATTACTATAACGTACCAGTAAATTTCCTGATTCTGTCAGTTCAATTTGTTTTTTAGTTCGGTCAAATAGAGTGGTTTTTAGTTGTTTTTCTAAATTCTGTATCTGTAAGCTAATTGCGGGTTGGGTTAAAAATAAACTTCGTGCAGCATTTTTGAAACTACCATCGTTAACAATTGCGCGTAAAATAACTAGTTGTTCGAGTGTGTAAGGAAGATAATTACGGTTCATGTCAATTATTATTATTTTAGACAAAACGTAAAATTTATGTATAATATGGATTATGCGGACGTGGCGGAATTGGTAGACGCGCCAGATTTAGGCTCTGGTGAGATTATCTTGTGAGAGTTCGAGTCTCTCCGTCCGCAATTTTTAGATTTTTTGAAATTGCAAAACAAAATTCAGCATTTCAAATTCAAATTTAATTTTTGAACGGTTTGTAATTCCACCTAAAAAAGTTTTATTTTTCTTTTGTGTTAACCAAACTTGTGAATATGAAAGGTAGCTCGAAATAACACTTAATAATAATAGGAAAAATCCCAGATAAATTAGTGGGATACCAGGGTCAGATTTTATTTGTATACCGGTTGAAGTAATATAATCACAAAATGTTATTTCATTTTTAAATATCTGTCCTTCATTTATTTCTCCATCCCCTACAAATTTTCCAGTTTGGTCATATATTGAATTGACCCCCCGTAATGTCGTATTTACGATAGTATATCCGAATTGCTGTTGTCCAAAAATTTCGTTCTTTGCGGTATCGGGCAGCCAAGATAGCCAAATATTTTTGGTCGGGTTAAAAATGGGAATTTGATAAAATTTAGAATTTAATGATTGAAAACGGATTCCTATAATTGTCCAATCCGTTTGATAAAATGTTAAACCTTTATAACGGAGCGGATGATTTACGTAAATTGTTTCGCGTTTTATTTCATTACCATTATTATCGAGCAAAGATAAATCTGTATAGTACTGTTTTATTTCTTGTTCATCGGTGTATGTCATCCAAAAATCATTAACCCGGCCAGAAAGTTGCGGTACGGACGTATTAATATTATTGTTTAAAATATTTTGAATATAAAAAATTTCGTTCTTTGGAATAAATTCTTGGGCAATAAATCCGGAAGTTGAAGCAAGAATTGTTCCAAAGAGAATTAAAACCATACTAAAATGAACAACAATAGGCGAAATTCGTCCAATTATCCCTTTATGTGCATAGATTCCTGCGCCACCTTGAAAAATTTGATAATCCTTGTTTTTTAAAGATGTAATTAAATTTCCGTTTGTGGTTAAACGGGTTTTTGTATTAAAAGGTAATCTCTTAATTTTTTGATTGTTCGTATAAAATTTAAAGTTTTGGGAACTTTTTAATATAGGCAGTTGTTGCAAAAATGTACAGCATATTAAACTTGTCCCAAATAATATCAAAAGACTTATAAACCACCAAGTTCGGAAAATATGGTCAAATCCAAATTTAATAATTATTTGAGCTGTAAAGATCCCAAACCAGGGTTGTTGGTAGGTTTTTATATAAAAATCAAGTGGTTGGTCTTGTTCAATAAGAGATCCAATTATACTAAAACTTGCTATGGTAAGTAATAAAATAACGGCAAATTGTAAGTTTGCCAGGTATTTGACAAGTAGGTACCGTAATTTCATATTAGATTAAAAATTAGAAGATGCTGCTCGGATTCGACCCGATGATGCCCATTGTTGTAATGCTTGTATTTGTTTACTTTCCAATTGTGCTAATGGAATAATTTCGATTAATCCTTTTAGAATATCATTTGTTGTGAATTCTCGATTTTCATTAAAAGCGATATACATACCCTCAATAATTGCTTGAAAAATTTCGGCTCCTGAAAAATCAGCTGATTTTTGACTTAATTTTTGAATATCAAAATTATTCATGTTATCAGGACGAATTTGTGAAAGTAAAACTTGGAAAATTTTTTTTCTTTCCGTTTCAATAGGTAATCCAACAAAAAATATTTCATCGAACCGCCCTTTTCTAATTAATTCCAATGGCAAAACTTCAAAATTATTGGCCGTAGCTACAACGAAAACTTGTGAGTTTTTTTCGGATAACCATGTTAAAAAAGTAGCCAGGACGCGATTTGTTGTACCACTGTCCCCTTTTGTTTCATTTTGGTTAAAAGATTTATCAATTTCGTCAATCCACACAATACATGGTGCTAACGCTTCAGCAACACGTATCATTTCTCGAACACGTGATTCTGATTCACCAACAATTCCTGCAAATAATCGTCCAAAATCTAATCGTAAAAGTGGTAATTGCCAATCATGGGCTATAGCTTTTGCAGTTAATGATTTGCCGGTACCTTGGACCCCGACTAATAAAAGACCACGAGGGACGGGTAAGCCATAACTAGCGGCTTTTTCAGAAAATGAATCTGAACGTTGATTTAACCATATTTTCAAATTATCCAAACCACCGATATCATCTAATGTTTGAGAAGTTGAACAAAATTCAAGAATTTGAGTTTGATTAATAATCTGCTGTTTTTCACTTAATACTATTGAGATGCTTGAACTATCTATAATTTGATTATTCGCTATAATTTTCGATAAAACTCGGCGTATCCTTTCTAGAGAAAGTCCTTGACATGACCTTACTAAATTATCTAAATCCTTTTTTTCGAGGTTTTGTTCTAATAATTTTAATAAACGGTTCAGTTCTTGGCGAATCTCATTTACATCCGGTAAACTAAATTCTAAAACTGTAACCAATTCTCGAAGATCTTCGGGAATTATAATTTCGGGAGCTATTATAATTATTGTTTTTGGTTGGGTTTTTAATAAACGTGATAAATTTCGTAGTTTTCGGGCAACTGTAATATCATTTAAAAATTTATTAAAATCTTTTAAAAGGAATAAAGCTGGATTATCAATTGTTAATTTTTCGATAAATTCAAGAGCCTGTAATGGATTTCGTTTCCCAATATCTTTATTATTTGGTGTGTTTAAAAATCCGTCAATAAAATCCCAACTATAAACCGCCCGCCTTTTTCCTAATTTTATACAATTGCGGATTGTATATTCAAGCCTATCCTCTTCGGTAGTTGCAATATATATTAACGAATAACGTGCTTTGAGTAGTAGATTAAAGTCTTCGATAAAGGTCATAAAGTTTTTACGGCGTCAAACTAGGGTTGTGAAACATGGGAATTAATTTATAGCTATCATTTATTATTTTATTCTTTTTAAAATTGTTAGAATTTTACGTCCTTTTTTTCGTCGGTTTGATAAAACTTTCCGGCCTTTTATTGTATTCATACGTGTTCTGAAACCTATTACTTTTATTGCTTTACGTCTTGTTCCACCAAATGTTCGTTTTGTCATAATTATTTTAGTTTTAAAATAAATTCCGTTATTCGGATTATATTTGCAAAAGTTCGATTTGTATATCATTAAATCTCCCCGAGTAGGATTTGAACCTACGACCAATCGGTTAACAGCCGATTGCTCTACCACTGAGCTATCGAGGATATCAATTTTATACATATGCTACGGGAAATAATTTTAAATGTCAATTTAATCTTCGTTTTTAGTTAAAAAGAAACGGATTAATAATTCATCTAAATGTAACTTTTGTAGAAATGGTTCTATTGCTTCCGGTATAATAAAGAAAGAGAATTCGATAAATTTTACATTTGTTGATTTTTGAATTGGGTATGTTAATTCATATGAATTTTTTGCATTTGCGCTAATATTTATCGCCCCCAGTTTTTTTAAAAATTGGGCATAACTAAAGGCAATTAATTGAAAATTTGTTTTATTGGTCATTTCCTTAAAAATCAGGACACAGGTATAAGATTTTTGATTATTTTGAACTGCCATGGTTGCTTCTCGGTTTATTAATAAAGATATAATTATTAGTTTTTCTTAATTATAAAAATAATATGCTTTATTTGTATAAAACAGTAGTTACTACCGTTTTATACTAACAATTATTTGTTAATGGTACTTCCTCTTTAGAAATGGCATTTTCTAATTTATGAAGAATCAAACAATAATATAATTGTAACAAGAAATATAATATTTTGATACATTTAATATTTAAACAGAGTTCTTATTTTCATTTTTTTTCAATACCGAACTATAATAATGCTTTAGAATAACACTGTTTATATTTGCCTAACTGTCATAAAAACTAAAAAGAACCTTTATGAGTAAAGTATACGACTGGTTTGAGGAAAGATTAGAGATTCAGTCAATTGCTGATGATATTACAAGTAAATATGTTCCTCCACATGTAAATATCTTTTATTGTTTTGGGGGTATCGTCCTTACTTGTTTCTTAGTACAAGTTGCAACAGGTTTTGCCATGACTTTTTATTATCGTCCAACAGTTTCTGATGCTTTTGCATCGGTGGAATATATTATGACTGAAGTAAACTTTGGTTGGTTAATTCGTTCAATTCATAGATGGTCGGCAAGTATGATGGTACTTATGTTGATTTTACATGTTTTTCGTGTATATTTAACAGGTGGTTTTAAGAAACCTCGCGAACTTACTTGGGTAACAGGTTGTCTTTTGGGAGTAGTTACTGCCTCATTTGGTGTAACAGGGTATTCTTTACCGTGGGATCAAGTTGGTTTTTGGGCTTGTAAAATCGTAACCGGGGTTCCAGAAGCTATTCCTGTTGTTGGTCCACTGATTGTCAGTTTATTACGTGGTGGCGTAAGTGTTGGCCAAGGAACTTTAACACGTTTTTATAGTGCACACACATTTGTTTTACCTGTAGCTGCTGCCGCATTAATGCTAACGCATTTTTTGATGATTCGTCAACAAGGCATTTCTGGACCACTATAAATACAACTATCAAAGTAATGTAATTAATATACTATGACTATTATTAAAAAACCGGATTTAAGTGATCCAAAATTACGTGCAAAGTTGGCTAAAGGTATGGGTCATAACTATTATGGTGAACCTGCGTGGCCAAATGATTTATTATATATATTCCCTGTTGTTATCTTGGGGACTATTGCGATTTTAGTAGGTCTAGGTGTACTAGAACCGTACGCAGTTGGTGAACCTGCCGATCCATTTGCAACACCATTAGAAATTTTACCTGAATGGTATCTTTTCCCAACTTTTAATATTTTGCGAGTTCTACCAAATAAATTATTAGGAATTGCAGCTATGGCAGCTGTGCCCGCTGGTTTAATTACGGTTCCTTTTTTTGAGAATGTAAATAAATTTCAAAACCCTTTTCGTCGCCCATTAGCAATGACTGTTTTTTTTGTTGGAACAATTTTTGCTATTTGGTTTGGCGCTGGGGCTTGTTTGCCTATAGATAAAGCGGTAACTTTAGGACTTTTTTAATATGTTGATTTATTTAGGGAAAGGTAAAGGTATTATTACTCTTCCCTAAATAATTAAATTAAGGTATTGCAATCAATATTAATACTTGGTCCCATAGTTGTACAAATTTTAAACGTTTTTAAATATCGACCTTTTACTCCTGTTGGTTTATTGGATTGAATGGAATTATAAACAGAACGTAAATTTTCTGAAAGAGCTTCTTCTGTAAAATTCATTTTGCCAAATAAAATATGCACTACACCTGGTTTATCGGCCCGACATTCAATTTTACCTGCTTTAAATTCTTCTAAAGTTTTTTGAAGATTTGTTGTTACTGTTCCCGCTTTTGTTGAGGGCATTAAGCCACGTGGTCCTAAAATTTTTCCTAATTTTGTTAGATGCGGCATCATTTCAGGTGTTGTTAATAATAAATCGAAATCGATGTTTCCGCCTGATATTTCTTCAATTAATTCGTTAGCTCCGACAACTGCAGCCCCGGCATCTAAGATTCCTTTGGATTTGGCCGAATCCGCACTTAATACAGCTATTCGAATTTCTTTTCCCGTTCCTCGTGGCAATGTTATTGTTGTGCGTAATTGTTGATCGCTATATTTCGTATCAATATTTAAACAAAAATGTGCTTCCGCACTCTCAATAAATTTAGCTGTTGAAGTTTGTTTTAAAATTTTTATACTTTCTTCAAGTGAATATGTGGATTTTATAACTAAATTTCGTGTGATTTTTGTACGTTTTGATAAATTTGACATGTTTGTTTTTAAAATTATTTTGCAATTAGTATTCCCATATTTCTAGCTGTACCAGCAACAATTTTTATTGCGCTTGAAAGTTTTGTTGCATTTAAATCAGGTAATTTTATTTTTGCAATTTCTTCCAATTTCTCTTGCGTAATTGACCCTACATTTATTTTATTTGGTTCACCAGACCCTTTCTTTATTTTTGCAGCTTTTGCTAATAATACCGAAGCAGGGGGTGTCTTTAAAACAAAAGAAAAACTTCGATCTTCAAATGCTGAAATTTCAACAGGAATAATTAAATCCCCTTTATCTGCTGTTTTTGCATTATATTCTTTACAAAAATTCATAATATTTAAGCCATGTTGTCCCAGTGCCGGTCCTACAGGTGGTGCGGGTGTTGCTTTCCCCGCAGGTAAAGCAAGTTTGATAAGTGCAACAATTTTTTTTGGCATTCGAAATGATTATTTTTAATTTATATTTACTTTTGCGTTTTAATTTAAGAATGGGTTTAATTTAAAGTTGATCTATATTTGCGCGTCCTGAAGGACTTGAACCCTCGACATTAGGTTTTGGAAACCTACGTTCTACCAACTGAACTAAGGACGCTTTTGTTGATAATATATTTTAATAATTATATTTAGTAAATCTTTAAGTAAAAAAACTATTTTCTTATATAAATCCTTTACGGTATTATAATTATATGTTATATATTTACTACGGGCTTGTAGCTCAGTGGACTAGAGCACGTGGCTACGAACCACGGTGTCAGGGGTTCGAATCCCTTCTTGCCCATACCCG
>Ga0163179_10001061_pt1 | contig 19716 bp, 20 predicted proteins | sample AtlANTMetagenome_FD_109643 | JGI IMG/M metagenome (GOLD analysis project Ga0163179, IMG submission 109643) | Marine eukaryotic phytoplankton communities from the Atlantic Ocean - Atlantic ANT 2 Metagenome | ecosystem: Environmental > Aquatic > Marine > Oceanic | place: North Atlantic Ocean... | reverse complement strand
TCCTGTCGTGCCCTCAGGGCATTGGGTAAAGCCGCGAGCTGAACTGGACGCCCCGCTAACAGAACAGAACCATCTTCCAATACCGTCACGGTCACCCGTGGTTGTGTACTCGGCAAATCCTCTTCACCACTGGTTGCCTGAGGCAAATCAACGTCGATGCGATTTTCCCGTTGAGCCAGATGACTCGAAAGCAAAAAAAAGATAATCAGCAGGAACACGACATCGATCATCGGTGTCATGTTGAAGCCAACGTGAGATCTTGTTTTGGAAAGGCTCGCCCGCATCGCAACGTCCGCATTCTCTCTTGTTGAATCGTTGGCAACCTATGACGTGGCGGGTCGTACTGGCGGCGGTATAGAAGCCGATCCTGGTGCACGACGACGCAAAGGTCGGCAGACGTGCTGAACCAGGTAGGCGACCTCCGCGACCAGTTGATCAACGCGGTTCCGCAAGATGGCAAAGGATGCCAACGAAGGAATGGCAACGATCAGTCCACCTACGGTCGTGACAAGCGCCTGATAGATGCCCGCCGCCAACTCACCGGCTCCGGCGGATCCTTGCGAAGCGGCAACCTGCTGAAAGGCGAAAATCATGCCCGTCACGGTTCCCAACAATCCAACCATCGGCGCAATATTACCGATAACGGAAAGGTATTCAATCTTGCGAAGCAATCGAGCAGCTTGATCAGCCAGGGCATCCTCCAGTCCTTTTTCGATCGCTGGCCAACCGGCATCGGCTTCGGCGAGCCCCTGCAGCAGGACAAAGGAGGTAAAGCTTGGACGTTCTTTGCAGATGGTCACCGCCCGTTGGACATCTCCCTTGGCAAGTGCCTGTCCAACCTGTTGTTCCAGATTGTCAGGAATCACTTCGCTGCGACGTATCGTCAGAAAATGGTCAAAGACGAGATAGGCGGCGGTTACCGAAAGGCCCAACAGCACAAAGATAATAGCCCCACCGAACAATCCGCCCGAAAAAACAATCTGCAACAAACCTTGCGGCGCCGTAGATTCGCCGACCGCTCCGTCGGACACTTGGGCCATGAGCTGAGATGGATTTGCAACCCAAGCTGCAAGTCCCCCTACGAGGAAGAGCCCACACCGTCCATTGACTTTAATCATCATGATTCCATTGCCTCACCGATTTCAATGCGCATCTCGCCCAACCGTGTGGTCGACGCGGTGGCAGGTGCTGTTATCTCCATGTCTCTCGGAACGTCAAGACCGATCGCCAGCGGGACGAGTTCGAACAGAGCGAATTAGTCTCGAGAAGTGGTTTTTGCCAGCCGCTGCTCTGCCTGCTCAGCCGACATCGTCCCGGGATAATCTCGCACTAATTCTCGATACAAGCGAAAGGCCTGGGTCGAGCGATCGTTTTGTTCGAGCTGATTGGCCGCCTCCCAAATCGATTCCGCAGCAACATCGCGCATCCAACCATATTGGATGGGAACTCGCATCAACTCGAGGACACTGCGATCCGTCTCCCCATGCTTTCGCAGAGCCCGTCCGATCAGATAGTGTGGTCCACCTCGTAATTCAAAGGGCATCACCGAAGCGGTTCGAGTCCACTCATGAAGGACGATATCCTTTCGAGTGGTCACTAATTGAGTTCGCCAAAGTTGGGTCAATGCAAGTTGCGCAACACGGCGGTCACGATCACGTCGCAACTGCTGCAGAACGTTGATCGCTGCCGATCGACTGGCTGTCGACAACAACCAGCTGGCCCCAATCAGTTTTGCAGGGGCAGCACCATTCACGAGCCAGTCCTGCGCGACCTTGGCGGCAGCCGGTGACGGCTGAAAGGCTTTCCAGGCCAAGGGGATCGCATCAAAGTGTCGAGTCGCGGGATCCTCTTCGAGCAGCAACAAGAAGGTTGTTCCCGCTGCTCGATAATTCGAGCTGTTGGTATAACTCTTGACGATTTGCGAGAGGATCTCTCGACGGACCCAAGTACGTTTTTCACCACGGAAGGCATCCCGATAGGTGCCTTGTGCCTGCGGAAATTGGCCAGCTGCAAAATGTTGATCGGCCAAACGATGGGATTCAGAGCGAGCTGGTTCAACCTGAATCACACGGGCAGCCGGAATCTTGATCTCACGGCCTTGTGACGTTCGAAAATTGAGTGTCTCACTCGAGTAGTCAAGGACGTCGCCACGACGAACGATCTCCCGATTGTCGCCGTCCAGAAGAACCACTCGGTCTTCCGCAGTCACGGTCCGCCCAGAGAAGGGCTCGAAGAACAGCCCCAACAAACAAAATGTAATCGCTAGGCTTGTGCGCGTCATGCTATCCTCGGGGCAAACGACGAACATCAACATAAATATGTTGACCGCCATTCTGTTTCGCGAGTTGTACGAGAAAGTTATCCATTCGATGCTGAGGGCCGTAGCCAAACTCGATGGTATTGATGATCGAACCTTTATTGAGAGCTCGAATTTGCCTCATCTCGTCACTCGTCAAACGTGGCTCGTCGGCATCGGTCAGGAAAAAGACGACGTCAGGTCTCAGGCCCAGCGCAAGCCGAAGCGCACTGAGATGCCGCGTCCCCCCCATCGCATTGATACCTCGAACGAATTCAATCGCCTCCTGCTTCGAATGTTCATTGCCAAAGGCTAGCCGCGGCGTCCCGACATTCGGCTGAAAGATTTTGGGGCGCTCGTTGTAGAAGATGACCTGAAATTGGCAGACATCATTCAGTTGCCCCAAGCTCCCAATGAGCTCACGTTTGGCGGACGCCAATGGCAGGCCACCATATCCTTCCATACTGCCAGAACGGTCGAACACGTAGGCAAACTTGGTTCCGGTCCCAGAAACTCCAAAGACAGAGGTGCTGACCTTACCACTCAATCGATCTCCAGCCGCGGCGCGCGACCCAGCATCTCCAGGATCCGGGAGTGCGACAGCTCCGGCCCCCGCAGCCAAATCGACATCGGCGGGTAACAGGTCAGACAGATCGACGGCAAGTTCGGATTCTTGCGGGAGAGCCTGTTGGGGATCATTTGTCGCACGAGCCGCTTGGGATTCTTGTGCATCCTCGGCGGTCTGATATTCTCGTTCGCCATTATTTTCGCGGACGAGAGCCACTCCCACCGAACGCTCGCTTTCTCCGACCGGTGCTTTCGGGGCAAAATGGAGCAAAGCCGCGAGAGCCAACAACAGGCAGGTATGCATCAGGACAGAGAGTCCCCAGGCCGGAAAACGCCGAGGAGTGCCAGCGTGATCGAGTTCCGCCGCAGGAGCAGGCAATTTGGAGGCGAGCATTCAATCCCCAAACACGGAAAAGTAAAGAACTTACATCGAATTCAATTCTAGAACTGCCAGCCGAAGGGGTCAACGGAAACCGCCTCCACGCTCGGCCGGATCGTCCGCTGAATGTCCGAATTTGACGATCTGCGGGCCCCCTCTCGTTGATCGGTCGGCCCCCGATATAATTCGACTTCCTCACCGTTGCATCCAGCGTCTTGCCTCTCGTGGAGATTGTCTGACTTGAATATCGTTAATTTCCCCCATCCGACTTTACGCCATCGCTCCCGGCCTATCCGCCGTGTCGATGCGGAATTGCGCCGAATCATCGACGAGATGTTCGACCTGATGTATGCGGCCAATGGAATCGGCCTTGCTGCGAATCAAGTCGATCTGCCACTACGACTTTTCGTTTGCAATCACGCCGCCGAGAAAGGCGAGGGAGAAGAGCTGGTATTTCTCAACCCAGTCGTCAGCCGGCCCAAGGGCTCTTGTGAACGCGAAGAGGGTTGCCTGAGTTTGCCGGGCATCTACGCACCGGTGATCCGGCCGGAACAAATCCGCCTGCACGCCTACACGCCTCAAGGTGAAGAGGTTGACGTGGAACTCGACGGGCTGATGGCTCGTGTCGTGCAACATGAAGTCGACCATTTGGATGGCATCATGTTCACTGATCGGCTGAGCGCAACTCACGAGATCAACGTCAAGCCAATGATTGACGAATTCCAAATCGCCTTCGATTCAGGTCAGCGGTCAGGAGAGATTCCTTCGGAGCAAGAAATCGAGACCCGACTGAAAAGTCTCGAAGAACGTTACTGCTAAGCACAGCGTGTTGTCAGCGCGTCACCCTGGTGAGTGCGTAAGGAGAGGTTAATGCGAATACTGATGATGGGCACGGGTGGCTTTGCCGTTCCGACATTTCGAGCTCTTCTGGCTTCGGAACACGAGGTCCTGGGACTCGTGACACGACCTCCGCAACCGTTCCACGGCCGTCGCAAGGTAAAGGTCGCGCCAAATCCGATGCGAGACGTTGCCGAGGAGGCGGGCTTATCGATCATGATGCCCGACTCGATCAACACCCCTGAGTCGATCGAAGAAGTTAAAGAGCAGCACGCAGACCTGCATGTTGTCTGCGATTACGGGCAAATACTATCTCGAGAAGCATTGACCACCGCGCCACTTGGTGGCATCAATTTGCACGCGTCGTTGCTGCCTCGCTATCGGGGTGCTGCACCGATCAATTGGGTCATTTACGAGGGTGATGAGACAACGGGAGTGACGGTGATCCACATGACGGCGAAACTCGACGCAGGTCCCAACCTGGTTCAGGTTGAAACACCGATCGCTCCGACCGAAGATGCAGTCGACCTTGAATCACGACTCGCCGACACGGGTACTGATGCGGTTTTGCAGGCGATCGACATGCTGTCAGCCTGGGATCGAAAATCACCGATCGGCACCCTTCAGGATGGCCAGGAAGTCTCTAAAGCGCCGCGTTTGAAGAAGAGCGACGGACGGGTGGAATGGAGCCGAACGGCAACCGAGATTTTCAACCAGGTTCGTGCCTTCAAACCTTGGCCCGGAAGCTACACCGAATGGCAGTACGGCAGGAAACCGATGCGACTCGCCTTGCAAAAGGTGGAGATCGCCGAAGCACCAGCCGATTGTCCGCCAGGAACCATCGCAAAAACCGATCGTGACGAGACGCTCGTCGCCTGTGGACAGGGAGCGATCCGCCTGATCGAGGTCCAGCCGGCAGGAAAAAAACCGATGGCAATGGCCGACTTTCTTCGCGGACACCCACTTTCTGTGGGAGATTCGTTGAGCTCGACATAAGCTGCAAACGAAACCTTGAAATTCACTGCTGTCAGAAACGGAAATCCCCCTCGTCGTTGCCACCGGCGAAATGGTAAGATATCGGTTTCGATACGGATCACGACGTCGGAGTGGGCTCATCCATTCCGTCACAGGCTTCGCAACTCGGGTTCAGCCTATTGTGGTCCGTGATCGGTGCTTTCATTGCCTTTGACTTTTCTGCGCTATGACCAAACGTCTATACATCGAAACCGTTGGCTGCCAAATGAACATGCTCGACAGTGAGCTCGTGGTGGCGAGCCTGCGGAAGCGAGGGTACGAACTGACCGGTTCACCCGATGACGCAACCGCCATTCTGTTCAACACTTGCAGTGTACGACAACGAGCAGAAGACAAGATCTACAGTGCATTGGGAAAACTGCGACGGCTGAAACAAGAACATCCAGAAAAAGTGATCGGCGTGCTGGGATGTATGGCTCAGAAAGATCAAAAATTGATCTTTCAACGTGCTCCCTACGTGGACGTAATCGTAGGACCAGGTCAGTTGCATCAGGTACCTGATCTGATTGACGAAGTTGAGGCAGGAAACGGTCGACAGATCGAAGTAAGCCTGGGTCGGCGAGACGGATCAGTCAATCAAATCAAACGCAGCCATGAGAGTTTCGATCCTCTTCGGGATGCGCAGATGCGACCGTCGCCATTTCAGGCCTATATTCGCATCCAAATCGGTTGCGACAAATTCTGCACCTATTGCATCGTGCCAATGGTCCGCGGCCCCGAACAAGGGCGAGCGCCCGCTCAAATCCTTGAAGAAGCACACGAGCTGGCTGCCCAGGGTTGTCTGGAAATCACGCTCTTGGGACAGACCGTCAACAGCTATCGCTACCGAGAAGAAGGAAAAACGACGAAACTTGCCGATCTCTTGCACCAGCTGCATGAGGTTCCGGGACTTCAACGGATCAAGTTCGTTACCAGCTACCCCAAGGACATGAGTTACGAGCTATTGGAGGCAGTACGAGACCTGCCAAAATGCTCACCCTATCTGCACGTGCCGGCACAAAGCGGATCGAATTCCGTCCTTGAACGGATGAAGCGAGGTTATACCGTTGAAGATTACCGGGAGATGATGCAGCGAATTCGCGAAACTATTCCCAATGCAGCCATTTCCAGTGATTTCATTGTTGGATTCTGTGGTGAAACGGATGAAGACTTCGACCAGACGGTCGAGTTGGTGGAAGAATGCCGATTTAAAAACAGTTTCATCTTTAAATACAGCGAACGTCCTGGCACCAAGGGCGCTGAACGCCTTCCGGACGATGTTCCCTTGAGTGTCAAGAAAGCCCGCAACAATCACCTGCTGCAGATCCAAAACAGGATCAGTGAAGAAGAGAACCGTGGATTTGTCGGCCGTGAGGTGAACGTGCTGGTCGAAGGGCCGAGCAAGGCGGCAGAAGAAAGTCCGCAAGAAACTAACGTCGTACAGATGATGGGCCGGACGCATTGCGACCGCATTGTGGTGTTCGAAGGCAATCGTCGGCAAGCCGGTCAGATTCTCCCGGTCACCATTTATGAAGTCAGCCCTCACACGCTTTTCGGCCAAGTCGTCACCGACTGTGTCGGCCCCGAGGTGTACACATTGAACGTCTGATCAGATTTCACATTTAACAAACCACAATTCAAATCCCTCAGTACGTGGAGTCGCGAAAAACAATGCCTAAAGCTATTTGGAATGGAGTAGTGATTGCGGATTCAGAGGAGACGGTCGTCGTCGAAGGCAATCATTACTTTCCACCCGATTCCTTAGTTGGCGAGCACTTCGATGGGAGCGAGACGAGTTCGGTCTGCCATTGGAAAGGAACAGCGAATTATTATCACGTGATCGTAAACGGGGAAACCAATGCGGATGCGGCTTGGTATTATCCGGAGCCGAAAGCGGAGGCAGAATCGATTCGAGGACGTGTGGCATTCTGGAAAGGCATCCAGGTAAGCTAACGGCCAATCGAACAGAAATGTTTCGAAGCGCTTCAACGCGTGACAAACTGGCAGATTCCACAGGTTACACTACAGAACGTGGAGCTGCCGCAGAGGCGGCCTGCGGGAGTAAAGGCGGTATTCGCAGGATTCATTGATCTTCGTTTTATGTCGTCGAAAATCACCGTCCGAGCCACCCAATGGATGCAGAACAACTCTCGCGCTTCCTGGAAAACCCCGCTGAGGCCGCCAAGTGGCTGAACGCTATCGGTATCGCCCATCCGGATCGAGCCCATGCAAACCTTTGTAAGATTGCGGATGCCGATCCAAGCCTGAGTCTATTGCGCGAGATCTGCTCGCGTTTGCCAGACATTCTCCCAACCAACAGTGATCCAGATCTGGCAGTCAACACGTTGGAAAGATTCATTTCGGCTTCGCGTAGCCCGCTTTCGCTGCTCACGCTTTTCGAACAAGACGAAGAATCTTTGCCAACCTTGCTGCAACTGTTCGCCTGCAGTCAATTTTTGGGTGATGTTCTTGTCAACGATCCAGAAGCTTTCGAACTGGTGCGTATCACTGAAGGTCGGCCTGTAGCACGGCAACATCTCGTTGACGAATTGAAGACTGAAGTAGCAGGCTTACATAGCCGCCGCATGATACTGGCTGCTCTGCGGAGACATAAACGACGGGAAACTTTGCGGATTGCTTACGGTGACTTGGTACGTCAACAACGTCTTTCAATCGTCACTCAACAGATTTCTTATCTGGCGGATGCCCTTTGCGAGTCGGCACTCTCGTTTGCAACCTCAAAGTTGAATGCAGAATGGGGTGCACCACGAGATCAAAGTGGCAATCCAGCTCGCTTCGTCGTAATCGCCCTGGGCAAGCTGGGCGGCGTCGAACTGAACTACTCCAGTGACATTGATCTCATTTTCATTTATGCCGGGAGTGGGAAGACGGATGGTCCGAAACAAGTCTCGTGCGAGCAATACTTTGATCGCTTGGCGCAAGACTTTTGCAAACTGTTAACAGAAGTGACCGAGCTTGGCTCGGTTTATCGCGTGGACTTGAGACTACGTCCGGACGGCAAGCGGGGTCCGTTAGTGAACCGTCTGGATTCTGCTCTGCGCTATTATGACGTGATGGGACGAACCTGGGAACGGCAGGCATTCGTCAAGGCGAGGCCGATTGCGGGCGACCTGGGACTCGGAGCAGAATTCCTCACTGCCATGGAGCCGTGGATCTATCGGCGTTATCTGAACCTGGCGGATATCACCGGAGTCAAAGCTCTCAAACGGCGTATCGAACACCGAACTCAACAAAAAGGTACGGACGAACGGAATGTCAAAACGGGGCGAGGTGGCATCCGAGATATAGAATTCGTCATCCAGTTTTTGCAACTTCTAAATGGGGGAGACCTTCCACAACTCCGAACGAGCAACACGCTGGAGGCAATCGCCCAACTAACACAGGTCGAATGTCTCAGCTTGGAGGAAGGCAATTTACTGGATCTAAATTATGCGTTCCTGCGAAAGCTAGAGCATCTTCTGCAGATCATGCTCGATGTGCAAACGCACACCATGCCCGAATCAGACGACGAGCTTCGTAAACTCGCAATCCGGATGGGATATGCTTCGACAGATAGCGAAGCGTTGAAGCGATTCAAAGAGGATTATCGTCGTTGCACGGAAATGAACCGAAAAATCCTAGATCACTTGCTCCACGATGCCTTTGCTGACGACTCGGAAACGGAACCGGAGGTGGATCTGGTTCTCGATCCGGAACCAACTCCGGAGTTCATTGCGACAACATTGAGTCCGTACGGATTTCAAGACGTGCCGGCTGCTTACAACAATCTCGCCACCTTAGGTTCAGAACGAATCCGGTTCCTTTCGACGCGACGCTGCCGACACTTTCTGGCATCAATCGCCCCTACGCTTCTCAAAGTGGTTGGCGCGACGCCCGACCCCGATTTAGCCTTGGTGAATCTGTGTCAAGTTAGCGATTCACTGGGCGGCAAAGGAGTGCTCTGGGAGCTATTCAGTTCCAACCTGCCCTGCCTACAGCTGTACGTCCGCTTGTGTGCAACAGCTCCCTATCTGTCGGCGATATTGACGAGCAATCCTGGTATGCTCGACGAGCTGATGGATTCGCTGATCATGAACAAGTTGGCAAACGTGGAAACACTCAGGCAGGACCTGGTGGACCGTTGTCGAAACGCCGAGGACATCGAGCCTATTCTGCATAGCTTCAAGAATGCTCAACACTTGAACGCCGGTGTGCGGGATATTCTCAGCAAAGAAGATATCCGAACGACGACTGCTTTTTTAGCGGACGTGGCCGAAGTCTGCCTACAACAGATTGTGGATGCGGAATACTCCAGCCTCAAGGCAAGATTTGGCGAACCCTGGCTTTCGGAACAAGACCGTCCCTGCAGCCTTATTATTTTGGGTATGGGAAAGATCGGGGGTCGAGAACCCAATTATCACAGCGATCTCGACGTGGTTTTCCTGTACGAAGGCGAAGGGTCAACACATACCGCACAGGGTCGCGGCCGCAGTACATCCAATCAACATTTCTTCAGCCAACTGGCTCAGCAGATCACAAAACGAGTAAACCGGCTCGGCGCCTTCGGTCGTCTCTATGAGCTGGACACGCGACTCCGCCCTAGCGGAAAGAGCGGAGCTCTGGCGGTCTCGCTCGATGCCTTCCAGCGTTACTTTGATGAAGGGCGGGGTCAGCTGTGGGAACGACATGCACTCTGTCGAGCCCGGCCCCTTTACGGCAGCCAAGAAGGTCGTGAGGCAACGTTGAGATTAGTCCGTCAAATCATCACGCATCCAAGTTGGCAGCCAAAATTTGCAGACGAGATTTTCAAAATGCGCGAGCGGATGGAAGAAGATGCATCGCCACGCAATCTGAAACGAAGTTCAGGTGGAATTGTTGACATTGAATTCATCGCACAAATGCTGCAAATGAAGCATACCGAGGAATCACCGACCGTGCTGGTGCCAGGTACGATCGAAGCTCTTGAACAACTCGAAGCTGCTGGTCACCTCGCGTCCGAGACAGCCGCCTTTCTCCGCGAATCCTATCGCTTCCTGCGAAGCGTTGAGGCTCGCCTGCGTTTGATGAACACGACAGCCCGGCATGACCTGCCAGAAGATCCGCACGAACTCGATAAACTCGCCTATCTTTTCGGAGCGACCAGCGGTCATGCACTGGAGCAGCAGTGCCGAAATTACGGCCAAGAAAACCGTGCCTGTTTCGGTCGCATCTTCAAAGCGGCCGGCGAAAAAAAACCTCGCAAAAGAAACAGCACGAAATAAAGCTGGAACAAACGCGCTAGATGTCGATCACCCGCTCATAAGATTCCGCGGGCAGCACGAAGACCTTCCCATCCCCAATACGTCCCGTACGGGCGATCTGCATGATCTTGCGGACGATCTCGTTGACACGAGCTTCATCCACCCACATTGTGATCTCGACCTTCGGCAAAAACGCCTGTGAGAATTCACTATCGTCGTATTGATCCAGATAGTTTTTTTGCCGTCCAAAACCTTTCACCTCGCGAACGGAAAGGGCTTCAAGAGGGGCTCGCTTGAGTCCCTCGAGCACTTTCTCAGCCAGGAACGGCTTCACGATGGCGATGACTTGTTTCACGACTTAGCTGAAGAAATTCTCACCGAACATGTTGATTTCGGGACCTGTCTCAACCACTACGTCACCCTCAACCTTGGTCATACACGCCAAACGCATCGTGTCTTCGTGACCCAAATAGGCTAAGCAAGGTAACGGATCAGGAAACGGAAAATACTTGAATTTCATCCGTTCACGCACTGTAATCCCGTTGGTATTCTCCATGCCTTCAGTGATATTCACTCGGCAGGTACCACAGAGCCCGAAACCGCGACAATTAACGACTTTGGAAACGGATTTGGAGAAGTTGTCGATTCCCTCGCTCACTCCACTGACGGCGCAGTTCAGGTTAACACCAGCTTTGACCGCCTCCGCCCGCAAGTTTGCCCCACGGGGAACTTCGATCTCTTTCTTTTCTTTGACAAACTTGATAACTGGCATGAAAACTTCCTGTGTTCAGATGGCGATAGCTGTACGCTGTCACCCAAAAATCACAATAAATCTCACCTTGGCATGAGTAGAATCTACCATGTAAAACACATCGCTGAAACCACAAATTGAGGCTTGCCGGGCGGACGAACCGGTCAAGTCAATCGGGCGGGCCTGGAGCCGCATAACACACCACCAAGTTTGAGTAAGATCGACGATGGCCAACTATTCGAAACACCAGCAGCGCATCATCAAAAACTACTATGAGAACCGCGACGCAATCGCTCTCCAACGAGTCCAGGAACTCGTTACGGAACTCTATCTGACCGAGGGCAAGAAACGAGAAAAACACTGGAAGACCGTCGCCAACCACCTCGAAAAACTGGGCGTGAAGCCTGCTCACGTACAACATCTGGTGGAACAAGACGATCCGGAGCTCGTAGCAAATCTGGTGAAAAACCTGATGGCCGAGCAATAATAGCGGTTCGCTCGCCATCATTCCCGTCACAGGACGCCCATTCTGCCAGCGACCACAAGGTGATCCTGTCGGGCCCGAGTTATCCGGGCGGCCAGGTCATGGCGCGTCCGCCCAAGATGTGGAAGTGCAGATGTGGCACTTCCTGGCCTCCGTCGTCACCGCAATTCACAACGACGCGGTATCCCCCTGCCAGGCCTGCTTGCTGAGCCACTTTGCGAATCACGCACCAGAGATGGCCGAGCAGGTCGGCATCCTCATCTTCGATCTCTGCCACGGAGGGAATTTCTTTCTTGGGAATCACAAGAATGTGAGTCGGCGCCTTCGGACTAATGTCGTGAAAGGCCAGGCAATATTCATCTTCATGCACCAGATCAGCTGGGATTTCACCATCGATAATGCGTTTGAAGACGGTCTTCTCGCTCATCAGATCACTCCTTCTAAAACGATCGCTTCGTCACGCAGCAGATGTGGAACTTCATCAAAAATGGGGTATCCGTAGCTGCCATCTTTGTTGACGAGCAGGCCATCAATGGATCGCTCGATTTTTCGACCTAGCGCATCGAATACACGCTCATCGGCGATGCGAGCATTGAGTTGCGCACAGGATTGTGGATCAGCCGATATGAGTCGACTCGACGTGTGAACACAACGCAACGATTCCAGAAGAAACCCGGTCATGGGCTGAATTGTAGCGTAGACGGGTCATCCGGTCAGGCCGACTCCGGCGCTGACCAGATTTGGATTTGGAGAGGTGACTCAGCAGCGAGTTTTAGGTTTCAGTGGCGTCAGCAACGTCTTCGGGCTTGGCCTCTAGTTTTCGACGACGACGAGTACGACGTTCCGGCGGTTGGGCGATCCACTCTTTCGTCAAGGCTTCAAAGACATCGGGGGATTCATAGCGAACAACGTTTTTTCCCTCGGACATCGGGCCAATCAGACCTCGAAACACAGGAAGACCTCGCAGGTCCAGATCGGTACTGCAATCATCGATTCCAACCTGCGTATGCAGTTGCAAGAGATTGTCTTTGGAGCCATAGTCCTTCACTCGCAGTTGACCATTGGTTCCCTGGGTAACGACTCGGTAGGTATCTTTCTTCATGGCTCACCCCGTTCTATTCCGACCCCAGAACTCACATTCCGCTCGCCCGAAATCCGGCCGATGGAGGGATGATCGGCTGTTTTGGAAGTGAAAGCGACAGAAAAAGCTCATGCTGGCACATGGCTGACAGCCCTCCGAACCTGCAAATCAGTTGCTTTACCCACGGACGGTACGACATGCGTCGACGAGAGCCTCTAAGCGGCCTATCACCGCCAAAATGGCCGGTTCTGGTCCGTATAGCCGTCACGACCGTCCTGAGAGGAGAAGCTGGATGATCAAGGCTGAAGCAAGGTTCACTGTTGTCTTCCACGGTTCCCGCTCCGCTCGCTGGCGGCTCAGTCGGCAGTTCCATTCGCCGATTCTTCGGAATGCCCATCAAGAGTGGCTGACAACACGTCTTGCCGATTAGCCGTTCCGAAGTCAAGATATATGTTCGCAGTTGGGGAGGGTAAGCGAATGGTGAGCAGGCTGATTCGAAATCAGTTGCCGTTTATACGGTTGCGGGTTCGAGTCCCGTGCCCTCCGCTGGAGAACCCCGGTTCATGCCGGGGTTTTTTCATGCGCTCACCGCGCACCACCTAAGGAAGCGGCGTCGCAGGCTCACAAAACGCTCAAATCTTCCCCATCTCGAGATTACCTGGGGGTGAATTCGACGACCGATCCTGTCCTGAGAGGGCAGGCATGAGTTTGCGGACGTCTCCGACGGTATTTACATCCTGGAGTTGATCCATGGAGAACATTATCCCCGCGTGGTTCTCGAGTTCGGCACAGATTTCGGCAAGTGCTAGAGAGTCAGCCCCCAGGTCTGCGACCAAATCGGCATCATCAGAAACACGATCGGGTCGTATTTGAAGTCGCTTGACAATCACGTCAGTTACTAGATCGTTCATCAATGACCGCCCTATTCAAGAAGTTGAATCTTCTGACGCAATTTAACCGTATGGCGTGGCATTGCCTATCGAAAACAGCGAGATCGAAAGCAACGCAGACGATTTTCCATACGGTTGTACCGGCTAGGAAATCTGCGGATCCCCATTGGGATTAGGGCCAGATCCCTCTTTGCAAAGTGACCTCGGCAACGCGTTCGATCGCGACCACCAGTGCTGAGGTGCGAAGGCTCGGATCTTGGGTGGTCTGTTCACGGATCTGTCGTTGTCGATCCGCCACGGCATCCACGGCATCTCGCATCTTTCGCCGCAGACGAGCGTTAATCAGATCAAGATCCCACGTCTGGTTTTCATTGTTTTGCACCCATTCGAAATAGCTGACGGTAACCCCACCAGCATTCGCCAAAATATCGGGCAGGAGCGGAATCCCGCGTGCCTGTAGAATATCATCCGCGGCTGGAGAGGTCGGCCCGTTGGCACCTTCACAAATCATTTTTGCGCGGATGCGATCGGCATTTTCGACGGTAATCTGATTCTCAAGAGCGGCAGGGATCAGGATATCGCATTCGATTTCGAGCAGCTCTTCGTTAGTCAAGCAGGTCGTTCCCGGGAAACCGACAAGCGATCCGTGATCGGCCTTGAATCGAATCACCTGCTCAATATCGAACCCCTGTTCGGCGTAGATTCCTCCCTCAGAATCACTAATCGCAATCACTCGGGCACCCGCCTCGGTGAACAGCTCTGCAGCGATTCTCCCAACGTTGCCGAATCCTTGAATCACAACGCGGGCATTCTTGAGCGACGATAGCCCTGAAACCCCTCCTCGTTCGATGAGACGTTCGGTAGCGTAGAGACAACCTCTCGCAGTCGCTTCCCGACGACCATGAGTGCCTCCCACCGAGACGGGCTTGCCCGTTACCACCGGCAAGTTGTTCGCTCCGGGATGCGTCATGGCATAGGTATCGTAAATCCAAGCCATCGTGTTTTCGTCGGTGTACATATCCGGAGCAGGAATGTCGGTATTTGGCCCAATCGCATCGCCAAGTCCGGTGACATATCGTCGTGTAATCCTGCGTAGCTCATGTTGGCTTAATTCTTTCGGATCACAAACCACACCACCTTTGGCTCCACCGAAGGGCACATCAACGACGGCGCATTTCCAAGTCATCCAGGCCGCGAGGGCTCTGACTTCATCCACCGTGACGCCGGGATGAAAGCGAATCCCCCCCTTCCCTGGGCCGCGGACGTGGCTGTGGAGCACTCGGTGACCCGTAAAGGTTTTCACCGACCCGTCATCCAGCTCGATGGGAAAACAGACGGTAACCGTCCGGAGAGGTGACTTCAAAAATTCGACGAGCCCCTGTTTGAGCGTCGGCAAGAAAGGAAGGGCGCGATCGAATTGTTGCCCTGAAATGTGAAAAGGATTCAGGTCCTCGGGAACGTGTTCAGAACGGGCGTATTCGGGGTCGGACAGAACTTGAGCCACGGGCATGCTCCTTGTGTTAGAAATGCGACAGATCTGGAGTTTGAGCTTCCCTCTGTCATTGTTGGCGCCCCCAACCAGAGAGAACAGGCTCGAACTGGCCAGAATGGCCAAAGCGGAGCGAATCGAGCCTCTCGAGATTTGCCCTGGGGGGAGCCTGGGTATGGTACGATGATCTCGCGACCGTGGCACCGTCGCTCGCGGTGCCAGATCGAATTAGACGGGTACTGAGCGATTGCTCGAAACAGAACTCGCTCGAGCCATCTACTGCACAACCGAGGCCCTGATCCTCGCAGGAGAAACCATGCCGACGCTCTCTCGAATCCAATCGATCCTGCTGACCATGTTCGCCGCCTGCTGCATCTTTTCGACTGCCACACAGGCAGCCGCTCCAATCAAACTCCACTGGGCAAACAATATCCTGAAGATTCAATCCGATGAATTGCCGGGTGGGTCACTCGAGATTTGGTATCTCGAGGCCTATTGTCGAGCGAACTCGCACACAACTCATTGGTCGAAGCATACGGTAATCCCGCACAAAACGAGCCTACTGGCGGCGAGTCAGGACGGTCGGCGAATCGAACTTGAATGCCAGGTCTCGGATGGTGTCAGAGTGAAGCATGTCATCACCGCAAACGATGACGAAGTGGACTTTGAGATTACGGCCCACAATCCGACCGACAAAGTCTCCGAAATTCACTGGGCACAACCGTGCATTCGCGTTGGCGCCTTTACCGGGACCGGCGCCGACAGCACCGAAGACGCCTATGCTTATCTCCCCAAATCGTTCGTATTTCTAGACGGACACTTAAGTCGCATGCCGACACGCGACTGGGCGACGGAAGCACGATACACGCCGGGACAAGTTTGGGCGGGCCCGGGGGTTCCTCGTAGCGACGTCAATCCGCGCCCCCTCCATCCGTCGACGCCCAGTAACGGTTTGATCGGATGCTTCCGAGCCGATGACGGAAAAATCATGGCCGTCGCATTTGAGCCCTACCAGGAGTTATTTCAGGGAGTCATTCGTTGTCTGCACAGCGACTTCCGAATTGGTGGACTGAAGCCGGGCGAGACAAAACACGTTCACGGCAAGCTCTACCTGGTGGAGAACGACGTCCCCAAACTCGTGGAACGTTACCGACGGGACTTTTCCAAACAAAAATCGCCGGCCCAATAGACCGGCGATCTTCATTACTCGTTCGCTCGCGACTCTAGTTCAATACATTGCCAACGGCACTGCAGAGGTCATCCACGTTGTCCGGCGTGATCCCCGCCACGTTGATTCTGCCTGAACCGACAATGTAGATTGCATTCTCTTCTTTCAGACGCTGAACCTGATCCTTAGTCAGTCCACTGAAAGAAAACATGCCACGCTGTTCGCGAATGAAATCAAAGTTGTGATCCGGAGCATGATCCTTCATTTTGTCGACGAATAAGTTGCGCATACCGTTGATTCGATCACGCATACCCTTTAACTCTTCCTCCCACTGCCGACGCAATTCGGGATCCCCGAGAATGGTCTGGACGATGTGAGCTCCATGAGCAGGCGGGTTCGAGTAATTGCAACGAACGCAGGCCTTCAAATGGCTTAAGGCGGCATCGACAACATCTTTATGGGTCGCAATCACGCTCAAGGCCCCAACCCGTTCGCTATAGAGTCCGAAGTTCTTGGAGTAGGAGCTTGCCACGAGTACTTCGTCGACGTGCTCGCAAATTTTCCTCAATCCAACGGCGTCCTGTTCGAGACCATCGGCGAATCCTTGATAGGCAAAATCAACTAAGGGCAGCAGCTTTCGTTCGCCAACTGCCTGTGCGATCTGCTCCCACTGCTCCGGAGTGGGATCGATTCCGGACGGGTTATGGCAACAACCGTGCAACAAAATCACATCACCGGGTCGCATCTGCTGAATACCATCCAACATCCCTGCGATATCGATACGGTTATTGGGAGCATCCAGATATGGATAGGTCGCTTGCTCGAGACCAGCCGCCTTGAAGATATTCGGATGGTTGGCCCAGGTCGGATCGCTCATCCAAATCTTATCGGTTGGCAAACGAGTCTTGATAAAGTCACCCGCCACGCGCAAGGCACCTGTGCCACCGGGCGTCTGCACGGTCACAGCTCGCTGAGCCGCGATCGCATCGTGATCGGATCCCATTAACAGGTCGATTACGCATTCGCCGTAGGACGGCAGACCGGAGATGGGCAAGTAGGACTTCGCATGATTCGACTCAAGCATCTGATGCTCAGCTGCTCGTACCGAATTCAAGGTTGGAGTCTTTCCCTTTTCGTCCTTGTAAACCCCGACACTCAGATTGATCTTTTTAGAGTTTTCATCTTTCAGAAAGGCTTCGGTAAGCCCCAAAATTGCGTCAGGCGGAGCAGGTTCGAGCTTGCTCAACATAATAGCTGTTCCCCAAGTTCAATAATTGTCTCGTCAAAGCTGTCTATCGTACGCTTTCAGACGAGTCTCGGCTAGCGAGCCAAGCGTGCCCCAAGAGACCTCGGGCGAGTGGGGAAAAACCACGCTCCAACGATTACCCCAGCTCACTCTCTTCCTGATCGGATGGCGTTCTCTGATCGGCCTCGAAATCTGGATTAAACGTTCTCAACAGCTGCTGTCCCTTGTAGATACTGTAGGCCAATTCAGGCGTAATCGAACGCGACGACCGAGCTTGTGGAAGCCATGCAAAATCGACGTCGGAAACAATGGCAAAGCCCGCGTGCCCCTCGGATTGGGACTCGGCAATCAAGGACCTCGCCCCAAAAAATACGCCGATGAAGGCGGGCGTTATTTCAACAAATCCCCGGTCGCTGAGACGTCGTGTGAAACGCTCCACCTCGGTTGCCTGGTGGGGGTTGGCTGGATCGATCTCGATTTCCTGAATCTCTTCGTGCTCAGTCTGCCAACCCGCGAAAGCAGCAAAGATCAATTCCGCAGGAAGCTCACTCAGGTCCGAGGCAAAGGCGTGGGTGGCCGGCCCAGCGATGCCGATATTGGTGTGCTCTCCACTTGGGAGCGTATAGCTGAATTTGAAAAGGTAACATTCGATCGGCTCGTCGTAACTCGGCCAACTTAGCTCACGACTCTCCAACAACTCACACTCGCTCGGTGGATACCCATAATGACTGGGCTCCGAAAGCATTCTCACAAGCTCCGCTTCGGCTCGTGCCAAATCCGAACGGAATTGCGGATCAATTTTTTCGAGTAATCCCTGTTCCTGAGCATACACCAACACGGTTAGTCGTACGCTCGGTTCGGATGCTAGAGAAACCAGCGTCTCCACACCGGCCTGTTCTTGCAGCCTGGCCAGGGCAGCAGCAGCCTCGACTCGCAACCGTCGATGACTGAGATCCATCATTCGATTGAGTCCACCAATGGCACGTGTCTCGTTCATCAAAGAAAGAGCATAGGACAAGGAGATCGCTAATCCGATGCTTTCGGTGACCTTCTGTGCCGCCTCCAAATCTTTCACACCATAGGTCGCCGATGACTCTTCAAAGCGTTCCAATTGTTCGATCAAGCGGGTGAAGAGTTCGAGTAACTGGTCTCGACGACCGTCAGCCGGATGCTCAGGGATCTGGCCTGTGACGGAAAGATAATTCGCGACGTCCAGGACGACTGCAGCGGCGGCGGGGTGCTGCAGCGCATCCAGAAGTCGCGGAAAAAGGGGTGACAAATCAGCTTCACGGCCCCTCATCAACGGTGCAAATACCTCCATCAGTGCTTCAGGCCGTACCAGTGGATGTTCCACGAGCAGCTCGGCAAATTGACGCAAACAGTCAGCGTCCCGTTGGCTGGCGAGAAGGGCAAGCGGCAGATGTCGCAGCGGGCTTTCCTCCGAAATCGCCAAATAGAGCTGGGACAGCAAGTCTTGGGGGGAGTCGTTCGCGGGTGCAGCCCAGGGCACAGATTTGCTTTGCAGATTTCGAATGACGCGAGCCAGGCTAGATTCGTCGCAAGCATCACAGCTGAGGAGTTCCAGAATACCTCGTAACAACTGGCAAACTTCGTCGGAATTCGCATCTTCCAACCAAGCTAAGAAAGTCGAGTCTGCAACTCGGGTCTGTCGACTGTCGAGCACATTTAAAGTGTTTTGGAGGTTCAATGTCATCTCTTGAGTAGCCTCTCCACCAGGAATTCAGAGCGAATCACAAATGGCGAGTCGAGGAAACTTTTGGTAATAGGTATGAATTAATCTTGACGAAAGAGAGGCAAACTTGCTTCAATGCGCGAAATTAGGCGGATCGGACATGTGATCGAACCCCAAACCAACAACGGATTCTAAACGACTTGCGGGATTCTCAACCGGTATTAATGAGTCAGCCAAGGGACTTGGCTTGAAGCGATTAGAGCTTCCCTCCAAATAGACAGAAACAGTGTGAGCATTGCTGAAAACGGTGTTTCACACGATTAAAGTAAGCGGCCTCCCCTATCAGGGTACCCAAGGGGAAGGATTCGCAAAAGCTGTTGAAGGGTACCTGTCTCAGAGGAGCCATCATTATGGCAACCAAGAAGAAGGCCGCGAAGCGAACGGTCAAGAAGAAGACGGCTAAACCGGCGACCAAAAAGGCCACCGCCAAACGGTCCACCAAGAAGAAGGCCGCTCCTAAGAAGAAGAAGGCCGCTCCAAAGAAGAAGACCACCGCCAAGAAGTCCACCAAGAAGAAGGCG
>Ga0163179_10001059_pt1 | contig 19733 bp, 25 predicted proteins | sample AtlANTMetagenome_FD_109643 | JGI IMG/M metagenome (GOLD analysis project Ga0163179, IMG submission 109643) | Marine eukaryotic phytoplankton communities from the Atlantic Ocean - Atlantic ANT 2 Metagenome | ecosystem: Environmental > Aquatic > Marine > Oceanic | place: North Atlantic Ocean... | reverse complement strand
TTTCTATACAACCAAGATGCTGTAACCAATTTTGCTATTTCTAATACAATACCCATAACCATAATAGAAAATGCGGCTGTTGGGAATATAGCCATAAGACCTACAATTGAGAACCAACCTGCTACGGCTGATACTGCTAGGGCGGATGCAATTAGTAATAGTAAGAATGCCATTTATGGTTTCCACTTAATTGGTTTAAAATCGACAAGGTGACTCCTTCGCAATCTGATATTCAACATATCATTTAGGCAGTTGGGGTCTTCTCTCTGTTGCCATTGCAATAAAAATTCTTGCATTTTAGCATGAGACTTTTGCGTATATGTCGCTAGAGTCTCTTTCTGTAGATCACCTTCGTATTCGGTAACAAATTTAGAACTACCGTAATACTTTTCATAAAGTTTTTCAGACTTACAAGAGTAACCAATGTAGTATTTACCATCTGGAAAATAAGTACAGTACACTCGGTGCACTTTAGGTTCTTTTGCTTTACGTTTCTTTTTTCTCACTGCCATAATAGCACCATAATAATTAATGATACTACTATTTATATGGTTAGAATGAGTGTATGTATAGCCACCAGTCAATCAAAAATATTAGGAATGCTTGCATGGTAACAGCACCTAAAACCACAAAAGTAGGAAAAACAGCATTTGCTTTTGCGGGGTGTTTATTTACCCACTCTTCTAATTCGTTCTCATTCATAAGATATTAAATCATAGAATTGTAAACCAGACATGGCTTGTGTATAAAAGGGCTGTTTGATTTTTCTTATTTCAATCAGTTCTTCTTGTGATAACATCTTATTACTTCTACCAAAACTTTTTATTTTGTCTTTGATCCACATATCTTGTTCGTATGCTCTTTTTCTTGCTTTTTCAGTTGGCTTATATGATGATACGAGGTCCATATATTTTAAATGTTCACTTGGTAAAGGATGCATATCTCTTATGCCGTTATTGCCAAAAGGATCTGGCCATGCACCGTTGTATAAAACATCGATTACACTTGGTTTGATTCTTTCTAACTCATTTCCAAAAACATCTGATATATTTTTGGCTTTATCAAATATGCCTATTGGTCCAACATCGTATTGGTCGTATCTTTCTGTTATTGGTATCATGCTATACATTTCGTACTTACATCCTAAATGATTCAACAACCATACCGTATTTGCTATCGTTGTGTAGTCTCTTAGGGCATACCATTGCAAATCTTTGCTATCTAGATACTTGCCTGCGGCTTCCGTCTTCCTTCTATTACCAGCATTTGTCCAACCAGAAATTGACCATCTATCTTCTCTTGCGACATTTGTCCACATAATAAGAACTGTATCGTCTTTGGTAATATTATGGGACTTATGGCACTGTGAGAGTCTTATTGATATAGATTGATTGCCACAACCTACCATGCCCCAATTCTGAACTTCATCGAATTGATCTGCAATAGAATCAACCCAAGTTTGCCAGTAATAGTCCGTAAAGCTACAACCAAAAGCAAACAGTCTACTCATCTACAGACAGGTCCTCACCGTATCTACCACGCTCTCTGTTGCCGTCACCATTAAGTTCCGTAGAATCTTGTTGTATGTGCTTGAATGATTCACTATGTTTCTTTTTCTTAAAGATAATATCGTAGTTCTCATCAAATGCTTCTTTATTAGTGGGTCTTTGTTTACTGCCTTTACTCACACCAGCTTTCCTTTTTGTCGCCGAAATACTCTCTGGCATAACCGTTTGCTAAAAGTTCATCTCTCAGAGATACCCCATCCACAATTACATCACCAAGTACACGACCACCAAACTTGTCCCACTTCATGATCATTACCTTGATATCTTTTTCACCATGAAATAACATCTGTTCAGTGAATTTAGATGCTTGCTCACCTAAATCTTTCTCATAGTCACAAGAACCACGCCAAGATTTTTCTGGCGTGTCAACACCATAAACTCGGATCGACAACTCTTGCTTTAATGGTGCGGGTAGAAATGATGCTTCAAATGCTACAGTGTCACCATCAATAACTCTTGTGATTGGAAAATCATAGATTTCTGCATCTGGTGTACCATGTGCGGCACCTGTCCACATTCCTACAATAAAAAAAGTTGCGTACATTAAAATCTTATTCATTGGTATTTCTCCTACCATTCTTGTTCTAGATCAATTGAGTTATCATCGAATTCATCGAATTCATCTTCTACAGGTAAACTATCTTCTTCTTCAATAGGTTCACCACAAAATGCACAATACTGTGGTAAGTAATGTGTCTCAGACATATCATGTTTTATCTGGTATACTGCCTCACAAGACATACACTCTATTGTTTTAGGTTTTTGCATATAATTCTATACCTGCCTTTTTTAAAAATGAATCACCAGCTCCTTTCGATGCTTCATAGAATTGTCCATAATATACTTTAGATATACCTGCCTGATAAATCAGTTTGGCACACTCAATACAAGGAAAATGCGTTATGAACAGAACCGCATCTTCCGAGCTTTCAGTTGACTTTGCCAGTTTCATCAATGCATTTGCTTCTGCATGAAGTACTTCTGGTTTTGTCTTTCCATTGACTTCACAATCATTGTCCCAACCAGAGGGAGTACCATTGTAACCGATAGATAGAATGCGTGTATCTTTTACAATAACACACCCTACTTTTAGTTTGTTAGCAGTAGATAATCTTGCTGTTTCTTCTGCTATACAGTGAAAATAGTCAATATATTTTCTATTCATATGTATACTACCAATTGTGTATATTTCCTGCAATGATAAAGAAACAAGTAATAAAGTTTACTAAAACTACTACAGTACGGATAATTGCAACTCGGTCTGCGTCTTTATTATCTTCCGATGCTTTCTCACCCAGAGACATTGCCCATAATTTCCACAGATATTTTAGCTTGCTGTCTCCCATTTATGCCGCCCACACATCTGACCAATCACCATCTAAAGCACCACGTGCATAATCTGTTGCCCTGTTCTCAAAGAAATTTGTATGAGTGGGCGCATTGATCATTTCTTCTACCCATAACAATGGATTCTTTTTGACTTTAAATATACCTTTCATACCAAGAGAAATCAATCTACGGTCTGCAATATATCTGATATATTTCTTGACTTCTTCTGAAGTAAGCCCTTCCATAGGACCCATAGCAAATGCAAGATCAATAAATTTATCTTCAAGTTCTACCATTTTTTCTGCTATGCTGTAAATCTTTTCTTTTGTTACATCATTCCAGATTTCCAAGTTCTCGTTTACATATGACCTAAACAATTTGATCATTGATTCGGCATGCATGGTTTCGTCTACGATTGACCATGTGACAATCTGACCCATACCTTTCATTTTACCGTGGCGTGGGAAATTTAGCAACATAATAAAGGATGAAAACAGTTGCATACCCTCGGTAAATGCGCTGAATGCCGCAATGTTAGTTGCAATGCTTTGCTTATCACCATTTGTGGAAGACAATTCAACAAAATACTGATGCTTGTCTGCCATAGCTTGATACTCCAGAAACTCATTATAAGTTGACTCTGGCATACCCAATGTTTCAATCAAATGACTGTACGCGGCTACGTGGAGAGCCTCACGCGCGGCAAAACCCATAAGCATCATTCTTACTTCTGGTTGTGGGAAATGAGGTAGATAATTGTCTACATAACCACCGGCTACATCAATATCTCCTTGTGTGAAAAATCTAAAGATGTTGGTAAGAAATCCTTTCTCTGCGTCAGATAACTTATTTTTCCAATCTTTTACATCTTCAGACATAGGAACTTCAGTGTGAAGCCAATGCGATTGTTCGTGTTTTAACCATGCGTCATATGCCCATGGATAATTAAATGGTTTGAAATATTCTCTCGGGTCTTGAAGTCCTTGTTTTGGTGACATATCTTTTCCTTACTCGTTAATTAGTTTGTCAAATTCTTTTGTCATTGAAAAATCTACTAGGTCATTATAACCACCTACATGGTGGTCTCCAATGTAAACTTGTGGTACTTGTCCTGTTGGTTGGTGCTGTACTTCAAAATCGACTTCCATTCCCTGTAAAAACATTTTTGCTTCACTACAATAATGACAATCATCCCTTGACTTAATTAAAACTTTACTCATTTCCTTTATCCTGTTTGTTAATTCGTTTAAAACCCCATGCTCTCTCTGCACACCACCAACAATTATTACACCTACCTCTATTCTGTTCTGTACAACTGTGAGTAATTGGCATAATATCTTCTGCTATGCCTAGGTCAAATCCCAGTTGAATAGTTTGGTCTTTTGTTAAATTTGCAAAAGGATGTGAAACATATAGCTTTTCTTTTTCTGTTGGTATAAACCTATCATTGGGCATAGGATAACCTTTTGGCATCATATCCCTTTGATTTGGTGGGTATGCATTCATTCCATTAAAGAGGTGATCTGCGTACCCCTTATCAAAAATTTCATGTGCGCCACTCGTTACGTAGTCTGAAGGATTTTCTGAGGTAATCTGCCCTACTATTTGGGTAGGCTCAAATTCATATCCTAACTTGTCACTTGCCCATTTCAATACGAGATTAGCGTAGTATTCAGCACCGTCTAATTTTGGTATGGTATAAGCAGTACATTCTTGTCCTCTTTCTAGACAAATCTTCTTAACCATGTACCATAAACAAGCACTGTCCCAACCACCAGAAACAACAACCGCAATTCTTTTTTCATGTGGTACTGATATGTATAATTTCGCAAAAGTAGAGATCATCATCCCTCACACGCCAGACAATCCTCATCATTGGCAAGAGCAGACATATCAAGTTCTTTGATCACATCTCGCTCAATTCTTTTGGACACCTTGTCGGCTTTACCAAGTTTTTCGGAGCGACAATAATATAGTGTTTTCAATCCTTGTTTCCATGCCATAAAGTGTACCGCATGGAGATATTTAATATTAACATCGGGTCTAAAAAACAAATTTAAAGACTGTGCTTGATCAATGAATGTTTGGCGTGTGGCCGCGTGTTCAATAACCCATCGCTGATCAATTTCCATTGCAGTCTTGTATACATCTTTCTCATAATCTGTAAGGTACTTCAAGTGTTGTACTGAACCATCATTTGAGATTATCGAAGACCAAGTTTCGTCATAATCGATCTTTTCACCATCTTCAATTTTACTTTTGATAAGGTTGTCCAGATGCTTATTTTTGTTGAGATACGCACCGCTAAGTGTGTCCTGGCGGTATGCGTTAGCCCTATAAGGCTCAATGCTCGGCGAAGTGTTTCCCATAATAATACTAGAACTAGCATTGGGAGCGATAGCCATAACATGGCTAAATCTTCTGCCCGTGCCCTCTGCGTCAATAGCTTCACCTCGTTCTTTACCCAATTGTAAGTTTGCTTCATCTAGTTTACTCCTAATAAGTTTGAACATTCTCAAGTTAGCACCTTTTGTTAATGCACTTTCCCAAGGCAATCCTTTTTTCTGTAGGTAAGCATGAAACCCCAATGCACCAATTCCAATACTGCGTTCTCTTGTTGCTGAGAACTTAGCACGGCTTACCTCATCGGGTGCGTTGTCAATAAAAAATTGTAATACGTTGTCCAACATCTCTGCCATATCTTTCAGGAACATAGGGTCTTTTGACCATGCATCGTAATGTTCAAGATTGACTGAAGACAGACAACATACCGCAGTTCTATCTTTATCGGTTGGTAGAATGATCTCTGAACATAGATTAGATTGATGAATCTTTAGACCTAGTTGTTTCTGAAATTCTGGTAATGCTCTGTTGCTAGTATCAATATAATGGATATATGGCTCACCAGTTTCCATTCTCATTTCTAATATTCTTTGCCATAATGCCTTTGCTGATACTGTTTCTCTGACTGCACCTGAATGTGGATCACATAAGTTCCATCCGTCATCTGCGTCTGGATCTAACATACATCGTTCAATGATTTCCATAAAACGATCACTGACATTGATACCATGGTGTAGATTTAGACATCGAACATTTTGATCACCGGTTGGCTTACGCATTTCAAGAAACATGGTAATGTCCGGGTGCGAAATATCGAGGTATGCGGCATAACTTCCGCGTCTAGTTTTGCCTTGTCTGTATGCGAGACTACTTGCATCGTAGGTTTTGAGATGAGGCATGACGCCAACAGATTTGTCATCGGCAGCACGGATGCCAAACCCAATCCCCACACCGCCACCAAGCATACTAAGCCAGTTTGTTTCGGACAGATTTTCAACTAGCCCCTCCGCAGTGTCGTTAATGTAATTTAAAAAGCAAGATATTGGCATACCTTTTTTGGATCTGCCATACGACAAAATTGGTGTAGAATACGACAACCAATGTTTAGAAGAGTAATCGTATAATCTCTGTGCGTGTTCTTCATTTGATGAAAACTGTTTACTTACAAAGGCGAATCTTTCTTGTGGACTCTGTTCATCATCGCGCATATAACTTTCTTTAAGTCTTTGTATTCCTAGTTTATCAAACAAGCCATCGCGTGATAAATCTATTTGTAGTCCTAAATATTCTTGTTTCGCCATCTCTTTGTTACCCTTAAACGATTAAACCACTAACTGCCTGTCTATAAGACTTCTGAATATCTTCATTTGTGGGGGCAACAAATACAATACCACCTGTATAAAAAGACATCTCTTCTGGATTTTCTACTCCACTAACACAGACTCCACGTGCAAATCCCATACCTTCTGGTGTGTTGATTAGCATACGAGGGTCTGCAATTACTAATTTGGTGGTATTTTCATCTTTAAATTTTCCTATGAACTCACCTGCCGCGGTCACTACTGAAATTATATCATTCTTCTTCATTAATTTATGTCTCCAAGTTTTTCTAAAAATAGTTCTGTATGCACTTTGTGAAAGTTTATTCCAGGGTGCATCAAGTCTCTTGCTATGTTATATTTGGTACCTACATTATCTTCATATGCTTTCGTACCCATATCGTGTCGGGTCTTACAATCTATTACTATCAACTCAACTCCATGCATATCGCACCAAGCCTGTATTGCTATTAAATTCTTTGCGCGAGATAGTATTCTCTCGCTCGGATCTACTGGTAGATTAGTTTTCCATTCTTCACCTGACCATGAGCCAACATTCTCTAAATAAATCTCTCTGACTATAGGAGAGTTTTCTAACATTAATACCGTCTTAGATTTTAGAGTAGTTAACCAAGTATACAGTATTCTGAAGGAAGAGTCAAGCGAAAGCATTGGTAATGATAAATTAAATACGGTTCTACCAGTGCGTTTTTCTATCATGTCAGGCCATGTCATTTCTCTAGGTAGTCCAGTACCAAATGAAAGTGAATCTCCTAAAATAATAATAGCATCTTCTTCTGGTACGAACTCTTTATTTCTAAAGCCATAACTATTGAAATCGTATGTAATTTCATAATCTAACCATCCAGAACTTTCAATCTCTTCTTGGCGTTGTTGATTCTTTTCCCAGTTTTCTTGACTGTCTGTTGAGTACCAAAATTTTCTGTTGTTCAATTTAGTGTCTGGGTTCATACTCTCTCGCATGGACTCAAGAGGAAAACCAAACTTAAATTCTTCCATCATGGTACTAATAAGTTCAGGAGAATCCTCTGCTCTATCCCAGTACCCCTTACGCAAAATATTACTGGTTTCATAAAATGTGTTAGCAACTGGTTTTTCAATCATTCAATAAAGCCTCTAATGAAGGTGTGTTACGTGGTTTATAAACTTTTTTCCAGTACTTGGTATTTTTTCTTTTACCATCTTTTTCATAAATCTTCATACCTTCTGGGAATTTGTTTCTAATAAATTCAAGTGCGCCATAATGTTCGTCAGTCTGAAAATAATCATCCAACTTCTCTTCATGCATATCAGTCCAAATTACTCTAGAGTCTTGCATACTTGATCTAAGAGAACCATTGTCGTACATCCACTCTGTAGATTGTCTGGTATTGATACCCTTAGATAAACATTCATAAATGAACAACACATCCTCTGCTACACGAATAGACGTTATATCCATTTCATCAAGCACTGGTGATAACATTCTACCGTCAACAAATACCATAGAGAATATACCTTTGGTATCTACCCATTCAGCATTTGCTGGTGGTGCTTCACTATTTGATGCACCCGCAATACCAATATCGTCTTCATCTAACCAAGATGATAGTTGCTCAAAACACCGCAAAATCTCAGATGGAGTTGCAGGTTGTCTGCTTGTCTCCATGTTTGATTTACCTGTCCAGTACTTTGAGTTTCTTCTCTTTAGGGTTATATCATCGTCCACCACTGCGTATTTTACGGCACCAGCGTGTTTATGAATGAAGTGTCTAGTCTGTGCTAGTTGTGTCCAACTACCTACAATACTCTGTGGTATCTCAAGGTACTCACAGTCATAATTGTACAGGTGTCTTTCATCTGGTTGGACTACCATTATGACTTTCTCTTGAAGTTCACTGGGCAGACTTTCAAAAAATATTTGATTGTCTGCTCTCCTAACTGTAGGTATATAGATTCTATCAACCAAGTTTTTCTACCGCCTCTGCAACATTTGGGAAGTTTGCTTCAACAACTTTCCATGCCATCTCAGCAACTTCCATATGCTCTGCTTGCGTACCATTTGCTCTACGCAACTGACAATAGTGAATCCAACTGCGGAGTGTACCAGACATATACAATGTGGTCATTGTGTTGCCTTCTGGTAAAACTGCTCTTGCTTGCTCTTTTGCAATACCTTTTTTCAAACCCCAATTATACAGTTCTTGTATCTGTCTAATGAGTTTCATCTGTTTCATTCGCCACTCTTCAGACAGTCTGATTTGATCTGCATCGTTTCTATCAATCTTAATACTGTTCTGTCGATTTTTTGTATCTTGTAGTCTTGCTTCACGTGGTACAAATTCTTCAGAAACCGCATAACGTTGACTGAATTCTTGATAACTAAAACTACGGTGACGAATTATCTGTCTTGATATATCTCGGGTAGTAACTACTTCCATAGTCATAGATACCATTTCAAACGGAGACCAGTGATTCTCCTTGATCAAGTAGGAAAGTAATTTTGGAGCAGTTTTCTCGTTGTTCTGATTCCCCGGATTGCTAACACGGGCGGCATAAGCTACTAGTTCTTCTGCCGTTCTTGTTTCCGTGGTAGCACTCGGGGTTGTCAAACCTATCAATTTTACTGATTGTTGCATAATATAGTCCGGGGTTAGTGGATTAGGTTTTTATTTTTTTGTCTTCTTTGCTGGTGCTTTTTTAGTACCCGCTTTCTTAGGTCTACCACGTCTTGGTTTACCCTTAACAGCATCAACTACGTCACCAGCTTGATCAGCGACATCTTTTGCGGCTTCTGCTACATCTGAAATCTCTTCTTTGACTCGCTTAACTCTACGCTTAGTCTCAGTTTTGATATCATCAACGGTATCAGTTACCTTGTTTTTAGCATCCGCCACTGCATCTTTTGCATCTTGGGAGGATACCACACCGTCTTTGTTGTAATCTAATTTATTTTCAACTACACCAAAAAAGGCTTTGATCTTTTGCCAAATCGTCATGTTAAATTTCTCCTAACATTTTTTCCATGAAGATAATTTCATCTGAGCCTGAAGACCGGCAAAAGTATTATTACGTATTATATCAGAAATACGTTGCCGTGTCAACCCACTCAGTACCATTTCATTAATATCTTTACCAGAAACTTCATCTGGCCAGATACAAATGGAATACTGCAAATCTATATATTTCTTCATTAACTTACAGATTTCAGTATTCTTAGGTTGATTATCAAATACGATATTCAACCTTTCTTTAGGCAATTGCAAACTCTCTATCTTTGAAAAACTAGTTCCAGACACAGAAATTGAATTGTCTAAAAATAAGCTATCAAGTTGTCCTTCAACTACTGTGATTGGCTTACTAACATCGACCCTATCAAGACCGAATACTGTTGGCGCATCTTCATGCACCTTAATAATAATGTAGCGTAAAGATTCTCCACGCATTGCTCTAAGTGCTACCGACAGAAGTTTTCCATCACCATCAAAGAAAGGAATGGCAAGTCTCGGTTCTTCTGTTTTGATAGACTCTTTATACTTATGATTTAATTGAACCACATCTTGAATATTATCAACATAGTACAATCTATCATAAGAACTTTTTGGTATAGCCCTTGACTCACAATATTTTACCGCTTCATGATCATACGGTAAAGTATCAAGTCTATCCATTAAACTATCTATAAGACTTTTAGGCTTGGGTGGTATAGGTGCGAACTGTTCACGAAATTTGGGCTTAAAGTCTGGTAGTTCTGGTTCTTTATGTGAAGTAAATTTTGATTGTCCGTTTTGATATCTCTCAAGGACATATTCTTTGTAAGATAGTTGATCTAGTTGCTTCAGCATATTACCAAAATTTGTACCATAGTCGCAATTATGGCATTTGTAGAACATACCACCTTCTTTGCGGTAGAAGTAACCACGCATCTTGCTTTTTTTCTTTTGGGAATCGCCACAGATAGGACATCTCACATTAAAGAGATAATCGTCTTTCCGTTTAAATCTTTCAAATCGATGGGATATTAAGTTGAGGTACTTAATGTCAATGTATAGACTCATGATATAATCCTGCTATTTAGATCACATTATAGCTGGATCTATTTAAGATGTCAAGAGAAAATTGATAAAATTTCTATTAAACTTCCTATAATTAAACCACTAGCTAGTGCGGCTCCACTAATGATCCATTGTCTGCGTTCTACTGACTTCAATCTGGTTTCTAACTCGTTCTGTACCTGCTGATTTTCTTTAACCGCAGTTCTAAGCATAGACTTGATTTCACCTAAACTATCTACCAGCCTTTTGTAGTCATCTCGGAGTTCTTCCTTGACTTCTCTACCTTGTGTGGTAATTCTGGAATGCAATTCTTTTTCCATTGCATCCTGTTCTTCTCTTCGTTTCTCTACCAATTGAAAAAGTTCTCCAGTATCTGCCGCGTTTGAAGCTATTCTTTCTTCGTGGACTGCTAATAGTTTGTTTATAGAATTAGACACCTCACCCATCTTGTCGATGGCATCATCTAATCTTTCAAATAGACCAGATAGACCTTTCATTTCATGCTCTAATAAAGCAACTTTCGTATTTACGCTAGTCTCAGTATTGTCTGGCATTTTTCTTCTTCTTCTTTCGTCGGTTCATGGGCATGAGTACTGGATCTCTGCCCGGTTCTCCTTTAGGTCCTACCCCTATACCATCAATACCACCTGCTCCCACTGACATTGCGGCTTCATCTGTGAGAAATGATTTAAATGACATAAGATTGTAATCTTCTAATAAATTGGCTTCTTTAATAACATTTTCATCTTGCATATAAAGTTCTAGCAAATCAAGATTATCTTCCGCTTCTTCACCATGTTCCCGTAGTATAGCAACTGCGGCGGCAAATGTCAAGAATCTTCTTGCATTCATATCAGATGATTTTAGTAATGAAGATTTAACTTTAAGAACAAAACGTACCAACATTGTCCAAGAGTTGCGTTCTTCTTCTGTTTTAGGATTTCTTAATTTTTTGCCATTTGCGTCAATGATACCCAATTTATACGCATCAAAGTCCTCAATCTTAGTTGCGAACAATCTAAGAATTCTGTAGACAATTAGTGCATCAACTGTGCGTGACATTAAATCTTCCTAAGTAAATTTATGATCTCAAAATTTAGTGGTATATCTGTTTCTTCTATCTTAACACCACCAGTCACAATTTGTTCCATTGGCATTCTATTTAAAAATACCAAAAAGGTTTTCAGAATTGACCAATGCTCTTTATCTATCTTATAGAACAACATTGATGTAGCAGATTTATCAAACACGTTATATAAGACTATCAAATGATTGATAATCAATCTGTCTTTGAGTACACCACTACTTTCATATCTATTAAATAATCTTTTTAGGTACTTAAATCTCTTAGTATCTTCTTCAAAATCATCTATACCAGAACATTCTGGATTGTTGTAATTTTTAAGTGCATAAACTAAGAAAGTATCTTCATTCAATTCTATCATTAAGTAAGTTCTTTATATTATGATACGGTAGCCGTACCTCCAATGCAATACCACTTGTCGTTCAAGTAAATAATCTGGGCAGTATCACCGGCATTAACGAAAGCAATCGAACTGTGTCCTAACTGTGAGTCCTGAAGAGTCACAGTATTAGAACCAGTGTTCGATGTCATGATTATGTTTTTTATCTGTCCAGCTACACCAGCACCAATAGTACAATTTCCATTTCCTGATGGATTTGTAATCAGTGTGGTATTAGTTGCAACTGAGATTACACCGGGTGCGGTAATAGTATCTGGCGTACCAGCAATACTAAATTTACCAGCAAAAGACGCGGGTGTAGGTACCGTAGCAAATACGTTGGCAATAGTAATATTTTTACTATCACTACCAGCTACGAGGTATAATTTATCAGTAGCGGCAACAGATGTTGCCGCCGTGAGTTCACTTACTTTTGAATCAGCCATTGATCAAAATACTCCTGTTGTTAAAAGTATTTATATTAGCTTTCAGTCAGTGTGGCAGCGGTAGATGTTACATCATCTGCGCCTGTTGCACTGATAACACAACGGTACTTATTAGTGCTAAGACCCGTGTTGTCTGAAATATTCAAAGTAGCTGTTGTTGCTGTGGTGTATACACCGGCATTTGAAATGTTACTAAATGATCCTGTACCACCTGTCTGCAACTGCCACTGGAATGTCTGTGTGCCACCAGAACCAGAAATTGTAGAAACTACAGTAAACGACTCTGCTTCTCCACTAGCTTTAGTGCTATCAGAAGGCTGAGTAGTGATAGAGATCAAGAAGTCTTCAAACTCTGTATCTTCAGCATCACCAGTAATACCATTCTTAGATAATGCTACTAATGTTTCTGAGATTTTACGAGATCCGTTAGTTCTTACGTGAACCCAACCAGCATGACCAGCACCAATATCTGGGTTGGCTGCCATTTCGTTCTCATCTACACCAAATGTAGTTTCAGAAGTGTAACCACCAACTGAATTAGAACCAATAGATTTAGGCTTTTCGCTCAATGTGTAAGCGGCGCCTGCGGATTGTGCTACAATAGCAGTACCAGCGGCATTAGCATTTACTACCGTAGCGGCAGTATCAGATGCAATTGCAGTGATTCTGAAATCGATTGAGTTTGCGGTGAGAATGTCACCAATTGCGCTTTCAGTAGTGAAAGCTGTGCTAGTTCCAGTAACAGCACCTGCAGTAGTAAGTGCTATAGTACCTGAACTAGTCTTATCGTCTGTTTTTCCCCATGCGGACATGATTGTTTTCTCCTAGTTTTGTTTATACGTGTTTTTTAAAGTGATCGATGCTTGTATGACCGTGAGACTGCATTTTTTCTTTGTCTGCTGGCTTACTTGTCATATATTTATTCAAGAATTTAGCGGCGTGTCCCTTACTAACTGAATGAGATTTTCCGTCTTGGAAAGTTACTTTCTTTCCAATAGACATTGCCTTTCTCAACTGAGGGACGATATGCTCTACGCTCTTGTCCGTCTTTGAATTATGTGATACGTCTGGCTTATCTTTCTTTGTAGGTGCTAAACCTCTGCTGTCCCGCGCGGCATCTCTTCGTGCATCTTCTGCGGCACCTTCTTCAATGGCAAGTTCTTCTTGCTCGGCAGTATACTCATTGAATGAGTCCAGATAGCCCACTTCAAAGTCTTCATTCTTTGCGTTGTGCGCTCCATCTACTGCATTAAAGAATTTCTTTTTATCTTCATCAGACATATCTGATAATTTCTTACCAGTCTTCTTCAGCATTGCTTGAAACTTGTCTTTATAATCCATCTCTAGTAGAGATGTAATTTCTTCTGTTGTCCACTCTTCAGCGTATACGAAGCCTTTTCTAACTGCCATCTCGCCACGACTTGCAGTTACTTTGCGGACTTTTCCAGATTTTGGATTAGCAATCATCGTATCTTTTTTTGGCTTGGGCTTAGGTGTTTTAGATCCAGGAATACCATACCCAACTGGCTTATTCATCTGGTTCTTCTTGCCCATAGGACCACCAGTTTTGCTTTGAACTTCTCCGCCCTCAGCAACAACTTCTTCTTTCTTGATGCCAGGATCAGTTTCTTTTTCAGCAGTGGCTGATTTCTTAGATGCGGCTGCGGCTTTCTTCTGTGCTTTTAGCCTTGCATCTTCTTCAGCGTCAGTAGCCATGCTTTTAAATGCACCTTCGCCTAAATTTTCTTCTTTCCTGTAAAGTGGATACGCTTTTCCATCTTTAAATTGATATGCTGAAGGTTCTGGTTTAGAATTTACCGCCTTTTTAAGTTTGCTAAGATGCAGTCTATCTTTTTCTGCTTTATCAGTTGCAAGTCTTTTCATTGCACCTTCGCCTAAATTTTGTTCTTTCCATATGTCTAACGGTGATGGTCCGGTATCTTCTTTTTTCATGCTTGGTAATCCTTGTGGGGCAGTTGATTTGCCATATACTGGTTCCATTTTACCAGTTTTAGGATTTTTCTTTTGCCCGGTTTGTACAGTGGTTGTTTTTGATTTGGTTCGATTAAAAGAGTTAGATTCTGGATCTCGGTCCAACACGCCTTCTTTTTGCATGGACTTGGTACTACTTGAGTATGTATTCAACTCATAAGGATGAGTACCACCTTTATTATAGACTTGCACATGAATCATGTGCTTCTTACCAGATTCTTTATGTTTAGCAGGAATATTGACTCTAGTTGTTTTGCCATTTCCTGGCTTCTTGGAGTCTAATCCAATATGCTGTGCTTTATCATCAGGACTAGAGTGAATATTATCTCTTTTTGCATGATGTGCAAATGCATGATTGACTGCATCAGTATAGGACTTGTGACCAGTTTTATATTCGCTACCTTCAGTCAAATCGTCTTCGCTTACAAAATCTGCCTCTTCGATACCAGATAGAATTGCTTCCATATCTTCGTCTGTCAATGTTTCTTCATCATCTGGATCGAATGCTTCGTTACGCTTATTCTTTTGGAATTCGTTGTACGCTTTACGCCTATCATCGTTTGCTTTCTTTTCAGCTGGCGTCATCTGAGATACTGGCTTCTTCTTTGCTGGCGCGCCATATTCATCTAGTTGTTCTTCTTCTTGCACACCTTTAGGTCTTAATTTATTCTTTGCCCTCATTTTTGCTTTTATCTCTGCGGTGGCTTGTGGAGATTTTTCGGCAGGTCTTGCAAATTCTGATTGCGCTTCTTTCTGATTAGGATCTTCGTGTCCCCAACCTTTATCTTTTAGTGCTAGATGTTCTTTCTCTGTTTTGGCAAATTTCTTTTCACCAGTTTTAGGATCCCACATATCATGTGGTTTAAATTCTTCTTTCATTTCTTTGGGTTTGCCACATGACTCACAGATTGTATCGTCACAATCACAATCACATGAACACACATCACTATCTTTTGCTTCTTGTTGATACTTGTTCTTTTGAGTATTCTGTTTTGCTCTATTAAATACAGTATCGTCTCCAAGAACAATAAACATAAAGCTATTCAATAATGATTTAACGGCATCTCTTTCATTGGGTGCCATAGCTTTACCATCATTTAACTTTGCAAGACCTCTTTTTAAGATAGGAAGTTTAGCAGGTGACATTAAGCCTTGACGTACCAGCATATCTAGACGCCTAGATTGATCAGCTTCTAGTAATGGTTCGCCCCGCATAACATCTCTAATGTGTCTTTCAATTGACATTGGGTTATCTCCTAAAGATTATTTGTAATCATATTTATAAAACTACGATACCCAGGAAAGTTTTTTATGCTTGTATTCTTCAATTACTTTCTTCCTTTCTTCTATTGGCGGGTGCATTGTTGTACCCAACTCACCAAATGACTTTAATAAATCTTGTTTTTTGTACCCCACCGACGTCCAGTTGGCTTGATTGAAGATTGGAATACCTCTTTCCCAGTATCTTTTATGTCCATACAACTCTTGTTGGCACCCTAACCACGCAGTTATAACATCCCAATTTTCGTTTTTCCAAAGTACCTGGTGAATATGATACATAGGATTATTTGGATCAGGTCTCATTTTAATCATTCTATTCTTGTTGAAATCGTCAACATTTGGATCATCTAGAATTTCTTGAAACTCTGCATCAATATTATCAATCTCTACAGGTTGTGCCCTTCTATAATTGTATTTATCAAGGTTAGTGGACAGTATATTACTGCGAATTATGGAGTGTGGTCCTGCCATAGGTATACTTAAATCGAACATAGACATTGCTTCTCTTTGCCAATTATTGTCTATCCAATCAAATGTCCAATCTAAAGTTTCTCTTGTCTCATATGGTAATCCCCATATAAAACTCATCTCACCCCTATAAAATCCATTTTCTTTTAAGAAGTATTCTTTTGCTTCTAATATACCCTCAAGAATCTTTTTGGGGTCCCCACCTTTACCCATTGCTTTTGCAGAATCTCTGTTAGTAGATTCAATTCCATATAAATGGCTATTGAATCGCATTCTAGCAAGTTGTTCTAGATCGCCTTTGCGTTGTGTCATCAGATCAGCACGTATGTACCCAGTAAAATCTACTTCAAAGGGTAATTGTTGTACTACATCTGCATACTTTGTGATCTTTTCTGTGTAATCATTGAAAGTATCATCTGTAACAATATAATCTGTTGTGCCCCATTTATCATAGTTACGCTTTATATCACGCTCAAAGTCTTCGGCTGATCTTGTATGGTCATCTTTTACACCAAGAATAGGGAAATTACAATATGCACACTGAAAACGACATCCACGTGAAGTCTCAAATGATAGTGTTTCTTCTGGTCTTACAAAATCTCTTTTTTGATATTCTATGCCTATGTTTTGCCATGGAAATGCATTATACTTTTTTGTTTCCATACAATCTATGACTTTAATTTTTGGTGCACCAGGATATATTTCTTTTTCTTCGTATTCTGGATTGCCTTCAAGCACTGCACCAACACCCAGTTCGCCATATCCAACAATACAATAATCTATGTTTGGTATACCAGCAATTGACCATAATCCTTGGCTACCAGCTATTGTTACTACGTCATAGTTTTTCTTGACGTATTCAAAGAGTTGTACTATATTGGGAGTGGATAAGTAGAAGATGCCACCAACACCTACCATTTTGGTGTTAGCGTCTACTCTGCTTTTAATTATTTCGACTAGTTCTTCATATGTCCAAGAGTGTAGATAGTCAACTACTTCTACATCAAGATCATATTTTTCTCTGAGGTATGTGGCAACTCGGTAAGTACCAGAAGTTCGCATTGCCATTTCGTATGACGGCTCGGTACCCATATCACTTACTTCATACGAGTAAGCGGAAATACCCGTAAACAATAAAACGTCTACTGCCATAATGTAACTCTAGTAAATTTTTGTAAGATTATATCCAACAGGTTCCGTTGTTTTTATCTCATGTTTCCTTTTGTCAATGTCAATAAAGATAATATGTTTAGGTGAGAGTTTTTTAATATTTTTTACTCGCCAAGTTTTAGGCGATTCATCAGTCACTCTACTACCGTCTGGGAGTATTGTTGTCTTACCTTTAAAGAAAACGGTTAACTCAAATTCTTCATACCAGAACTTGAGCCACCATTCTTTAAGACTCGACTTTCGCACTACCACGCCACTGTCGGCAACTCCAGTATCCTGCTTTAGTTCTGTCTTTTTTGTTTGCACAGTCATGTCTGGCTCTAAAACTTGCTCTTGCTTTTGGGTCATCTCTTTTAATTTCCATGTTTGGATCACCAAATGAAACTTTAACTACATTGCCTTTGTCATTTTTGACATATACGTAAAATTTCTTTGAACCACCACGTTGAACTTTATTTAGCGCAACTTTCTTTTTCTCGCCTTCTTCCATAATTACAATATCTTCTGATATTAAATCTTCGTTCATTGCTTCACATTCGGCACAACAAACTTCTTCGCTTACTGATTTCCAACCACCACCAGCTTTCTTGTATTGCTTGGCAGCCCAACCATTTGCATATGCAGATGGATATACATCAAACTTTGATTTGGCTTGTGACTTGTATTTAGACCACAATGCGGGCTTTGTTGGAACATTCTTTTCTAAAAAGAGTTCATAATCTTCAGCATGAAATGTGCCTACATTCTCACGAATTTTTTCTAATTCATCTGGGTAATCTTTATCACCCTTCTTTGCGGGTGCTTCACCGCGAGCCTTTTTTGCTCTGATATTAGCCCACAATCCTTTTTTATTTCCTTCTGAAATAAACTCATCAAAAGTTTTCAAAATAAACTCCTCTTTTTTATCTGTAGAAACCATAACGGGCTTTCCACCTTTACCCGATCTGTCTGCTACTGGATCTTTTGCTCTTTTTCTTCTAGCGGCAGATGCTCTATCATCTTTATCCATGCTATGCGCTTTTGATCTAGGCATACATTTTGGTTTGCCTTCTCCTGGCTCTCTAGCACAATCACCTTTAATTTTACCATCAGTACCTACACGTACCCAATCGCCTTGCTTACCTTTGCCAAACCATTTTCTAAGGTCTTCTGCTAATTCTTCATAAGTCTTCATTTCTTTTTAGCCTTAGCTTTAGGTGCTGGTTTAGCTTTTTTTGGTGCTTTGACTTTAAACTTCTTAGCCTTATATTTACTGCCAGAACCACCTTTTGTAATTTTAAACTTCTTAGCGGCTTGTGGTTTGCCACCGCCACCTTTCTTAATTCTTTGTAGTTCGTTCTTACGTACTAGTGGCATCATACGAACGGCTAGTCTCGCTACTAGAGGTGCCATTCTTTTTGCCATGCCTTCGATACGTGCTTTCTCTTGTGGTGGCATCTTGCTCACATCACGACCTCTAGCAAACCTCTGCTTGATTACGTTTCTTGCACCACGTTGCGCTCTCTTCTTAATTCTAGCTGGATCAGCGGCTCTTCTAGATGCTCTCATTCTAGCAACTTTAAGTTTCTGTCTGTTTCTTCTAGCCGCAAATCTGCGCTTCATTCTACCTTGAACAGATAATACTTCATCAAGTACTTGTTCTTCTAACTCATCTTCCAATTCTAAATCAAAATCTGGTATTTCTTCAATGTCTTTGAAATCTTGCAACTCTTCTTCATCATACATTCCAAGAGCAACCATATCATCAAACGTCATTTTACCAATTTCATCTTCCATCTGAAGTATCTCTACTTCTGAGAATTCAAAATCATTTGGTGCATCTGAAACTGCATCGTCTGAATTATTTTGCTTGTACTCTGTGTCGCCTTGACCAGGAGTCATATCTTTATAGTGTTGAGTACCTTCTGGAGTTCCCCAATGGTGAATATCTGAGTCATATTCTTCTCTAACCATATTAGCAAGAGTTCTTGCATCTATCTTATCAGATACTTGACCAGCAACATTGAGGGCATACCACTCAATACCATGTCTGGTCCTGCCACCACCTTCTCTTTTCTTTCTATCATATACTTGCTTTAGTATTTTTTTAGCAACGTTGTACTTATTTCTATGTATTGTTTTAGCAAGTGGATCAAGCATCCATCTTGGTGCTTCATCAAGAACGTTTTTGAAGATCGCATCTTCAAGTTCTTGTTCTTCAGTTGAAAGTTTGGCGGCAATTGCCATTTGTCTTTTCTTTTCTTTAGATTTACCTTTAAACTGAGGCGCATCTGATTTCTGGAAATCTTTGATAACTTCG
>Ga0163179_10001058_pt1 | contig 19745 bp, 1 predicted proteins | sample AtlANTMetagenome_FD_109643 | JGI IMG/M metagenome (GOLD analysis project Ga0163179, IMG submission 109643) | Marine eukaryotic phytoplankton communities from the Atlantic Ocean - Atlantic ANT 2 Metagenome | ecosystem: Environmental > Aquatic > Marine > Oceanic | place: North Atlantic Ocean... | reverse complement strand
TAAAAGGCGGCATGGGAATTAGGAAAAATGCCGGAAAGTGTTTGGGTGACAGTGAATAATTGGGCAGAGATGGTAAATAGGGCATTTTATTTGGGTGCGAAGATCACACACGACACCGACAAAAGGTATGCCTCCCCTCAAACAAGGGGTTTTTTTCCCTACTTCTGTCACAATCGAACTATTCGATTTATGTAGACCCCTGATTAATCCGAATAAACAGAATAAGCCTCTCCACAAAGGCGTGCGCGCATCTTGCGCTCATTGAAAATGAGGTGATTAAGCCGGATATGGTGGCAAGATAGCGGAAATACGCAATTTCGTTGCTGGTTATTTGTAGACGGCTAAAATGTGAAATTGGGTTTTATATGTCCTTAAATACAGAGATGTAAATAAGCGATTCAAAGGGTTGATTGCATTTAAGGGCATGCCGTAGGCCTGCCGCACAAGAACTGAGAGAGCCTTATATGGTTATTCGTAGAAATAGCAAGCAAGATTCAAATCCTCGTCGTCCATCCCGGAGGAATCAACAGCAGCGTGAGCGCCGCCAGTTGTTTCTTGAAAGTCTGGAAGATCGTCGGTTACTGCATGCAGGTGGGCAGCATGTGCCTGTTTCGGATGCAGAAATTGATCCGGATGCAGATGCAGGATTTGAGGTCGTTGGTGCTCAGCTGAACAATGGCGATATCTTAAATAATGGTGATTTGTTAAGTCAGTCTCCACGAGATATCACGCTTCACTTCGCAGAGGGGGTATCGATTGATACGGATTCACTTGGCGGGATTTCTTTGCTGCGTGGTGGTCCTGATCAAGCGTTTGGCCGTGCGTCGGTATCTTCAGATCTTGGATCGAATGGTGAAGTTCTTCTCTCGTTTACATCGATGGTTGACGGTGAAGACGGCAACAACATTGAGTTGGTATTTACGCGTAGCGATCACGAAAATGAATCCGGGCCGCGGATTGAAGTGGAAAATCTGGATGACGGGAATCTGGAGGAAGGTGATGTACATATTCGGATTTCAGTTGATCTGAATGTAAATGAGTTGAATCCTTCATCCGCAGGGCAAATTGTTGAGGCTCTGGCAGAACATGCGGAAGCCTCTCAGTGGGTTGTGGCAGAAGTTGTGGATGGTGACGAAAGTGTCGATGTTTCTGCCAACGAAGTCACCGGCTATTCTCCCTTGAGACTATCCGGTTCGGACGACATTTTTGTAGAACCTGGTTACGTCGGAGTTGAGTCCAACGGTAACGACGTAGTTTTTCGTTTCCGTGAAAGCCTGCAGGATGATACTTACCGCTTGGTTATTAACGGTGGTGGGACAACGCCGTTGCGGAATACTGATGGTCAGTTGTTCCTGGGAGGACATGCAAATGAATTGATTGACTTCACGATTGATCGCGGTCCTCAGGTTCTTGCAGTGGTACCGCAGCCTGTTACCCGTGACGCAGGAGGGCTGTTGATTCAGCAGAGGGATCAGGTACACGTCTATTTCAATGAAGATGACCTCAATCAGGGCGCTGCTGAAAATGCAGCATTTTATCAGTTAATCTTTACAGGTAATACGCTGGACAATGGTGATGACATTGTTCACAATCCGACAGCTGTGACTTATTCTGCCGCAACGGATATGGCGGTGCTTACCTTTGCGCAGCCTCTGGATCAACTGGCCGGTGGGGGTACCTATCGGTTGCGTGTTGGTGATATTGGGGCATTGCCCAATGCCCCAATGGGGCTTGAGTTGTCGTCAGAAGCTGCTTCGACATTTGGTCAGGCATTGTCAATTGGCAAAAATCTGCAGGTCAATGTGGATGGTACCTCATTGCAGGATGGCCAGTCTCTAGAGTTGGTTTCTGAATCAGGCCAGTCGCTTGTTTTGGAGTTTGACGAAGGTTTGATGCTGCAGCTTGGCTCGACAGGTGCTGTGGATGGAAACCACTTCACGTTGCATCATGGTTCGGGTTCTTCAACGTTTGAATTTGATGATGATGGCACAACGGTTGCCGGGAATGTTGTTGTATTGCTTGACCCGGCTGATGATGTTGATGCCTTAGCCGAGAAGATTGCATTGGCCGTACACGGTGCCGATATGGGATTGTTCCCGACGAATATGGGGGGTGGACAAATTCATCTCGGTGGTGATGCCTCTACATCGGCTGACACAGCCAGCACGATCGATCTGGTATCGCAAGGTTCGCCAGGTGTAGTAAACCTTGATGCTGTCGCGGTCTCTTATCGCACGGAAGCTAGTTTTACAGCGAGTAGTGTCGCTGGCGGTATTGTTGCTGCGATCCAAGAGGCCGATTTAGGCATAGAGGCACAACAATTTGGTGATCGGGTCGCTATTGTTGGGGCCAATGTGGTGCGGAATACTGACCTAACCGTCGTGGGTGATCTTTCCATGGTGAGTGATGGAGATGTGCTAACGATCGACGATGGTGATGGCCGAATTGTGAATCTGGAAATCGATACAGGTGTCGTTATTGATGCCAGCGCTGCGGCCGTCGATGGTCACACCTTTGATATCACTTCGAATGGCGTTACCGAGACATTTGAGGTGGAAATAGCTGGTGGGACATCAGATCCGGACAATATCCCTGTAATCACCTTGTCAGGTTATGGTCAGGGAATCGTGAATGCGATTACGAATACATTTCCGGAATTAACACCTGCTCTACTGGGTGCAGATCAAGTAGCGGTAGGAATAGAGGGTGACTATAGTGTCGATCTTACCGGTGCACCGTCCTTAGCATCATCAGGTGAAATTGGTGTGGGTCCAAATAATAGCCGGGTTCCGGTCTTGATGGATCTTAATGCCACGCCGGACCAGATTGCTGCAGTGATAGCCGCATCAGGAAACGGAATAGGTGGTTTTGAAGTGGCGGCCGATGGAAGCCGGTTAATGATTAGTGATTCGGCCAGGCCGCTGGCTCAGCTGTCTTTTAGCTTGTCGGGTGGATTAGACCTTCTGCTTCAGACTTCAGCCGATATTGACCTCATTGGTCTGGATTCAATGATTCTTTCCAGCGCCATTGATCCCGTGAAGAATCCACTGACGGCCCCTGGGGGAGATGATGAACCCGGGCATCGGGATATTCGAGCTGAGCATCATTTGGAAGATGGTTCTGCGGATAGCGAAGTTGGCATCAGTCAGTTTAGCTATAGCTTCCCACTGCAATATGGCTACGACCCGGCGGGAAATACACTGCTCAATGCCATTACGGAAAAGCAAAAGGAACGTGCTCGGGAGATATTTGAAATCTTTAGCGACAGGCTGGGCGTTTCATTTGTTGAGACCGAAAATCAGGGACTGCAGGTGGTCACCGGCGATATGCGGGCATTAGATCCTGAAATTTCAATTGGCCCGGGTGACGTTTTGGGTTTGGCCGGCGGGAATATGGCCATCATGGACCTGCAGGACTTTGATGATGCGGGTGATGATGTGTTTGGTGGTCCCTGGTTCCAGACCGCGATTCACGAGATCGGACACTTGCTTGGTTTGGGGCACTCTTATGAACTGCCCGCTTATACGATGCAAGGTAGTGAACCTGCTTTGAGTTTTGGTCAGCCGGCTGAAAATGTTTTTGTCAGCGGGCATGACTTGGCACACGGGCTACATCTGTTTCAGGCAGAGAGTAACGACATTGATATCTATGAACTGGATATTGTCGAAGAAGGTAACTTGTCTATCGAGACCATTGCAGAGCGTTTGGCCGACCCAAGTATGCTGGACGCGGCGATTTCCGTTTACCGCGATGTGGAACGCGATGGTGTCACCCATCGTGTTTTGGTGGCGAAGAATGACGATTACTTTAGTGAAGACGCACATCTTTCGTTGAACGTTTCGCCGGGGCATTATTACATTGGTGTCAGCTCATCCGGAAATACAAATTACGACCCGCGGGTTGAGGATAGCGGTGACGGTGGTACCTCGCAGGGGAGATATGACCTGCGATTGAGTTTCAGTGCTTCAGCGAACGCTGTTCAACTTACCGATATCAATGGCAATGCTCTGGACGGTGATAATGATGGCATTGCCGGGGGCAATCACAACTTCTGGTTCAATGTCACTGAGCCTGCCAATACGATCGTTGTAGATAAGACAGCTGATGCAGCGGCAGCAGATGGAACACTGACCAATCCATTTACCGAGATTGATTTGGCATTAAATGCAGCCGCGGCTGGTGATATCGTTCGTGTTGTTGGCAATGCAGGTGCTGACGGTGACGTATCCACTGTGACTGACAATCAGCCCTATCTGGTTGGCTTCAGTAATTTAAACGGCAGTGAATTGGCCGACGGTGGGAATATTATTGTTCCACAGGGCGTCACGCTGATGGTTGATGCAAACGTTGTTATTAAATCACGGCGCGGTCGGATTGCCGTTGGAAGTTCGACTGAGTTGGTGGATCGCAGTGACAGTGCGCTGCAAATTCTCGGGGTTCCCCGCGTCACTGATGCTGCTGGAAATGTCGTACGTGATCAGAATGGATTTGCTCAGCCTGGTTCTGTCGTGATTACCTCATTATATGATGATGAACACGGGGCAGAACCAGCTGGTGAAGTGCCACCTAATGCGACCGCTATGCCAGGTGACTGGGGTGGTATCGATATTCGTAACGACTTCGATCAAGATCGCGAGGACCGTCATTTGCACGCGAATGATGGCGTCTTTTTAACCACGATCAGCAACGCGCGAATTATGTATGGTGGTGGTAGCGTTGTGGTGGACGGAAAGCTTGAAGTCATTGAGCCAATTCTATTACGCGATGCACGGCCAACCGTTGCCAACAATATGATTTCCCGCAATGCGGGTCCAGCGATTGCAGCTAATCCTGATAGCTTTGAGGAAACCAATTTTAACGCACCGTATTACCAGACGACGGCGTTCACTCTTGATTATGATCGCGTTGGTCCGGAAATATATGGTAATCAGATCTCCGATAACTCAGTCAATGGACTGTACGTCAAAGTCGATACGCCGGCTGGAATGGAAACTGAGACGCTGACCCTTACAGCCGCCTGGGATGATCTGGATATTGTTCACGTTCTGGCCGAGAACTTGGAAATCGCTGGCGCGCCCGGTGGCCATATTGCAGATGATACCGCACCACCGACCAGTTTGGTGATGCTCAGCGCAGGGGCGGATGGTAATCTGTTCACCGGTGACTACAACTATCGATTGACATACGTTGATGCTGACGGAAATGAAAGCATGGCCTCAGCACCTACGATAACGATAGATGTTGTCGGCCCAACCGCCTCAGTGGTTCTTTCGCACTTACCGACAGCTAGTGGCGATTTTGAGGCGCGACGATTGTATCGTAGTCAGAATACCGGTGATGGCCCGTATGTTTTGGTGGCAGAGCTTAATGCCGCTGCTAGTTCTTATACGGATGTTGGTGGAAATCGGGGAGCTATTCTTGTCGAGCGTGATGCAGTCATGCGATCGCGTTTGGATGCCTCTCTTAACATTCATCCCGGGACAATCGTAAAGCTTGATGGAGCGGGAATTGACGTTGGCGTAGGTGCTCAGTTGATTGCCGAAGGACGTAATGGCCATGAAGTGGTGTTTACTTCCATGCGTGATACGCGTTACGGAGCAGGTGGTACGTTTGATACGAGCAATCAAGGCGAATCCGGTAACGATGCGGAATCCGGTAATTGGGGTGGGATTTATGCCAGTGCAGTCAGTCGCTTAAGTCTGGATCATGCTGTAGTTTCGTATGCCGGCGGTGATACACGAATTGAAGGGAACTTTAGCAGTCTGAACCCGGTGGAGATTCAGCAGGCCGAAGCACGTATTGCTAATACTCTGTTTGAAAATAATGCCGATGGCATGGTGAATTCTGTCGGAAACCGAATTGGGCGTGACACCAATGCGTCATCGACCATTTTTGTTCGCGGTTCTCAGTCTGTCCTGATAAACAACGAAATTCTTAATAATGCCGGTCCGGCAATCAGCATCGATGTCAATTCGCTCAATGCCGAACATGTCATGGATTCGGGACGTGCGACCCAGGGCCAGGTGGATCCACCGATGACCATCACCGCCGCAAATGGTCAGGTTTGGACAAATAGTCAGACAATTGAGGGGATCGGCGAATTTTACGGGCTTGGAAATCAGGGTGCCCTGGTTCGTGGTAACGTGATTGATGGTAATGGCTTAAATGGTATGCATGTACGTGGGGGAACGCTGACCACAGAAGGTGTCTGGGATGATACGGACGTTGTGCATGTTGTGTTTGATACAATCTATGTGACAGACTTCCATACCGCGGGTGGACTCCGGTTGGAAAGTGCCCCCGATGAAAGCCTCGTGCTTAAATTGGATGGACAGGATGCCGGTTTTACGGCAACTGGCAATCCCCTTGATATCACTGATCGCATTGGTGGCTCGCTGAATATCATCGGACAGCAGGGTAAGCCGGTTGTGATTACTAGTGTGGCAGATGATACGGTGGGTGCTGGCTACATACCGACAGGAGAATTGCAGACGGACACTCGCGGAGATGGTTCAGGTAGCGGAACCATTACGCCGGTTCCAGTTCAAACCACCCAGATTCTGACTACTTATGGTGCTGGAATTGCTCCAGGTTCAGCAGCAGATCTGCGTATTAAAGCTGCTGTTGATGCGTGGGAGGCAATACTTGATGACCCGGTTGACATTGAGCTCGAAATTGCAATGGGGGATTTGCCGCCTGGAGTTATAGGTGGGATGATGTCGTCGTTCACTATAGGTGAGGTGAGTTTTGATGATTTGCGACAGGCCTTGATCGACGACGCGGCTTCAAATGAAATTGGGCTGGTTTCTCAACTTCCAACCTTTGCTGAATTAAATGTTGTTCCGGTTGGTACCACCCCCAGTCCTACGGTGTACGTCACTAAGGCGAACGCAAAGGCCCTTGGTACAGAATTTTATAATAAGGTGACGAACTGGAATTATGCTCCTTGCGTGATTACGGCAACTTCGTGTGATGGGAATATGGTGTTGTCAAACTCGCTTGATCCAGATTCTGAATTGTTTGATTTTGTGGTAGCGCATGAAATTGGACATGCGATCGGCTTCGTGAGTAGGTCGACGACAAGCACACATGCGATCAGTCCATTGGACATGTATAGAGTGACTCCAGGGTCTGGGGCTTTAGACTTTACAACTGCTCCTCGCGTACTTGAAGAAGGATTGGACGCTGTAACATACAATGGAATATTTGATCCCACTGGAATCGTTAACCCTGCTGGATTGACGATCGGTGAAATTCCGATGTCAACCGGGAGCACCAATGGTGATGGTAATCAGGCATCTCATTACAAGGATGATGTGCAAAATGGTGGTATTAATATTGGTATAATGGACCCATCGGCGCCTGCCTCTCTACCATCTGAGATGATTAGCGCAACAGATATTAGTGTATTCGGTCTTATTGGTTGGGATGTACCATTCACGGATGTCGGCGGACCAGCGAATGTCGTCGCCGCTCCTGGAGATTGGAACACTATTACGATTGGTGCCCATGCTAACGATCGTAATGTACAGGCTGTCACGGAAAGTGAAATCAGCGGTCGCAGCGATGCTTCAAGTCGAAATGACGTTGTCGCTCATTCTCAATTCCTGGGAGCTTTAGCAGGACGAGAATATGCTGCTGATGATAATGAACGACTCGGTTTTGAAATTCATGGGTTGATCGAAAATCCTAACGATGCAGATGTCTATACTTTTGCCGGGATTGCCGGTACGGAAGTCTGGTTTGACATAGACAATACTTCGGCCGGTCTAGACACGATCATTTCCATCCTGGATGCTAATGGAAATGTCGTCGCCAGTTCTAATAACTCTGCGGCTGAATCTGCCGATCCTTCGTTGTTAGTGAACAATGGTTTGCAGGCGAATCATGTGAATCCACTTGATAAATCGATGCACGAGATTAAAGATCATTGGACGACCAACCCCAAGGATGCTGGTTTCCGCGTTGTCTTGCCAGGTAATTCAGGGGTAGCTGATAAATATCACGTTCAGGTTTCAGGTGATGCCGGACGTGGAAACTACGAATTGCAAATTCGCTTGCGTGAAACCGATGAAATTGCAGGTTCGTCGATCTGGTATTCAGATATCCGATATGGAACAACCGGTGTGACGATTGAGGGTGCACCGTTGCACTCGCCATTATCAGGCGAAGCAGCAGAAGCTAACATTGCCAATGATACTGTCGGTGCGTCTCAGAATTTAGGAAACCTACTAGCTACGGATCGAGCAACCTTAAGTACCGCAGGTCGAGTCGATGGCGCAGCCGATGTTGATTTCTACAATTTTGAGGTTTCCTACAACTCGGTACAGGAGCAAGGAACCGGCGCCGCCGTGATGCTGGATCTTGATTACGCGGATGGTATCGCTCGCGTTGACACCAGTCTCAACGTCTTCGATGCGGCCGGCAACCTGATTTATGTGGGGCAGGACTCAAATATTGCAGATGACCGCCCTGCACCGTTAAACGGCGCAGATCTGGATGATCTGTCACGTGGAACGGTTGGGCCATTGGATCCTTTTGTAGGCTCGATTGAATTACCGGTTGGAACTTATTCTGTCGCTGTGGCCCCAACGACACAGATTCCAACAGAACTTCAGCAGTTCAATGACCCGGGCGCAGCGAATCCATTGTTGCGGCTCGAGCCGAATCTGTATGTGAATCGTATAGCTGAAGACCATCTGGATGGTGCTTTTAATGAGTCGTCGACTTCGGAACCACCGCAGTTTCCTGTGCTAATAGATGATAGCACGGTGGTTCCTTACCACCTTGGTGATGTGGCTTTATTCGTAACGACTGACCTAGGGTTTAATCAAACGGGCGTGTTCACGGTCGATCCGTTTACAGGAACACGTGAAACAACGGTTCATGATGTACCGGTTCCCTTTGAGACCGGCGATATGGCAATCCGACCCGATGGCAACATGTTTGCCTTTACCACGCAGGGAGAAGGTGGTGCAATTGATGACGCAGCGGCAGGTAACTATATACAGATTGATACCGGCGACGGTAGTGTCGTCAACGTCGGTGATGATGATGTTGAAACACGACAGTCAGATGCCGGTGGTGGGAATCAGGCAGCGGATCATGGTATTCACTATGATGCGATGACCTACGGTACTCTGCAGGGAGCCTTGCAGGGTTTCGTTGTTGGTCACCGTCCGGATGATGCTGTTTTCCCCGGTGGTACACCGGATGCAGTTAGTCGACGAAATATCCTTTATCGGTTTGATCCAGCGACTGGAGAAGTTACCAGTGCTCCTGATGCTGATCGAGGTGGAGTTGATCAGCTTGCCGGTGCAAATACCGATAAGGTCGAACGCGGGATTTTGGATACCTCTGTGGATGCTTCAGGGCTTGCCAATAAGTGGTTATTAACATCAGATGCAACGTTGGTCGACGTCGTCACGGGCGCAACCATCACCAATATCGCGGATGGTGCTCAGTTTGTAATTGACGACGGTAATCCTCTTAGTCCAAACATAGTATTCGAAATGAACTCCGGGCCGGAGGTTTACTTCACTGTAGATCCCGCCTCAGGTTTGTACGTGCGTGATGGTGACACGATGGTCATCGATGGTGTTAATTATGAGTTCAACACAGGTGAGGTTCTGGTTGTAGAAGCCGCCAACGGTGCACTGGTTGGTAATGGCGAAACGGTGACTCTCGTGGATGATGCCGGGGATGCAGCCACGTTCGAATTTACCAAAGATGGGACGGTCAGTGGTCTGAACCTACCCGTTTACATTACGAATGCCACGAATCAGGAAGACATGACTGTCGCACTGATTGACGCGATTAACGATTCGTCATTGAATATGACGGCATCTGTTCTGACGACTGGTAGTAACCGTATTACGCTGGAGAATACCAACGCTATAAATGGCGCGACCGTTTCTGGTACGGCTGTCTCCATCGACGGTGGCATTGGAAGCATCAGCGGTGGTAACGTGATTGATGTGGAAGAGAATAGCACCACCAGTGAATTTGCTGATCAATTAACAACAGGATTTGCTACGATAGCGACCATTGATCTTGGAGTTAAGGGGCAGCGTGTCAATTTTGCGGGTGCCACCACGGCGGACTTCTCGGAGCTTGTATCACGAGGCGTCTTTGCGGACCAGGGATCAGATGGAGATCTGATCGATCCTACAGCCGAATCCGTTTGGTTCCAAGCAGATGACACCGCTGACGACATTGCCCAAAAAGTAATGAATGCTGTTTCGACAGCCGGTTTCACCGTAACCGCGTCCGGTGGAATTGTGGAATTAAATCCAACATCATTCGGATTATTTGTCAGTGCCGACTTCCCATTGCGGGTTGGCGGTGCCGGACCTGGTGGAGATATCACCGGCCTGACATTTATTGGTACGCAAATGTATGCGGTTAGTGATGCCGGTGGTTTTTATCGGGTCAACGATCCGATGTCCAATGCTGCCAGTCTTGAGTTTATTGGCACATCCGCTGCGGCATTACAGGGAATATCATTCGCAGGCCTAACATCCGGCCCTGTCGCTACGGAAGATGGTCGTTATGAATCGATGCTGTTTGGAATTGATGTTGCCGGTAGGCTACACGCCTTTGATACAGACGGAATTTCACAGAACGTATTTCGTGATGGCGCCTCCAGTATTATGTCTGGTGCCACTAATATTGAAGGTGTTCATTTTGGAACACTGGAGGAGAACTTATGGAGTATTACAGCAGATCGCGGTGGCGACGCCGGACACGGATTATCCGCTACATTTGACGGTACTCGAGACGCTTCTCTAGGTGGAAACAGCCTTCACTTTGGTACGGGCTCCACCGGTACCGTCGACTTCCCGGGTGGTGCTCATGGTTCTGTAGAATCACGAGAGTTTAGTATGGTCGGCTATACCGCGGAAGATAGGCCCACGCTCTACTTCAATTACTTCCTTGAAACCGAAGATGCCGCTGCGAACACAGACGAAGATGGAAGCATTCTGACAACAGCACGTGACACATTCCGTGTCTTTATCGGCGATCAGACGGGACAGTGGAAGCTTTTAAGTACAAATAATGAAACGGATGATCCGACCCACGAAGAAGATGAAGTTGATCTTAATCTGGATGTGCAGGTGGCCTTCGATAATACCGCTGGCTGGCGACAGGTTCGGGTTGATCTTGGTGAGTACGCAGGAAGAGATCATCTTAAACTGCGATTTGATTACAGTACGGCTGGGTCGATGAATATCGGTGATGCGGGGACTGTTGGCTCAGAACTGCGTGCGTTGCCGGCAGCTGAATTAATCGATGGTGCTCAGATTATAGTTGATGGCGAAACTCTGGAAATTGACCTAGGCTATACGCTAGAAACTCCGACCGGATCCGGTATGGCTGACGGAACCATCTTTACAGTTGACTATGGATCCGGTGTCAACGGCTCATTTGAAATTGACAAAGATGGCGTTAATGGCGGCGGTAATGTCGTGTCGGTTACAGATAGTCTGACAGCAGCGCAAGTTGCCGATTTAGTTGCTCAGGCTATTCTGGGTGGTGTTTCCCTGCCCTCGATTCAGGTAAATGTGTCATCTGCTCTTGAGTCAAACGATACATTGGCTACGGCTATACCCGTTAATCTAAATGGCCTTCCAGGTCTCTTCGAAGGTAGTCAGGGTAAGATTGACGACAATCCAAATCTTATTCTCGAGCCGGATGCTGATGTAGATTTTTACATGATTAATCTGAAAGCAGGCTCCACGATCAACGTGGACACGGATACGGATGCTTATACAACAGCTGTAAATACATATATTCGTATTTTTGATGCGGATGGTGTCATGCTTTCAGCAAATGACAATGCAGCGGCCCCTGGTGAAATGTCCGGGACAGACTCTTACCTTCAGTTCACCGCTCCCACGGATGGAGATTACTACGTCGGCGTAAGTGGTGCCGGAAATGAATTCTATGATCCTAACGTCGCAGAAAGCGGAGTCGCTGGAAGTACAGGTTCTTATGATATCTCCATAAGAGTGAATACTGAAAGTGATATTGTTCAGGTTATTAATAACACGATTAACTTGCCTGGAGCTGTCAATGTGACTGAGACCGCGACTGGTATGCAGTTAAGTGGTATGCCCGGCGTGACCACAGGCGCAATACCAGTTGTCATTCATGCTGGAATGAATGCTTCTGAAGTTGCTAATACGACCGCCGAAATACTGGAGTCTATTTTCGCAGGCGGAAGTGCAGATATCTTTAAGACTTATAACGAGATTGTACGCGTCATTGCTCACGACGTAGAAGATAGTGGTCCCTTTGGGTTGACGGATACCCTGCCTGGAGACATTTACGGTACATTCTTCGAAAACCTTCGCGGCCAGAATAACGCTACTGAAGGTGTATACGTTGACGATATCGTAATTGGATTCGCGGAACGTGGGGAATTAGCTACCAATGCTGTGGCCGATGCAAGTTTCGGTGTAAATGGTAATGCGGCACCGACAGATATCAACACAGGTGAGTACCAACTGGAAATTCGACGTGGTACGCAGTATGTGGAAATTGACGATGACGGGAATGTAATCCTTGTCGATTCAATTGATACGAATGATCGATTAAGTCAGAGTCTTTCAATTATCGCATCGGATGGCTTCAGTATCGTGGACGGTCAAACATTCGAACTTAGCGATGGCGTGAATCAGTTAACGTTTGAGTACAATGACCTGACATCCGTTGATGGAGTAACGGTCGGTCACATCGCAATTGATTTTGATGCGTCTGAGACTAACGTTGATTTGGCCAAACGTGTTCGGGATATCATCAACAGTGATGCCGTGCAAAACGTCCTTGAGTTGACCGCTGCTTACTCAGGTGGAGCGGCCACCAATGACGAGTTTGCGTTGAATGAACCTGAAGATGTGCGTGTCCATCTGTTTGGTACGGCGCAGGCCGAAGTTGTTCAAGCTGATCTTGTCGTGGACGGATCAACTTCTGATGCCAATGCTCTTCGAGATGTACTACTTGGGGATGGTTTGGTTGCCGTGGGGGATGCTGTGCTGACCTCCGGCGATTTGTCCGCCGCAACATTCTCTGGCGGGCGAACCGTTCTTGGAATGGACGCAGGAATTATTCTCAGTACTGGTGAGGTTTCGCTTGCAGATGATCCCAATGTAGATAACGGGTCAACGGGTTCCTCTACCGGTGAGAGCGACCTGCAACTTGATGAAGAGTTCGGCATGGAAACTCAGGATACGACGGCACTGGAATTTACCGTCGAATTAGAGGAAGCCGGCGATTTATTCCTGAATTTCGTATTTGCATCTGAGGAATATAATGAATTCGCAAATTCAGAGTTCAATGATGTACTCGGGATCTTTGTCAATGACGAAAATATCGCTTTGGTTGACGGAGAACCAGTCTCGGTAAACACTATTAACGGTGGAAACCCTTATGGTGCAAACGCCAGAAACCCAGAGTTTTTCAAGAATAACTCTCCATTGGATGACGGGGAATACCTCAGTGATATAGCCTATGATGGTTTCACTGAAATTCTAACAGCAACGAAGATTGGGTTGGATGCCGGGGTGCATCACATCAGAATCGCCATTTCGGATGTGAGCGACTCATTATACGACTCAGCCGTCTTTATCCAGGCTGATAGTATCGCGACAACGGCATTGCCAGTTGCAACAGGTGGTGTACTGGGAATAGTCCATGATGCTCTTGGAGATCGTAATACTCGCCGTGAGCAGGGACAGATTGTCATTCACGGAAACCATATTCAGAATCAACTTGAATTTGGAATTAGTGTAGATGCTTCGGCTCGTGACGTTAATGGAAATCCTGTAGCTGGCGCTGTTCGAAATTTGCGAGAGCTTAATACTCTCAATTTGGTTCCAGGTGCGACCCTGACGAACAATATTATTGCATCCAGTGGAGATGGGATACGTTTAGCTGGCGAAGCTAATGCTGTCGGCGAGCAAATTGCCCCGGTTTCGATGGCCCGCGTTGTAAATAATACAATCGTCGGTGAAGGCAATGGCACAGGTATTGTCGTTTCTGATAATGCGTCGCCCATTCTGTTAAATAACGTAATTTCTAGCTTCGCGATAGGTGTCGATGTAGATGCTACGAGCAACAGCCTCGTTGTCGGTGGTACGGTCTACCATAACAACGGGTCGGATACCAGCGGCACAGGGCTTGGTAGCTTTGCCGTGACGGCTGACGAAACAGAGAATCTCTTTGTTCGGCCGGAAAGTGGGAACTACTATCCTGCTGAAGGCTCGGCCGTGATTGACAGTTCAATTAATTCGCTTCGCGATCGTAGCGTTATGACTACCGTTAAACAGCCGATGGGTATTGGTACGTCGCCAGTTCTTGCTCCAGAAACCGATCAGTTAGGTCAACTTCGAGTGGATGACCCGACTGCGGCGACGCCAAATGGATTGGGAATCAATGCGTTTCTGGATAGGGGTGCTATTGATCGGGCTGATTTTATTGGTCCACGGGCCTTGATTGTCGACCCGGTAACTTATAACGGCCAGTCAGCCGATATCCCTGTTCAAACAGAGTTTGAGATTAAGAGTAATGGTTTGCCGGAGATCAATATTAAGTTGGTCGATGGCGTGAATCTACTAGATAATCGATCCGGCGCAGGTATCGATGACAGCTCTATCGATAGCCGAACGGTGACGATGACGCGAAATGGAAGCTTGATGGAACTTGGTGAAGATTACCTAGCCTATTATGATTCCACCAATGACGTCATTAAGCTACGCCCCGTAAGTGGATTGTTTGAGTCTGATAACATTTACAAGATTAGTTTGACCAATGTAGCTGGCCATGTCTTGGAAATGGTGGACGGTAGCCAGCAGGTGGACGGAGACTCATTCGATGTAACGGATCAAGATGGGAATATGTTCACATTTGAGTATGACTCAGGGTATGTTATTTATGTTCGTCAGGCATATACACTAATAGTCCCGGAAATTGGTGGAGTCGGAATTGTTGATGGTGACACGATTGTTGTTGATCATGACGATCATAACGCTGTTACCTTTGAGTTTGACAGAGACGGTGTAGTTGATACGAGTAATGTAGCTATTGAATACACGCTTTCTTCCACAGCGCAACAAATCGTAAATCAACTCTCCGAAACGCTTACCGCTGCTGATATTGAACTCACTCCGAGAGATCTTGGGGACTACCAGTTGCTGCTTGGAAGCAATGAAGGACATGCTGTTGACGCTAGTGCATCTAATCTTATTCAGCTTGGGTCCTCTACCACTGTTGTTGACAATGAATGCTTTTCGGCTGTCGTAAATGGCGAAGAGCATTGCTTTGTGTTTGACAGTGATGGTGACACTACTCCTGACTCTTCGGAGTCAGATTTTCACGGGACCAAAGTAATAGAATTTACTTACACCCAAACTCATGATGAGATTGCGGAAAGTATTTCAGAAGCATTGGATGAGGTTTTTGAATCACTTGATACGTCAGCATATGAAGGCGGTGTTGTTCATGTTGGGGGAGATTTAGGTACTCACCTCAAAACTCATAACCATTACACGTCACTGACATTCGCTGGACTTCCCGGGACGACGGTTGATTACGGTATTAATGTTGGAACTGTGGACGATCTGACATCCGGTCAGACTTTCACAATTTCTTCCGGGCACAATGCTGCCGAGCGTTTCGAGTTTGTGGAAGAAGGGGAAGAAGTAACTGAAGGAAATCACCCCATTATTTTCTATCCGAACGGCACGACTCCTGAAAGTTTGGCCGTGACAATCGCCTTGGAGATTGAAAAGACGGATCTGGGGCTTCAGCCAGTCTTGTTAGGTGGAGGTGGAATTGCCCTCCATGGCTCAACCACATCTCACACGATGGATCTGGTAGGTACAACGTTGACGCAATATGGTACTGCCGGTGCCGAAGCTAATGTGGCCTTACCTTTCATTCCACATGCATCGTTCACGGAACAGGATATGGCAACTATGGTGGCGGGTGTCATCGTTGCGAATGACGATCTGGAAGGTGTAACTGCTCTGGCTGTTGATGACACTGTCGAAGTGGGCGGTGCCGCCAGCGTTACAGGTGCAACAGCAATAAGTTACACAGGTGTTCAGGACGTTGCAGGGAATAAGCTACAGAACAACCAAATCGATGGTACGACTACCTTCACGTTGAACCTGAATTCAGGTATGGACCACGCCGATGCACTTGGTTATGACAATGCCGCTCACGAAGTCGTAAGTGACCTCAGGCTAGGCGACACTGTCGATGTTGAAGCTGAACCACTGGCTAATGAAGATGCCACAGGTGATGCCAGCGACGATGGTGTTACATTTGATCAAATGCTGATTGTTAATGGTACAGGACTGGTTACCGTGACTGTGAACGGGGTTCCTGTAGACGCACCGGCATTTCTGAATGCATGGTTAGATCAGGATGGAGATGGAGATTTCGATCCTGACGAGAAGATCATCGATTCTGCTGCGGTTAGCAACGGAAATCAGTCCTTCCCGTTTGCTATCGTCGAAGACGCTGCGATTGGCAGTACCATCGCCCGATTCCGATTAACTGCTGAAGAAACGGTTGGACCTACGGGCGATGCGATGTCTGGTGAAGTGGAAGACTATCAGGTAATGGTTCATCAAAGTGGATGGCAGAATCCTGCCATTGCTGAAGACGTGAATCAAGACGGTTATGTATCACCGATTGATGCTCTTTTGGTCATCAATCACCTCAATGTGACAGATCCAGGAACATTGGGACAGCCGTTGCCGGTACCTGAGGTTGGTAATGAGCCGCCGCCATTCCTAGACGTTAATGGTGACAATCGTGTGGCACCGCTGGATGCTCTAATGGTAATCAACAGGCTTAGCGAAGCTGTTTCTGCTGGCGGAGAGGGTGAGTTTGTTCCAGAGATCGCGACAGCAACCAGTCGCTCGAACGTTGGAACGTTGACCGTCGTGCACGAAACGGTTCGCGAACCGCAGATTGATGTAGAACGGGTGCGTGAACAACAGTTCTCTGAACTAGGTTTGCATGGTCTGGAAGATTTGGACGATTTGCTAACATCAATTGCTGAGGATGTGCGTCAGTCAGACGCAGATGAACTGGATGAGTTCTTTGCCAATATCCGTTTTGAGTAACCAATAAATCATCAGAGTCTGTTAGTTTGCAATTGAATTGACCTTTCGCTTGCCAGTATCCTTATCTCATCCTAGGATTCATAAGGGCACAGCATGAAGTTGCTGCTTGTCTTAAGTGGGCACCTTACAGGTGGAAGGTCAATAACGGTATGTCGATACCCCGTCGACTCTATGAGCGATTCAAGCGGCAGTGGCGTAGTTCGCCCCCGCCCCCTCTGCGCAGTCGGAAGGCTTTATTTGAATCTCTGGATGATCGTCTCGTGCTCAGTGCGTCCCCTTTTGGTGCGATGGTACAGGATACAGGTGAATATCTTCTTGGTAGTTCTGCCGTGACGGTCGTTCTGATGGAGTCTGTCGGGGCGGCGAGTACGGAAGATTGGGATGGTGACGGGGTCGCTGGCGTGAAAGCGAAGATTGATGAAGCACTCCAGTGGTGGCAGGATACGATTGACACACAATCCTCAGTGCATCGTCTTTCGTTTGTTACGGACTACCAATATGCGGACACTCCTGTATCAACCACCGTGGAGCCGATCTCTGAAAAGAGTAACGTTTACACGACTTGGGTCAATCATTTTCTCGATCATGTTGATGCCAATACGTCTGACGGTATTAGCGCGGACGTTCGTAAGTTTAATCACGATCAACGGCTGCTCCACGGTACGGACTGGGGCTTTACGATTTTTGTCGTTAATGACGAAAATGATGCGGATGGCATGTTTGCCGAAGGTGGCTCTTTTAGGCGTGCATTTGCCTTTGCCGGTGGGCGTTATATGGTTGTTCCTGCGAATCGGCCGGCCTCGACTTTCGCCCATGAAGTGGGGCATATGTTTTGGGCTAAAGATGAATACCCTGGGGGAGGTTCTTATACGGATCGCCGTGGTTACTATGATGCCCCCAATTTGAATGCGCACGATAATCCTACTGAAGGGTTTGTGCAGCAACCCAGCATCATGGGGTCAGGTTCGCTTTTGACCACCGCGTATGCAGCGAATACTTCAAGCCAATCTTCTTTTGATATGCTCGGTTGGCGAGATTCTGATGGAGATGGGGTTTTCGATGTGTTAGATGTTCCGCATACCCTGAGCGGAACAGGACATCAGATAGGAGACGAATATCATTTTCAAGCGACAGCATCGGTGAACACGCTGGTGAATCAAAACAGTTCTGGTTTTCAAAGTGATATTACGTTGAACCAAATCGATGTTGTCGAATATCGATTTGATGATGGTGACTGGATCACCAGTTCTTCACCGCAAAGCTCAAATGCGGATATTGAATTTCAGGTCCCCGTTTCAAGCGGAGCTTCGCAAATCGAAGTGAGGACTCGCTCGTTTGATGACGTTTCCTTGCAAACGATTGCAACCTCTGAGTCGTTTGTGGCGCCAATTCAGTCGAAAATGATCAATGCTGACGATGGGTTGGCAGGATATGTATGGTCTGACCTGAACGGTAATGATCAATGGGATGTTGGTGAATCGGGCATCTCGGCTTTGACGGTTCGGCTTCTAGATCAGGATGATAATCCATTGGCCTTGTCTACGAATCATGATCCGGATCCCTATGACGATAGTGTTGTGCTTAACGGGCAGTATGCTGGTGTTCAAATCGCTGCAATTGGGACTCACATTCTCAATGCGAATGTCTATTCTCGGATCGATGGTCGGGCGTCCACAGGTGACCGTGTTTTTGCCAATTTCAATGTGGGAACGAATTCGGTGGTTCAGACGTGGGGAGCAGAGTCGAGGACGCTTAGGGTAACGTTTGATACACCTCAGTCGGCGGTGTCGATTGAGGCGATTGCTGATGACGCCGGGGATGTGGCGCGTTTGGAAGCATACGATTCACAGGGGGGACTACTCGAAAGAATAACATCTGAGGCGTTAGAGAATGGTGAAACGGTTCGCCTCAGTCTGACTCGCCCTGCCTCTGATATAGCCTATGTGATTGCCCGGGCTCATTACAACACGGAAGTTCTTCTGGATAATCTGATCGTGGGAGCAGGTTCAGAGACGTTAACAGGTAGCCAGGGGGAATTTAGGTTTGGAGGGTTGTCGGCGGGAGACTATCGAATAGAAGCAGTGCCTGGTAGCGGACAGCAACTGGGAACACCCTCTCTGGTTGAAAGGACGATCGTTGGTACTCAGCCGGTTACGGACATAGTCTTTGGCCTTGATCTGCCTCCCTGGTTAAATAGCTCTAATTCAGAAGATATCAATGGTGACGGTCTGGTCTCGCCAATCGACGCATTGGTGGTTATTAATGATCTCAACCAAAATGGGGCGCGTGAACTGTCTCCTCCCACAGATTCTGTTAGTCCCCCACCTTATCTTGATTCCAGCGGCGATGGGTGGGTGACCAGTCTGGATGCGTTGAGAGTGATTAACCTGCTCAATGCTCAAACTAATGCTGAGTCTGAATCAGATGGCGAAGCAGAGTGGACGGGCCTGGCTAATTTTTCGAATTCGGTTGACAATCAAAGCAGCCTTGAAATCGTATCGGATAAGGCGATTTCCATGAAATCGATGATTCAGGTTGAGTTGGAAAATGACTACTTGTACCATTGTCAGGCAATCGACCTGACTTTAAGCCTTTGGATAACCGGGG